>Ga0302320_10012338_pt1 | contig 17970 bp, 8 predicted proteins | sample Bog_T0_3_FD_202130 | JGI IMG/M metagenome (GOLD analysis project Ga0302320, IMG submission 202130) | Peat permafrost microbial communities from Stordalen Mire near Abisko, Sweden - Bog_T0_3 | ecosystem: Environmental > Terrestrial > Soil > Wetlands > Peat | place: Sweden: Abisko, Stordalen Mire...
GAGTTGGACAACATCGGTCCATATGACTGCGGCCATGCCTCCTTCAAATGTGTATACCAGCGTCAAGACGATAACAATCCCAATAGCCGCGACGTCGCGCTCGAAGTCGCTCAGGGCCGATAAGACTCCACCAAGAGCAACCCGAATTACGATTGCGACCGCAAAGACGCGCACACCTTCGGCAGCGGCGCGTGTTACCAGAAAGAGGCCCGCGGTGATCGAGCGCAAGCTTCCGCCAAACCTTCGCTCGATCAATTGGTAGGCAGTTACGAGTTGACCGCGAAAATACTGTGGAAGCAAGACAAAGCTAACAACGATGCGCCCAACTATATAGCCGATGATCAATTGCAGGAAGCGGAAATCTTTTTCGTAGGCCAGGCCCGGTACGCTGATGATGGTAAGTGTGCTCGTCTCCGCGGCAACTATCGAAAGGGAGATAGCCCACCACGGAATCGTGTTATCCGCCAGAAAATAGTTCTTCAGAGTTCGTTGCTTGCCGCGAAAGCGCAGGCCGAACAAAGTAACCCCAGCGAGATACGCGACGATCGCCACAAGGTCCAGCGTGTTCAATCCCATGCACCGTCCCCCTCGGCATTCGATGATCGCGCTTGATTGACCGGCGCCGATAAGACTCTGCGTTTCTAAGTTCAATTTAACATCTTCGCAATTGGAAATGCGGGTTGCGCGCGGTGGCGTCAGCAAGAGAAAATTCAGAGGGAGATGAATGTGAGACATTTGCTGGGACGCGGAGTGGCTGGCTCGCTTCTTCTCGCGATGGCCAGTTTGAATATGCCGGTGTGGACGCAGACGCCAGCAGAACAGGCCGCTTTTTCACTCGAGCAACTGGGCAAGCCGGCCGAGGCTGAAGAAGCCTGGAAAGCATTATCGAAGACTCAACCATCGAATCCAGTGCCCTTTGCCCATCTTGGCCTTCTTGAAGCCCGTCAGGAGCACTACCCGCAGGCCATTGCGTTTTACCGCAAAGCCATGGCGCTCGGACCCACCATGCCCGGCCTGCGTTTGAACATGGGTCTTGCTCTCTTCAAAGATGGACAATACCGGCCGGCTATTCAAGCCTTCACGCCGCTACTCAAAGAGGCAGCGGCAAATGTGGACGAGACTCAGCGGTTGACCGTTCTCATCGGAATGGCGCATTACGGACTTGGCGAATACCCGGCGGCGATCCCTTTTCTGAAAGAGGCCGCGGACCGCGATACAGATAACCTGACCCTGCTTTTGACATTGGCGCATAGTTGCCTGTTGTCCAACCAGTATCAGTGCGTTCTCGATGCTTATCACCGCATGGTTGCGTTGAATGCGGACTCCGCGGAGGCTGACATGCTGGTTGGCGAAGCGTTAGACGAAATGAAGGACCGCGCGGGCGCCACGCGGGAGTTTCGCGCCGCGGTCCAGGCCAATCCCAAGGAGCCGAACGTACACTTCGGGCTGGGTTACCTGCTATGGATGGAAGGCCAGACCGAAGAGGCCGCGCAACAGTTTCAAGCCGAGCTTGATAATGCTCCGGAGCACCTGCAAGCCATGCTTTACCTGGGCGATTCGGAGATTCAGTTGAACCGGATGGAAGACGCCAGGCCTCTGCTTGAGAAGGTTGTGAAGCTGAACCCTGCAAGTTCGAAGGGGCATGTGGATCTGGGGATTGCGTATGCCGCGACCAACCGCAATCAGGATGCGCTCGTGGAGTTCAAGAGAGCCGTCGCGTTGAAGCCTGACGATGTGAATGCCCACTGGCGCCTCGGCCGGCTCTACCGTTCCATGGGAAAGACGAGCGAGGCCACGGCAGAATTCAACAAATCCAAAAGCCTCAATAAAGCTGCAGACGACGGACTTCTCAAAGCAATGTCCAAAGTTCCCCACGAGAGCAGCCCATCGGAAACACCGGCGGCTGCGCCTACGGACAAGTGATCGCAGAGCGATTTACTTTCGCGTGTGAATAGACTCTCTCGAATTGCAAAGGCCGGAGCTTTCGCCCCGGCCTTTGCTTGTACGCTAAGTGAATCGCGCTGGTTAGAAGTACAGCTTGGCGCCAATTTGGATTCTGCGGTATCCACCCGACAAGTCGGAAGTAATCTGGCCGAACGAACCGTCAGCCATATTGCCATCGGGGTTGTTGAAGTTGACATGGTTGAAAGCGTTGAAGAACTCCCCGCGCAACTGGAAGTTGATGCGCTCGGCGATCTTCGTGTTCTTGATGGCGGCCAGATCCCAGTTCTGCATGCCCGGGCCGAGGATCGAGTTCGAACCCTCACTGCCGAAGTGGCCAACCGCCTGCTGGAAGTCAGCGGTCGCGAACCATGCGCCGAGCTGCTTGGGCTTGGCAACATGAGGAGTGACCTGGTCCGGACGAACTCCGCCGAGGCCAATGCCATTGCCTGTGATGACGGACGGGTTCAGATCGAAGGGATCGTACGGCTGAGCGATGCTGAAGTTCTGGCCAGATACCATCGAGGTGATCCCAGAGAGTTCCCAACCGCCCAAGACGCGGCCTCCCACTCCTTGCTGGTTCCTGAAGAAGGGCAGGTCATAGACGTAGCTGGCTTCGAAGACCTGGGGCGTATTGATGTTCGACGGGCCGTAATCGAGATTCATGTTGTAGATGTCGGTGGCCGCATTGCCACGATCGGCGGAGTTGGTGGTCAGCGTTCTCGACCAGGTATACGCCACGCCCACGGTCACGCCCTTGTTGGAGCGATGGTTCAGCGAGACTTGCAGCGAGTTGTAGTTGCTGGTGAAGATGGGCGAACGGTTGGTGATGGTGCCATAGCCGGCGTAGGGACGGATGGCGTTGACGTTTTCAGTGCCAGGGCCGCCAGGCTCGCTTGCCCAGGCGGAAACCATGGGCTGGTTCTGATCGAAGGTGCCAAGCAGGTGACGAGCTTCATTGCCGACAAAAGCCACTTCCAGAGTGGTGGTCGGCAACAACTGACGCTGAATGGAGAGGTTGTAGTTGGCGTAGTCCGGAACCTTGAACGTGGGCGTACCGGTTGAAGTGATGCCGGCAGGCGTGCTCGGTGGAGGAGCGAGCGATCCACCGCTGACCGCATCGAAGGAGGTGTTGAGAATGGTTGTCGACTTCACATAGATCGGGTTGGAGAAGCCGTCGTTTTCCCAGATGCCGTCCAGAGAGCGGTCATAGAAGATGCCGAAGCCTGCGCGGATGGAGGTGACTCCGCGGCCATCCGGGTTATAGGCAAGGCCGACGCGCGGGGCGAAGTTACTTTTGGTGTTGGGGTTGACCAGCGGACCATAGGGCGAGCAAGTGGAATATACGCTGTTGGCCTGCGCATAGCTGCAGGCCGTGCCCGTTGGGAAGATCAAGCCATTGGCATAGTTGTAAGGGTTGACCGTGCCGGAGACCATGCTGCCAGCCGCGTTGATGGCGGGCGCATTGCCGGCCTTGTACAGCATCGGATCGAAGTTGACCAGCGTGTTCTCCAGATCCGAGGGTGACGGCAGGAAGCTCCAGCGGACGCCCAAGTTGATGGTCAACTTTCTGCTGACCTTGAAGTCGTCCTGGACGTACGCTTCAGTGTTGACGAAGTGAAGGTCGGGAATGACGTCGCGGTTGGCCTGGCTAAACGTCGCCACGTTGCCAAGCAGAAAATCGGCAAAGGTGTTGAACATGTAAATCGGGTTGGAGCCGGCGCTGGGAGCATAGGAGAAGACCGCGTTTTCGGTCTTGATCATCTGCTGGACCTGAAAGCCGGCGCGAAGGGTGTGTGCGCCCAAGTTATACGACAGGTTGTCGAAATAGGTACGATCCAGGTTCCGTTCCTTATACGGAGCGAAGCCCACGCTGAAGCCCGTAACTCCGTTGATGTAGACGGAAGGCATACGGCCATAAGGATCGGGATAGAATTCGGTTCCAGGCGTAAGAGCCTTCAACGCCGTGGCCGAGGTGGCAAATTCGCCGGGAGCGCTGGACGCCGTATAGGTGCCTTGTGCCCACACAAATTCGACTTCATTGACAGCCTTGGGCGAGATGGTCCAGGTGAGGTTACCCACCACGTTCTTGCCGGGCGAGTCGACCGCGGTGTTTACCAGATTGGCATAGTTCGAGCCGGATCCCCATCCCATGCCCAACGGACTGTTGTTCGGCATGGTGTCGTTGATGGCGCGAGCGAAGAAGTGAACCCTGTCGTTGAAGTAGTGATCGATGCGAACGATGTCGTCGCGAAGGTCGTTTTTCGCAGAGTAGGAGTAGTTGTAGTTCGAGCCGCTATTGGCCGGGTTGGGCGTGAAGACGTCGGTCAGATAGACCTTCGCGTTCGAGCTGAAGCAGGTGGGATCGATGGTGGTGGTGTCGGCCGCCGCATTGTAGGTCAGGCAGTTTGACTCCGATGCAGGCGCATAGGAAGGAGGCGTGTACTGGCCCGGAACGGTGCCGGCAATCATGGCCGTGGTGGCCGCCGGCTGGCTCACGTTGCCCGGCGAAACGATCTTGTGCCATTCCTCAGAGTAGAAAAAGAAGGTCTTCTTCTTGTCGACGTTATAAGTTCTGGGAATAAAGATCGGACCGCCGACGGTAAAGCCAAATGCGTTGTGATGGTTGACGGCGCGCGGCGAATTGTCCGCCGCGATGGGATTGTTCTTATTGAAGTAGTCGTTGGCGTCCAGGTCCGTGTTGCGAACGAACTCATAGGCATCGCCATGGAAGGCGCTGCCGCCGCTCTTGGTGGCTACCAGCACCTGGCCGCCGCCCGAACGTCCGTAAGCGGCGTCATAGTTGCCGCGCTGCAAGGTAAATTCCTGAATGGCATCGATACTGGGCGTGTTCACCACCGTCTGGTTGGAGCCGGTGTCATTGATGTCTGCGCCGTCCAGTGTCCAATTGTTGGCGGAACCGCGCGCGCCGTTCACGGCCATCTGGTTGTTGGATGCGGGGTTGGCTTCGACACCCAGACCGGCATTGATGACACCCGGTTGAAGGGTGACCAACTGCGCAAAGCTGCGGCTGGCAACTTCAAGTTCGCGAATCTGTTCCCCGGAGATGGTCCCGGCCTGGCCGCTGCTCTCCGTATCCACCGAAACAGGATTGTCTTCCACGGTCACCGTGGTGCTGACGGCTCCAGCCTTCAACTGCGCGTTGAAAGCGTGCTTTTCGGCGACGTCCAGGACGATGTTCTTGCCCTTGAAGGTCTCAAAGCCCGCAGCGGTTACGATAACCGAGTAGGTTCCGGCCGGGAGGTTAGTGACGACGTAGTTGCCTGCGCCATCCGTCTGCACAACGCGGGCGCCTGCATTGACGCCGTTCTGCGTGATGGTGATCGAGGCATGAGGAATCACGGCCCCGGAACTATCGGTGACAGCCCCGCTGAGGGTTGCCGCAAGTTCTTGTGCGCGCCCCGTCAACGGAAGCGCCATGAAAAGAATCGCGAACACCAGGAACAGGCAGGTACGCTCCTTGATAACGCGCTTCACTTGCGCAGAGCCATCTAGGGCGTGGTTAACTCGTTGGCCTGAACACGAGCGATCTGAAAGTCGATTGGTCTCAATCATTGCCTTCACCTCTCTGTGAATCTGAGTGAATGCCTCTACGCGGTGCGCAGGTGCAAGGGGGTCTGGTTTGGTGGATAAGAAAGAATGCTGGTAGGTCGATCGAGGTTGGGCACTGCAGAAAGCCCACAGTGCGAGTCGAGCCATCCCGAGTTAGAAATCCCGGCGTCAAGCCAAGCCTCCCCAAGAGGGAAACTCCGCAATAGACCCGCATGTGTCTGCATCACACTTCTCCCAAAAAGTGCTTCAAATACGTCGGACCAACCCCGCGAGCTGATTCGCGGGCCAGTCTCCGCTTAAGTTTCATGGCGATGGTGACCGGAACAATTTGGAATCCTGCCCGGAGCGTCGCAATTGTTACAATCCGTCGTGCAGACACAATAAGACGAGTTGGGCATGGATTGCAATGAAGAAATGAAAAAAAATGGCCTAAACGATCATTTTCTTGAGAAATCCATACCTGTTTGTAGAATCCAAGCGCCAATTCGTCCGCTTAATCGATGAGTTTTCAGCGATTTATGGCGCAAAGGGCTGGCAAGGCCCCCATTCGCACGGTTGAACTCTCTTTGGGAAAGCAATCGGAGAGCGATGACCCAACCACAGGCCAATCAAGTCTTGAGCGAATCAGGCTCGGATGACCTTGATTCCCTGCCGCTCAAAGGGGGCGAGCGCCTCTTTGGTTGCCCCGTGGTCGGTGATCAGGATGTGGATCTCGTTGGCAGGGCAAATAAAGGCTGGGCTCACCTTGCCCAGTTTGCTCGAGTCAGCGGTCACGATCACTTGCTTGGATTGCTTGAGCATCTTGCGGATGACCAGCGCCTCATCGGTCTCCAGCGTCGTGGCTCCCCGTTCCGGGTCCAGCCCCGTAACACTGAGAAACACCTTGTCCATATAGACATCGTCGAGGAAGTTGAGCGCGGCGCTGCCGGTGAGAGAAAATGACCACGCCCAGGGCACCACTCCCCCCGTCAGATAAGTGCGGATTCCGGGCTGATTGCAAAGTTCCATGCCGATATTGATGGCGTTTGTGACCACTTGAATCTTTTCCCGGTGGCGCAGGCTGCGGCCAACATGCGTGGTAGTGGTCCCCGCCGTCAGGCCGACGGTTTCATTGGCCTGGATCAACTCGGCCGCAGCCAACCCGATGCGCCGCTTTTCCTCGGCAAACCGCTGCTCGCGCGCCAGAAAGGAGCTATCGTACCGGAATGGCTCGTAGAGCAGAGGTTCCACCAAAGTTGCGCCGCCATGGGTGCGGCGGATCAGGCCCCGGTTCTCCAGCCGCGCCAGGTCTCGACGGATACTTGGCGCGGAGGAACCCGCCACGGCGAGGATTTCCTCAATGGTTGCGCTTCCGGTTCGGAGCAGAAACTTGATGATCAGCTCCGAACGACGATTGATTGATTCGGACATACCGCACCGATTCTAATCCCTTTGCCGTAGAGACGTGCAACTCATTTTTCGCATTTTATGAATGTTTTGCCATTATTTTCTTTGAGACAATCAATCTGTTGATCAAATACTCGCTGTATGATCGAATATGTAGCCAATCCTCTTCTGAGGATTAAGACTGTGGAACGGTAAACATGCCTACCTTCGATCACGAGATGTTGCGCGAAATCTATCAGCAACCCCAGGCGCTTTCCCATACCCTGGGCCTTTATCTTGACAATGACGCTCTCAAGCCTGACGTTGCAGCCATGCTGGCGGGCTGGTCCATTCCCGAGGGCGAGATTCTGATTGCCGCTTCAGGCTCCAGCCGCCATAGCGGGCTGGCCGCCGAAATCCTGCTTGAAGACCTCTGCGGCCTGGCCGTCGACGTCGAGTACGCCAGCGAATACAGTTGCCGCGGCAGCAACGCCACAGCGGATGTGCGGCATCCCAGCATCCTCGTGCTCTCGCAATCCGGTGAGACTTCCGACACCCTGGCGGCCCTGCGAGAGGCTCATCGTCGCGGACAAAAGACCCTGGCGATTACCAACGCCGTGTCCTCCACCATGGCCGAGGAAGCCGACGTTTCCATGCCCCTGGCAGCCGGCATTGAGAAGGCAATTCCGGCCACCAAGAGCTTTACCTGCCAACTGGCCGTTCTTTATCTGTTGGCGTTGTACGAGGGTGCGCGGCTCGGTCGATTCAATGCCGAGACTCTGGCCTTGCACATACGGGAAATCCAAGCTCTGCCCGCCCGCATTGAAGCGCAACTCGACGGCTGGCGCAACCGGATGTCCGCCCTTGCGACCAAATACAAGTCCGCCAACACCTTCCTTTACCTTGGCCGCGGAATCCATTACGCCATCGCCCGCGAAGGCGCGTTGAAACTGAAGGAAGCCTCCTACGTTCACGCGGAAGGCTATCCGGCGGGCGAGTTGAAGCACGGGCCCAATGCGCTGGTCAGCGACACCGTGCCGCTGGTGGTTCTAGCCACCGTCGATCGTGCTCTCGATGCCTCCGTGGTCCGCTATGAAAAAACGCTGCAACTACTCCGCGACATGCAGACGCAGGGCGCAAAGGTCATTGCCATTGCCAACTCCTGCGACGAAGAAGTCGCAGCCCTGGTAAGCGATTGCGTCTTTGTCGAACCGGCCTCCGAGTACCTGCTCCCCATTGCGGAAGTCGTCCCGCTGCAACTGTTCTCGTACTTCATGGCGCTGGCCCACGGCGTGGATGTAGACCGGCCCAGAAATCTCTCGAAAGCAGTCGTGGAGAGCCCAGCCGGCTCGTAGCGATGCACACATCAACCTATTGCGCCGAGAACCACCTTACGCCACGTCCGAAGGAACCTCGAAGGTGACCAATTCAGAGCGGAAGCCGCGCGTGCGAACCGCACCGTACGCGATGCCCAGAATCATCCACACCGCGCCCAGCACCAGCGCTGGATTGCTGAGATGCACCCAGATGAATCCGCAAATCAGAAAGCCCAGAGTGGGCACCACGTAGCCGCCGAGGCTGCTGCTCTTTTCATGCCGCAAGTGGTGTACAAATGCCGCGGCATTCACGCCCATGAAGGCGACGAAAGCGCCGAAGTTGAGGCATTCCGCACCGATTTCGTAAGCTCCTCCGCCCAGCCGGTCCGCAAAAAACTGCAGCAGTGCGGACCCAACCAGCGCGAACCCTCCAACCGCAATAATGTTGTTGCGTGGAATACGCCGCTTGGGTTCGATGACGCCAAAGAACGATTTGGGAAGCGCATTTCCGCGTCCCATTCCGTAAAGCAAACGTCCGGCGGCGAGTTGCGAACCCATGCCTGAACCCATGTTTGCAATCAGCAATGTAAAATTGACAACCTGGAAAAGGATTGCCCCGCCGGCCTGGCGCGAGACCATCGCGAATGCCGACACAACATCGTCGCTGCCAAACGGCTTCGATCCCCAGATCAGTTGCGCCGCATAAACCTCGAGCCCGGAGAGCACGCCGGTAATCACGCACACCAGAACCGTGGCCAGCATAATGTTGCGCCGCGGATTCTCAACCTCCTCGGAAAACGTGGAGACGGCGTCGAATCCGATGTAAGTGAGTACGGCCACCGAAGTCCCCGCGAAGATGCTCGATGGATGAAAGCTGCCCGGCTCATAGAACGGATGCGTGAAGAAACCCGGATCGTGATGCACGCCCCACACAGCGCGAATCACCGCGCCGAGGAACAGCACCACAACCACCACCATACCCGCGCACAGGGCCTCATTCATCCGTGCCGAAGTCTTGATGCCGCGCAGATTTGTCCAGGTAAAAAACGCCGCGAAGAACACAATCCAGACATAGTAAGAAAGTCCCGGAAGAATATTCATCGCAGCCTGCGCACAAAACGCCGTGCAGATGAGCGGGTTGATCAGGTAATCCATCACCATGCCCCAGCCCACCACATAGCCGAGGGCCGAGTGCATCTCCTGCCCGACGTAAGTGTAAGCCGACCCCGCGCTGGGATAGATACGCGCCATGCGCCCATAGCTGATGGCCGTAAACAGCATGGCCACCATGGCGATCAGAATCGCGGTGACCACATGTCCATGGGCCTTGTTGCTGATCACGCCGTAGATGCCCATGGGCGCCGTCGGCTGGATGATTACCATCCCGATGATGATCAGGTTCCAAAGCCCCAGCGTGCGATTGAGGCTCGCGCCCTTTGTTTGCGTGCTCCCAGCAACGTCTGCCATGCGTGTCCTTAATGCGCCGCCGTGGCAGCTGCTGTTGTAATGGTTTGCGAACCCGCATTCCAGCTTGCGATCTGCACTGTCGGTGCATCCGCACCGCTCTCCGGCAACAACGCCGTCAGCACGCGCTTCTCACCCGGCACTAACTCGATCCAGTTATCCGACCATATTACCGGAGCAATCAATCCGCCGGCTTGCGTGCGCACCGCCGCGTTCACTTGAAAAGCAAGCGCCGCACTCGGATTCTCAAGTTCCACGCGCACCTCGCGTCCGCGCGCGGTCTTCTCGATCTCCGCATGAGCAACGATTTTTGCCGCCGGCAAATTCGCGAGTGCCGTCAGGTCTTCATGACGCGATGCCGGCGTATGCGTATAGTCTGTTCTTGACCAATCGAAGGTGGTCAGTGTTCCAGGCACCCAATAGAAATTCCTGCTGACCACTTTGCCCGCGGCATTTGTCAGGGTCAGGTCGATGAAGAAGATTCTTTCCGTGTCCGCGTAGAGGCTCTCCGGAATGGTGAAGACAATCTGCGAACTGTCCACTCCCGCATCGACAGCGGCTTCTTCCTTGTACAATTCCTTCCACGCTGCGTTGTGTACATGCACGCTCGCATGAAGTCCGGCAACACGCTCATACGTGCTGTTCACCACCACAATCGAGCGGTCGTCGTAGGAATACTGAATATGCACCGGCTCGCATGCTTTCTTGGTCCCGAAGTATCCCGCCCCGGCATCGAGGTAATAGTCATACAAATGCCAGATCATCGATGGCCACGCATTGTTGAGCATCCACTGAATCACGCCCGTCGACGCGTACTTGTTCCTGCTGTATGCTTCATACATTGCGCGCTCGGAGTCGTACTGCATGGTTCCGGCAATTCGCTCGTAGTCGGCCGCCGACTGCGGCTTTGCATACACGGCCGCCATCGAATCGTCGAGCACTTTCAGGTTCAGGAATTCACCACCGCCGTAATGCATACTCCAGTTTGCAGTCGGCGGCCATGCCTGCGCGTCGGGCAAAAACTTTTCGCGGCTCGCCAACGACGGAATCGCCGGACCAGGGCTGGTCTCCGTGTTGAATCCGTAGGCGCCGCCGTTCTGCTTGTCCACGTACCAGTAACTCGGCGCAACGTAATCGTAGGGCCCGGTCATCTTCACACCGTTGAGACCTCCGCCGGCAGTCACTTGCGACGACGCCGCGGAGATGATCGGGTTCGGCCAATGCGTCTCCGCTTCCACATTCAGATAGGCGCGCTCAACATTCGCCGGCGGAGCGTTGTCGCTGCCGTTGAGCCACACCAGCAGGCTTGCATGATGGCGCAACCGCAACATCTGCGACCGCAACGAGGCAGTGGCAATCGTCAGATCCTCGGCAGTCCAGTCCTTCCAGTGTTCCCAATGATCGCAGCAGCACCAGCCCAGCATCACCAGGATGCCGTCCTTATCCGCCAGATGGAAAAAGTCCTCCGTCTCCAGCTTTCCTTCCAGGCGAATCGTATTCAGGTTCATATCTTCGACAAGACGGAACTGATCGCGCAAACGGTGCTCATCGGTCCGCAGCAACATATCCTGCGACCACCCTGCGCCGCGAATCAGAATCGGCTTTCCATTCACGCGAAACAACCGGCTTCCATTCGCCGTAAGTTCTGAAGTGATCTCGCGAATGCCGAAGTCAACGCTCTGCTCATCCGTAACTTCGCCTTGCTCGCGGAAGCTCATCGTCAGCCGTTCCAGGTGCGGCTCGCCCATCTGTCGCGGCCACCATGGCCTGGGATTGCGAATACGCAATTGCGCAAATTCCTCGGGCGTGAACGTGACAGTGCGATCTTCATGCGCCGCAAGTTCCACTGCCTGCTCAAACTTCACCCCGGCCGTTGTACCTTCAACCTCGCCCTTCACCGCGCGATCGCTGGCGTTATGCAACTCTGCATAAACGGTGAGCTCCGCGGAACCAAGTGTGCTGTCGTGGAAGTGAGTCACGGCCAGCGGCGAGCGCAGAGTCACCGTGCCCGTGCCGATCAAATCGACGGCGCCCCACAGTCCCATATCCTTATCGGGTGGACAAGGGTTCCAGTCAACCCAGTTGATGCCCAGATCCTTTTCCGTAGGCGCAAACGTCTCCACCGCCAACACATTTTTCTTGCCCGGCTTCAGCAAGTCCGTAACATCGAAGTCGTAAGTGCGATACGCGCCAGCGACCTTGGTCGTGTCCGCGACTTTTTGGCCGTTCAGCCACACGTCGCCGCGATAATTGATGCCGCCAAAGTGCAGCCACTGCCTCTCGCCCGAGTGCAACGCAGCAGGCACAGTGAACTCCGTGCGATACCACCAGCCGCACCGGTAGGGGCTATCCTGGGCCATCGGCATGTTGGCGAAGATGGCGCCGATCTTATACGTCGTGCCCGGAATCTGCCGCAGGTTCGTGCCGTAATAAGGATCGGGAAACACGCCAGCCGCTGCCTGCGAGGCCAGCACAGTGCTGGGCACCGCCGTCTTCAACCAGCCCTCGGTTTGAAATCCATCCGCGGCAATTGAGTCGCCTGTAGCTTGCAATTTGCAAGCCGATTGCAATTGCCATCCCTCGCGCAACGGCGTTACGGTTCCCGCCCACAGCATGGGCGACAGCGCCAATGAGATCGAACAACAGAAAAACACTCGTCTACGCATTCGTCACCAGCAATCCTTGTTCCAGCAAAGCAGGTTTGTCTGCCCGGTATTTGTGTAACACTCCGGTTCCGGAATGTCTGCCGTTGAAATCCAGATTCAATCGCCTGAACAAAGGGAATACCTTCCAATTGCAAGCCCTGTCAAGTAACCTCCGCAAGCCCACCGGCAGACCGCTTCTTCGTGCTCGCAGGCCGTGACGAAGACCTCCGCACCACCAGTTCCGGCGGAGCGCGGTGCAAACGCAGCGTCTGTTCCCGGCGTTGCTCGCGCGCTTCAATAGCGTCTACCACCCATTCCGCCGCCAGCAGCCCCATCTCTCGCAGCGGCTGCCGGATGGTGGTGATCCCCGGTGTCGATACCGCTGCCGGCAGCACATCGTCAAACCCGAGCACGGAGCAATCCTCCGGCACCCGCACCCCCGCGCCCGCCAGTCCGCGCACCACACCCAGCGCCGTCAGGTCGTCGAAGGCAAGCACGGCAGTGAATTGCCGCCCCGAGGCCAGCATTCGTTTTGCGCAATCCATTCCGCCCTCAAAACCAGAAAGGGGATCTACCAGGTTGGGCAGTTGGAAGACCAGCTTCGAATCGAATTTGATTCCCGCCTCCGCCGCCGCACTTTGCACTCCGGCCCACCGTGGCGCGCTGTCGAACATCTCTTCCGGCCCGCGAATCACGGCGATCCTGCGATGCCCAAGCTCATGCAGATGGCGCATCGCCAATGCGCCGCCCGCTTCGTTGTCCACCAACACCGAGCTCACTCCCCGCCCGGTCAAGTCGCGGCTCACAATCACGATTGGTACATTGTTCTTTTTGACGTCGCTCAGCAAGTTGGTTTCATCGAACACCCAACTGGCGATTACGATCACGCCTTCGGCGCGCCGCTCCAAAATCATCTGCAGATAATTGTCGAAGAGTCCGCGCTGCGTCTGCGCATCCATCAGCAGCGGCAGATAGCTATTCGGCTGCAAGCCAGCCTGGATGCCGCGCACAATCGGAATGCAGTAGGGATCGGAAAGGTCGTATGCCAGCACGCCGATGGTCTGGCTGCGCCGCCTCCGCAGGGACCGGGCAAACGCGTCTGGATGGTAACCAAGCTGCTGCGCCATGGTGCGGATCTGTTGCCGCGTCTTCTCCGCAACATTTTGCGAGAGAGGCGCTTCGCTCAACACAATCGAAACCGTGGACACGGAGAAACCGCAGGCGCGGGCAACGTCCAGCAAAGTCACGTGACCGGATCTGCGTTGTGCCAATTCCCCTCCCTCTCCGCGTTGCGGCCATTCAAGGCCAGCGCTTCCATGGCCTGCACACGGAGTTGCGCCTGATTCCATGGGCCTTGGAAACTTTGGAAAAACCCTGGCTTCTCGATTTTTCCCTTGACACGGGGAAAAATTGAACCTACATTGGCTTTCTACTATTCAAACGTTTGAATGTCAACAATTCGATAGGAGACGGCCATGATCAACCAAAAGAAACCGACCTCATTCCTACGCATTTTCCTCTGTTTTTCGGTGCTTCTCCTGTTCGCAGGCACCGTAACCTGGGCCCAGGCCGGCCGGGGTAGCATCAGCGGTACCATCACGGACCCCACAGGGGCGCTGGTCCCCGGCGCCAAAGTGTCCGCGCTGAACCACGCCACCGGAATCACCCAATCCACCGTCTCAACCGCGGCAGGCTTGTATTTCTTTGTCTCGCTCAACCCCGGCTCTTACGAAATTACGGCCTCCCGCACGGGGTTTGAGAGCGTCGCCCAGGACAACGTAATCGTCAGCGTAGACCAGGTCAGCGTCGTAAACATCGCGCTTCAAGTAGGCGCCGTCACGGATACAGTCACCGTCTCGCAAACCGTCGATATCGTCGATACCAGCAACTCCACCGTCGGCCAACTCATTGGCGCCGAGACCATCGATCGCGTTCCACTGCTGACGCGCAATGTCTATGACCTGGTACAACTGAGCGCGGGCGTCACCCCGTCGAATGGCTCGCCGAACTCAGGCGACTCGGCGCAGATCAACAACATCTCAAACGGCCGTCCGGGGGTCGATGTTTCCTCCTACAGCATCAATGGCGCGGTCCTCGGGTCTGTCTACTACATGCTTGACGGCAGCCCGCTGGGCGTTGCGGAAAACAATATCGCCGCCATCATCCCCATGTCGGAGATTCCAGAAGATGGCATCGACGAATACCGCGTCGAAACGCAGAACACCCCGGCCTCTTACCAGAGCGGCGGCGCGGGCGTCATCAGCCTGGTGAGCAAGTCTGGCGGAGATAGTTTCCATGGCGACGCCTTCGGGTTTTTCCGGCCGGACATTCTCTCGGCCAACGACTACTTCAACAAGCAAAACCAGTTGCTCGGTGGCCTCCCCAACACGCCGCAAAGTTTCCATCGCTATCAAGAAGGCGGTTCCATCAGCGGTCCCGTCCTGCACAAAAAGCTGTTTTTCTTCGGCGACTATGAAGCGACGCAGCAGGCGCTTTTTGACGGCTCAAACTACTTTTCCGTTCCCACCACCGCCGAGCGGACGGGCGATTTTTCCGCGGACGCCTATACCATCTACGACCCGCTGGTCCCCGACAATCCAGACGGAACGCGCCAGCCGGTTGCCGGCAACGTAATCACCAATCCCAACCCCATTGCGCTGAAAACTCTTTCCATGTTTCCCAAGTGCAACCGTCCCAGTCCCAGCACCTGCGAAGCAGCGTCGACCTTGTCCCCGTACCCCATTTCGGGCGGCGGCAACCTGTATGTTCCCGGCACCGACCCCACCACCGGACAGAAATTCGACGTTCGTATGGATTATTACCAAAGCGAGAAACAGCGCATTTTCGGCCGCTTTTCGTTTTCGCGGACGACCCTCGCAAGCTCCAATGCTTTTGGCAACATGTGGGATCCGAACTACGCTCTGAATGTAACCAACGCACGCAATGTAATCGTCGCGGACGATCTCACCCTCAGTCCAACCACGGTTTTGCAATTGCGCTATTCGTTCACGCGCCACTATGAAAACCAGGGAGGCGACCCTGCGGAAAATGGCTTCGACATCACGACTCTCGGATTTCCCTCTTCGCTGGCCGCGCAGGAAGTTTACAAGATTCTTCCCCTCATGAATTTCAGCGACCTGGGCCCTGCCATTGGTGGCACCTGTTGCTCCAATACCTTCCAGTATGCCAGCGAAAACAGCGACATCATCGCCAGCCTCACCAAGGTCAAAGGCAAGCACGAGATCAGCGCCGGCTTCGAATACATGAAGCGCTTCATGAATGTGGGCCAGCCTCCCGAGGCCTCCGGCAGTTATAACTTCGACATGTCCGCCACCGACCAAACCACAAGCGCCCCTTCCCCGGTAGGAGGCAATGACTTCGCTTCATTCCTTCTCGGCATGGGAGAGGCACCGGGCGGTGAAGGGGGCAACTTCAGCAAGGACCTCTTCCTCGCGGCAGCCAGCCCCTACTACGCGGCATTTATTCAGGACACCTACCACGTCACGCCGACCTTCACCGTTACGGCGGGCTTGCGCTGGGATATCTTCGGCGGCAAGACGGAGCGCCATAACCGCTTTGAGTATTTCGATCCCAAGGCACAGGGATCGAGCAACGGCGTATCGTTCACTGGCGGCGAGGTGTTCTCCAGTTCCGGCCACCGCTCTCCCTTTACAACCAACATGAAGGACTTAGGACCTCGACTCGGTTTTGCGTGGCAGCCATCGAAGGATATCGTCTTCCACGGTGGTGCAGGCTTCTACTATGGCCCGAGCGCGCAAATGGTCACCGGCGTAGGCGAAAACAGCGACGGATTCTCCTCTACCACCGACTGGAACGCCACGAACTGGAACAATGATGGAAATACCGTGACCTTCGACGGCGGCGGCCAGGGTAACTCGGTACTTTACGGCAGCAGCCTGGATCCTAACTTCACCGGCGGACCGGCGCCCAGTCCAACCGCGCCTTACTCAATCAGCAATCCGTTCCCGGCTGGCGTGACCCCGATCATCGGCGCGTCGCAAGGATTGGCCACTTACCTTGGCAATCAACTCAGCACCATGCTCCACACCCAACGCACGCAACTAACCTATAACTTCAACTTCGGTTGGGATATGGATCTCTCCCATGGTTTCCATCTCGCAGCCGGTTACGTAGGCAGCAGAGGTCTGTTCCTTCCGCTTGCCGGTGAAGACCTGAACCAGCTGGATCTCGGCACTATTGCGAGTTACCAGGGTGCGCTTGAAAGCACCATGGTGCCCAACCAGTGGGCCGCTCTTCTGCCACCGACAAATGTCTATTCTGGTCAGGCCACCGTGCCGCTCTGGGTGTCTTTGCAGGAATTCCCGCAATTTGGCAATGGCCAGGCTGAGGGAGGCAGCGGGGTCAGTATCCATGGCTATCCCGGCGGCGACTCCGAATACAGTTCCCTGCAAACCAAGCTCGAGAAACGCCTCTCCAGTCACTTCACCACGCTGGTCTCTTTCACATGGGCCAAGCTCATCACCGATGACGGCAATCCACCGCTGGGCTTTGTCGGCTCTCACGCCGGCTCACCCCAGGACTGGAAGAACATGAACCTCGAACACTCGGTCAGCCCGCAGGAAGTCAAATTCCAATTCACTTGGCAGGCATCCTACGATTTGCCTATCGGCAAAGGCCGTTTGCTCAGCCTCAACAGGCCGGGCAATGCGGTTCTGGGCGGCTGGACGATCAACGGAATTGCCTATCTGAGCGACGGCATTCCTATCAACTCCCCAGGCTCGGGTTCGCCGCTTGCCGTCAACTTCAATCAACGCGCCGATATGGTCTGCGATCCCAGCAAGGGCGCGCCCCATACATACGCGCAGTGGTTCCTGCCTAACTGCTTCACCACGCCGGCAAGTGGTTTTGTCGCGGGAACCGCGCCGGCCTATCTTGCCAACGTCCGCACGATGGGAGCCCAGGACCTGGACCTCTCTCTGTTCAAGAGTTTCACGATTGGGAAAGAGAAGGATCTTCGCTTCGAAATCTCTTCCTTCAACGTCACCAACAAAGCGCAGTTCGGGGGGCCGAATGTGAGCTCTCCCAATTCCGGGTTTGTAAACTTCGGCCAGATTTCCGGCACTGTTAACACCCCGCGCCAGTTCCAGTTCGGGTCGAAGTTCACCTTCTGATCGCAGATACGTTCGAACGCCGGGTGCCCCATCCTTTTCACAGCCTCATCGTGAAAAGGGTGGGAGCGCGCAGCCCCCAAATGTCCATAAATCATTTGCAGATTCATTCGGCGAACCGTTTAATATAACTTTCCATGGCTACCCTCTTCGATAAACTTCAGCTCAAAGATCATCCGGAGATGCTCGTTCTCAATGCGCCCGAGAGTTTCGAGATTGAGTTGTCCCGCCTGCCCGTCCTGCACATTCACCGCGCGATCGAATCGCTAGCGGAGATTCGCTTCTCGCTGGCCTTCGTGACCAAGCAGGCGGAAGTCGACGCACTCGCGTCCAAAATCGCCGCACGCGCCAAAGGCGACCCAACCATCTGGTTCGCGTACCCCAAAGGCTCATCGAAGAAATACAAATGCGATTTCAATCGCGACACCGGCTGGGCCGCGCTTCAGGCCGCGGGGTTTGACACCGTCCGCGCCATCGCTATCGACAAAGACTGGACCGGGCTGCGGTTTCGGCGCA
>Ga0302320_10012340_pt1 | contig 17969 bp, 17 predicted proteins | sample Bog_T0_3_FD_202130 | JGI IMG/M metagenome (GOLD analysis project Ga0302320, IMG submission 202130) | Peat permafrost microbial communities from Stordalen Mire near Abisko, Sweden - Bog_T0_3 | ecosystem: Environmental > Terrestrial > Soil > Wetlands > Peat | place: Sweden: Abisko, Stordalen Mire...
CCCCTCTACATTGCCGACCAACTCAGAGGGGCCACTCGTCCGGCAAGCTGACCGCGTTCTTCTCGTCGGCTGCCTGCTGGTTGGCACTCAGCTGCTTGGTCCCATCGGACTGGTGATCCTCATCGTCGGCGTCTACCTGCTCAAGCGTGCCAAGGATGCCGGTGAAGACGTACGACCGTTGGCTGTCACGGTCTTCGGCGTCTTCTCGATCGTCGATGCCGCGACGAACTTCCTGGGCTGGTCGATCGACACCTTCGCGCACGACACTCATCTCGGACAAGTCTTCATGAACGGGTTCGGCCGCCTCATCGACGGCGGCTACTACATCCACTACAACGACTTGCTACTAGGTGGCACCGGCGTGGCAGGGGAGAAGTCCTGGCAGATCTTCTGCGTCTTCGGCGTGTTTCCGCTTCGGATCGTGGCAGCGTGGGGGTTCATGAAGATGAAGCGGTGGGGCTTCGACATGATGCTCATCACCTGCTGGATGTACGCGGTCTTCTGGTTCGGCTACATCCTCAATATTTCGGTCGACTTCGAAAACAGAATGGGTGCAACCGTATTCGGTGTAGTCGGCTGGTGGGTGTTCGACGTCTGGTACATCACCCCGTTCGTCATATTGCCGTGGATGTATGCGGTCAACCGCCGCAAATGGAACCGCTGACAGAGTGCCTAATCAAAGGAGGGTCATGAAGTCTCGGATGGCCGGCGTAATCGCCTTCTTCATTTTCGCGGGATTGTGGGCGGCCACGATCCTGACAGTTCAGACATTTCAAGTACTGCACTATCGATAGGAGGTATTCATGCATGACGTTGTCGTACTTCTCGGCATGGTCGTCGCCGATCTCTTGATCTTGGCGGCGTGGTGGTTCCTCGGCAGTCGGCTCGTTCCCGCCGAGCAGGCGCCGGCGTCCGCCAATGCCGAGGCGGACAAAGGCGTGCCCACCTTGCACAAGATTCTGACCTACGTGTGCTTCTTCCTGCTCGCGGGTCTCATCATCGAGTGCGTGGCCATGTTCCCGGCGATACTCGTGAGGTTCGGATGGTCATAAAGCAACCGGCGAACAGGGAAACCCCGATTCCCGCTGCAGCAGAACCGACTTGGGTGCCCGGCGACGAACCGGCGACGAACTCCAGGTGGGTCGAGCCTGCAGACGGGTGGCTCGCTGCCGGCATACTCAGCTGCGGCACCATGCTGCTCGGCCCGTTCGGGGCGATCCCGCTGATCATCGGACTGGTGAAGCTGTGGCGATCGGTCAAGGCCGGGACGAACGTCAGGCCGTGGGCCGCGACCGTCATCGGCACCTTCTGCATGATCGATGGGATGATCAACTTCCTGCCCTGGTCGCTGGACAGCTTCGCGCACGACACCGTCCTCGGTAAAACCTTCATCACCGGGTACGGCCGTTTCTTCGATGGCGCTTTCTTCCTTGACTACAACAAAGGGGCCCTTGGTGGGGTGGCTAACCACTCCGAGAAGATGTGGCAATACCTGGCCGTCTTCATCCTGATGCCGATGCGAGTGGTCAGCGCCTGGGCGTTCCTGCAGATGAAGACGTGGGGGCTGCACTTCATGAAGATCTCCGGCTGGTTATACCTGTTCCTGTGGGTGGGTTACACGATGGCGATGAGCCTCGACTTCCCCGAGCGCATGGCCAACTCCGAGTTCGGCATGGGCTGGTGGCTCTTCAACCTGTTCTACCTGTCACCAATGTTCGTGCTGCCATACCTTTACACCGTCGACAAGCGCCAATGGAACCGGTGAGTCTTTCTCATTCGCAACACGTTACGAACACTGCTCGGTTGGTGCCGCACTGGCGCCCGAGTGGCTGGTTCCAGATCGGTTGGTCGCGCGGATTTTCGCGCGGTGAGGTGCGTCCGTTGCGATATTTCGGGCGCGACCTGGTGGCGTACCGCACCGATGACGGCCTGCTGCACGTGCTGGACGCGCATTGCCGGCATTTGGGCGCCCACCTCGGGTACGGCGGAAGGGTGCAGGACGACTGCATCGTCTGCCCGTTTCACGGCTGGCACTGGGACCCGGATGGTCGCAACCGCTACATCCCATATCAGGAAGACCGGCCCAACAAATCCCGCCGTCTCACGTCATGGCCGATCCACGAGCACGCCGGTGTGGTGTACATGTGGCACGACCTCGCAGGCGACGGGCCGACGTGGGCGGTCCCGGACATCTTCGCTGACACCGCGGGGCACACGGCGGCGCTGACGTACCGCGATCCCGGTCCCGAGGCTCAGATCAGCTATGGACAACTCACTCTGCATCCGCAATTGGTCAGTGAAAACGCCGCGGATCCCATCCACTTCCGTTACGTCCACGGCACCCGGGACCATCCGGTGTTCATTCGTCGTTGGGAGCGGGAAGGTCTGTGGTTCAGCCAGATTGGCTTCGGCCGACGGTGGGTTGAGATGGAACCGGACAGTCATGACGGGGACACCTTGAGCATCCTGCTGGCCGGTGTCGGGATGAGCTACACGTCGTTGTCGGGGAGCGACAACACGCTGATCCTGTTGTCCACGACTCCGATTGACGACACCACCAGCGAACTCTTCCAGACCGTGTGGCTGGAGGAGTTGCCCGGCGACGACGCGCCCGACGCCATCGAAGGGCGATTGCAGCGAGCGACGGCTCAGCTGCCCAACGACATCGCCATCTGGGAGCACCAGCGGTTCGAAAACCCGCCGGCGCTCGCGACCGCGGAAGGACGCGCCTACACCGATCTTCGGTTGTGGGCACGTCAGTTCTACCCGAGCGGGCATGGGGCACCGTCGCTGCGGTGAACGCCCGGCTCGACGATTCCGAACCGGTCAACGATCTGGTCGGCTGGCTTGGTCCCAAGGCGAATGACGCGCGATGACAAGGGGCGCCGGGCCTCGCGGCCCACGCGACCTGAGGGGACGTTGTCGTACGGATCGCCGAGCCGTTGCAGCGGGATGCCGCGAAGAATCGACTGCCAGCGTTTCGGATCCCCCTTCTGCAACACCTCGGCAGACAGCAGAATATGGCGATCCCGTACTGGTGGGATTACGCCAGCATTGGCAGCGTGCGGATCGCGGAGTTAGCGGTGGCGGGTTGGTTTCCAATCGGGTGCTTCGGCTTCGCGGTCCCAGGTAGCCGAGGTGTTCCCGCGTTCGCGCAGTTTGTACTTCTGCACCTTGTTGGTCGGGGTCATCGGGAAGGTGTCGAGCACCTCGACGTAGCGGGGGACGAAGAAGTAGGGGGCCTTTTGATCCATGAATTGGCAGAACTCGAGTGGATCGAGGTGTTGGCCGCTGCGGACGACGAGGCAGATCTTCAGTTCCTCTTCGGTGTCGAGTTCTGCCAGCCGGACCCCGACCGCCGCGGCGTCGTCCACCGCAGGGTGTTGGCGGGCGATGTGCTCCACTTCGAAAGTCGAGGTGTTGCGCCCTTTGTGGCGGACCGAGTCCTTCTTCCTGTCGACGAAGAACAGTTCACCGTCCTCGTCGATGCGGCCCAGGTCGCCGGTGTGGTGCCACATGTTGCGCCACGCCGTGACGGTTTCCTCGGGTTGATTGAAGTAGCCGGAGTACAACGCAAACGGCTCGTTGGGTCGTATGCAGATTTCCCCGACCTCACCCACCGGGACCGGTCTGTCGGACTCGTCGAGAATAACGGTGTGGACCACGTCGTCCTCGCGCACATAGCCGCAGGATCCGGCTTTCAAGCCCGGCATGTCGCTGTGGTAGACGGTGCCTCCCATGACCTCGCTCTGACCGAATCCACTGAAGACGCGGTCGATGCCGAAGCGTGCCATGAACGGCTCCAGAATGGCTGGAATGATGGGATTCATCAGCATCGTGCGAAGCGGATTATCCGCGTCGTCGGCGCGCTCCTGGGCGTTCCACAAATACAGATGCATGGTGCCCAGCGTCATCACGTGGTGGGCGCCGTAGAACCGCACCCGGTCCCAGAAATGCGAGACGGAGAACTTTGGGTCGATGCACGCGGTCAATCCCGAGACCAGCGCGGGGTAGATGTTGGCGATCCAGCCCCCCGAGTTGTACATCGGAGCGCAGCCGTAGAACTTCTCGCCCATACCGACCCCGCCGCGGAACACGTCGTTGTGCCGGCGGCTCCACAAAAGCCAACTGTGGTTGCTTTGCATGACTCCCTTGGACTTGCCCGTGGTTCCGGAGGTCCACAACACCGACGTGGTCTCCCCGGCGCTGCTGTCTGCGTAGTTCGTGATCGCCCGATGGGTGTCGAGCCCGGGTAGCTCGTGACGGTTGGCGCCCCAGCGCATCGGCGTTTGGCTGGTTCCGTTGACGATCACGTGTTTGAACGACACGTCGGTCAGTTCGGTCACCCGTGGGAGGAGGTGTGCGTCGACGACGAGCACGTCGCTGCCGATGTCGGCGAGCTGGGTCGACAGCCATTCCCCGCGGTAGTCGATGTTGGCGGGCGACCAGATGGCACCGAGCATGTTCACGGCGAAGGACATAATGGCCTGCTGGGCGGAGTTCTCCATGTAGAACGCGACGGTGTCTCCGCGGCCGATGCCCATCTCCGCCAGTGCCGCGGCTCGTCGTCGGGCCAGGACCGCAACCTCGCCGTAGGTCCGCTTCTCGAGGCTGTCGTGCAGGAAGACCGCATCGGGGTGGCGCTCTTCCTGCTCTAGCAGGACGCCTATCACCGATTCTCGGTCATGGTTGGGTGACACCTTGAGGACCTCTCGTCGGGGGCGGCGGCCAGGGGTCTCTCACACCTGCACCGGCTGAGCGGACACACCCCATTAACGTCCGTTCGTACTCACACCGCGGGAAAGCATCGATGCCTTTCATAACTATGCGTCGATTCTAGCGGCCTCGATAGCGACTTAACTCTATTCCATCGATTATTTCCGAGAACCGGGCATCGCAGTCGGAAGTCCTGGTCGAGTGGCAGTGCTGGCGCGAACGCCTGCGCAGGCATAACAGCTCCTGCGGCGTTGCGTCGGCCCTCCGGGGTTACCGCCTGCACCAAGGAATGGCTCTCCACCATGGGTTCGGTGAACCCCGGCATCGGCAGGGAACTCGGCACGGCGAAAGTCGCCTCGGATGCCCAGGCCCCGACCCTCGGTGGAGTCCACGAACCACGGCCGACGTGGGTCGGTCTTCGCGCGTCGCCGACAGTTCAGACCTTCGACATTGTGCAGAACAGTCGACGGTTAAGCCGAGATTTCGTCCATATGCAGCATCTTGTGCTACGGTAGCAGAAGTAAACAATCGATTGATATGGCACGGCTGACGTCGCGGCGAGAGCCAGTGGGTGACCTATCAGTGAGTTTCTTGGTGGCGGTGGTGAGCTCCCGTCTGTGAGTCGAGCACCGTGGTCAACCGAAAGGGATTTGTGATGAGTGGATATGCACCGTTGGCTGGGGTGAAGGTGCTCGACCTGGGGATTCTGGTCCCGGCGGCGTTGACGTCGGGCAAGCTGGCCGCGCTCGGTGCTGACGTGGTCAAGGTGGAGCAGCCGCCGCGGGGTGATCGGATCCGGCTGATCCCGCCCTACGGGGACGACGGGCGCAGCCCGCAGCACATGGCGCAGAACTGGGGGAAACGCTCGATCGGCGTGGACGCGAAATCTCCGGAAGGCCTGGACCTGCTCTTGGAGCTCATCGCGGCCGCCGACGTCGTGGTAGAGAACCAGTTGGCCGGATTTTGGGCCCGCATCGGTGTGGACTTCGCGCAGATCCGGGCGGCCCGCCCCGAGTTGATCATTTGCTCGATCACCGGATTCGGGCAGACGGGCACTTGGTCGCAATTGCCTGCGCACGGACTGAACATCGACGCCCTCGGTGACGGGCTCAACGTGGACTGGAAGGACGGCCAACCCCACCGCGGGTGGGGCTTCACCAGTTGGGCGAACGAGCTGGGCGCGATGAGCGCGGCCATGGCGGTCTGTGCGGCGCTGGTTTCGGTGCGCGCCGGTGGGCCGGGTGAGTGGATCGACCTGTCGTGCTGGGACGCGTTGGTGGAATCCCACCGAACCGAACTGGCGATGACCGCCAAGACCGAGCAGCCGTTCTCGCTACGGGAAACCCCACCGCAGGCGCTGTACACCACCTATCTGGCCAGCGACGGGCGGCCGGTGCTGCTGGGGACCCTGGAGCCGAAGTTCTGGCGGCGGTTCTGCCAGGGCGTCGGCCGTGAGGACCTGATTCAGGATCACAACGGTACCGAGATCGCGTTCGGTGACGACGACGAGCACCTACGCGCGGAACTGGAGTCGGTGTTCGCCACGGCCACCTCCGCGCAGTGGCTGCAACGCTTCATCGACTGGGATGTCCCCGGCGGACCCGTATACGACGTGCCGGCGATCATGGCGACGGAGCACTTCGCCCAACGCAAGATCATCGAAGGACAACCCGGTCAATGGCCCAACATCACGATGGCGGTGCGCTGGATGCACAGCGACAGCCGCGCCGGCAGCGGACTGGACTATCCCCCCGACTACAACCAACACGAAGACCTCATCCGGAAGGAATGGCTAGACCAATGACCGAATCCGTGAGCCAAAAGCTTTCCGCACCACGCACCTTCGCCGAGACCTACGTCGGGATCATCAACAGCGGTGATTACGCAACGGTCGGATCGCTGTTCGCGCAGGACGCGCTCTTCCTGGCTCCCGGGGCCCGACGCTTCGAGGGACGCCACGCCATCACCGAGTTCTACAGCAAATTCCTCGCAGAGGTCGAACCCACGATCCGCATCTGCACCTACGTCGAGTCCGGCGAGGATTGCGTCTTCGAGCTCGAAGCGATGCACAACGGCTCCGACACCTACGCTCTGGGCGCCATCGACCACGCCACCGTCGACGCCGACGGCCTCGTCAAGAGAATGGCCGTCTACACGAAGTAACCCGGTGCCGTCATCCGGCGGCATCCACTTTGCTACGAAAGTTATGGGAGTTCTGCGGTGAAACGCGACATCTTCGACTCAGTCCACGACGAGTTCCGGGCCACTGCGCGCGCGTTCTATGACCGGGAATGCGCGCCGCACGCCGAAAAGTGGGAGCGCGAGGGTTTGACCGACCGCGCGGTCTGGCCCAAGGCCGGCGCCCTCGGTCTGCTGGGGTGGGAGGCGCCCGAGGAGTTCGGCGGGCAGGGCATCACCGACTTCCGGTTCAACGCCATCATGGTCGAGGAGTTCTACGCCTCGGGTACCGCCGGCATCGGGTTCGCCCTCCAAAATGACCTCCTCGCTTCGTATTTGGTGCATCTGACCAACGAAGAGCAACAGAAGAGATGGCTGCCGGGATACGTCGCCGGTGAGATCATCGCCGCCGTCGCCATGTCCGAGCCGGCGGCCGGATCAGACCTCGCGGGAATCAAGACCACCGCGGTCCGAGACGGCGACGACTACATCATCAACGGCGCCAAGACCTTCATCAGCAGCGGCATTCTGGCCGACCTCGTCGTCACCGCGGTGAAGACCAACCCCGAAGCCGGCCACAAGGGGATCAGCCTCATCGCGGTGGAGCGTGACACCCCCGGATTCACCCGAGGACGCAAACTCGACAAGATCGGGCTGAAATCCGCCGACACCGCCGAACTGTTCTTCCACGACGTGCGCGTACCACACACCAATCTGATCGGTGAGGAGAACCGGGGCTTTTACCACCTGATGCGCAACCTGCCCGCCGAACGCCTCAGCATCGCAGTCAACGCCGTCGCCCAGGCGCGCCGCGCCCTCGAAGTCACCACCGCCTACGCGCACGACCGCCACGCCTTCGGACAACCCATCGGCACCTTCCAGGTCAACCGGCACGCCATCGCCGAGATGACCGTGCTCCTGGACGTCATGCAGGTCTACGTGGACCGCTGCATTGTTGCCGCGAACGCCGGGAACCTCACCGCCGAAGAGGCGGCCGGCGCCAAATTGTTCGCCACCGAAAGCCAATGGCAGATACTGGACCGATGCCTTCAGCTGCACGGCGGCTACGGCTACGTCAACGAATACGAGATCGCCCGACTGTGGCGTGACGCCCGCGTGCAGCGCCTCTACGGTGGCACCAGCGAAATCATGCGGGACCTCATCGGCCGCAAGATGGGCTTCTGATGGAGGGGAGATTGTTTGTGGGATGGAGGCTTTGTGACTGAAACGGCAGTCGATCAACCGGACGACCTCGCCGGTGGCACGCTCGGGGCGCGCATCGCCCATCAGATCGAGCGGGACATCCTCGCCGAGGGCTGGCCCGAGGGTTACCTAATCGGCTCCGAGGCCGAGCTGATGGAGCGGTTCGGGGTGGGTGTGGCCGCCGCGCGTGAGGCGTCCCGGTTCTTGGAGGCGCGGGGCCTGGCGCGGTCGCGGCGGGGACCTGGCGGCGGGCTGTTCGTCACGGTGCCCGACCGTCGACTGGTCACCGACGCAGCGCGGCGTCACCTGCAATATGTGGGCGTGGAGCGCGGTGAGCTGTTCGAGGCGTGGCTGGCACTCGAACAGGTCGCGGTGGCGAAACTGGCACGCGGCATCGACCCGGGAGGCGCGCATCGGCTGCGTGAGGTGCTGCGCCGGGAGGGCGAGCGCCACTCAGCGCACTCCTGGGAGGACTTGCCCAGCATCCACATCGAAATTGCTCGATTGGCCGGGAACAGGGCTCTGGAGTTGTTCATCGAAGTGCTCACCGAGCTCTCGCTCAAACAGTTCGCCCCGGGCACGGACCCGCAGCCGGTGTTCAGTTGGCTGCACGCCCGCCACGAGGAGATCGTCGAGGCGATCATCGCTGGTGACGCGGCCATGGCGCAACTGCACCTGAGGCGGTTGATCGAGCAGATCTCCAACCCCGACGGCATGTTCGCCCTCTAACACCACCGTCAGCACGAGACCACACACTCGTTGGCCTGGCGATTACGACCGTCCCTGTCCGACAACGAAAGCGAGTCCACCGATGGGCCCCTTGACAGGTGTGAAGGTCGTCGAGATCGCCAGCCTGGCACCCGCGCCGTTCGGGTGCATGATCTTGGCCGATCTGGGAGCCGATGTGCTCAGGGTCGACCGCGCAGGCGGCCCAGGCGGCCTGGTCGTGCCGACGGGAATCTTGGACCGCGGGCGGCGGACGATCGCGGTCGACCTGAAGTCCGCGCAGGGCGTCCAAGTCGTTCACGACGTCGTGGCGAAGGCCGACGTGTTCGTGGAGGGGTTCCGACCAGGGGTCGCCGAGCGCCTCGGGATCGGGCCGGAGACGTTGCAGGGCATCAACCCCATGCTGGTGTACGCACGGATGACCGGGTGGGGCCAGGACGGGCCGCTCGCGTCGCGGGCCGGGCACGACATCAACTACATTGCCGTCGCCGGTGCACTGGAACTGATCGGGCGCCCCGGGCAGCGACCGCACGCGCCGCAGAATCTGCTTGGCGACTTCGCCGGCGGCGGCATGCTTCTCGCGTTGGGGGTGGTGTCGGCGCTCTTTGAGCGTGGACGATCGGGGCAGGGCCAGGTCGTGGACGCGGCCATGGTGGACGGCGCGGCGTTGCTGACCACGTTCCTGCACGGCATGCACGCCAACGGGATGTGGGAGGGCGAGCGTGGCACCAACGCCTTCGAGGGTGCGGCGTCGTTCTACGACACCTACGAAACGTCGGACGCCAAATTCGTCGCCGTCGGCTGCGTCGAACCGCAGTTCTACGCCGAGTTTCTGCAGCGCTTGGGACTCGCCGATCCAGAACTGCCGTCGCAACACGACATCAACGGGTGGCCCCCGATGAAGAAACGCATCGCCGATGTGTTTCAGAGCAAGACGCGGGCTGAGTGGACCGCGATCTTCGCCGACTCGGATGCCTGCGTCTCGCCCGTGCTCTCACCCTGGGAAGCCCACGAGCATCCACACAACGACGCCAGGGGCACCTTCGTCGAGGTAGGCGGCGTCCTGCAGCCGGCACCGGCACCACGGTTCAGCCGCACGGACAACGCCCCTCCCGTGGCCGTCGACGACGGCGGCAGAGATGTCGCACAAACGTTGGCAGCGTGGGGATTCGACGAGCCCAGCATCACCCGACTCCAAGAGACCGCCGCCGTACGCTGACGAAGCGCCCATCTGCCCCGGCAATTCGGGGTGCTTGTGCCGTGCTGGTCGGTCAGGTCATTCCTACGGTGGTCCGCCTAACGGTCCGGACGAGTCCGAACTCGGCCGGCGTCGCAGTCAAATCCGTCTCCGCGGAGCACGTTGCCCACGGATCCCGCTAGCCCTGCGGGCGCCACCGAATGTCGCGCGACCCACTCAATGCTCTCTGGGCGTCGAAAACACGGCAACCTCAGCGAATCCCCTCGCCGTACCGAGTGCTCAGACGCGGGTGGGCACGGCCTCGCCTTTGGGAGCGCCGGAGGCGTGGAGGTCGGGTGTGCTGGGGCTATCGGCAGGGTAGAACTGCAAGGCCCAGCGGCGGATCGCGCGGAAGCCCTTGCCCTCGGCGGTGGCCAGCGCGGGCGGCTCGGTGTAGCGCTGGCGCTGCCAGATCTCGAGGTCGGCGAGGTATTGATTGTTGGCCATCCGTTGGCGGCGCTCGAGGGATGCAGGCTGATGGGGGCTGTCATCGCCAGGGAGGCGGTCGAGCCACACGGTGGACCGGATGTCGGCGGTCTCCTCGTCGACCGGGGTGACGGTGACGCTGGTCCGCATGTTGTCAGGTCCCCAGAATTTCGCGAACCCGACACCGATCCCCACATTGATGGCCTGGACTCCACCGATCATCGCGCCGTTCGGAGTTAGCACCGTGGACTCCTTGGTGCCGCCGAAGAGCATTTCGAAGTCGGCGTAGGCGATAGGTCCGTTGAACTCTTGACGGCTGAACGTCGGCACGTTCACCGCGCGGTGGACGAACTTGAAGTGCGCGAAATCGACACCGTTCTCCATCACATACTGCGGATGCAGTTCGAGCCGCTCGTGGTGCAAAGCGCCCTCAGGGAAGCCCAAGTAGTAGTCGTCGGCCGTGCGGCCATCGCCGTAGACCTCGAAGATGTCGGGCATGTCGAAATACGGTTCGCCGCCATCGACGTCATGCCAGATGTAAACGCATTCGTTGCGCTCCACCACCGTGAAGGTCGGGATCGTGCGCGCCTTGTTCGGGCGGTCTTGATAGGGGATACATACGTTGCGGCCCTGCTGATTCCATTCCCAGCCATGGAAGGGGCAGATGATCCGGTCACCCTCGACCCGGCCACCGAACCCTAGATGAGCACCCAGATGTTCGCAGTAGGCGCTCATCACAGTCACCGTGCCGTCCTGGGCCCGCCACGCCACCAGCTCCTGCCCGAAGTAGGTCATCCTGTGAACCTGACCCACCTGGATCTCGGCTGACCACGCCACCTGGAACCATCCGGTGGGTTTCATCGACAACGTCGGCTTGGCCATTCCAGAGCCTCCCTTTCAACAGTGAACCCACCTGGCTGCCCGGCTGGTTCGATGGCGACACCGCCACGCACCTCAACGAGGAAGTGTCGTGATCTGTCGGTGGTCTAAAAAATCGACTTAATCGATCCTAAGCGTAGCAGAACTGGGCATAATTGGCGAGATAGTCGAATATCAATCGACTCTTTAGGCGCCGACGCGAAGCGCCGACGCGTATCGTGGGCGTCGATGCAGAGCGAAATCGTCGAATGGGCGCCGGCCGCATCGTCGCAGCGCCACCCTCGTACCGAAGTTGGCTTCAGATGAATCAGAGGTTGAAATCCAAGGTGGCGATCATCACCGGCGGGGCGTCGGGGATGGGCGAGACCACCGCACACGTGTTCTGTCGGCAGGGAGCGACGGTCGTCCTCGCCGACATCAACGAGCAAGAGGGCCAAGCGGTCCTATCGCGCATCCAGGAGGCCGGCGGGGAAGCCCTATTCATCAGAACCGATCTCACGGTCGAGGCCGAGGTCGAGCGCCTGATCGATCAAACTCTTAACCGCTACGGCCGATTGGACGTGCTGTTCAGCAATGCCGGGGTCAAGAATGGACTTGCCAAGGCGCATGCGATCAGCGAAGAGGACTGGGACTGGGTCCTCGACACCAACCTCAAGGGCACGTTCTTCTGCGTCAAGCATGCGGTCCCACACATGATGGCACAACACAGTGGTTCGATCGTCGTCAACGCGTCGGTCGCTGGAGTCCTCGCCTTGCCCAACCAACCCGCTTACAACGCGTCGAAGGCGGCCGAGATTCAGTTCGCCAAGAGCGTGGCGGCCGACTACGGCCAGTACAACATCCGGTGCAACGTGATCTGCCCGGGTCCCATCGGTGGAGCGTTTGCGACCAAGTACATCTTCACCTCGCCGGACGAGGCCGAGCGAGGCAAATCAGGTGTCGGGCAGATGATTCCGCTGGGCCGGATGGGTACATCTGATGAGGTGGCGAATGTCGTCGCCTTCCTGGCGTCCGAGGAATCCTCCTACGTCAGCGGCGCAATGATCACCATCGACGGTGGGATGACGCTCGGAGTGGACATCATCGGAATGGCGACCAGGTTCGGTGCGGGCTCACAGGTAGGCACGGTGCCGTGAGGGTCGTGCCATCCGGCTGATGAGGCCGAGCATGGTGGCTGAAGTGAGCGAGCGATTCGGGGGGCGAACGCCTGGACCTCGTGTCGCGGGTGGGGCCGACGACATCACCGAATGAAACGGGCAGCGTCGTTGTGATGCCGCGACAGAAGGCAGTCCTCGGCGAATGCGAGCACGCGCAGGTGATACGCCGCTGCAGCGTATCCGAGCCCGACGTTGTGGGCAGCGAGGCGTTGTTCCTCCGTGATCACCCAGGGGGCGGAGGTGAACAACGCGGCGAGTTCGTCGAGTCCTGCTCGGCCAGCGGGCCACCATAGCTCGCGCTCGGCGAGCACGATGTGCACCGGAACCTGGCACCCTGCTGCGAGGTTGGCTGCCATCGATGGCCACAGCTTGCTCTCGCGCCGGTCTGCTTCGCTTACGGGGACCAGCGGTGCTACGCGAGGATCCCGCGTGGCGGCGGGGGACAGCGTTGGGTCCCCCCACCACACCTCCGCGGGCACCCGGTGCGGCGCAGCGTCGCCTACTGGTAGCACCTGAGACTGGCGCTCCGGACGGTACTGCTCTCCGACTCCCGATATGGAGAGCCCGGCGAGAGAGTCGGGTGGGGCCATTGCAGCCATCGCGATGGCGACCATGGCTCCCATCGAGTGGCCGAGGAGGATCACCTCGGTGGAGCTGTCGTGCTGCTCCCGGAACCATCGAACCCCGCTCCACAGGCAGGCAGCCTGCTCGGTGATGGACAGTTGCGCGTCCCTGGCATCGCCGTAGCCTGGGCGGTCGGGGGCCAACACCGCAAATCCGTTCCGATGACACGTGTCGAGGAATGACAGGTTCGGGTCGGTCTGGGGGTGGAAGTACCCGGCGTGCATTCCAGCGCCATGAACGGCCACGATCAGCGCGCGCATCACCCATCAGGTGTCCGGAGTGTCGGCGCGTCGAGGTGCCGAGTCACCACCCCGCCCGGAGAGGTCGAGGTCTCCATACGCCAGTTGAGCGACGTGTTCTGCCAGTTCGCGCGGGTGGGTGAACATGACCTCGTGTCCGGCGTCGATCTGCACCAGCGCGTGGACACCACCAACCCTTTGGATGAACCTCCGCTGCAGACGTGGGCTCAGCGCCCGATCTCGCATCGTAAGTATCCAGCTCTTGCGTACCGATCGAGGTAGACGCTCGGTTGCCGCACTCGTCAGGATCGCCGGAGTTTCCGCGCACAGACCGCTGTGGATGGCGGCGCGCTGGGCCTTGGTCGTTCGATTGGCAAACAAGTACCGCTCCAGCGCACGCGGCATCGTGACGATGGAGTTTGTCTCGACGATGCGGTTCGCCACGCGATTGAGCGGGAAGGCAAGCGACTGCAGGACGCTGCGCCCCGCCGAGGGCACGCAGCAGGCCACGAAGATGATGTGGTGGATTCGGCGTGCGCCGAGACGGTGCACCACGCCGGGAATGACAACGCCGGCCAGCGAGTGCCCGACGAGCACGATCTGTGTGGCGTCATCCGGGCCGACGTGTTCCCTTATTTGATCCGACAAGCTATCGACACACGCGTCGTAGGTTAGGGAAGCGAGATCTCCGGGAATGGAGCGCCGACCTGGAATGTCCACCGCGAAGGCGTCAACACCGGGTCTCAATTCCCGGATGGCCGAAATCGTCTCGTCCCAACAACTCCCGCTGTGCACCCCGCCATGAAGAAACACGACGGCAAGGTGTGCGGATTCGGGGGTGGTCATGGCCAAAGGGACCTTTCTGAGTACGGGCGTCGCCGTCTTCTAGGGAAGTGCTCTTCCTGTTCGCGTCGGCGCAACGCGGGTGATGTCGCAGCGCTGCCCTGACGCGCCGAAAGACTACCCGCCGAGAAACCTCGTTGTCCGAAAAAAGTCGATACAAATTTGGGAAGTGGGCCTATGCTGATGCGACTTACTGGGCTATGTTGAGAAAACAATCGATTGATCTTGCTGGCCTATCAGATTTGGAGACGCCATGAACGTGAGGAATGCGGCGCCGTTGCATCGGCCCTCTGGCCGGGTGGCCGCGAATGGCGTGGGTGGGCGATAGCGTGCGTGTCGGTATCTCAGTGCCCCCGGATCAGCCTCGGGTCGTGGCCAATGCACGCTGGGCCGAGGAGAGCGGGTTCGACTATCTCGCCTGCGGCGAGCATTTGTTCTTTCACGGCGAAACGCCGAACGCCTTCGTTGCTCTTGCTGCCGCGGCCGGCGCCACGGAACGGATTCGTCTGCTCAGCACTTTAACGATCCTGCCCGTCTACCCGCCTGTGCTGGCAGCCAAGCTGGCCGCAACGCTCGACCAGGTGTCGAACGGCCGGTTCGAACTCGGTGTGGGGGTTGGCGGAGAGTATCCCCTCGAATTCGAGTCCGTCGGAGTCCCATTGGCCGAACGTGGCGCGCGAACAGACGAAGCGCTGGAAGTGGTTTCGCGTCTGCTGAGCGGCGAGCGGCTTGACTATCGGGGTCGATGGACGGTCGTCCCCGGACTCGCGCTGGATCCCCCCGCGATCCAGCAGCCTCGACCGCCAGTGTGGGTCGGCGGGCGGCGTCGGGCCGCATTTCGTCGGGCGGGGCGCTTCGCCGATGTCTGGCTGCCCTACCTGTGCACACCTGAGCAGCTGGCCGAAAGCCTCGCAGCCGTCAATGACTTCGCGGCCGGATTCGGACGGTCTGGCACCGTGGGCGGGGCGGTGTTCTGCTGGGGCGCAGTCGATCGCGACCCCGCGGTCGCGCGCGGCCAGGCGGTAGCGGCGGTCAGCGACACCTACAACCAGGACTTCGACGCATTGGCCGATCGCTACCTGCTCACCGGCACTCCCGACCAGGTCCTCGGGCGGCTGCTGCAATATCAGGACGCGGGCGCGGACACGGTCATCTTTGCCGGTCCGCGGGACCCCGTCGCCTGGCGCCGCAGCGTGGATCTGTTTGCGACGGAGGTGCTTCCGGGCCTGCACCAGAGCACCGCTGAGCACCCGATCGCCGATGCCCAGTCGCCGCTGATCCCGGCGGGTCGGCGCCCACGCAGTGCCAGCACGGTGACGCCGTGCTGATCGGTGACGTACTGGCGCTGGCTTCGGCCAACTGGCCCGACCGCCCCGCCATCATCGCGGGGAATACGCGCCGCACCTTCGCTGAGCTGCATGCGGGCGCCTTACGGCTAGCCGGCGCCTTGTCACGCTTGGCCGTCACCGGTGACCGGGTAGCAATTCTGGCCCGCAACGTTCCCGCGTACGTCGAGGCGCTCTACGGTGTTCCCTCGGCCGGCATGCTCCTCACATTGCTGAATTACCGTCTGCATCCTAAGGAATGGGTCGCCATCATGGACGTGGTCGGCGCCCGGGTACTGCTGGTCGACCACGAGTTTGAAGACGCCGTTCGCCCGTTCCTCGGCGGCGCGGCAGCCCTTGAGCACGTCCTGGTGATTGGCAACGGAGAGACCGAAGGGCCGCAATCGTCCTACGAGCAGGCGGTCGCGGCCGCCGACGCGCTGAGCGCTCCAATTGCCGGATCTGACGACGAGCCCGCATGGCTGGTGTACACCAGCGGCACGACCGGATTCCCGAAGGGCGCGATGATTACCCATCGCGGCATCATCGCCGCGGCGAGGGCGATGATGCTGGCGACCCACCCGCGTGAAGGTGACCGGTATCTGATGACCTTCCCGCTCTGTCATGTCTCGGCGTTCCAGGTTGCGACCCATCACGCGTGCGGCGTGTCGATCGAGCTGATGCCTTCCTTCGACGCGGGCGCCTTCCTGCGAACGGTGGCCGAACACCGGATCACCTTGACGTCGCTGGCACCGACGATGGCCGCCTTCGTGTTGGCGCACCCGGAGCTGGATCGGCACGACCTCTCGTCGCTGCGACGAGTGGGCTACGGCGGAATGACGATGCCGGTCACGACCGCTGGGGCACTCGTGGATCGGCTCGGTCCGGTTCTTGTGACGGGGTTCGGGCAGACCGAGTCGACTGGGTGGGCCACGGTCTTGACTCCGCAGGACCACGTGCGCGCGTTAGCTGGCGAGGAACATCTGCTGCAATCCTGCGGACGGGCCTTGCCGCTGACCGCGGTCCGGGTCGTTGACGAGACAATGCGAGACACTCCCATCGGCGAGCCGGGGGAGCTCGTCATCGGTGGCGACCTGACCTTTTCCGGGTACTGGAATGATCCGGAGGCCACTTCCGCCGCGATCACCGACGGCTGGTTGCACACCGGCGACATCGCCACGATGGACGAGGAAGGTTTCGTTTTTCTGCGGGACCGCAAGAAGGACATGATTGTCTCGGGCGGCCAGAACGTCTACTCCGCTCAGGTCGAGCAGGTTCTGCACCGCCATCCCGCCGTGTTGGAGGCCGCGGTGATCGGCCTGCCGGATGCGGTGTGGGGCGAGACCGTCGCCGCCGTGGTGGCTCCTCGCCCTGGCATGACAATCGACACCACCGAGTTGATCGCGATGTGCTCCGGCGAGCTGGCCGGTTACAAACGGCCCCGACTGGTTTTCGTCGTGGACGCGCTCCCAAGGAACGTCACCGGGAAAGTCCTGAAGCGCGAGTTACGCGCTCGCTTTTCCGTCGAGAACGACACTGCGAAAGGTGGACACGCCGAGGGCGTCACACAGTCGGCGGGGGCGTCTCCTGGACGATGAAATCCGTGATGCCACAGATGCTTCCCGCCGAAAATGGTGGGAGGGCGCCATGGCCGATCGCTTGAGTTCGCGGGACAGCCGTCGCATGGAGAGCGCGTCGACACCTTCGCTGCGAATGACCTCGAGCGCCGCGTCGACGATGTCTTTCTCAGTAAGGCTCGGAGCCTTGCCGCGCTTGCGTACGGCAGGGGGGCCGGATTGCGCATCCGTCGGCATCGTCAACTCCTTTACCGGTGGCCGGTTCTCAGCCCAGGTCGTTGCGTTCAGCGGCAATCGCGTGGTGCCTGACGTTACGGGCACTCGTCGCGATGTTGCCGGACACGCGTCCGGATCGCGGAGTCCTACTCCGATTTCGCCGCAGGACCCCGAGCATCGCGATAACATTACACCGTAAAAAGATCAAGTCCTTCGTCTTGTCTTGGCCGATTGCGGAGATACTCATGGAATCACAGGTTTACGGAATCTGGACTCAGACAGTCGCGGAGTTAATGAGCTATCGCTACCTGGGCTGCCGGTCGGTGCTCGGAGCTGACTTCGAAGCGCGCGGAGAGATGACGCTGCGAAGCGACATGCGCCACCAGGGTTCGCTATTGGCGGCTCCCGTCGCGATCGCGATGTTGGACACGGCGGGTATCGCCGTGGACCGCCACTGGCAGTTGGCCTTGACTCACATCGACGTACATCTGTCCGATACGGCCTCGGGAGTCGCGCGATTGGGCGTGCTTGGCTCGATGACTCGCCAGGCACGCAGCCAGGTGTTCACCGAGGCGACATTCGTCGACGTCGATCAACCCGACACCGTCCTCGGCTTCGGAACG
>Ga0302320_10012341_pt1 | contig 17967 bp, 19 predicted proteins | sample Bog_T0_3_FD_202130 | JGI IMG/M metagenome (GOLD analysis project Ga0302320, IMG submission 202130) | Peat permafrost microbial communities from Stordalen Mire near Abisko, Sweden - Bog_T0_3 | ecosystem: Environmental > Terrestrial > Soil > Wetlands > Peat | place: Sweden: Abisko, Stordalen Mire...
GTGTTCCTGCTGGCGCCGCTGGTGAGCTGCGTGCTGGCGCTGGCGGCCTGGGCCGTGATCCCGATGAATCTCGGCTGGGTGATCTCCGACATCAATGTCGGCGTGCTCTATATCTTCGCGATCTCGTCGCTGTCGATCTACGGCATCATCATGGCCGGCTGGTCATCGAACTCGAAATATCCGTTCCTCGCCGCCCTTCGCTCCGCGGCGCAGATGGTGAGCTACGAAGTCTCGATTGGTTTTGTCATCATCACCGTGCTGTTGTGCGCAGGCTCGCTCAACCTTTCGGCGGTGGTCGAGGCGCAGGACAAGCATGGCATCGCCAGCCTGATCGGATTGCCCTGGCTGACGGTGCTGAACTGGTACTTCATTCCGCTGTTTCCGATGTTCGTGGTGTTCTACGTCTCGGCGCTGGCGGAAACCAACCGTCCGCCGTTCGATCTGGTGGAAGCCGAGTCCGAACTGGTCGCGGGCTTCATGGTCGAATACGGCTCGACGCCGTATCTCCTGTTCATGCTCGGCGAATACGTCGCGATCACCACGATGTGCGCGATGGCCACCATCCTGTTCCTGGGCGGCTGGTTGCCGCCGATCGCGGTGGCGCCGTTCACCTGGGTGCCCGGCGTGATCTGGTTCACGCTCAAGTTATTTTTCATGTTCTTCATGTTTGCGATGGCGAAGGCGATCGTGCCGCGCTACCGCTACGATCAGTTGATGCGGCTCGGCTGGAAGGTGTTCCTGCCGTTATCGCTGGCGAGTGTGGTTGTCGTCGCCGGCGTGCTGCATTTTGCTGATATCGCGCCGAAATGAGGTCGTCATGAGCGTCAATATCAACGCCACTGCCCGCTCGCTGCTGCTGTCCGAATTCGTATCGGCGTTCTTCCTCGCCATGCGCTATTTCTTCCAGCCGAAACCGACGCTGAACTATCCGTTCGAAAAGGGGCCGATCTCGCCGCGTTTCCGGGGCGAGCATGCCCTGCGCCGCTATCCCAATGGCGAGGAGCGTTGCATCGCCTGCAAGCTGTGCGAGGCGGTCTGCCCGGCGCAGGCGATCACCATCGAGGCCGGTCCGCGCCGCAACGACGGCACCCGCCGTACCGTGCGTTACGACATCGACATGGTGAAATGCATTTATTGCGGCCTGTGCCAGGAGGCCTGTCCGGTCGATGCCATCGTCGAGGGCCCGAATTTCGAATTCGCGACCGAGACCCGCGAGGAACTCTATTATGACAAGGCGAAACTGCTCGCCAATGGCGACCGCTGGGAGCGCGAGATTGCAAAATCGATCGAACTCGACGCGCCGTACCGGTGAGGTGAGGGCATGATTTCACTCGACCTCTCCACGTCATTCCGGGGCATGCGAAGCATGAACCTCAGATGTGCAGTGCACATCGGGGAATCTCGAGATTCCGGGTCTGGTCCCATCGGGCGGCGCACGGCGCCGACCCGTTGGGATCATCCCGGAATGACGGGAGGCGTGTTCGCATGATCCTTCCCGCGCTTTTCTTTTATCTGTTTGCCGGCATCTGCGTCGCGTCCGCGGTCATGGTGATCGTGTCGCGTAATCCCGTGCATTCCGTGCTGTTTCTGATCCTGGCCTTCGTCAACGCCTCCGGCCTGTTCGTGCTGATGGGCGCCGAGTTCCTGGCGATGATTCTGGTTGTGGTCTATGTCGGCGCGGTCGCGGTGCTGTTTTTGTTCGTGATCATGATGCTGGACGTCGACTTCACCGAACTGCGCGAGGGTTTTAGCGATTACCTGCCGATTGGCCTCGTGATCGGCGGCGTTTTCCTGTTCGAATTGCTGCTGGCGGTCGGCTTCTGGATCATCAATCCCGGCGTCGCCAAATCGATCACTGCGGCGATCCCGACCAATGTCAGCAACACCGAGGCGCTCGGGCTGGTGCTTTACACCAAATACATTCACTACTTCCAGATCGCGGGCATGGTGCTGCTGGTCGCGATGATCGGGGCCATCGTGCTGACGCTGCGTCACAAGGTCAGCGTCAAGCGGCAGGATATCAATGTGCAGAACGCGCGCACGCCGGAACTGGCGATGAGCGTGCGCAAGGTCGCCTCGGGTCAGGGCCTGCAGGACGCCGACGCGCCGGAGTGGGTGCAATGACGATCGGTCTTGGACATTACCTCTCGGTCGGCGCCATCCTGTTCACGCTCGGGATTCTCGGCATCTTTCTCAACCGCAAGAACATCATCATCATCCTGATGTCGATCGAGCTGATCCTGCTCGCCGTCAATATCAACCTGGTGGCGTTCTCGGCGTTCCTCGGCGACATCGTCGGCCAGGTGTTCGCGCTGCTGGTGCTGACGGTGGCGGCTGCGGAAGCGGCGATCGGTCTTGCGGTGCTGGTGGTGTACTACCGAAGCCGCGGCTCGATCGAGGTTGACGACGTCAATCTGATGAAGGGTTAGGCATGATCCGGAAAAGTGTGAAGCGGTCCGATCAGATCATGCGCAAAAAGGTTCGCGCCAAATGATTCAGGCCATCGTCTTTCTGCCGCTGATCGGCGCCATTCTCGCCGGACTTATTTCCGTGTTCGGTGCGCATGCGCGCAATCCGAGCGGCGATACCGTCGAGCATCACGATGACGCTCATGGCGCCGATAGCCAGGCGTCCGATGCCCATGACGATCATGCCGCCGGCGATCACGGCCATGACGATCACGCGATCGAGCCGCCGGCGGCGGGTTCGCGCGCGTCCGAACTGATCACCAGCGGATTGCTGCTGGTGGCGGCGGGACTGTCCTGGGTCGCGCTGGTCGATGTCGGCTTCATGCATCACGACGTCAGGATCGCGCTGTTCCCCTGGATCAGCTCGGGCGATCTGCAGGTCGCGTGGTCGCTGCGGGTCGACACCCTGACCGCGGTGATGCTGGTGGTGGTCACCACCGTATCGTCGCTCGTGCACGTCTATTCGATCGGCTACATGGACGAAGACCCGTATCGGCCGCGGTTCTTCAGCTATCTCAGCCTGTTTACCTTTGCCATGCTGATGCTGGTGACCGCTGACAATCTGGTGCAGCTGTTCTTCGGCTGGGAGGGCGTTGGCCTTGCAAGCTACCTGCTGATCGGATTCTGGTACCAGAAGCCGTCGGCGAATGCCGCTGCGATCAAGGCCTTCGTGGTCAATCGCGTCGGCGATTTCGGCTTTGCGCTCGGCATTTTCGCGATCTTCATGCTGATCGGCTCGACCGATTTCGAGACCATCTTTGCCGGCGCGCCCGCGCTGGGCGGCAAGACCATCGACTTCTTCGGCTGGCATGCCGACGCTCTGACGCTGACCTGCCTGTTGCTGTTCATGGGGGCGATGGGCAAATCGGCCCAGTTCCTGCTGCACACCTGGCTGCCTGACGCCATGGAAGGCCCGACACCGGTTTCGGCGCTGATCCACGCCGCGACCATGGTCACCGCCGGGGTGTTCATGGTGGCGCGGCTGTCGCCGCTGTTCGAGCTGGCGCCGAACGCGCAGGCCGTGGTGATGTTCTTCGGCGCCACCACCGCGTTTTTCGCCGCGACCATCGGCCTGGTGCAGAACGACATCAAGCGGATCGTGGCCTATTCGACCTGTTCGCAGCTTGGCTACATGTTCGTGGCGATGGGGGCGGGGGCCTATTCGGTCGGCATGTTCCATTTGTTCACGCACGCCTTCTTCAAGGCGCTGTTGTTCCTGGGCTGCGGCTCGGTGATCTATGCGATGCATCACGAGCAGGACATCCGCAACATGGGTGGCCTGAAGGACAAGATTCCCTTCACCTATATCGTGATGGTGATCGGCACCCTGGCGCTGACGGGTTTTCCGCTCACCGCCGGTTATTTCTCCAAGGATGCGATCATCGAATCCGCCTACGCCTCGCACAATCCGCTGGCCTATTACGGGTTCCTGATGACGGTGGTGGCGGCCGGCCTGACGTCGTTCTATTCGTGGCGCCTGATCTTCAAGACTTTCCACGGCGAGCCGCACGACCAGGAGCATTATGAGGCCGCGCATGAAGCGCCGCTGTGGATGCTGATCCCGATCGGTGTGCTGGCGGCCGGATCGATCCTGGCGGGCTTCCCGTTCAAGGAAATATTCGCCGGCCACGGCGTGGAGGAGTTCTTCCGCGAGTCCGTGAAGATGAACCCGCACATCATCGAGGACATGGAGAACATTCCGGAGGCGATGAAGCTGCTGCCAACGGTGATGATGGCACTGGGCTTCGTGGTGGCCTATGTCTTCTATATCCGCCGGCCCTATATCCCGGTCGAGCTCGCCAACTCGCAGCCGCTGCTTTACCAGTTCCTGCTCAACAAATGGTATTTCGACGAGCTCTACGATCTCATCTTTGTGCGTCCCACCAAATGGCTCGGGCGCTTCCTGTGGAAGGTCGGCGACGGCACGATCATCGACGGCCTCGGCCCCGACGGCGTCTCGGCGCGGGTGCTTGACGTCACAAGCAGGGTGGTGAAGCTGCAGACCGGCTATCTCTATCACTATGCGTTTGCGATGCTGATCGGGGTGGCCGGATTGATCACCTGGTTCATGTTCGGCTTGGGAGGCCAGTGATGACAACCTGGCCCATTCTCTCCGTCGTCACCTTCCTGCCGATGGTCGGCGCGTTGCTGATCTATATCAGCCGCGGCGATGACGAGGCGGCGCGGCGCAATTCGCGCTGGATCGCGCTGTGGACCACGCTGATCACGTTTGCGGTGTCGCTGATTCTGGTCTGGCGCTTCGATCCCGCGCAGCCGGATTTCCAGTTCGTCGAGAAACTGTCCTGGCTCGCCGCCGGCATCACCTATCACATGGGGGTCGACGGCATTTCGCTGCCGTTCGTGATCCTGACCACCGTCTTGATGCCGTTCTGCATCCTGGCGAGCTGGAAGTCGGTGACGATGCGGGTGCGCGAATACATGATGGCGTTCCTGATTCTGGAAACGCTGATGGTCGGCACCTTCTCGGCGCTCGATCTCGTGCTGTTCTACCTGTTCTTCGAGGGCGGGTTGATCCCGATGTTCCTGATCATCGGGGTGTGGGGCGGCCCGCGCCGGGTCTATGCTTCCTTCAAGTTCTTCCTCTACACGCTGCTTGGCTCGGTCTTGATGCTGCTGGCGATCATGGCGCTGTACTGGAATGCCGGCACCACGGATATTCCCGTATTGATGCACACCGCCGTGCCGCGATCTTTGCAGACCTGGGCATGGCTGGCATTCTTCGCTTCGTTCGCGGTCAAGATGCCGATGTGGCCGGTCCATACCTGGTTGCCGGACGCCCATGTCGAGGCGCCGACGGCGGGCTCGGTGATCCTGGCCGCGATCCTGCTGAAGATGGGCGGTTACGGTTTCCTGCGCTTCTCGCTGCCGATGTTTCCGGCGGCCTCGCATGATTTCGCGCCGCTGATCTTCTCGCTCTCGGTCATCGCCATCATCTACACCTCGCTGGTGGCGCTGATGCAGGAGGACATCAAGAAGCTGATCGCCTATTCCTCGGTCGCCCATATGGGCTTCGTCACCATGGGAATTTTCGCCGGCACAACGCAGGGCGTCGCCGGCGGCGTGTTCCAGATGATCTCGCACGGGATCGTATCGGGCGCGCTGTTTCTCTGCGTCGGCATCGTCTACGACCGGATGCACACCCGCGAGATCACCGCCTATGGCGGGCTGGTCAACCGCATGCCGCTCTATGCGCTGGTGTTCATGATCTTCACCATGGCCAATATCGGTCTTCCCGGCACCTCGGGCTTCGTCGGTGAGTTCTTGACCCTGATCGGAACCTTCAAGGTCTCCATAACGACGACGGCGCTCGCGTCGCTCGGCCTGATCCTGTCGGCGTGTTACGCGCTCTGGCTCTACCGCAAGGTCGTGTTCGGCACGCTGAAGCCGTCGCTGGCGAGCATCAAGGACCTCACCTTCCGTGAAGGCCTGATCATGATGCCGCTGGTGGCACTCACCATTCTGTTCGGATTCTACCCGAAGCCGGTGCTCGACATGTCGGCGGCGTCGGTGCAGCAACTCGTCAACAACTACGCCAGCGCGGTGACTGCCGTTAAGGCAGCCGCGCTGCTGCCGCAGTGAAGCAGCAGGTCAGGACATCGCGCCATGAGCTTTGAAACCGCAGGATATCAATTGCTGCCCGTGCTGCCGGAGCTGGTGCTGGCGGCCGGCGCCATGGCGCTATTGATGCTCGGGGCCTATCGGGGGCCGCAGACCACCGGCCTCGTCACCGGTCTTGCGGTCTGTCTGCTGGCGCTCACCGGCGTGCTCGAACTGTCTTTGCCGGCCGGAAAACTCACGACCTTCGGCGGCAGTTTCATCGTCGACGATTTTGCCCGGTTCCTGAAGATCCTGGCACTGATCGGGTCGGCGGCAACCTTGGTGCTTTCAGTCGAGTTTCTCGCCGATCCATCCCGGCGCATCTTCGAATATTCGATCCTGGTGCTGCTCTCGACCCTCGGCATGATGATGCTGATCTCGGCGGGCGACCTGATCATGCTCTATCTCGGGCTGGAGCTGATGTCGCTTGCGCTCTACGTGGTCGCGGCAAGCAATCGCGACGACGCGAAGTCGACCGAAGCCGGCCTGAAATATTTCGTGCTCGGCGCGCTGTCGTCGGGAATGCTGCTGTACGGCGCCTCGCTGGTCTATGGCTTTACCGGCACCGTCAGCTTTGCCGGTATCGCCGCCGCCGTGAAGACCGGCAGCATCGGCATCGTGTTCGGGCTGGTGTTCCTGCTGGCCGGGCTCTGCTTCAAGATTTCGGCGGTGCCGTTCCACATGTGGACGCCCGACGTCTACGAGGGCGCGCCGACGCCGGTCACCGCTTTCTTCGCCTCCGCGCCGAAGGTCGCCGCACTTGCGGTGTTCACCCGGGTGGCGCTCACGGCATTTCCGGGCATCCTGACCCAATGGCAGCAGATCGTGGTTTTCGTCTCGATCGCCTCGATGATCTTGGGTGCATTTGCCGCCATCGGGCAAAAGAACATCAAGCGGCTGATGGCCTATTCCTCGATCGGCCATATGGGTTTCGCGCTGGTCGGGCTCGCGGCCGGCACCGCCGAGGGCGCGCAGGGCGTGCTGGTCTATATCGCGATCTATGTGGCGATGACGCTGGGCTCGTTTGCGATCATTCTGGCCATGAAGCGCAATGGCCAGCATGTCGAGAATATCTCGGACTTTGCCGGATTGTCGCGCACCAATCCGCTGCTGGCCTTCTTCTTCGCGATGTTGCTGTTTTCGCTGGCGGGTATTCCGCCGCTGGCGGGCTTCTTTGCGAAATTCTACGTCTTCGTCGCCGCCATCAAGGCGGGATTGTTCACGCTGGCCGTCATCGGCGTGCTCTCCAGCGTGGTGGGCGCGTATTACTACCTCACCATCATCAAGGTGATGTATTTCGACGAGCCGCTCACGAAACTTGATCCGATGCGCTTGGAATTGCGCACGGTGCTGGCGGTTGCGGGCCTCTTCAACATCTTTTTCTTCGTCTACCCGGGGCCGCTGGTGAGCGTGGCCACGGCGGCGGCGAAGTCGCTTTTCTAAATGGCATTTTCGCTCGGTCATCGAGCTACATCGGCGGGTTACCGGCTCGCTGCCTTGGAGAGCATCGGCTCGACCAATGCGGAAGCAATGGCGCGCGCGCGGCAGGGCGAGCGTGGCCCGATCTGGTTCGTGACCTCGGAGCAGACGGCTGGACGCGGCAGACGAAGTCGGCCCTGGATCGCGTCGCGCGGCAATCTCGCCAGTAGCGTCCTTGAGGTGATGGATGTCTCGCCCGCGGTTGCGGCGACGCTGGGTTTTGCCGCCGGGCTCGCTCTGGAGGCCGCGCTGCGGGCGGTGAGCATCGAGGCGTCGCTGAGATCGGCGGGATCGGACGATATGAAATATTCGCTGAAATGGCCCAACGACGTGCTGGCGGGTCGAAAGAAGCTCGCGGGCATCCTGCTGGAGGCGGAGGCTGTGGCTGACAATCGTCTGGCTGTGGTGGCCGGTATCGGCACCAATGTCATTGCCGCGCCCGAAGGCATGCCGACGCCCGCGACCTCGCTTGCGGCGCTCGGCGTCCAGATCGGCGCCGAAGAACTGTTCGCCGCGCTGTCGGACGCCTGGGCGCAATTCCGCGCCCTCTGGGACAATGGTCGCGGCTTTGCCGAGATCAGGCGGCTCTGGCTGGCGCGCGCCGCCGGGCTCGGACAGCCTGTCGCGATCAATACCGGCGGCTCGACTGTGCAAGGGACATTCGACACCATTGATGAGCAGGGCTGCCTGATCGTACGGACTTCTGACGGCAGGCGGGTGCCGATATCGGCCGGAGACGTCTATTTCGGTGCGACGGCATCGGTAGGAGCCGCCTGATGCCGCGCCCGGACGAACTGACCTTTGCGCCGCTCGGCGGCGTCGGCGAGATCGGCATGAACCTGTCGATCTATGGCCTTGGCAACCGCCACCAGCGTTCCTGGCTCGCGGTCGATCTCGGCGTTTCCTTTGGCGACGAGGAGCATCTGCCCGGCATCGATCTGATCATGCCCGATATCCGGTTCCTGGAAAAAGAGCGCAAAAATCTGGTGGGGCTGGTGCTCACCCACGCCCACGAGGACCATTTCGGCGCCATCATCGACCTCTGGCCCAAACTGAAGTGCCCGATCTACGCCACCAAATTCAGCGCCGCTTTGTTCGAGGCCAAATGCGCCTCCGAGCGCAATGCGCCGAAAATTCCGGTCACGGTGGTCCGCTCCGGCGCCAGCATCGATCTCGGCCCGTTCAATGTCGAGTTCATTCCGGTCGCGCATTCGATCCCGGAATCGCATGCGCTGGCGATCCGCACCTCAGCCGGCACCGTGCTGCACACCGGCGACTGGAAGATCGATCCGACCCCGATCATCGGCGTCCCCACCGACGAGCGGCGGCTGCGCGAACTCGGCGACGCCGGCGTGCTGGCGCTGATCGGCGATTCCACCAATGCGGTGCGGGAGGGGCGCTCGCCGTCGGAGACCGAAGTCGCCAAAACCATCGCTGAACTGGTGAAGGCTGCGAAAGGGCGCGTGGCCGTGACCACCTTCGCCTCCAACGTCGCCCGCTTGCGCGCGGTCGCGGATGCCGCGCGCGCGGCAGGGCGCGAGGTCGTGGTGGTCGGCCGTGCCATGGAGCGCGTGGTGCAGGTAGCGCGCGAGACCGGCCATCTCGACGGCGTGCAGAATTTCCGCGGCGCCGACCTCTATGGCCATTTCCCCCCTGACAAGGTGCTGGCGCTGTGCACGGGAAGCCAGGGCGAGCCGCGCGCGGCGCTGTCGCGCATCGCCAATGACGATCATCCGCAGGTCACCCTGAACAAGGGCGACTGCGTGATTTTCTCCTCGCGCACCATTCCCGGCAACGAGAAGGCGGTCGGCGCCATCATCAACGGCCTGATCACGCAAGGCGTCGAGGTCATCACCGACCGCACCCATCTGGTTCACGTTTCCGGTCATCCGCGCCGCGACGAACTGCGCGACATGATTTCATGGGTACGTCCGCAGCTGCTGATCCCCGTGCATGGCGAGCCGCTGCATCTGTTCGAGCATGCCAAACTGGCGCGGGACGCTGGCGTGCCCAAGGTTCTGGTCTGCCGCAACGGCGATCTGGTCAAGCTCGGCCCGGGCGACCCCGGGATCATCGAGCAACTGCCTTCGGGGCGGCTCTACAAGGACGGTTCGATCCTCGAGGACGCCAAATCGCGCGCGGTGGTCGAGCGGCGCAAGCTGGCCTTCGCCGGTTGCGCCTTCGTTGCCGTCGCCATGACCGACAAGGGGGAACTTGCCGACGATCCGGAAGTGGATCTGGTCGGTATCCCCGAGAAGAATACCGCGGGCGAAGTCATCGACGAGATCGTGTTCGACGTCGTGGTGTCGACCGTGGAGGGCCTGCCGCGGACGCGGCGGCGCGATCCCGATGCGCTGGCGGAATCGGTGCGGCGGGCGGTGCGCGCCACCATCAACGAACATTGGGGCAAGAAGCCGCTGTGCTACGTTCACGTTCTGATGGTTTAGGTTAAGGCGGAGGAGCTCATGTTGGGCCGACTCAATCATGTGGCGATCGCGGTCAGGGATGCCGAGAAGGCCGCCAGGATCTATGGCACGGCGTTCGGCGCCGATATTTCCGCGGCGGTGCCGCTGCCGGAGCATGGCGTCATCACCGTGTTTGTCACGCTGCCCAACACCAAGATCGAATTCATCCAGCCGCTTGGCGAGGCCTCGCCGATCGCCAAATTCCTCGAGCGCAATGCCGACGGCGGTATCCACCATATCTGCTATGACGTGCCGGATATCATTGCGGCGCGCGACACGTTGATCAAGGAGGGCGCGCGGGTGCTTGGCGACGGGCAGCCGAAAATCGGCGCCCATGGCAAGCCGGTACTGTTCCTGCATCCGAAGGATTTTTCCGGTGCGCTGGTCGAAATCGAGCAGGCCTGAGGTCAGATGATCTACACCATATCGACCGCGTTCGCGATCTACTTTGTGTTGTGGTGGGTCGTGCTGTTCGTGACGCTGCCGTTCGGCGTGCGCAGCCAGCACGAGGACGGCGTGGGCGCGCCTGGAACCGATCCCGGCGCGCCGGTCGCGACCCAGATGGGCCGCAAGCTGATCTGGACCACGGCGATCTCGGCGGTCGTTTTCGCGCTGGCGTGGCTTGCCTATGACGCCGGCTACCTGAACGTGGTGCGGCTGTCGAAGCTGATGGGCGTCTGACCGCGCGAGCGGGCAAGAGGCGCTGAAAACGCCGACTGGATCTTTCACAACAGCGTGACGAGCCGGCATCGAACGCACGCCAAATGCCTATTGCATAGGCCCGGCGCTGCTCAAACTTCGTGATCAATGGGTACCGTTTGAGCGCGAAAAGCTGGCGCTGCGGCCATACAATTCTGCTTGGCATGAACCAGGAGCAGCGCGATGATGGTAGGATTGACGATCCTTGCCGTGCTGACATTTATTGCAATCGGCGAAGTTCGAAGGACCATGGGTGAGCCGCTCGAAGGCGAGGAGTGAGCTGCTGCCCGTGCCGGTCTTTGCACTCTTGCAACAGAGGGTGTGGATCGGTTTGGGCCGGCGACACTTCCCGGGTTAACCGTCGACAGTGGAGACATTCATGAGAAAGATCGCGTTTGCCGCGGCGGCCATGCTGGCCGTCGCGCTCGGCGCGTCCGGCGCATTGGCCGCGGACAAGCTGAAAGTCGGCTTCATCTATCTTGGTCCGGTCGGGGATCTCGGCTGGACCTACCAGCATGAACTGGCGCGCCAGGCGGTGGCGAGCGAATTCGGCGACAAGGTCGAGACCACGTTTCTGGAAAACGTCGCCGAGGGTCCGGACGCCGAGCGCTCGATCGAGCAACTGGTGCGCGCCGGCAACAAGCTGATCTTCACGACCTCGTTCGGCTACATGGATCCGACGCTGAAGGTCGCGAAGAAATATCCCGACGTCAGTTTCGAACATTGCAGCGGCTACAAGCGCGACAAGAACATGGCGACCTATTCGGCACGCTGGTATCAGGGCCGCTACATTCAGGGCCAGATTGCCGCCAGGATGTCGAAGAGCGGCGTGCTCGGCTACATCGGCTCGTTCCCGATTCCGGAAGTGGTGTCCGGCATCAACGCCACCATGCTGGGGGCGCAGACCGTCAATCCGAACATCAAGGTGAAGATCATCTGGGTCAACTCGTGGTTCGACCCGGGCAAGGAAGCCGACGCCGCCAAGGCGCTGCTCGACCAGGGCGCCGATGTCTTGATGCAGCACACCGACAGCCCGGCGCCGATGCAGGTCGCCTCCGAGCGCGGCAAGTTCGCCTTCGGCCAGGATTCCGAGATGCTCAATTTCGGCATGACGTCGCAGCTCACCTCGATCATCGACAACTGGGCGCCTTATTACATCCGGCGCATCAAGGAAAAGCTCGATGGCAAATGGAAGTCGGAAGACACCTGGGGCGGGCTCGACACCAAGATGTTCGTGATGGCGCCCTATACCAACATGCCGGACGAGGTGAAGAAGATGGCGGTGCATACCGAGGCCGGTCTCACCGACGGCAAGGTCAACGCGTTCAAATGTCCGGTCGTGGACCAGGACGGCAAGGATGTCGAGTGCAAGGGCGACCACCTCTCCGATGCGCAGATCCTGGGCATGAACTTCTACGTCAAGGGGATCGACGACAAGATCCCGGGCAAGTAACGGCTGGCAGCTCCCAAAGACCGGCGGCCCGGGCATCGCTGCCCCGGCCGTCGCTTTTGCACCGGATGCTGTGATCCTGTATTGGACCGGCTGGGAGCCGGGAGAACAGGAAATGACGTTTCAGCGAATCGTTATCGGGCTTTTGGTGCTGGTGATCGCGGGCCTGGCGGTAGCCTTCTACATCGACTGGCGACTGGCCGTGCAACTGCGTACCGTGAAAGCCTTCGTCGAAGGCTACGTCTTTGCCGAGGCGGTCGCGGCCTGCGAACAGGTGCAAAGCACGACCCCGTTCAGGTGGAACGGCGGCGCCAACGCCGCGGTGGTCGGATTGAATTCGGTCAAGCTCGACAAGTACACCGTGATCGCGAGCTATACGCTGTTCGCCGGCGGCGTCTATTGCGACTACGATCCGGTCAAGAAGAAAGCCGACATCGGCTCGAACTTCCTCGAGCGGGAATGACGGTTCGGCGCGCTGCGATTGGCGCAGGCGCGGCAAGAACGCGCTCTCTCTAGGAAACGCTGCTCGACAAGAACGATCGGTCCGGAAAAAAAAAGAGCAGGGCTTTCGCCCTGCTCTGAAAATTGTGCCGACCCTTTTTCCCCGAAAGTTGGATTTGATCTTGATTGACGGGGCGACGCTGCTTGTGCGCGTCAGGGCTCCTCCCGAGACTTGGACCACCAGACTGCAACCTTGCGGCTAGCCTGAGGCCGCACTGTTAGACCATCTTTTTCGTCTTGTCATCAATTTCAGCAACGATTGTTCAAAATTCGAGCATCCTGCGAAATGATCGGAATTTTGCCACCGCGGGTTGCATGTGGTTGCATGGCGTTGCTTTTTGGGTAAGCGAGTAGGGGGCGGATGAGCCAAAAGTCTATGGCGCCGGCTCGGATTTGAACAACCCTTCCGCGGCCATCGCCGCGTCAAATCTGGTCGCCGGGTCGGACTTATTCCACGCAAGGATTTTGGGCAGCCATTCGTCGGAAATGCTGTATTTCAAGCCTTCGCCGGTCTTGCGGTTTCGGATCACGATCATCGCCATGATCCCCGGCGGCGCCTTTTCCGGGGAAATCTGCAGCGTGCCTTGTCCGGGACTGGTCTGGGTTGCGATCATCACGCCATCGGCGATGCACGGGCAGGGCGGCTTCTCGCCATTGTAGTAGACCACGCTGAGCCCGCGGGCGTCCGCCTTCAGTCGCTCCCTGGCATCGAGGCCGATTCGGATGCCGACCGGAATGAAGGCGCCGAAGGCGCCGTGCACCCGTGCGCCAAGTTCGATCCATTGCTCGCGGGTTTCGGAATGGGCGGGACACAGGCCGGTCAATGCCAGGAGCATCGCCGTGACGACAAGCAGTGATTTTTTCACGAAGGCCTCGGGATCTGGGCGGTGGTGCTGACAGGCGAGCACAAAAACTCCCGTGACTCAAATTTATTCCCGCAGCGCACTTCTGGCGCGGCTAAATTCTGAACCTGTGTGCCGGCGAGCCGCCGCAAGCGTTCTCGACAAGGGGTGACACGAATGGTACGAGAAGCGTGGCGTTTTGGGGAAAATCATGCGACGGCGGCTGGAAGCCTATATTCCAATCGTGCTGTTGGCGGTTTTGGTGCAGTTGTTTGCGCCGATCGCGGCCTTCCGCGTGGTCGCCTATGCCATTTCCGATCCGCTGTACATGGCGTCGAGCTGTTCCGAAATGGCATCTTCGCCCGATGCACAGACGGCTCCTGCCACAACGCATGATCACGGAAATTGCTGTGCGTTTTGCGGCGCCGGTCACGGCGGCGTCGCTGCTGTCGTGCCCCCCGAGCCCGTTTTTGTAACGCTGCAGGGCCGCTACCAGCGCGTATCATGGCTGGAAGCAGCAGACCCGATGCCGGCCGTCCGCGTCGGATCGAATACACAAGCCCGCGCGCCACCGCAGGCGGCCTGACACTGTTGCCATAACTCGACCCGTCAGGTCGCCCTTTCCATTGGATCGAGCCATACTCGATTCATTTTGCGGAGCAAAAGCGGTGCGCAAAATCCTCAATATCGATCCCGTTTGGGGTTCGATCAGCAATTCCTATCGTACTTCCTCCCGCATCCGACCCGCGGCCCATACCGGGCTTGCGCTCGTCGGTATCGCGCTATTGTTCGCACCTATCCTCGTTGGTGCCGCCGCAGTGGCCGCGGACATGCCGATGAACATGCCCGTGAAGGCCGCGGCGCCTCCGGTCATCAATTGGACCGGCTGCTATGTCGGCGCCAATGTCGGCGGCGGAGCGAGTGGATCGAATTTCGACTCCGCCATCGATCCCGGAACGCACCTCTTCGATCCCGACCGGGCAGTGGTGGCCGGCAGCGGTGCAGGTTCTCACGGCGGCGATGGCCTGCTCGCGGGTGGTCAGGTCGGATGCAATATTCAGAGTGGCCTGCTCGTTGCCGGATTGGAGGGTGACTTCGACTACTTTCACAGCAATCCCTTCTTCGTCAACAATACCAACACGCTGAGTGACGGCGTCACGCCGTTCACGATCACGCAGTCGGTGAAGACGGATTATCTCGCTACCATTCGCCCGCGCGTCGGCATCGCATCCGACCGCAATCTCGCCTACCTGACAGCGGGCGTGGCGTTCGCGCGGGTGAACTATCTGGAAACCTACAGCGATGGCGGTGCGCCGGCTGGCTCCGGAAGCGCCGCTGCCTCGAAGTCACTGGTGGGGTGGGTCGCCGGCGCCGGCTGGGAATACGCGCTGGCCGATCATTGGACCTTTCGCGCCGAGTATCTCTACGCGGGCTTCTCCAAGGTCAATGCGGTGGGTGCGATCACCGATCCAGGAGGCGGCGCCAACGTGCTGCATGGCTCGAGCGACCTGACCATCCAGGCTCTCCGTGCCGGCGTGAACTACAAGTTCTGATCACGCCAACGGACATTTCCGCTTCATCCGGATAGCGACGGGCTTTGTCCGGCATCCGAAAACACAGGATCAAAACGTGACATCATGTTGAAAATATCCACGCACTTATCGGGTTTGAACCGCAAGATCATCGCGGCGTCAGCGACCTCGCTGGCCACGCTGGCGCTTTCCCTCTTTTCGCTTGTCGGGGCTACCACGACCGACGCACTCGCCTGCGCCTGCGGGTGCAGCGTGTTCGACGTCAGCGGCCTGGACATGCTGCCGCAGGAGCAGGACCACGGAGGCCGAATCTTCTTCGAGTATTGGAGCCAGGACCAGACGCAAAATTACGTCGGAAGTTCGAAGGCGCCTCCAGCTCTTAACGGCGACAAGGAGATCAAGACCCAGTGGTACAATGTCGGTCTGAATTACAACTTCAATCGCGATTGGGGCATCATGATCAGGGTGCCGGTAGCGACGAACCGTTCATTGACCACCGAGACCGATTACTTGTTTCAAGGTCAGATCCAGACCTTCAACTCAAAAACCGTTGGCGATGTTGAGATCATGGGGGTTTACACCGGGTTCTTTCCGGACATGTCGACGGGCCTGATCTTCGGCCTCAAGCTGCCGACGGGCACGTACACTGCACTTGGACTTGACCGGGACAACCAGGTCGGAACCGGCAGCACCGATCTGATCCTCGGCGCCTTTCATCGCGGCCTTTTGAGTGGCGACAATGCGTGGCAGTATTTCACGCAGTTCGTCTGGCGGCAGCCATTCCTGTACCATCAGGCTCCGGACGCCCAGGGGTTCTTTGACGGAAACCTCGGACTCGTTCAGACCTATCATCCGGGCATGCAGATCGATGGTGCCATCGGCATCGTCTACAACAATTTGTACAATGTGCTCGGATTCGACAAGGTCACGCCGCTCGCCCAGGTCATCGTTTCCCACCGGGACACCGACAGTGGGACCGGCGCCGACCCGTTGAACTCGGGTTTCGACCGCGTGATGGTCTCGCCAGGCATCGAGTTCACCAAGGTCCTCGACGAAGCCAAAAAATACGTTCTCAAGACCTATGTGGACGTCGAAATACCCGTCTACTACCGTGCAACCGCCGCCAGCAATGGCGGAGGAGCGGGCCAGCTCGTCGCGCCCTATCTGTTGAAAGTCACTTCAAGCTTCAACTTCTGAATATCCGCACGCGCCGCTGCATCGCTTGGTGCGGTTCGGCCGACATCATAACGAACCGAATGGAGACGGGAACATGAAAAGAAGCTTGATAGCGGTGCTCGGTTTGATAGCCGTTGCGTCCGCATCCGCGCGCGCGGCAGACCTGCCAGCAAAGGTTTATCCGAAGGCCCCGGCAGCGCCCGAGGCCCTCTACGACTGGAGCGGCTTCTTCATTGGTGCCAATGCCGGTGGCGGCTCGGGTCCCAGGTGCTGGACGAACTCGTTTGCCGGAGGCGCCCCGACCATTCCGAGCGTCTCGGAAGGGTGCAACGATGCGACGGGCACCCTGCTTGGTGGCCAGATAGGTTACCGCTGGCAGTCAGCGAACTGGGTGTTTGGCGTTGAGGCACAGGGCGATTGGGCCAATCTGAGCGGATCGAACGCAAGCCTCTTGCTGACAGCGCCCCAGGTAACGAACCAGAGCAAGATCAACGGCCTTGGTCTCTTTACCGGCCAGATTGGCTATGCCTGGAACAACGTTCTCTGGTTTGTGAAGGGCGGCGGCGCGGTGACCAGCGAAAAATACAACGGCATGACGACAGCAACGGGCGTTGTGTTCGATCAGGCCAGTGAAACCCGCTTCGGTGGAACGGTGGGCACGGGCGTCGAGATCGGCTTTGCGCCCAATTGGTCCGTGGGCGCCGAATTCGACTATGTGTTCACGGGTACCAAGGTTCTCAACTTCAATGCGGTGCCGACCGCTGTCTTGTCGCGTACCGAAAGTATCCAGCAGAATCTCGTTATCGGCCTCTTGCGTGTAAACTATCGCTTCGGCGGCCCGGTAGTAGCGAAGTACTGAGTTGACGCTCTTGGTGCTATGGCGTGACAAGATGCTTGCAGACGCGCGGCGCGAGGATATGGAATATGACCGTCGGCCATGAGATGCGGGCTGGGTTTGCTGCGGTGAACCCAAGCCGCCGCGACTTGCTTTCCGCTTGCCTGATGCTTGCGTCGGCCGGCTTTACTTCCGCTCGGGCCGCACCATCGTTGAACGACGCGGCACCCGCCCTTGTTTTGTCCGAATTGGGCGGCGAAATCTTCGACCTCGGCAAATTGCGCGGCAAGGTCGTGCTGGTGAATTACTGGGCGACCTGGTGCGCGCCCTGCCGGAAAGAGATGCCGTTGCTCAACTCCATTTATCGCCGGTACCATGAGCAGGGACTCGAACTGATCGGCATCAGCGCGGACCGGCCGCGAGATTTCGCGAAGATGCGCAACGTGAGCAGCACTCTTGCCTATCCGACGTCCACCCTGGACAGGATATCGCAGGATGGATTCGGGCCGCCGGAAGGCTTTCCGCTGACCTATGTCATCGATCGCGACGGGGTCGTGCGGGACAAGTTCATCGATGTTCGCGAGGAGCTGCTGCGCGATGTCGTGTTGCCGCTGCTGCAACACTGAGGGACCGCTGGCGCGAGGAGCCCAACGTTGACGCGAAACAGATGGAAGCTGGGATTGTTGCTAGGACTGTTGTTGAGTTCGCCGCCGGTCCACGGCCAAACAAGGAGTGCAGGAGACTTCATCGCTGACCCCGGGACCGGGTGCAAGATATGGGATCCGCATCCGCTCGCCGGCGAAACGGCAAGTTGGTCGGGCGATTGCGTTCAAGGCACGGCGCATGGTGCAGGTACCGTGCTTTGGCTGCGGGACAGCAGGCCTTTCGAGAAGGACGAGGGT
>Ga0302320_10012342_pt1 | contig 17967 bp, 1 predicted proteins | sample Bog_T0_3_FD_202130 | JGI IMG/M metagenome (GOLD analysis project Ga0302320, IMG submission 202130) | Peat permafrost microbial communities from Stordalen Mire near Abisko, Sweden - Bog_T0_3 | ecosystem: Environmental > Terrestrial > Soil > Wetlands > Peat | place: Sweden: Abisko, Stordalen Mire...
CGCGGGGTTTTCGCGCGCGGCCAGGTCGTCGATCAACGCAAAAAGATGCGAGGCGAAGCGTTCGATGGTTTCGGTTTCGTAGAGGCGGGTATTGAACTCGATGGCGCAGACCATGCCGTCCGCGGCTTGCGAGAAATAGAAGCTCAGGTCGAACTTGCTCCGCGTTTCCTCGAACGGAATGGGCTCGGCGCGCAGATCCCGCAACCGGAGCGAATAGTTCTCCTGGTCCTGGTATGCCGCCAGGACGTCGAATACGCCTCCGCGGCTGATATCGCGGCGGAGTTCCAGTTCTTCCACCAGCCGTTCGAAGGGCAACGCCTGGTGGTCGTACGCCTCGGCCAGCGTGCCGCGAACCCGGTCGAGCAGCGTCCCGAACCGCTCATCCGGCGTCAGCTTCTGCCGCAATGCCAGCGTGTTTACGTAAAACCCCACCTGATCCTGAAGATCGGGATGATACCGTCCGGCAATGGGGATGCCGACAATGAGATCGTCCTGCCCGCTCAGACGATGGAGCAGCGCGTAGACACATGCCAGCAACAAGGCGAACGGCGTGTTCTGCGCGCCCAACTGCTGCCGCAGCCGCTCCAGCGCCCGCGTCCGGTCTTCGCCAAAACGGAACGTCAACGTGCGGCCGTCGAAGACCTGAGCCGGCGGCCTGGGGTAATCCGCGGGCAGGTCGAGCGCGGGCAGCGGCGCTGCCAGATGCCTCTTCCAATACCCCAGATCCCCGGCGAGAGCGCCGCAGGCGAGCTGCGCATTCTGCCAGGCCGCGATATCGCGGTATTGAATGCGCAGCGGCGCAAGCGTGCCCGGCGCGCCTTGCGCGAAGGCGTCGTATAGCAGAGAGAGTTCCCGCAGCAGAATCTCCGACGACCATCCGTCGCCGATGATGTGGTGGAGATTGATCAGGAGGGCGTGACGGTCCGCGGCGAGCCGCAGCAGGCGGACGCGAAACAGCGGCAAGCGGTCGAGCGCGAACGAATACGCGGCCTCGCGGGCCATCTCCTCATGCAGCCGGCCCGTGGGTCCGGCATGCGCCGAAAGGTCTTCGTATTCGAGACCGTAGGTTGCCGGCTCGACGATCTCCACGGGATCCCCGTCGCGCGCTTCGAACCGCGTCCGCAGAATTTCGTGCCGCTCGATCAGCGCCCGCACGGCAGCCGCCATGGCGCCCGCATGCAAGCGCCCATCGATGCGGAAGCAGGCGGGCATGTTATACGCGCAGTTGCCCGGATCGAGCTGGTCCAGGATCCAAAGCCGGCGCTGCGCGGGCGATACCGCATACGCGGGAGCGTCCGGAATCGCCGGGATTCTTTCCTCGGCGGCGCCTCCACGCTCTTCGGCGAGCCGGGCAAGCTGCTCCACGGTCGGGCGCTCAAACAGGTCGCGAATCGAGATCGCCAGGTTGACCTCGCGGCGCAGCCTGGCGATGAGCGCCGTCGCGCGCAGGCTGTGGCCGCCCAATTCAAAGAAGTTGGCGCGCACGCCGACCGGTTTGTGGCCCAGTACGCCCTCCCAAACGGCGGCGATCGCCGCCTCCAGAGGCGTGCGCGGCGCCACATCGTCCAGCTCATCGGCCGGCAGCACGAGCGCGGTGCGGTCCGCCTTGCCATTGCGGTTGAGCGGCAGCTTCCCGATGGCCACGTATCGCGCCGGCGTCATCCACGCCGGCAACCGGCCGGCGGCGAAATCGCGAACCGATTCGGCGATCTCCTCGCGTCCCGCGGCGGGCGCAGGCACGATCCACGCGGCCAGCTTGCCGTCGCGGACGGCGACCACCGCCTCGGCTACGCCGGGATGCCGCGTCAACACGGTCTCGATTTCGCCCGGTTCGATACGATAGCCGCGAAGCTTGATCTGCGAGTCGAGCCGGCCCAGGAAGGAGAGTGTCCCGTCTTCGCGCCAGCACGCGCGGTCGCCGGTCCGGTAAATGCGGGCGCCGGCCACAAACGGGTGCTCCACGAACGCGGCGGCCGTGAGTTCGGGGGCGTTCCAGTATCCGCGCGCCAACCCGTCGCCGGCAGTACACAACTCCCCGGCGGCGCCTTCGGGCGCAAGACGGCCTCGGGCATCGAGCACGATGACGCTGGTATTGGAGACCGGGCGGCCGATCGGAATATCCTCCTCGTATGCGCGGTCGATCGCGTGGCAAGCCGTAAACGTAGTGTTTTCGGTGGGCCCGTACCCGTTGGTAATCCGCAGTCCGGGGTAGGCGGCGCGCAGCGTATTCACGTGCCGGATGGAGAGCTTTTCCCCTCCGGAGAGAAGGTGATCGAGACCCGCGAAGACCTCCAGGTCCGTATCCACAAGCTGGTGCATCCACGAGGCGGTGAGCCAAATCGTATTGATCCGATGGCGCCGCAAAAGTTGTTTCAGCCGCGCCGGCTCCAGCAGTTCTGCGGTCTCCGCGAGCACCACCGTGCCACCGTTCAGCAGCGGTCCCCAGATCTCCAGCGTGGCCGCATCGAAGGCCATGGAGCCGGTTTGCAGAATACGCACATCGGGGCCCAGTTCAATGAAATTGGTGCTCCGCACCAGGCGCACGATGGAGCGCTGCTCCACCATCACGCCTTTCGGCCGGCCGGTCGATCCGGATGTATACATCACGTAGGCCAGCGAGCGGCCGGACGCGCGTTCCTCGGGATTGTCGTCCCGGCCCGCGCCGGATTGCAGGAACGCATCGAGATCGATCGGCGTCAGGCCTTCGCAATTGCTGGCGTAGCGGGAACTCGCAAGCGCAAAGCGCGCCTGAGAGTCGTAAAGGAGCGTCCGGATCCGCTCGGGAGGGGAGTCCGGATCGACCGGAACGTAGGCGCCGCCCGCCTTGAGCGCCGCCAGAGCGGCAACCACCATCGCTGCGCCGCGATCCGCCAGTATGGGAACCGGTTCCTCGCTCCGCAGGCCCAGCGCGGCCAGGTGGTGGGCCAATCGGTTGGCGCCGCGATTCAACTCGCCGTGCGTCCAGCGCCGTTCTCCGTCCGAGCAATCGACCAGCGCAACCGCATCGGGATGCTTTGCGGCTTGTTGTTCGAACAGGGCGGCGACGGATGCGCGCGGGTAAGGCGTCAAGTTGCGGTTGTAGTCCTCCACGAGCCGGCGCGTGTCCGATTCATCGAGCACTTCGAGCGCGGCGAGCGGCCGGTCGGGGTACGTCAGTATTTCCCGGAGCGCCGTCAGAAAGTGGCACGCGAGGCGCTCGACCGACAGCGCCGTCAGGCTTCGGGAAGCGTACCGTACGATCAGCGTGCTCCCGGCCCACTCCATCCAAATTTCCAGCCCGCGCATCGCTCTCTCCGGAGCGGCCGGACCGCGGATCGTTAGACCCCATCCGGTGGGATTCCGGGCATCCTGCCAGGGATCCCAGGAGGCCTGATCCTCACACTCCCCCAACTCGGCGCTCAACCTGTCCATCAGCCCGCGGGGCGTGGAGTCCGGCGTCACCGGGGGCGCGAAGAAGAACGCCCCCGCCGCCAGCAGAGGCGTCTCCGCGCACGTGTAGCGCTCCGCCAGAACGGCGAGCGCGGCCAGACCTACGACGAGCAGCGCGTCCGCATCGTCTCCGGTTGCCTGGGACACGCGCTCGGCGAGTGTCCGCTCCAAGGACATACGGATCTCGCCATCGCACTCCGCGCTCGATGCCTTACCGAGGCGGATGGGCGCCGCGCGGCGCAACTTATCGGCCCAATAGTCGCGGGCGGCAACCGCACTCGCCCGGCCGGACCCGTCGGGCGTCACCGGGGTAGCTGAACTCAAAAGCGGACCTCCACGCGGGGGCGGCGCTTGCGGACCGCCTTCTCCGCATCGCAACGCATGTCGAGTTCGGAAATCGTCTGCTCCGGATAGGCCAGGGCCGCGCGCAGGAAGCTCACGAACCGTCCGGCCCACAGCTCGCTGCGTCCGGGATCGAACAGCCCCGTGCGGTAGTCCAGGGAAAGAACCATCTCTTTCCCCGACTCCTGGAAGCGGAAATTCAGATCGAAGAGGCTGGCCGCCGGGGGCACGTCCACGGCGGTCAGGCGCGCATCGCCCCACTGGCGCGCTACCCGCGGGTTTTCTTCCAGAGTCAACATCACGTCGAACAGGGGAGAGCGATTCCAATCGCGGGGCGCGCCGATTCGATCGACAACCCGGTCGAACGGCGTGGCGCCGTGCGCCATGGAATCCATCGAAGTCTGACGCATCCGCTGCACCAGTCCGGCAAACGTCTCGCGCTCGCCTACCTGCTCCCGAAGTACGATCGTGTTTACGTAGAGACCCACCTGCTCCTGTAGCAGGGGGTGATCGCGGCGCGCCACCGGTGTGCCGAGCGCGATGTCGCGCGCCCCGGTCAACCGATGGACAAACCCCGCCGTTGCGGCGGCCAGCCCCATGAATCGGGTAATCTGCCGCGCCTGGCAGAAGCCGTCCAACTGGCGGCTCAACTCTGCGCCGAGCGGCTGCCGGAGCGTGGCAGCGCCGGGGCCAGCGGCGGAGCGGGGGAAATCGCAAGGCAGCTCGATGCGTTCCAAGTCCGCCAACCGCTCTCCCCACCAAGCCAGGCTTTGCGTGTCTGCCGCGGTGCGTCCATTGTCCCAAGCGGCGTAGTCGCGGTACTGCAGCGCCAAGGGAGCGGGCGCGGACGCCTTGGAAATGCGCGCCAGATAAAGAGCGCCTAAGTCGCGCGAGCAGACTTCTATCGACCATCCATCCGTAACGATGTGGTGGAAAGCCATCGCCAGGCCGTAACGGTCCTTCGCAAACCGCAAGACGCGCGCGCGCCAAAGCGGCGCCGCTCGAAGATCGAATGGCAAGGCCGCCAGTGCGGACGCGGCCCCAATCACGGCGGCGCGTTCGTCGGCTGCCGCAACCTCGCTGTAGTCCAGGGACACGGACGGTTCCCCGATAGCCTGGCGCGGCTCGCCATCGCGTTCCACAAAACAGGTCCGCAGGGTTTCGTGCCGAAGGGCGAGATCGCCGAAAGCCGCCCGCAGAGCCTCCAGTTGGAGCGGGCCCTCCAGCAGGGCGGCAACCGGGATGTTGTAGCCGACGTGATCGGACTGTACCTGGGCCATCGCCCACATGCGATGTTGCGCCCGCGAAGACTCGTAGTCCGGCTGCGCGCTCAAAACCGGGATCTCCGGAAAGCCGGGGGCGGAGATTCCCGAGCCGATCGTCCGGCACAGTGCGGCCGGCGTCGGCGCGCTCAGAAGGCCGGCGAGGGTCACGGCGGCGCCAAAATCCTGTTGCACCCGCAGCGCCAAGCGCGCGGCGTGCAGGCTTTGGCCGCCCAGATCGGCGAAGTTGTCGTGAATCCCTACCGGACGGCGCTCCAGGATCTCTTCCCAGATGGCGCACATACGCCGCTCGTTCTCGTCCCGCGGCGCGGTGTATTCCAGACCCGTATTCGCCGGTCCGCAAAGTTCGGCCAGCGCCCATGGATTGCGGCGAAGCCCCATGGGAATGGCCGGCAACTCCGCGAAAGTGCGCGGCATTAGCGCGGCCGGCAACACCGCGGCGAGCGCGGCGCGGACGCCCGCAATCGTCACGCCCACCGATGGCACGATATAAGCCTCCAGACGGGGAGCTTGATCCCGATCGTCGAGGATGGCGAACACGGCCGCGTCCTGGGTGATCTCGCGCAAGGCGGTTTCCACTTCGCCGGCCAGCGTGGTCATCCAGAGAAGCCTGCCGTGTTGCAGTTGCACGCGGGTATTGGTGACGCAGGCGCCACGCGCGCCGGCGAGTTGCCAACGGCCGATAACGCCCTCGGCTACGGGCTCACCGGACCCGTCTACCGCGGCGCCGGGCAGATACACGGACCCGGTCCAAACGCCGCGCCGGTCCGATCCCGCGCCGCCGGCCATGCCGGCGGCGGCCAGAAGCGGCACGCCGTCGGGCCGGCAGATCCCGATTACTTCGGGTCCGTTGCGGAAGCGTAGGGCAGCCGATTGCGGAAGCGGGCCATCGGTAAACGCCAAAAGCCGGGGCGCTCCCGAGGTCAGCGAGGGGTGCTTGGCCATATGGGCGGGAAGAATGGCGATATCCACGCCTTCGAGCGCCGGCTCGTCCTGAGGCTCGATTGTGGCGCCCGCGGAGAGCGCGGCGAAGACCGTCTCCACGCCCACGCTGCCGCATACGGCGATGCGGTCCCCTTCGCGGATTCCGAAAAGTTCGCGCGCGGCGGCCGCCTGCCCCGCCAAAGTGGCGTGGGTGCATGCGAAGGAACTCTCGTCGAGGTGGAAGACCGCGGCCAGCGCATCGGGTTCGGACGGACGGGAGGCCAGCGGCTCGTAATTCTCCAGCGACCGCCAGAGTCCGTCGAGATCGAGCACGTTATCGTGCGGCGCCATGCGGACCGCCGGCCCACGCGCCAGAAGCAGCGCGGCATGGTCGCAGAGGTTCAGCATCGAGACCACGGAGCGGGGATCGGGTTCCAGGCAACTGGCGCCCAGCTTCATCAGAGCCAGCCGGACCGTGATGGCTTCCAGTGGATCGCCGGGGTCGAGTCCGACACCGTCGCCCGGCTGCACGCCATGGGCGGCCAACGCCGCGGCCATCCGGCCGGACCGTTCGGCCAGCTCGCCGTAGGTAATCCGTTTCCCCGAGGCGATGGCGAGGCGGTCCGGCGCCAGGCGCGCGTTGCGTTCGAACGCGTCGAGGACCGATTCTTCAGCGGCGGGGGCGCTCGCCTCCACCGCGCCGGCGGGCAGCGGTATCAGCCCGAGCGGCGTATCGCCGCCGGCCGAGAGTTCGTGGAGGATTGCCTGAAAACCGCTCACCCAGGCATCCATTGTTTGCGCATCGAAGAGATCCGCGCGATAGTCGAAATCCAGAATCAGCCGGCCGCCCATCTCCAGGGCGTTGAGGCTGAATTCGTACTTGGCCGAGGCGATGGGCGCGGTCTCCATCGCCACCGCGACCCCTTCGAACTTGGGAAGTCCCGGGGCGCGGTCCAGGTTGAACATGGCCGCGGCAGGCGGCAGAGCGAGCGCTGTATGGCCCTGGTAGGTTCGGCCCAGGGAAATGTTCTGGTGCTCGTAGACCTCCAGGAGCGCCCGTTTGACGCGGCTGAGTAGAGCGGACGGCGTCGCGGCTTCGTCAAAATCGACGATGACTGGGAACATCCTGGTACACTGGCCGGCCAGAACGTGGGCCCCCATGGCCGCCTGCCGGGAAACCGGAATCCAGACTGCGACCTGGTCCGCGCCCGTCAGCCGGTGCAGCAGTGTTGCCCAGCCTCCCAGCAGAACCATGAACAGGGTGGTTCCGTTCTGGCGCGCGGCCGCGCGCAATCCGCGGAGCTCTTCCCCTTGAATGGCGGCGTTGCGGCGCTCTCCGCGCCACGTCGGAAGCGGCCCGCGGGGTTTGCCGGCCGGCAGCTCGAACGCAGGCATGGCAACAGCCAGTTGCCGGGACCAATACCGAAGATCGGCGGCAGCCGCCTTCTCTTCCTGCTGCTTCTCCCACTCCAAATAGCGTCCGAAAGGCACGGCGGCGGGCAGTTCCGGCCGGTGGCCCCGAACCAGCGCCGTATATAGGGCGGCTGTTTCTTCCAGCGCGAGGCTGATGCTCCAGCCGTTGGAGGCGATATGGTGGGCCGAGAACAAGAGCAGGTGCTCGACGTCGGCGGTGGCCAGTAAGGTCGCCCGGAAGAGCGGTCCCCGTTCGAAATCGAAAGCCCGGGCCGCCTCTCTGGCGAGCCATGACGCTACCTGCGCCGGCCGGTTCTCCGCTGCCATGCCGCGGAAGTCGACGGTCTCGACCGGCACGTAAACAAGATCCGCAAAGACCTGGCCGGACTCGCCGATGCTCACCGTCCGCAGGGCTTCGTGGCGCGCGGCCACAAGGTTGATCGCCTCTTCCAGCTTGTCTATGGCGAGCGGTCCGGTGAGCCGGAGCAACACCATTTCGTTATAGGCAAGCGACGCTTCTTTGCTCTGTTGGCAGAGATACCAGAGCTGCTTCTGCTCCTCGGTGAGCGGGAGCGCCGGTTCGCTTTTCGGAGCAGGCTGCTGAAATGCGTTTTTCAACTCCGTGAGCGATTCCAGTCCGCGCATGGCTTCGTCGAACGGAATGCCGAAATCGATCAGGCAGCCGATCTCGTTTACCCCGGCGGCGGCGGCGTTTTCGACCATCTCGCGGCACGATTCCGGAGTGCCGATGAGCGAACAAGTCCGGATGTACCGGTCGACCGCGCGATCGAGAATCGGAGCCAGATCCGCGTCGCTCAGCTTGTCGATGTGGACGCCCAAACTGTTGGCGAACTGCGTTCGCAGGAAGAAGCTGCTCTTCAGGTATTCGCGCAGCGGCTGGTCGACGCGGCGGAGCACATCGCCGCGGTCGCTTCCCAGGAACGTGTGCAGCATCAGGGTGACATGTCCCGGACCGGCGTGGCCGTGCGCACGGCGAGCCTCGCGGTATACGGCGATCTTCGCAGTGAGTTCCGGCAGCGTCTGGCCCTCCAGGTAGGTGAGCACGTTCGCGCCGTGTTGCCCGGCCAGCTTGAATGTCTCGGGATTCCCGGCCGCGGTGAACCAGATCGGAATTTCGCTTTGCACCGGGCGCGGGTAAGCATGCACGGCGATGGATTCGCCTCTTCCGCCCGTCCGCGGCTCGGCCTCGCCGCGCCACAGGCTGCGTACCCTCTTCAGGTGTTCGGGCAGCAGGCGCGCCCGGTCTTCATAGAGGTCCGGCGCGAAGATGAAGTCGTTGGAATTCCAGCCGAGCGCCAGCGCCAGATCGACTCGCCCGCCGGACAGGTTGTCGACCATGGCCCAGTTCTCGGCGAAGCGCACGGGATCGTGCAGCAGAATTACGGTGCTGCCGGCTCGCAGACGGATCCGCGCGGTGACGGAAGCCAGCGCCGCGCAAGTGATGGCCGGATTGGGATACAGGCCGCCAAAATCGTGGAAATGCCGCTCGGGGGTCCAGACTGCCGCATAGCCGTGCTGGTCGGCGTATTTCGCGCCCTCGATGAGAAGACGATAGCCGCTGTGTTCCGCCTGGCTCGAACTGGAGAAATAGAAGAGGCTGAACTCCATGGCAGCGGTGTGAGCCGCGGCGGCGGCCGGGGCGTGAGCCGCGGTGACGGCCATGGGCGCCGGCGGCGCGCTGCTCCGCGGGGCGGGCGCGGCCGGCGTTCCTCTCCGCGGAGGCAGGTATCCGCCTTTCCGCAGATCCTCGATGCTCTCCATCACGGCTTGCGTAACCCGTTCGAGATCGGCGTCGGAGTGCGCCGTGGAGAGGAAACAGTTGCGGCCTTCCCAGACGTAAATCCCCCGCGCGATCAGGTGGTAGAAGAGCAATTCCAGATCGCCGCGCAGGAAGAACCGCAGGAGGGAGGCGAAGTGGGCCACCCGGATCGGCACTTCGTTTTCGGTGAAATATGCGTTGAGCCGCTCGCAGAATGCGGCGGTTCGGCGGTTTAAGTTCTCCTGCAGCGCCGGGCCGTCGGCGGTGAGCCGATCCAGCACCGCGGTCATGGCCGCCAGCGAAAGGGGATGATGGCAGAAAGTGCCGGCCACAAAGGTGTTGCGCTTCCGCGGGTAGGTCGCATCCCCGAACCGCCAGAATCCGCCGTCCACCGCATCCATATATTCGGCGCTGCCCGCCACCAGGCCGATCGGCATTCCGCCGCCGATGACCTTTCCGTAGGTCGCGAGATCCGCGCGCACGCCGAAATACGCTTGCGCTCCACCCGGATGGCAGCGGAAGCCGCTCACCATCTCGTCGAAGATCAGGGCCGTGCCGGAGCGCCGGGTGAGCTGCCGCAGCTCTTCGAGGAATTTCTTGGGGCGCACGTCGGGGCGCCGGCTCTGCACCGGTTCGGTGAGAACCGCCGCCAGTTCCGAACCGTGCCGCTCGATGAGTTCCAGGGATTGCGGATCGTCGTAGCGCAGCACCAGGACGTCTTCGGTCATGCCGGGAGTGGTGCCGGGCGACCCCGGCACGGTGTACAGCAGCCCGTCCTTTTCGCGCCGCAGCGCCAGTACGCCGTCGAATGTGCCGTGGTAGGAACCCTCGAACAGCGCAATACGATTCCGCTGCGTTACCGTGCGCGCGATCCGCAATGCTGTCATCACGGCTTCCGAGCCGGTGTTGTAAAATGCCACCCGCTCCATGCCGGTCATGCGGCAGAATTTCTCCGCCGCCGGCCCGGCCAGCTCGTTGATGGGCCCGAGCGGCGCGCCTTTTTCCAGCGCCCCGCGAAGCGCTTCCTGCAGGAAGGGCGGCTTGTGCCCGAACAGGTGGACGCCGAAGCCCATCGTCATGTCGATGAACTCCTGTCCGCCGGCCGCGTGGATGCGGGAGCCCTCGGCCGATTTGGCGGTGATCTGGTAAACCATCTCCTTCCACGCCGGGCGGAAACCGGCGATGTGGCGATTGTTCGCAAAGACCGGCCGGTACTGCTGAACCAGTTCCTTCGACTGCGCGGTGGCCCCGACGTACCGGCCGGTAAGGTCATCGAGGTGCTGCCGTTTCCGCAAGTCGAGGTCCGGATCGTCCTCGGACCGGATGGGCTTGTACGGCACGAACAGCTCCGGCGTGACCGGAGTGGGCTGCGTCTCGGAGTTGCCGGAAGGAGGCAGCGGGATTCCGTTCTTCAGGTCGAATGCCCGCGGGGGCGCGGCCGGGGGAGCGGCCGCGATTGGCGGTGTTGAGACTTCCGGCTGGGATGCGCCGTTCATCCGGCGTAGCGTTTCGAGCTGAGCGGCCATCAGCTGCTGCATGGTCTGCATCTGCTGTGCCATGATGGCTTCGATCCCAGAGCCTGGCGGTAGGTCAGCCTCGGGGATGCGGACCGGCGGCGCGGCTGCGGCCGGCTTCGTGGGCAGGCTGCAAGCCGGCGGAGCCGGAGAAGCCGGCGGCGCTTCCACTCCCAGCCTCGCCGGCGCGGCGGTCCGCTCCAGGTGTGCCGCGATCTTGTCCAACGACGGGAGCTCGTCGAAGAAATGGCTCACCGGAATCTCCACGCCGTACCGGTCGGCGATCTGCTGCCGGGTGGTCATCAGCATCAGGGAATCGATGCCGAGATCGAGCAGGTTGGCCTTCGGATCGACATCGTCGAGGCCGGCGTTATCGCGCACGATGATGGCCAGCTCGCGGAGAATGCGCTGGAGGATCGCGGGTTTCGTCTCTATCTGTTGTGTCGGTGCCACTGGCTGCTCCGCCGCGGTGTGAGACAATGCCCAGAACCGCTGCCTTTCGAATGGGTAGTTCGGCAGGCGCACATGCGCCGCCGGTTTGCCCAGCGCGTTCCAGTCGAGGGACGCGCCGCGCACATAAAGATGGCCTAGAGTTTCCAGAAGTTGTTTCCGGTCCGGGCGGTCTCGCCGCAGGGTGGGAATCCAGGGCGCCGCCGGATCGATCTGTTTGCCTAATGCGCTCAGGACCGGGTGGGCGCCGATTTCCACGAAGAGACTGCCCTGTCCGGCGGCGGCGCGCGCGCATTTCTCGAACTGCACGGAGCGGCGCAGGTGCTCGGCCCAATAGTCCGGCGAAGTGAAATCGGCTTTGGCGTCACCGGTCAGATTGGAGTAAAGGGCCAGGCGCGGTGCATGGCGCGCACAGCCTGCCACTCGCCGGCGGAATTCCGGCAGGACCGGGTCCATCAGGTGCGAGTGAAATGCGTGGGAGACCGTGAGCCGCTTGCCGCGAATTCCGCGCGCTTCCAGGTCCACGAGAAGTGCGTCCAGGGCATCGCGCTCGCCAGAAACGGCGATGCCGGCGGGGCCGTTGAATGCGGCAATCTCCAGGCGCCCGGCGTACGGCTTGAGACTGTCGTTCACCTGGCCGGCGCCGGCGAATACCGCGGCCATGGCGCCGTGCCGCAGGAGGGACTGCATCAGTGCGCCGCGGGCCGCCACCAGGCCGCACGCGTCTTCGAGCGAAAAGACACCGGCCAGCACGGCGGCTACGTATTCGCCGATACTGTGCCCGAACACCGCTTCCGGCCGCACGCCCCAACTGGCGAGCAATTCCGCGAGGGCGAAGCCGAGGGCGAACAGCGCCGGCTGCGCGACACGCGTCTCGTCGATACCGAGCTGGCCCTCACGGAGACCTTCGAACACGAACCTTCCCAGCGGAGCCGGCAATTCGCCATCGAACACCGCCGCGCAACGGTCGAACGCGGCACGGAATACGGGCTCGGACTGGTACAACTCGCGCCCCATACCGGCGTACTGCGCGCCCTGGCCCGTAAAGGCGAAGACCACCCGCGGACGCGCCTGCGCCCGTCCGCGAATCACGCGCGCGCCGGTTTCGAGCGAAGATCTCAAGTCCTCCGGCGACGCGGCACAAATCGACATCCGCTCTCCCAGATGGTGCCGTCCGGTACGGAACGCGCGGCACGCTTCTTCCAGAGAGATCTGCGGGTTCGCCCGGAAGAACTCGAGCGCCAAGCCGGCTACGCGTTCCAGCGCGGCCTCGTCCCGCGCGGAGAGGCACAGCAGGCTGGGCCCATCGACCGCGGCGGCCTCCAGGGGGCGCGCGGCGCCGGCTTCCTCCAATATGAGGTGGGCGTTGGTCCCGCTGAAGCCAAAGCTGCTGACGCCGGCGCGGCGCGGCGCCGTTCCCGCCGCCCATTCGCTCAACGCGAGCGGAATCCGCATGGGCAATTCCGGCCACGGAATATGCGGGCTCGGCTGCTTCAGGTGCAGATGCCGTGGAATTTGGCCATGCCGCAGCGTCAGCACGGTCTTGATCACTCCCGCCACGCCCGCCGCGGCTTCCAGATGGCCGATGTTGGTCTTTACCGAACCCACCCACAACGGCTCCATGCGGCCCTGCCCGAGAACCTCCGCCACCGCTTCCATTTCGATCGGATCGCCCAGCGGGGTACCGGTTCCGTGAGCTTCGAGGTAGCCGATATCGGCTGCGCGCAGGCCGCCGCGTTCTAGAGCCATGCCCAGCAGATCCTTCTGAGCCTGCACGCTGGGCGCTGTGAGCCCATTGCTGCGGCCGTCCTGATTGACGGCGCTGGAGCGGACCACGGCCAGCACCGGATGTCCGTTCCGCTGCGCATCCCCCAGACGCTCCATCACCAGGATTCCGCAGCCTTCCCCTCTGCCGAAACCGTCCGCCGCCGCGTCGAACGCCTTCGATCTGCCGTCCGGGGCGAGCGCCTGCATCTTCGAGAAGCAAATCCCCACTTCGGGCGAGAGCATCAGGCTCACTCCCCCCGCCAGAGCCATGTCGCACGCCTGCTCGCGCAGGCACGCGCAAGCCAGGTCGATGGCCACCAATGAGGATGAGCAAGCCGTATCGACGGCCAGGCTGGGGCCGCGGAGATCGTAAAAATAGGAGAGGCGGCCCGCGGCAGTGCTGCCGATCGAGCCGGTCACATCGTAGGGGCCGATGCGGCTGGGGTCGCCGGAACGGATGTGCGCCTGGGTATAGTCGCTTGCGCTGATGCCGATCCAGACGCCGGTGCGGCTGCCCTTGAGAGAATCTATGGCGATGCCGGAGTTTTCCCAGGCTTCCCAGCTTGTCTCCAGGAGCAGCCGGTGGGCCGGGTCGAGGGCGATTGCCTCGAGCGGGGAGATGCCGAACAAGCGGGCGTCGAACTCGTCGATGGGAAAAGTGAGAAAGCCGCCCTGGGGGATCTCCGCGCCGGCGGGCCAACGGCCGGCCGGCGCGCCGCCTACCGCGTCCCTGCCTTCGCACAACAGTTTCCAGAAGTCTTCCGGAGACTTGACGCCGCCCGGCAAACGGCAGGCCATCCCTATAATGGCAATCGGCGCGAATTGCCGCGCCGACGCGACCTCCCGCTCCAGTTCCTCGATGCGCCGCAGCGCGCGCTTGACGGGGCTCATCTCAGCCATCAGATTCTCTCCATCAGCAAACGCTCGGCCTCCGCTTCGCTCAGCTCTTCCAGCGGGGCGCGACCCTCTGCGTTAGCCCCCGCCGTGGCCGATGCCGCCGGCTCGGATGGCGGTTCCAACATACCCGCCAGGAAGACGGCGTACTGGCGAGGCGAAGGGTGATTCCAGAAGGTGGTCACCGAGAGCTTCACATCCAGCTCTTCATTGAGCCGATTGCGCATCTGCATGGCCATCAGCGAGTCCAGTCCCAGGGTTTTGAACTGGACATCCGCGTCGATCGAGGCCGGGTCGCAGCGCAACAGGCGGGCGGCATGCATGACCAGCAAGTATTCGAGCGCACGCAGGCGCTCCTCCCGTGACGGGATTGCCAGGATGCGCGCACGCGCCGTCTCTGCCGCGAGGTCCTGCACCGGCGCCGAAACGGCTTCGGCGAACCGCGATTCCGCGCTCCGGAAGCCGGTCAGGTCCAAGGCCAGAGGGTGGGCGGCAAGGGTGCCGGCGGCTTCGAACAGCAAACCGGCCACCGCTTCCGGACGAAGCATTGGCAGACCGCCGAGAGAGCCGGCGCGCTCCGTGGCGTTCGCCGCGGCGGCCAGACCTCCGCCGGCCACCGGCCCCAGCGCCACGGCCACCGCCGTTAGGTTCTGTGCGCGCCGGGCCTCCGCCAGCGCGCCCAGGGCGGCATTGGCCGCGGCATAGTTAGCCTGCCCCGCCGGACCGAGCACGCCGGCGGCCGACGATATCATCACAAAGAAATCGAGCGGCATATCGAGCGTCAGGGCGTGCAGGTTCAACGCCCCGCCCACCTTGGCCGCGAAGACTTTTTGGACCGCTCCCGCGTTCATATTGGCGATGGAGGTGTCGGCCAGCGTACCCGCGGCGTGGACGATCCCGGCGAGAGGCGGCATCGCGCGTTCGATGGCGGAGAGCAAACGGTTGGCGGAGCCGGCATCGGCCAGGTCGGCGGGCATGATTCGCACGTCCGCGCCCTCCGCGTTCCAACGGCCAACCTGCTGCCGCACCGCTTCCGTGCCGGAACCGCGCGACGCCAGCACGATGTGGCGCCCTCCCTCGCCGAGAATCCATTGAGCCACCAGCATCCCCACCGCGCCGGCGCCGCCGGTGATGAGGTAGGTGGATTCGGGCGAGATGCGCGAAACGGCGTTCCCGCGCTTCACCGCGATGGTTTCGCCGGGCCGCCTGACCAGTACGATCTTCCCGGTATGCCGGGCTTGTGCCATGTCGCGGAACGCCGCGGCCGATTCGGCGAATCCATAGTCCTGCACAGGAAGCGTCCGCAGCCCGCCGCCGGCGATTTCCGCCGCCAGTTGGCGCCAGAGGCGGCCCAGCGTTTCCGGGCGGTCCTTCGCCAGACGGTCGAGGTCGACGGCGAAATAGCTGATTCCCTCGCGGAAATTCCCCAAAGCCACTCGCCGGCTGCCGTATAGATCGCGCTTGCCGATCTCCACAAAGCGGCCGCACGGCGCGAGGCAGCGGAGGCCCGCTTCGATCGCGTCGCCGGCCAGCGAATTGAGCACCACGTCCACACCGCGTCCGCCGGTAGCTTCCCTAACCTCGCGATCAAAACCGGCGCTCCGCGAATCGAAGGCATGTTCGATCCCCATCCGCCGGAGCGCTTCGCGGCGCTGCGGGCTGCCCGCGGTAGCCAGGATGCGCGCTCCCGCGCCGCGGGCAATCTCAATGGCCGCCTGCCCCACTCCGCCGAGAGCGGAATGGATCAATACAGTTTCGCCGGCTTCCAGACGCGCCAGGTGGCGCAGGGACCATGCCGCCGTCAAATACGCCACCGGGAGTCCGGCCGCCAGACGGGCTTCCAGGCCGGGGTTCCGGGCCATCAGCGCGGCCTTGGCGATCACGTGACTGGCGAGGGTATGTTCCGCTATGCCGAAAACTTCCTCTCCGGGGCGGAACGGTGCAACCCCTTCCCCGCAACGGGTCACCCGGCCGGCACACTCGATTCCCAGACTGCGGAATCCGTTCGGATACCCCGGATACAGGCCCATCGCCGAAAGCACATTGAGGAAGTTCAGGCCCGACGCCGCCACTTCCACTTCAATCTCGCCGTCGCCCGGCGCGCGGCGGACCAGCGCCGAAAAGCCGATGCCCTCGGGATTTCCCGGACGCTCCATCTCCGCCCGGACGGCCTCGTCCGGCAGGGCGGGGCGTTGTGCTTCGCTCCCCTTTGCGGCGGCGATCCGGGGAACGAAAACGGCGCCATTTTGAATGACGATCTCCGGCTCGGCGTCCGGCCAGTCCGCCAGCGCCAGCGGCAACTCGTCCGCGGAGGGCGCCGCGGCGAACTCGATTGCCACCGGGCGGAGCTCCGGGTACTCTCGCACCACGCTGCGCAGGAAGCCGCGGAGCGCCGCTTGCGAGGGATCGACGCTCGCCCGGCGCGTCAACAGGCGCAAGCGCGGCGGTTTGCCGGCGCGCGCGCTCAGCATCCGCACGAACTCCATCAGCCGCGTCACCGCGGCGACCGGCTCCGCCGCGTCCAGTTCCTCGTTGCTATCGCTCGACATGGGCGCGGCCACGTACACCGCGTCGGTGAATGGGCCTCCCGCCGTTCCGGCGGATTGAAACCACTTGCCGGGTCCGGCGAGTTCCACGCGCTGTCCGGCCGGCGCCGGCGGAATGGCTTCCATCCGGCGCAACGCCTCGACGTAAACCGCCGCTCCCGATTGGGCAGCGCGGCTCGCCAGGCTGACGCGCAGACCCTCAATCGCGAATATCCGGGCGCCGGCTTCGTCGCAGACCGTAAGATCCGCGGTACGGGAGTCCGGCGATTCCTCCCGCCATTCGGCGCGCACCACGGAGCGTTCGCCGGCTGCCGATTCCCGGGAAATGGAGCCGATCGCGGCCGGTATCCAGAGCCCCGGGGTGTGTCCGCGAATCGCGCCCAACGCGTGAAAGCAGCTATCCAGAAACGCCGGTGAAAAAACCGCACCGTCCAACGAATGTCCCCGCACCACCGCTTCGACGCCCGTTTCCGAGGTCCGCGCCCATTCCACCAGGCGGAATGCCGGGCCGTATTCCAGGCCGGCGCCGCGGAGCCGTCCGTAAATTGCATCGCTGCCTACCTCGTCGCCGCCCACGAGAGGTGGAACCTCAGAGCCCGCGGCGGGCGCAGCCCCATGCAGGACGCGGCCGGCCGCGTGCAGCGTCCACTCGCTGCCTTCGGCGGAGTCGCGGCAGAGTATGAAGAACTCGCTGCCGGAAACACGGATCTGCAGGCGGCGCCTGGCATCCGCACGAAGGCTGAGCGGCGCGGGGAAACGCACATCCGCAAGCCGAACCGGGCTCTCGCCTGCCACCGCGCGGAAGGCCAGTTCCACCAGCGCCGCCGCCGGGAAGACAACGGCGCCTTCCACCCGGTGATCCGCCAGCCAAGGACATTCCGCGATTGCGATCTCACACTCGCGCAGGACCGTTTCCTCACCCGCCACCTCGATCGCCGGGCCCAGGTCGGGATACCACGCGTTGGCGGAAGTCCGTTGCGGCCGCTCCAGCCAGTGTCGTTCGCCCTGCCAGGGATACCGCGGCAATTCGACAGGTTCGAATGGCCCCGTATAGACCTTCTCCCAATCCACCGTTTCGCCGGCCTGCCAGACACGGCCCAAGGCGGAGTACAATTCCACCATCTCGGGTTCATCCCGCCGCAGAGAACCGGTCGCGAAGGCCCGCGCTCCCGCCGCTTCCATGGTTGTTTCCACGAACGGCGCCAGGATGGGGTGCGGCGTCATCTCGATGAATATTGAGAACCCATCCGCCAACAGGTTCTCCACGCCTTGGCGGAACATCACGGGACGGCGGAGATTGTCGATCCAGTATTGCGTCCCCATCTCCGTTCCGGTGAGCGGCGTGCCGGTAACCGTCGAGCAGATTGGAATCTGCGCGGCGGCGGGCTGTATTCCGGCCAGCGCCGCTTGCAGATCGGCGGTCAGGACGTCCACCTGGGGGCTGTGCGACGCCACGTCCACCTTGATCCTGCGGGCGAATACTCCGCGCGCTTCGAGCCGCGCCAGCAATTCCTCGATGGCCTCGGGCCTGCCGGCCAGAACCGTGGCGCCGGGGGCGTTGCTGGCCGCCACCGACACGCTGTTTTCCATGGCGGCGGCCTCCGCGGCAGCCTGCTCCAGCGAGA
>Ga0302320_10012343_pt1 | contig 17964 bp, 14 predicted proteins | sample Bog_T0_3_FD_202130 | JGI IMG/M metagenome (GOLD analysis project Ga0302320, IMG submission 202130) | Peat permafrost microbial communities from Stordalen Mire near Abisko, Sweden - Bog_T0_3 | ecosystem: Environmental > Terrestrial > Soil > Wetlands > Peat | place: Sweden: Abisko, Stordalen Mire...
CTGGATCTTTTCTAGCAGGGCAGCGCCGGCTTCTCCGGCGTCGCGCGTAGAGAATTCGCTGCCCAATTCAATCACCCGCAGCTTGGCGCAAGCCGTCTGAAACGCCTGCTGCGCGGAAGCGGACGCAGGAATATCCGGTCCCAACAGCACCAGATCAAAACGCGTGATGCGCATTAGGATCATCGCATCGCGCAGATGACTGCTGGTGTGCACGTCGTAGCCGGGACGCAGCAACTCGCGCAAATACGCAAGCACGTTGGCATCCGTGTCGAGGCAGAGAACGCTGCGGCCAGTGGGCACGATTGCATCGGTGCGCGCCTTCGGAGCGTAGAAGGCCGCCACCGCCTTCTCTTCGGACTCGTGCGCATCGAACAGTTTCGTCAGATGCGACAGTTCCAAAACTTTGCGGACGTGCTCGGGCACATTGCAAAGCTTGAGATCTCCGTGGGCCTGGCGAACGCTGGTCAGAGTGCGAACTATGGTGCCGAGCCCGCTGCTGTCGATGAACGCGACGTCGCCGAGGTGCAGCACGATGGAGCGGCGGTCGTGCAGAAGCCAGGCAACGTGCGCGCGCAACGCTTCGCTTTCGCCGCCGGAGACGATGCGTCCGTTGCAGGAAACGATGGTGACGCGACCAACTTCACGAGTATCGAGTGAGAGGCGCATAGGTGTTGCGGCGAAGTCCGCCGCGAAATCGCCAAATTATACGCGAGAGCGTTTCCCTCGTCATCAAAGCAAAACAATGGTGATGCCGCGATTGCCGCGGCCCAAGTCGGAGTCCGCCTTCACTTCGGAATTTGCCTGCACAAGCTTCCACGTCACTTCGTCGGACTTGGACCAGTCTTCGCCGAAGATGCAGGCGCGAAGGTGTCCGCTCTCGGCCAACTCCACTAAACGCTTTTGCACGGCGATGCGAATGTCGCCGCCTTGTCCCGTCGAACCGTAGCCGTGAACCAGCTTGAGCAGTTTAGTTTTGTCTTGTCGGGCGAGGACGAGTTCGCGTTCGAGGCGCTGCAGAGCTTCGGAAACCGACGGCATGTCCGATTTGAGGTTGACGGTTTTGATGCTGTGGGCCTCGTTGCCTTCGGGATGATAATAGCGTCGCTACCTACCTTCTTGATGGGAAGATGCTGAATTTCTTCCGCCCCGGAAGTCGATAGGTTTCGAAATCGTCATGGTCGATGGTCAGAATCGTGCTGAGGCGCTCGCGGCCGGCGAGATGAACGAGCGTGGCATCGGCGAAATCCATTGGGCGGTCGGCGTAGTCGCGCATCAGGGCTTCAATTTGGGATAGTTCCTTGTTGTCGATGGGACACATTTCGATGGCGCCTGAGCGCAGGAGTTGCCAGACGCCGCGAGGGTCGAGAGAACTTCGCCGGGCGAGATGGAAAACCTCGGTGAGCACAGCTTCGGTTGTGAGCAGAGGCAGGCGTGTCCGGTTGTACGCTTGCACGCAAGGATGGTGCCAGCTCTCGTCGCCATCGATAAGAGCCAGAATGAAGCCCGTGTCAATCAGCGCGACGGGGGTTCGGACGGCCGAAGCGGCGTGCGAGCGCATTGGATTCCTTGAGGTGCTTTCGATAAATGATTTCGCGAACTAACTCGCTGGCTCGTTCCGCACGCGTGGGATCGCCGCCATGGATCGATCCGATCGCGGACTGGGCCCGCTTGCGGATGGCGGCCTGCTCGGCCTCGTCATTCGAGTGGCCGTTGCGGTTTTGAGCGAGCCAGTCGGCTGTGATCCGCTCCAGAAGCTTTGCCAGGGAAGTTCCTTCGCGGCGCGCTTCGCTTTCCAGCCTCGCCTTTGTCGCGGCGGAAAGGCGCCAACTGTAGACTTCGGTCTTCATGCACTACAGTGTAGTGCAAACTGTAAGATGCGTCAATGTAGATGGTAGCGCCGGCGTCTAGCGCGACGCGGAAAGTTTGAGCGTCTTACGAACGCGGCCAAAGACATTTCCCGCGGCCACGCCGCTGGCATCGCCTTCATCGATCGCGCTGCGCAGGGCGGCCAACTTTGCCGCGTACTCCCGCTCCTCGCGCTCAAGCGTCCTCAGGCCGGCACGGACGACTTCACTCGCGTCTTCGTAGCGCCCGCTCTTTATCTTCGTCGCCACATAGCGGTCAAGTTCTGGGGTTAGATTTACGCTGCGTGTGGGCATTGGCCGACCCTTCGAAACATCCGTTCGAGAATATTATGGCATGGCTGGCAAGAAACGATGGCCGGGCCTCTGCAAACTGCCGGGCTTTACCCGGCGGACGGACGAATGCGTCCGTCCCTACATGGTTCTTGCCGGTTACTTCTTCCGGCCGCGGATGGCTTCTCTCGCTTCCTTATCCGCCGTCCTTCTGCGTTCCGTCTCCCGCTTATCCCACAGTTGCTTGCCCTTGGCCAGCGCCAGTTCGACTTTTACTTTGCCGTTCTTGAAGTACATCCGTACCGGGATTAGCGTCAGTCCCTTTTGCTGCGTCTTCCCGATCAGCTTGCGGATTTCCTCTTTATGCATCAGCAGTTTGCGGGTGCGCAGCGGGGCGTGGTTGTTCATGTTGCCGTGCTCGTAGGGGCCAATGTGGGCGTTGAGCAGCCAGAGTTCGCCATCCTTCACCAGCCCGTAGGAATCTTTCAGGTTGGCGAGGCCGCCGCGAACCGATTTGGCCTCCGTCCCGGTAAGAACCACGCCGCACTCAAATTTTTCCAGCAAGAAGTAGTTATGGGAAGCGATCCTATTAACGGCGGCATCGCGCTGCCCAGAGGCGGTCGGCTCGCGGCGCGGGGATTTTTCTTTGCTGGACTTGGTTTCGTGGGTGGCTTGTCGCGGCATGGATTCTGTTTAGATTCAATCTTAGCAGTAAGGAAGCGGCGAGCGGCTTCGGCTGCCGGTCTTCGGGCTTTGGCAAAATTTAAGAACCCTCAGCCGACACGAGGATATTTGGCCGACCCGACAGCCGAGGCCCGAAGTCGGCGTTCCGCCGTTAGGACAACGACTAAAGAGTGTAACTCCCGTGCGTGCAATCACATGGGGACTGAGAAAAGCCGATGCTATAATCGCTGCAAAAGCGCTATTTTTATTTCCCACTGTAGCGTCACCCGGATCGCGTGTATCTCGATTCTGGGTTCGTTGGTCTGAGGAACTGCTTTGAGGAGTCGGCCCTAAACACGCCGCTCCGAGGAGTAAAACCGCTTGTCCGGCGAAGACTTTATCGACGAGGAATAACGAATGAGACGTCTGAAGCCCACGGCAGTTGTGCTGCTGGTTGTGCTCGCCATACTGCCCGCCATCGCCGATAAGGCCAAGACTATCTACGAAAAAGGCGAGGACGCCGAGGCGCGCCAGAACTACGAAAGCGCCTACGAGTTCTACAAGCAGGCCTATGACTTGAAGCCGAAAGACCTTCGGTACCGGACTTCTTTCGAGCGCATGCGTTCGAAAGCTGCCATGACGATTGTCCATCGCGGAGTATTGCTGCGGGATCAGGGCAAGCTGCCGGAAGCGCTGGCCGAATTTCAAAAGGCGGCGGCGGTCGATCCCTCGCTGTTCAGCGCACAGCAGGAGATGAAGCGTACCCAGCAGATGATCAATGAAGCTACCAACCCTCCGCCGCAGGCGGCGGGTCCGCCGAGTAGTTTGCAGCGCAAGATCCGAGAAGCAGGTGGCCCGGTCGAGCTCGCGCCGATTTCCGTTGTGCCCATCACGGTTAAGCTCACCGAAGATTCGAAGGTGATTTATCAGACTGTGGGTCAGTTGGCCGGAATCAATGTGTTGTTCGATCCGGATTACACTTCGCGGCGCATCAAGGTTGAGTTGAATGGAGTCACGCTGGAAGAAGCGCTGCAGATTACGGCCCTGGAATCGAAAACATTTTGGCGTCCGGTGACGGGCAATACGATTTTTGTGGCGCAGGATAATCCCGCCAAGCGCAAGGAACTCGAGCAGAGCGTCCTTAAGACTTTTTATCTTTCGAATATTTCGCAGCCCACCGAGTTGCAGGATGTGGTGAACGCAATTCGCGCCGTGCTCGATGTGCAGCGCGTGCAGCAGTTGCTCTCGCAAAATGCGCTGGTAGTGCGCGGCACGCCGGACCAGATTGCTCTCGCAGAAAAATTAGTGGATGACCTCGATCGGGCGCGTCCTGAAGTGATTGTCGATATTGCTGTGCTGCAGGTGAGTAAGGATAAGTCGCGAACTTTGGGATTGAGTCCGCCGACCAGCGCGACTGTAGCGCTACAGAGCAACATCAATACAACTTCGACTTCGACGGGTTCTACAACGGGCACCACCAGCAGTTCGTCGGGCACCGGCGGCCTCGAGCTGAATACTTTAGGCAATCTGAATGCGACCGACTTCCAGGTAACCATTCCTTCCGCCAACCTCTCGGCGGTCATGGGCGACTCAGATACCAAGATGTTGCAGAATCCGCAGGTGCGCGCGCTGGATAACCAGAAGGCGACGCTCAAGATCGGCGAACGCGTTCCCGTCGCCACCGGATCGTTTCAGCCTGGCATCGGCGGCGTAGGCATCAACCCGCTGGTCAATACGCAGTTCCAATATCTCGACGTGGGGGTGAACATTGATGTGACACCGCACGTGCATGCGGACCGGGAAATCACGCTCAAGATCACCATGGAAATTTCGTCTGTCGTCGGTCAGTCGAGCATTGGCGGCATCAGCCAGCCCATCATCGGACAGAAGAAGATCGAACATGAAATCCGCCTGCGCGATGGTGAATCCAGCCTGATCGGCGGAATCATGGACGATTCGCAAACCAAGTCCCTGGCCGGAATTCCGGGCCTGGCCCAGATTCCGATTCTCGGGTATCTCTTTGGACAGAGGACGCAGGACCATTCGCAGGATGAAACTGTGTTCGCGATTACTCCGCATATCATTCGCGGCGCAACCATCAGCGAGTTGAACCAGCGGGCCATCGACATCGGCACCGCGAACACGATTGAGCTGCGGCATGTGAACCATGCAACGCCTGCACCACAGGCTTCCGCGACTCCGCCTCAGGCGAATGCAACGCCAATCACGCCGCCTCCGGCCACGCAGAATCCCGCAGCGACTCCGGGACAGTCAAATTTCCTTTTCGATCCGGGACAAATCACCGCCAAGAAGGGCGATACATTTGTCGTGAACCTGCTGATCTCCGGGGCGCAGAACGTATATTCCGTTCCGGTGCAGATGAACTACGATCCCGCCAAGCTGCAGTTGGTGAACATATCGAATGGCGGCTTCCTCTCGCAGGATGGACAGGCCGTGGCGTTAGTACATCGCGAAGACGAAACCACCGGAACATTGCTGATCACGGCCACACGGCCGCCGGGTGCGGGGGGAGTTTCCGGGCAGGGCGCAGTGGTGACGCTGACATTTCAGGCCAAGGCCGGCGGACAAACTCCTCTGACGATTACGCGCGGTGGAGCGCTGGATCCCGCTCAGCAGCGCATCATGGTGAACGGAGCGCAGGCCTCGGTCACAGTGCAGGAGTAGTGCAGTAGGGAATTTTTGCCGACGTTGTGTTGAGAGATGTTATGAAGGCACTAAGATTTCGGTCCGCGAAAAGTTCGAATAACAACTCCGGATTTACGCTTCTCGAACTGATCATCGCGACTTCGATCGTGGTAATTCTTTCCACGATGGCGGTGCCGCTGGCGCGGGTCACCATCCTGCGCGAGCGGGAACGCATGCTGCGCGCCGATTTATGGGAGATGCGCGACGCCATTGACCGCTACAAAGACGCGGCGGACCGCGGTGGCTTCCAGACCAAAGTCGATAGTCAGAACTATCCTCCGGATCTCGAAACGCTGGTGAAAGGCGTGGATGTGCAGGGCAAGAAAATTCGCTTCCTGCGCAAAATCCCGATCGATCCCATGACCGGGACCACAGAGTGGGGATTGCGATCCATGCAGGATGACCCGGACTCCGATTCCTGGGGCGGACAGAGCGTCTTCGACGTTTACACCAAGTCGCAGGGCACCGCTCTTGATGGCACCAAGTATAAGGACTGGTAGGTAAGGACTGGGTAAATCTGTGAGCAACAAAAAAACCGCACGCAACTCGGGATTCACTTTGCTCGAAATGATGATCGTGATGATCATCATGGGAATTCTGTTGTCGATCGCGCTTCCCATCTACAACCGTTCGCTGGTCAGGGCACGCGAAGCAGTGCTGCACAATGATTTGTTCGAGTTGAACAAACTGATCGCGCAATACACCCTCGACAAGCAAAAGGCGCCGCAGTCTCTCGATGATCTGAAAGAAGGCGGGTACATCAAGGAAATTCCAAAAGACCCGATGACGGGTGAGGCCAACTGGGAAGTCGAGCAGGAAGACGTCTTGTTATCCGTCGATCAGCAAGATCCCGGCATCGTTGGCGTGCATTCGGCGTCGAATGCAATCTCGAGTGAAGGCACGGCCTACAGCAGTTGGCATTGATTTCTATCCCGCAAGAATCCGGCCACATTGAACAGCGTAGCTCTCAGCAAGTAACATCTAACCATGCCCGTCGATACGGAACTGACCCAGTCTCCTGTCTCCATACGCGCGCCCCGCGGCAACTCCATCACTTGCAAAGGCTGGCAGCAGGAAGCAGCCATGCGCATGTTGATGAATAATCTCGATCCCGACGTCGCCGAGCGTCCGCAGGATTTAGTCGTCTACGGAGGGACCGGCCGCGCCGCACGCAATTGGGAGAGCTATCATGCCATCGTCGCCGCGCTGAAGAAACTCGAAAATGACGAGACTTTGCTGGTGCAGTCAGGCAAACCGGTCGGCGTCTTCAAGACCCACGACCACGCGCCACGCGTGCTCATCGCAAATTCAAATCTGGTCGGCCACTGGTCCAACTGGGAGAAGTTCAACGAACTGGAACGTGCAGGCCTGATGATGTACGGCCAAATGACGGCGGGCTCGTGGATCTACATCGGCTCCCAGGGAATCGTGCAGGGAACGTTCGAAACTTTTTCGGCCGCGGGAGAAAAGCATTTCGGCGGAGACCTCGCGGGCAAGCTGATCGTTTCCGGCGGCATGGGCGGCATGGGTGGGGCGCAACCGCTGGCTGCGACCATGACTGGCGCGGCTTTTCTAGGCATTGATGTAGACCCCGAGCGCATCAAGAAGCGCCTCAAAACCGGCTACTGCGACTTCATGGTCACCACGCTTGACGAAGCGCTGCGCATTCTGAAGAACGCCATTCGCAAGAAGGAAAATGTTTCCGTCGGCTTAGTGGGAAATTGTGCGGATGTAATTCCAGAGTTGGCCGCGCGCGGCGTCGTTCCTGACATTCTCACCGATCAGACTTCCGCGCACGATCCGCTGAATGGATACATTCCAAACGGTATGTCGCTCGCTGAAGCTGTCGAGTTACGAAAAAGCGATCCCAAGGCGTATCAGGAAAAATCGCTCGACGCGATCGCCGCACACGTAGAAGGCATGTTACGCCTTCAGACAATGGGATCGGTAACCTTCGACTACGGCAACAACATCCGTACGTTCGCATTTCAAAACGGAGTGAAGAACGCCTACGACTTTCCCGGCTTCGTGCCCGCGTATATTCGTCCGCTATTTTGCGAAGGCCGAGGCCCGTTCCGCTGGGTCGCGCTGTCCGGCGAAGCGTCCGACATTCACATTACCGACGATCTGATTCTCGAAATGTTTCCCGACAACCGCATCCTGCGCCGCTGGATCGATCTGGCCCGCAAGCGCATCAAGTTCCAGGGATTGCCCGCGCGCATCTGCTGGCTGGGCTACGGCGAGCGCGCGCAGTTCGGTCTGGCGATGAACGATCTGGTTAAGAAGGGAACGATCAAAGCGCCAATCGTGATCGGCCGGGACCACCTCGACTGTGGTTCGGTCGCGTCTCCTTTTCGCGAGACTGAAAGCATGAAAGATGGGAGCGACGCCGTGGCCGACTGGCCGTTGCTGAATGCTCTCCTCAATACGGCCGCAGGCGCTTCATGGGTCTCGATCCACAACGGCGGCGGCGTAGGCATAGGCTACTCGCTGCACGCAGGACAAGTGCTGGTCGCCGACGGCACCGACGAAATGGCAAAGCGCATCGAGCGCGTGCTCACAACGGATCCGGGGATGGGCGTGATCCGGCATGTGGACGCGGGTTACGACGAGGCTAAAGAGTTTGCGAAGAAAAATAATGTGAAGGTGCCGATGTCAGAGGGGTGAACTCTCAGCACCGGATAGTGAACCTGGCAAGCAAACTGGTTCATTTTCTCCCTCTGAGATACTCTGCCGGACGCATAATCGCAATTCGTTCTATCTTCTTCCCAAAGTAGTTGCGGAAGTGCCGAACATCGCCCGTGAGCAAATGCGTTGCGCGGGCTTCAATCGCCGCCAAGAAGATCGGCCCGTCTTTCTCGGGCAAAAGAAGCCCCGTAGGCAGGTGAGTTTGCCCCGCCTCAAACAGATCAAGAGATGCTGATAACTTACTGAGTCGACTCTTCTGATCTTCGCCAGCAAGGTTGATCCGGGCTTCCTGCAAGGCATAGCGGGAGCTGCAAAGCCTGACGTTCTTAAGATTCCAAAGCTCTAGCAGTCGCGCGTCGCTCTTGTATGCGGACGAAAAAAGGACGTTGGCGTCGAGAAACAGCCGATCCATTTTATTCAGGCCGAAGATGCGGAATCGAGTCCGGATTGAGGCCAAGTTTCCGCACCTCTCTTCGCGCCTTACGGTAGTCCTCGCCGTCGATCGCATTGGAGAGCAGGAACTCCGCCTTACGTTGCGGAGTGTATCGTTCTACCGGTACAACCACTGCGGGACGAATGAGAATGCCGTCTTGAGTCTCTTCTGCGATGACAAGGCTGCCCTCTTCAATCCCGAAGCGTTTTCGCAACTTCGCAGGTACAACGATTGCACCACGTTTCCCGACTTTTGCCGATTGCATATGGAAACCTCGCCCGAATGCCCGATATTCAGGATATCGAATATTCAGGCAAAACTCAAAAAGATCCCCAAGCGGCGAGCGCCGCTCATCGCTGCTAAACTGCATAAGCGTGGGCTCACCTCGAAAGTTGGGAAGGCAACTCCCGTTGCTGTTGGTTAACGTCGGCCAGTTGCTGACGCTGCGACCTCCCTCGAGCACGCCCGGCCCCCGCCGTGGCTCCGACCTAAAAGAACTCGGCATCATCGAAAACGGTGCGGTGCTCTGCCTCGGCGGGAAGCTCGTTTCCGTCGGCGCGACGAAGGACGCTCTTCGCGATCCCTGGCTCAAGAAGAATCGCAAGCGCGTCACCGAGATCGACTGCGCCGGAAAAGTTGTACTCCCCGGGTTCGTCGATTCACACACTCATCCAGTTTTCCTTAACCCTAGGCTGATCGATTTTGAGAAGCGCATCGAAGGCGCTTCGTATGAGGAGATAGCCTCGGCCGGCGGCGGAATCCGTTCCAGCGTAGAGGGCGTCCGCATAGCAGGGAAGCGCGCTCTGAGCAACAAGGTACTTACCGTTCTGCAGGACATGGCCGCTCACGGCACCACCACAGTTGAGGCCAAATCCGGCTACGGTTTGACGGTCGAGTCGGAACTGAAATCGCTCGAAGCCATTCGCGACGCAGCCGCTCTCTGGCCGGGAACCGTTGTGGCCACGCTGCTGGGCGCTCACGTCGTCCCAAAAGAATTTCAGGGCCGCTCACCAAAATATGTCGAGTCCGTCTGTACAGAGATGATTCCGCAAGCCGCGAAGCGGAAGCTTGCGCAATTCGTGGATGTTTTCTGCGACAAGGGGGCATTCACGGCGCGGGAGACCGAGCAGATTTTTGAAGCGGCGCGGCAATCCGGACTCAGCGTGCGGGCGCACATGGGCCAGCTCTCGGAGACGCCGCTGCGGCAGTTTCTGCGATTTAATCCAGCGTCATTCGATCACATGGATCACGTGAGTGACGACGACATTCTAGAGTTGGCAAGACATGACACTGTCGCCACGCTGGTGCCCGGAGCGAATTATTTTTTGGGACTGAAAGATTATCCCAACGCGCGCAAGTTGATTGACGCGGGCGTGCCGCTTGCTCTGGCGACGGATTACAATCCCGGCACATCGCCCACGCTAAGCATGCCGATGGCGATGTCGCTGGCTTGCACGCACGTGAAGATGTCGCCGGCGGAAGCGATTGCCGCCAGCACGATCAACGGAGCGTGGGCGTTGCGCGTGGCGGATCGAAAGGGCACGATCGAGCCCGGGAAGGACGCCGATTTCGCTGTGTTTTCCGTCGACGATTACCGCGAGATTCCGTACTGGTTCGGAGTGAACCGCTGTGCACTTACAATAATTAACGGAGCGGTTGTTCCCCGGGGCTGCTAAAAGAGATGTAAATCAAGAGTGAACTTTTTCACGGGCTTGTCCGTATAAGGAAGAAGCCCAATTGCGCCCCTTCGGCGCGGGCCAAAATCTTCGGCTCCACTGTTCCAAGAATCGGTGTTCCAAAAACCGGTGTCCCAGAAAATTCTGCGTTTGCGATTCGGAAATCGAAATTAATTACGAGGAAACTTATGAAGCGAATTCCTGCGGTGCTTGCATTTGCCTTGCTGACAATCTCGTTTGCCGCGGCCCAACGGCTGCCCGAAGTAGCCGTTCCCGAAAACTACAAGCTGACTTTCACCCCCGACCTCGACAAGGCTACGTTTGAAGGCGACGAAAACATTTCCATACGCGTGCTGAAGCCGACTTCCGAAATCACGCTGAACTCCGCCGATATCGATTTCCACGACGTGACCATCACCAGCGGCGGCAAGAGCCAGAAGGCAAAGGTCACGCCCGACAAGGAAAAAGAGATGGTGGTTTTGGCCGTCGAAACGCCGCTCTCCGCGGGGCCGGCGGCGATACACATTACTTATTCCGGCATTCTCAACAGCGAAATGCGCGGGCTGTATATCGGCAAAGACGACCAGGGACGGAAGTATGCCGCTTCACAGTTTGAAGCTACGGATGCGCGCCGCGCCTTCCCATCCTTCGACGAACCCGCCTATAAAGCCACGTTCGACATCACCGCCATCGCCGATAAGGGTTTGGTCGCCATCTCCAACCAAAAAGTAATTTCCGACACGCCCGGCCCCGGCGACAAGCACACTGTGCATTTCGCGACTACGGTCAAGCTGTCGTCATATTTGGCCGCCCTGGTCGTGGGCAACTTCGAATACATCGAGGGCGAAGCCGATGGCATTCCCATCCGCGTCTACAGCACCCCCGGCAAAAAAGAAATGGGGAAGTTTGCTCTGGAAACCGCGGAACACGTTCTGAGCTATTACGACAAATATTTCAGCATCAAGTATCCCTACGGCAAACTCGATCTGATCGGCCTGCCCGATTTTTCCGCGGGCGCAATGGAGAACGCCGGCTGCATCACCTTTCGCGAAGTGCTTCTGCAGATCGACGAGAAACAAGGTTCGGTGGACCTGAAAAAGACTGTCGCTTCTGTCATCGCGCATGAAATGGCCCATCAGTGGTTCGGCGATCTCGTCACCATGAAATGGTGGGACGATATCTGGCTCAACGAAGGCTTCGCCACCTGGATGTCCAGCAAACCGATCGAGGCCTGGAGACCCGAGTGGAATTTTGATTTGGACGATGTGAGCGGCACAGGCGGAACCATGAATACGGATTCCCTCGCCAATACCCGCCCGATTCACCAGGCGGCCGAAACCCCGGCGCAGATTCAGGAGTTATTCGACGGCATTGCTTACGGCAAGGCCGCTTCCGTGCTGCGCATGCTTGAGGCTTATCTGGGTGAGCAGACTTTCCGCGCGGGGGTCAACGCCTATCTGCAGAAGCATCAATATGCCAACGCCACTGCCGAAGATTTTTGGCAGGCGCAGACCGCGAGCTCGAACAAGCCCGTGGACCAGATCATGCCGACGTTTGTGAAACAGGCGGGCCTTCCCATCATCAATGTGAAGTCGCAGTGTTCCGGAAACGCGACCAGAGTGACTCTCGAACAACGCCGCTATTATTACGACCGCGAGAAATTTCAGGCCGCCAACGATGAACTCTGGCAGGTTCCGTTGTGCATGAAGTCTTCCACCGGAGCGCAGAGGTGCGAGTTGCTCACCAGGAAAGAGGAAACCTTCACTCTGCCTGGCTGCTCCACTTGGGTTCTGGCCAATGCGAACGCCACCGGCTATTACCGCGCAGGTTATCAGCCGGATGCGATTCGGTCCCTGGCCAACGATGCCGAGAGCAAGCTGTCACCAGCGGAGCGAATCGCGCTGCAAACCGATATCTGGGCCTCGGTGCGCGTAGACCGCGAACCCGTGGGAGACTACCTTGCCTTCGCCCAGGGGTTGGAAGCGGACCGCAATCGCGCCGTTCTGGATGATGTTTTGGGACGGCTGGATTTCATCGGACGCTACCTGGTCACCGACAGCGACCGCGATGCCTACCGCTCCTGGCTGCGCGGCTACCTTGCTCCCATGATCAAAGATGTTGGCTGGGAGCCTCAATCCGGCGAAAGCGATGAGCAAAGAACGCTGCGGTCGCGCTTGTTTAATACCATGGGATACGATGCTCGTGATCCGCAGGTGCTCGCCGCAGCGCGCAAGCTCGCCGACAAGGCGCTCGATGATCCTTCTTCCGTAGACCGGCAAATGGCGGGAGGCGCGATGACTCTGGCGGCCTTGAATGGAGATCAGGCGTTCTATGATCGCTTGTTGGCCGCAATCAAAACTGCCAAGTCTCCGGAAGACTATTACAACTATTTGTTTACCTTGCCGCAGTTCTCCGATCCGAAGCTTGTGCAGCGTACTTTGGACTACGCCATATCGCCCGATGTCCGGTCGCAGGATGCGCTGGGCGTGGTCAGCACAGTCTTGAACAATCCCGAGAGCCAGAAACAGGCGTGGGAATTTATCCTGTCGCATTGGGATGCCATTCAGAAAGCGGGTGGCCCCTTTGCCAGCGCCCAGATTGTGGGATCCACCGGTGGTTTCTGCGATGCCCACATGCGCGATCAGGTGACCGAGTTTTTTGCCGCGCACAAGATTGAGGCCGCCGAACGGACCTACCGCCAGTCGATTGAGCGCATCAACAATTGCATCGATCTGAAGTCGCAACAAGAGCCGCAACTTGCATCCTGGCTGGGACAGCACGGTACGACCGTCGCCGGGCAATAGAAGCAATTCGTTTCGGGGAGCGAAAACTGTGTAGCGAGCAGGCGTTAACCTGCCTCGCTACACATTTTATTTTCCCGACAAGATCAGACACTGCAAATGTTCTCTTTTTATAAGCCCGGTGTAACCAACCCGTTCCCCCCGAAGAGAAACAACGCTCGTTGAGGGAATGCGCCTCGGTTGCTATAATGAAAAAGTTCCGCACGCGCCCGGTAGTAATTATTCGGTTGCAATCCCGCAACCATCAGCGTGCCGCGAACGGGTTCTCGCACTCCGCCGCGAATGGGCGGATTTCGAAAACGTGGCCAGGTAGCTCAGGTGGTAGAGCGCAGCCCTGAAAAGGCTGGCGTCGGCGGTTCAACTCCGTCCCTGGCCACCACATTTTCAATGACTTAGCTCGATCGTCCCGCCCCGGTTTGGACCCAATCCTCTAGCCATGAACAGATGTTGAAATTTCTGCATTCGTGTTCTGCGGGATTTTCTTGACTATTTAATGTTTCGGCGTCCTTAGCAATTGCCTTTGAGTCCGGCTCGGGCATTCGCACATCGAGTTAACGATGCGACATGTCAAACCGTCCGGGAGTCAACAATTACGCGAGAGGGTCTCGCCAGCGTAGTTCAGGTAGTAGGCTTTCGTGGTGAGCGCCTGCAACGTGCGGAATCTTTTGATAAACCCTGTCGTGGGCCTCGTTGTAGGCTTCTCCAGGGCCTTGCCGCGGTTGTCTTTAGGGCTTGACTATTTCCACCACTCCGTTGTCCGGCCCGCTCCACGCTTCCGCTCCTTCATGAGTAAACTTGCCTGTCGCATCATCCCAGCGTAAATGAGTGATGGAGCCCGCACCCTTTTCGTAGGCATAGGTTGTGCCGTCGTCGGAGAAGAGCGTGAAGGTCGCATCCGCACCCGGATATATGCGAATACGGTCAATGGCCTGCGTTTGATGCGTGCTCTCAACTGGCACCCCCAGCGGGATGATCGAACCTGCCCGTACGAAAAGCGGGATGGTGTCGATGGGCGCGGTCACGGTGATGGTCTGACCCCCTTTTGCCCGCTCGCTGGTCCAGTAGTTGTACCAGTCGGCGCCGGTCGGCAAGTAGACCTGGCGGCTGGTCGCGCCCTGTTCCGTAACAGGAGCCACAAGGAAGGCCGGGCCAAGCATGTACTCATCGCGCAGGTCGGCAACCTTGGCATCGAGTGGGAAGTCGAGCGGAAGCGCGCGCATGAATGGTGCACCGGTGAGCCATGTCTGGTACGCGAGCGAGTAAATGTAGGGCATGAGCTGGTAGCGCAGGCGCAGGTACTTTTCCAAAATTGGCTCGGCCTGGCTGCCATAGGACCAGACCTCGTTGGCGGGGCGGCTGCCATGGGTGCGAAAGATAGGCAGGAACGTAGCGTACTGGAACCACCGCGTGTAGAGCTCTGGGTAATCGTCGTATCCGCCCACATTGCTGCGGGCATCCGACGGATCCAGCAGCGGCGCGTGGGCCGGATGGTGCTCTTGGGGAAGATACTGCCATCCGCCGGTGTCATTGGACCAGTACGCGAGCCCCGAGGCAGTAAAGTCCAGCCCGGTCGGAATCTGGCGCTTCAAGGTGTCCCACGTGGGATAAATGTCGGAAGACCAGAAGAACGCGCCGTTGCGTTGCGCGCCCAGGTAGGCGTCGCGTGACAGGATCAGCGCCCGCCGCCCCGGTTCATCTTTGCGGAAGCCGTCGTAGAGGGCCGCGGTGTGAAAGAGCGGATAGACATTGAAGAACTGCGTGCCGGGGCCAATGTGGAAGTAGGAGCCGTTGGGGGGCAGGTCCGGTTCGGTCTCGTCGGCCCAGATGGCGTCGAAGCCGTGGCTGAGGATATTGTCGTGAATGATTTTCCAATACCAAGCGGCGGCCTCGGGATTCGTGGTATCGATGTCGGAGCCCGCACGGTCATAAGGCAGCCCGTCGATCGGCGTGTCATCCGCGAGATGAATCAGCCAGCCTTTCCGGCGCAGCTCGGCGTAGTAGCGGTCATCGGGAACAAACCGCGGCCAGACGCTAATCATGGTCTCAAAACCCATGTCGTGGAGCTGCTTGTTCATGGCCGACGGGTCGGGCCAGAACTTGGGATCGAAGTCCATCTGCCCCATCTTGGTGTAGTAAAACCAGTCCACCACGATCACGTCGGCCGGCAGATGGCGCTCGCGATAGCCCTGGGCGACATCGAGCACCTCCTTCTGACTGGCGTAGCGTTGCTTGCACTGGATATAGCCATAAGCGGCCTTAGGGAGCAGGGGCGTGGGGCCCGTGAGCAATCGGTAGCCCGCGTAGATCTCGTCCGCCGTGGCCCCCGCAATCACAAAGAACGAGACGCGGTCGCCCACTTCGGAAACCCAGCTGGTCTGATCGTTGAAGCCCGGCTCGATGGTAGTCCTCGACGGGTTGTCCCATAGTAGCCCGTAGCCCTTGTTGGTTACCAGGAACGGCACGCAGAAGCTGGGCGCGGCCGGAGCCTTGTAATCTGCCCAGCAATGAAGCGGATGCCCGCGATGATCGAGGAATCCCTCCTGATTCTGTCCCAGGCCGTAGTAGTGCTCGTCGTCCGGCGAGGCAAACGTCGCGCCCACCACGTAGAATTCCGGGTCGGTGGGACGCCGGTCGCGGGCCACGTCTGAGGTTCCGTCCTTGTGGTTGGGCACGGACTGGAACCAGCCGATGAGTTCGAGCAGGGTCTTGCCCTCCGGCGTACGCAGCGTGATGTGCGCGTGCGGAGTCGAGCCGTTGAAAAACTTGCGGATATCGATCTCGGTTTGCAGCGGCGGCTTGCTGTGAGGATGATCCCGGTCGACGCTGGCCACAATCCGTGCCGACCGGTAGAGATCTGCCTCGTCAGTCTGACTGGCATTCCAGCCGGAAGCTGCGGGCGTGCCTACCAACCCGTACCCCGGCGGGGCCAGCGCCGATTCGCGCTTCAGGCTTAGCGTAACCCGCAGAATGTTGGGCGCATAAGGCTCAAGCACGATGGTCTGGCCTTTGCGTTCAAGAGTAAGTCGAGTTTCTTGCGCATGCAGAGCTACACCCAAGAGCTGGGCAGCGGTCACGAAGATAAGTATGCCGCCCCGGCAAACGAATGAGATCATCTTTGAGCCTCTTATTAACCCGCAGGCCACAGCTTAAGCCGCTGCATAGGTCGGAAGAGAAGTAGCAACCAAGTTTCCCGTCCCCCCATTCGCTTCAAGTCGGGAGAAAAGAGGAGAAGTGACGAGCGGACGTCGTCAAAAGAAACCACCAGCCCTCCCACTTCTCCCCGAGGTACAACCAGTTCAGAAAGTAGCACGCAGATGCAACTGGAGGCTGCGCGCAGGCAATTGACTCGTCGCTTTTCCAAACGTGCCCTGGGATAGATCCCCTTGCACTCCGATAAGATTGGAGCGGTTGAACAGATTAAAGACCTCGCCTCTGGCCTCGAATTTCAATCTCTCTCCGAACGAAAAGAGTTTTCCAAACGTGAAGTTGACGTTGTTGTAGCCCTCATTGTCGTAGGTGTTGCGACCGAGGTTACCTTCCATTCCCAGAGCCGGCGCCGGAAACGCAGACGCAGGAAACAGCCCGTTCAGGAAGTCCTTCTTGTTTTTACCGCTCACGTGGCTGCCAAAAGACGGGACGTTCGGCACGTCGTAGTTGCTTCCGTCGGCGTTGTAATCGCCGCCGGCATTGCCGACGATGGTGCTGCCCACTGGGCACCCGCCATTTACCGGGGTTGCTCCGCCGGAGCAGATGGGTGCAAAACCTGCAGTCGTATAGACCCAGAAGGGCAGCCCCGTCTGCATGATCCACACGCCGCCGAACTGCCATCCGCCCAGAAGGCCTCTTTCCAGGGCTCGGTCGTAATGGCTTGGAGTCGTCCAGGTGCCATCGGCCGAAAATTGCTGCCGAATGTCGAAGTCGGCCCGGCCGCGCTGTGCCGGTAAATCGCCATTCTGGATGACGGGACCATTCTGGTTGCCGGATGTGATGTTTCCACCGCTCAGCGAGGCCGAATTGCTGAGCTCATCCATCGACTTCCCATAGGAGTAGATGCCACGGAACGCCAGTCCGTGGGAGAAGCGGCGCGTTACCATTCCCGTGAGGCGGTTGCCGACGGAATTGCCATCGGAAGTGGCGTAGTTTATGCCGCCAAAATTCGAATTGAGGCGCGCCAAGGCTCCGTCGTTTACGATCAAGTCTCCAGCAAAGCGGTTAATGTCCTGGTTGTAGATCGGCAGGTGATGCGCTTCAGACCCGGAATAGTTCACCTCCACAATAAGGTCCCTTCGCAATTCCTGCTGCAGGCTGAGGGTCCACTCCTCGACCTGTGTCATCTTGTAGTTGGGAGAGTGCCCTCCGAGACCGGCCCTCGAAAGCACCCCGTTGACGTAGAGTGCGCCAGTCGTCGGGTCGACCGTGACATTGTTTGTGGGCAACACGGGACAGCTGAGATTGAAGCCGTTTGGAGGCTGACAAAGCTGGAAATTGATCGTGTCCCCCGACCGCACATCTAAGCTAGGCGTGTACTGGTTTGGCAGGTTGCCTGCAAGCAAGTCGGTTATGTGCAGGTATGGCGGTTGATCGGAGAACATGCCAACCCCGCCTCGCAAGGCGGTCTTGCCCTTTCCGAAAACATCCCAGGAAAATCCTGCCCGCGGGGTCAAGCCCCATACATTATGGTCGAGCACGTGATTATTTGGGCTGAGCCCGACGATCCCGCCGGCGATCTGAGCCTCGTAGGATGCACCTTGTCCGAGCGTGAAATTAGTCAGTTGCGGGTTATAAATGGAAAAGAAATTTGTCATCAGATCGTACCGCACGCCGAGGTTCAAGGTAAATGTGGGCCTGACTTTCCAGTCGTC
>Ga0302320_10012345_pt1 | contig 17962 bp, 17 predicted proteins | sample Bog_T0_3_FD_202130 | JGI IMG/M metagenome (GOLD analysis project Ga0302320, IMG submission 202130) | Peat permafrost microbial communities from Stordalen Mire near Abisko, Sweden - Bog_T0_3 | ecosystem: Environmental > Terrestrial > Soil > Wetlands > Peat | place: Sweden: Abisko, Stordalen Mire...
CCAATTGCGACACGGCGCGGCTGACATCGGCGCCCTCCTGCAGATAGATCTTCTCGACGCCGACGCCCTGATAGGCGGTGGCCTCGATGCGGGAAATATCATCGACCAGCGACGCCAATTGGCGTTGATGCAGTGACAGGATGCGGTTCTGGATGTCTTGCGCGCTCATGCCGTTATAGGTCCAGACCACGCTGACCACGGGGATGTCGATTTCGGGAAAAATGTCGACCGGCATGCGCATCACCGCGCCGACGCTCAGCAGGCAGATCAGAATGATGCCGGCAAACACGGTATAGGGTCGTTTGAGGACGAAACTTACCAGCGACATCGGCCAGGACTCTCCAGAGGCAGCCGCGTATAACAAGACGCCGCAACGACGAAAATTAAAAATAATTTTATTTGATGAATGCGCAACAAAGGCCAAGCTTAGCGGCAGCAATAGCGCGGGATAGCATCATGGACCCCTCGAACGATCGTAGGGAGTCGACAGCGACGATTGTGGCGCCCGGTGCGGCGGACGCGGCAAATCTATTGCTGATCGAGGATGATGGTGAAACTGCCGACGAAATCATCGCCGAGTTCACCGAGGCCGGCTTTGCCGTGACTCACGCCGGCGACGGGCTGCATGGTCTGGCGCTGGCGGGCGGCGGCGCATTCGACGTGATCATTCTCGATCGCCTGCTGCCCGGTCTCGACGGACTGTCGCTGGTGACGGCGTTGCGCCAGGCACAAATCATGACCCCGGTGATTCTGATGAGTGCGCTCGGCGATGTCGATGAGCGGGTGCGGGGCTTGAAAGCCGGCGGCGACGATTATCTCGCCAAGCCCTTCATCATGCTGGAATTGCTGGCCCGCGTCGAAGCGCTGTTGCGGCGGCCGGCGCTGGGCCGCAGCACCAGTTTGCGGGTCGGCAGCCTGGAGATGGATCTGATCCTGCGCAGCGTCATGCGCAGCGGACGGGTGCTCGAATTGTTGCCGCGCGAGTTCAAGCTGCTGGAATATTTCATGCATCGTCCGGGCCAGGTTCTGACTCGGGCGATGCTGCTGGAAAATGTGTGGAACTACCGCTTTGCCACCGACACTAATCTTGTCGATGTGCATGTCGGCAAATTGCGCCGCAAGATCGATGCGCCAGGGGACCCGCCGATGATGATGAGCGTGCGCGGCGCGGGATTCATGTTGATCGCCAATAGCTGATGTCGGCCACCTTTCGGCTGACGATCCTGTTCTCCGGCCTGTTCGCGCTGTCGACCCTGGTGTTGTTCGGGGTCATCTATGGGCAGACCGCGGCAGTGGAAACCCGTCGCATCGACGGCATCCTGATCGCCGATGCCGCTTTTTTGGTACGCCAAAACGCCGGGACCCTGAGCGGTATCATCGATGGGAAGGTGCTACCCGATCTGCGACCGCTCACCTATCTCGCATTGTTCAGCGCATCGCTCGGTCGCTTGAACGGGAATCTGACCGAGTTTCCGCGAGATTTACCGATCGACGGCCGGGTGCATCGCCTGGTCATCGCAGCGCGCCGGCCAGGTGACGTTCCGGAAGTGGTGCGGGCGGTCGGCAGCGCGTTGGCGGATGGGCAGATGCTGGTTATCGCGCGCACTATCGACAGTCTCGACAATTTGCGGGCAGCGCTGATACGGGCCCTGGTGCTCGGTCTGATCCCGGCAGTATTGCTGTCGCTGGCAGCCGGCGCCGTGGTCAGCGGACGCACGCACCGGCAGGTGAAGCTGTTGCATGCCACCTTGGACCGTATCATGGGCGGCAGCCTCGCCGAACGACTGCCGGTTCGCGGCAGCGGGGACGATTTCGACCGACTGGCGGTACGAGTCAATGCCATGCTGGATGAAATCGCGCGGCTGATGGAGGACATGAAATCGACCGGCGACAATATCGCCCATGATCTGCGGACGCCGCTCACCCGCGTGCGCACGCGGCTCGAGCGCGCCCGCCATGGCGTCGAGACCGCTGCGCAATGGCAGGACGTGATCGATCGCGCCACGCTTGGATTGGATCAGGCACTGCGGCTGATCACTGCGCTGCTGCGGATCGGCGACATCGAGGCCGGACATCGGCGTGCCGCCTTCGAGGATATCGATCTCGGCCGTATCGCCACTGAGATCACCGAGCTCTATGAGCCGTTTGCCGAGGCCAAAGGCATCGCGCTCAGTCTCAGCGTGTTTCCGGTCCGCCGCGTGCGCGGTGACCATGATCTGCTGTGCGAATTGCTGTCCAATCTGGTCGACAATGCGGTGAAGTTCACGCCGTCGGGCGGGGCGATCGCGATCACCTTGGGCGAAAAGGCCGATGGGCCGGTGCTGTCGGTGGCCGATAGCGGTCCGGGCATCGCGCCGGCGCAGCGCGACATGGTGTTTCAACGTTTCGCCCGGTGCGACGCCAGCCGCAGCATTGAAGGCTATGGTCTGGGTTTGAGTCTGGTGGCGGCGATCGCCAAACTGCACGGCTTTCGTGTCGAGATCGCCGATCACCATCCCGGCTGCGTCATCTCGCTCGCTTGCCCGCTGCGCTGATATCGCGCTGTGACGATCTTCTCTTGGTGACCGCGTCGGCCTATGGTAGGAGGACCTTTCGCCGTTCTCTTGTCAGCTTCATTGATGTCGAGGTCGTGATAACCGCCATGTCCATTGTCAGAACCACGCGGGCCGCCCTGGCGCTCGGCGGCTTGTTCATGCTTTCCGCCTGCGGCCTCTTTCAAGCGGAATATCCCGACAAGCAGGCCGGTCAGGACAGTGGGCCGGCATGGGGCAAGGAAAGCTATGACAACGGCTTCGCCAACGGACTGTTCTCCGGCGTGTTCGGCTCCGATAAAAAGGTGCCGATCGACGGTGTCGGCATCGGCATCAACGCCTATCTGTGGCGTGCCAGCCTGGAGACCCTGTCCTTCATGCCGCTGGCCTCGGCCGATCCGTTCGGCGGCGTGATCATCACCGACTGGTATGCGCCGCCGGAAAGCCCCAATGAGCGCTTCAAGATGTCGGTCTATATCACCGATCGCGAATTGCATGCCGACGGTATAAGGGTGGCGGTATTCCGCCAGGTCAAGACGGCGACCAGCGATTGGACCGACGCCGCCATCGCCACCAAAACCGCCACCGACCTCGAAAACGCCATCCTGACCCGTGCCCGCGAACTGCGCACCGCCATCACGCCGATCAAGAAAAGCTGACCGCCCGGCAATGACGACGGACGAGCGCTACGACGCGAGACGGACGGAAGCCAAATGGCAGGCGCTGTGGGAGAAAAATCAGACATTCCGCAGCGACGATCACGACACGCGGCCGAAATATTACGTTCTCGAGATGTTTCCCTATCCGTCCGGGCGCATCCATATGGGACATGTGCGCAATTACAGCCTGGGCGACGTGGTGGCGCGCTACAAGCGGGCGAAGGGCTTCGCCGTGCTGCACCCGATGGGCTGGGACGCCTTCGGCCTGCCGGCCGAAAACGCTGCCATCGAAAACGGCGCCCATCCGGCGCGCTGGACGCGCGACAATATCGCGGCGATGCGGGTGCAACTCAAGGCAATGGGGCTGTCCTATGACTGGACGCGCGAATTCGCCACCTGCGACCCCGACTATTACCGCCATGAGCAGGCGATGTTTCTTGATTTTCTGGCGGCCGGCCTGGCCTATCGCAAGGAAAGCTGGGTCAATTGGGATCCCGTGGAAAATACCGTGCTGGCCAATGAACAGGTGATCGAAGGCCGCGGCTGGCGCTCCGGTGCCCTGGTCGAGCGACGTCTGCTCAGCCAATGGTTCCTGCGCATCACCGCCTTCGCGGCGGAATTGCTGGCGGGTCTCGCCGATCTGCAGCGCTGGCCGGAACGGGTAAGGCTGATGCAGGAGAATTGGATCGGCCGCTCCGAGGGGTTGCGCCTCACATTCGCGCTGGCCGGCCGCAATGACGGGCTGGAAATCTACACGACACGGCCCGACACGCTGTTCGGCGCCTCCTTCTGCGCCATCGCCGCCAACCATCCGCTGGCGCAGGAACTGGCAGCGACCAACCCCGCGCTGGCCGGCTTCATCGCCGAATGCAACCGCACCGGTACCAGCGAGGCGGCGGTTGAAACGGCGGAAAAGCTTGGATTTGATACCGGTCTGGCGGTGCTCCACCCGTTGCAGGACGGGCGCCTGCTACCTGTCTATGTCGCCAATTTCGTGCTGATGGAGTATGGCAGCGGCGCCATTTTCGGCTGCCCTGCCCATGATCAGCGCGATTTGGAATTTGCCCGCAAATATGGCCTGCCGGTACTGCCGGTGGTGGCACCGGCCGGGATTGCCGCCGCGGATATGGTGATCGGTGACGAGGCCTACACGCTTGACGGCGTGCTGATCAATTCCGGCCCGCTCGACGGGCTTTCGGTGGCGGATGCCAAGCAAAAGGTGATCGCCGAAATCACCGCGCGCGGTCTCGGTCAGGCCACCGTCAATTACCGGCTGCGCGACTGGGGCGTGTCGCGCCAGCGTTATTGGGGATGCCCGATTCCGATAATTCATTGCCGGGTCTGCGGCGTGGTGGCGGTGCCGAAGGACGCGCTGCCGGTAACCTTGCCGGAGGATGTCCGCTTCGACCAACCCGGCAACCCCTTGGCCAATCACCCCAGCTGGAAAAAGGTCAGTTGCCCCCGTTGCGGTGCTGATGCCGAGCGGGAAACCGACACTTTCGACACGTTTTTTGAATCCTCCTGGTATTTTGCCCGCTTCGCCTCACCCGCCAGTCCGCTCGGCATCGATCCGGCGTTGGCGCGGCGCTGGCTTCCGGTCGATCAATATGTTGGCGGCATCGAACATGCGGTTCTGCATCTGCTCTATGCCCGTTTTTTTATGAGGGCGCTGACACGGTGCGGCAGGATCGACCTGTCAGAACCGTTCGACGGATTGCTGACCCAGGGTATGGTGTGTCACGAGACCTACAAGAACGAAGATGGGCAGTGGCTGTTCCCCGAGCAGGTTGAGCGGGCTACCAACGGGGCTTTGGTGGAGATCCAAAGCGGCCGTCCGGCGCTGCTCGGGCGCTCGGAGAAAATGAGCAAATCCAAGAAAAACGTGGTCGATCCGGCTTTCATCATCGATAATTTCGGCGCCGATACAGCCCGGTTGTTCATGCTGTCGGACAGCCCGCCGGAACGCGATCTCGATTGGACCGAGGCCGGGGTCGACGGCGCTTTCCGCTATGTCAACCGCCTGTGGCGGCTGATGGTGCAGGCCGAAGGCCACTTGGCAGCGGTGGCGAGCGCCGCGCCATCCCGCTTTGACCGCGCCGCTCTCGATGTGAGGCGCCTGACGCATCGCACCGTGGCCGGAGTCGGCGACGATCTGGAACGTTTTCATTTCAACAAGGCAGTGGCGCGGATCCGCGAATTCAGCAATTTCATTGCCGCGTTCGATTCGACCTGCGCGGGAGGCGGCTGGGCGCTGCGCGAGGCGCTCGAAGCCTTGGCGCGTCTGATCGGCCCGATCATGCCGCATCTGGCCGAGGCGTTGTGGTCGCGTCTGGGTCATACCGGTCTGCTGGCCGACGCGCCGTGGCCCGATGTCGACCCCGAATTGCTGCGGGACGACAGGGTGACGGTAGCGGTTCAGCTCAATGGCAAGCTCAAAGGCACGCTCGACCTGCCCAAAGACTGCGACGACGACGAAATGGAGCGAGCGGCGCTGGCCGTTCCCGCCATCCGGCTGGGCCTCGCCGGCCGGGCGCCCAAGAAGGTGATCCTGGTGCCGAACAGGATCGTCAATGTGGTGGCGTGAGCAAGCGGACGAGTGCGCATCCGCCAGGGGCACAGCCATCGCCGTCGTCGCGATGACCCTGGCTTTGCTGATCTCGGGCTGCGGTTTCCATCCGCTCTATGGCACGCAAGGCGCGGATCCACAGGTCGCGCTTGAACTTGCCTCGATCCAGATCGATCCGCTGCGCGAGCGCCAGGGCCAGCTGATCCATAATGCGCTCCTGAAAGCGCTGACACCCGAGGGCACGCCCGCCAAGCCGCGCTACCACCTGCAGGTTGCCTACAGCGTCAATGAATCGCAACAGGCTTTGCAGACCAACGATACGGCGACCCGCGAAGTACTCTATTACAACATCCTCTACCGGCTTTATGAGGGTTCTACGGCAATTACCGCCGGCACCTTCCCGAAGACGTTCTCCTATAACTTCTTGCAGGAACATTATTCCAACGTGTCGGCGCAAACCGACGTGCAGCAGCGCGCCGCGGCGGCGATCTGCGACGAAGTGCGCAATCGGCTCGCCATCTATTTCGCCACTGCCGCCAAACAACGGTCGGCGGCGGCCAGCGCAACCAAGTGAAGCTGCCGGCGGGTCGCGTCGAAAGCTTCTTGAAGGCGCCCGACTGCGCCGCCATTCTGCTGTACGGGCCGGACGCCGGCCTGGTGCGGGAACGCCGCGACCGTTTGGTCGCCAGCGTCTTGGAGGATAAAAGCGACCCGTTCCGCCTGGTCGATTTGACGATGGCGACGCTGAAAGAGGATCCGGCGCGCCTGGCTGATGAACTCGCCGCCCTGTCGATGACCGGCGGCCGGCGGGTGGTGCGGGTGCACGACGCCGGCGACGCGATGACCGCGCTGCTGCAAAGCTGGCTGGCGCATCCGGTCGGCGACGCCCTCCTGCTGATCGAGGCCGGCGCGCTGACGCCGCGGTCGAGCCTGAGAAAACTCGCCGAATCGTCCCCGGCTCTGGTGGCTTTGGCCTGCTATGAAGATGAGCCCGACACTCTGGAGGCGGTCATCCTCGACAGTCTGCGGACGCATGGACTGTCGGCCGAGCCCGATGCGCTGGCCTGGCTGACCGAGACTCTTGGCGGCGACCGCCTGATGACTCGTTCGGAAATCGCCAAGCTGGCGCTCTATATGGGGAAGAAAAAGCGCGTCGAGAGGGCCGACGCCGCGGCGGTGACTGGTGACAGCGCCGCTCTGTCGCAGGACGATCTCGCCATGGCGGTCGCCGATGGCGACCAATCCGCCGCCCAGCGTGTACTTGATCGCCTGCTCGGTGAAGGTGTTTCGCCAATCACCATTTTGCGGGGACTGCAGCGCCATTTTGCGCGGTTGCATCAGGCGGCCGGCATCGTGCAACAGGGGCGCAGCGGCGAGCAGGCGATCGCCGCACTGCGACCCGCGCCGAATTTCCGGCTGGTTCCACGCTTGAAGGGACAATTGTCGCGCTGGCCCGCTGAAAAACTGTCGACAGCCTTGGCCTTGCTGCTCAGCGCCGAAATCGACTGCAAAACCACCGGAATGCCGGCGGCGGAACTGTGCGGCCGCGCCCTGTTGCAGCTGACGCGCGCCGCCGGGAGAAGATAACCCATTGAAAAAAAACAATTAATCAGGAAAGGGCGACGATCTCTCGGCCGACAGGCGGGCAATAACGTCGTCCAGCTGGTCTAAGCTATTGTAATGGATAGAGAGTGTCCCACCCAGTGCGCGGCCCTGGATGGTAACGCGCAGACCGATCAGGTTGGACAACGAATGTTCCAGCGCCATCAGATCGGTGTCCTTATCCGCCGTCGCCGGATTTTTGCCGCCATGCGGAACTCCGTCCTTCCGCTGGGCCAGTTTCTCCGTTTGGCGGACATTGAGGCCCTGTGCCACCACCTGGTTGGCCAGCCCGACCGGGTCGGAAGATGTCAGCAAAGCGCGCGCATGCCCGGCCGACAGGGCGCCTTGCTGCAACATTAGCTTGACCGCGTCCGGCAAGCCCAGCAACCGCATCATATTGGCGACGTGGCTGCGGCTCTTGCCGAGCACGCGGGCCAGCTCTTCCTGTGTATGAGAATATTCATCAAGCAAACGGCGAAAACCGTCGGCCTCCTCCAACGGCGACAAATCCTGGCGCTGCAGATTTTCAATCAGCGCCAACTCCAAGGCGGCACGATCGTCGAGGATATGAACGATCGCCGGCACTTCATGCAGCCCGGCCGCTTGGGCGGCCCGCCAGCGCCGTTCGCCGGCAATGATTTCGAACAGGCCATCGGTCAAGGGCCGCACCAACAGTGGCTGAATGATGCCCTTTTCCCGCACCGATTGGGTCAATTCATCGATCGAGTCCTGATCGAAATGGTGTCTGGGTTGCATCCGGCCGGCTTGCAGCTGTTCCACCGGTAATAGTCGGGCGGCGCCGTCTTCCAGCAGCCGAACCGCGCCGTCCCCGCCAGCCGCCGACGACATCGGGTCGCCGAGCAGTGCCGACAGGCCGCGTCCCAAACCGCGTTTGCGTGGCTCTTCCGCCGGGTTCACGCCACCAGCTCCCTTTCGCGACGCAGCACTTCGCCAGCGAGATGGACATAGGCCTCCGATCCGGCGCAGCGCCAGTCATAAAGCAGCACCGGCTTGCCGAAAGAAGGGGCTTCGGACACCCGAACATTGCGGGGAATCACGGTCTTGAACACTTTGTCGCCGAAATAACCGCGTACGTCGGCGGCCACTTCATCGGAAAGATTGTTACGCTTGTCGAACATCGTCAGCACGATACCATGCAATTCGAGCGCGGGATTGAGCGACGCCTTGACTCGCTCAATGGTTTTAACCAGCAGGCTGATTCCCTCAAGCGCGAGGAACTCGCATTGCAACGGCACCATCACCGATTGCGCCGCCACCAGCGCATTGACCGTCAGCAAATTGAGGGAGGGGGGGCAGTCGATCAGCACATAATCGAAATCGTGAAGTTCTGCCAATGCATTTGCCAGCCGACGCTCGCGGGCACTGGCATTGACCAGTTCCACTTCGGCACCCGACAAATCTTCCGAAGATGGAACCAAAAACAGCCCGGGAATGCCGGTATCGACGATCGCCTCGGTGAGGGGCGCATCACCCATCACCACATCGTAGCTGCTGGCGGGACAAGTTTTCTTATTGATACCTAGCGCGGTACTGGCATTGCCCTGTGGATCGAAATCGATGATCAGCACGCGACGCTTGGTCGCCGCAATCGCGGTGGCCAAATTGATGGCGGTGGTGGTCTTGCCAACGCCGCCTTTCTGATTGGCAACGGCGATCACCCGTGGCGCGCTATGTGTCGTCTCGGCCACGATTTACCTCTTTCACTCTTAGTATGGCACCGCACGGATCGCTCTGGCTGGGGATCCGCTCTGCCTGCATCTTCCAGTCTTTGGCCACCGCGGTCAATTCATCTTCGAGTTTCTCGCCCTTGAGAAACAGACATTGTCCGCCTGGTTGCATAAATGGCGCGGCCCACTCCAGCAGCGTCGGCAGAGGTGCCAGGGCGCGTGCGGTGATATTGGCGACCGGAAAGGGCGACAGGGAGTCGATGCGGTCGGCGTGAAGAGTTATTTTTGTGTTGGTGACTCGGGCAGCTTCCCGCAAAAAAGCAATCTTGCGGTGATCGGAGTCGACCAGGTGGCTGGTCCGCGACCCGTCCCCGAGAATCGCCACAACCAGGCCGGGAAAGCCGGCGCCGCTGCCGAGATCCAGGTGGTCGCCAGGCACGAAAAGGGGGAACAATTGCGCAGAATCAAGAAAATGACGGCGCCACACATCGGCCAGGCTGGCTGGCCCAACCAGATTGATGGATTTCTGCCATTTTCGAAGAAGGTTGGCATAAATCCGCAGCCGTTCCTCTGTTTCACGCGAAACGGCGATGCGGGAAAAGAACGCCTCCGCTGTCAGTGCCTGTTTCACGTGAAACGCCGCGACAGGTTAGGCGGCGCGGTTTTGCCGCTTGACATGACCCAACAGCGCGGTCAATGCCGCCGGGGTGATGCCGGGAAGCCGTGCGGCGGCTCCCAAACTTCCTGGCCGCGCCGCCCGCAACACACCGCGTACCTCGTGCGAAAGCCCCCCAACCGACTCATAATCGAGCGATGCCGGAATCGTCAGCGCCTCGTCTCGCCGAAAGGCGGCGATGTCGGCGTCCTGCCGAACCAAATACCGCGCATAGCGCCCTTCGATCTCCAATTGCCGGGCGATCGCTGGCGACAACGCGCGCAACACCGGCCATAGCCGGGTCAGATCAGCCCACGCCACAGCCGGTGTGCCAAGCAAGTCGAAGGCCGACCGCCGCACGCCATCCTGGTTGATAGCGAGACCCTTCTCCCTGAGTACCGAGGGCGTGGCGTCCAGCGACTCAAGCAGGGCTCGTCCCCGTTGCAGCGCTGCGGTCTTTGCCGCAAAGGCCTGGGCTCGCTGCGCGCCGACGCACCCTACGGTGATGCCGCGCCCAGTCAGACGCTGGTCGGCGTTATCGGCCCGCAAGCTAAGGCGATATTCCGCCCGAGACGTAAACATTCGATAGGGTTCGCTGGCGCCCTTGCCGATCAAATCATCGATCAGAACACCGATATAGGCCTCCGACCGGTCGAGAATGAAAGCCGCGCTGCCGCTTGCCGCAAGCGCCGCATTAATGCCGGCGACGATTCCTTGCGCCGCTGCCTCCTCATAGCCGGTGGTGCCGTTGATCTGACCCGCCAGGAACAGGCCCGGCACGTCAACCACCTGCAAGCTGGCCGACAATGCGCGTGGATCGACGAAATCATATTCGATCGCGTAGCCTGGCCGCAGCATCGTCGCCCGCTCCAGACCGGGAATGGTCAACAGGAGTGCTTGTTGCACCGAGTCCGGCAGAGACGTCGAGATGCCGTTGGGATAGACGGTGTGATCATCGAGTCCCTCCGGTTCGAGAAAAATCTGGTGGCGATCCCGGCCGGCGAACCGTACCACCTTGTCCTCGATCGACGGACAATAACGCGGCCCCGTACTTTCAATCTGCCCGCTATAAATCGGCGCGCGGTGCAAATTGGCGCGAATCAAGGCATGCGATGCGGGGGTGGTGCCGGTAATGTAACAGGCGATCTGCGGCGTCTGGATCCGGTCGGTCATGGTCGAGAAGGGTTCCGGCGGGTCATCGCCATCCTGGCGCTGCAACCCCTGCCAATCGATGGTGCGGCCGTCCAGCCGACAGGGCGTCCCGGTCTTTAATCGACCGAGCGGCAAACCCAGACGTGCCAGGGTACGCGACAAGCCAAGGCACGGTGCATCGCCCATGCGGCCGGCCGGCAGGCGTTGTTCGCCTATATGGATCACGCCGGACAGAAAGGTGCCGCTGGTCAACACGACAGCGCCGGCGCGAATCTCCTCGCCCGACGCCGTCCTGACACCACTGACGCCACCGGCACCATTCTCGAGCAAATCCTCGACGGCGGCGGCCCGAATGGTCAAATTGCAGGTCTCCATGAGCGCGGCCGCCATCGCGCGGCGATAGAGCGCCCGGTCCGCCTGGGCGCGCGGTCCTTGCACAGCCGGTCCCTTGCTGCGATTAAGCACCCGGAATTGGATACCGGCGCGATCGATGACCCGGGCCATCAGCCCATCCAACGCATCGATTTCGCGCACCAATTGTCCCTTGGCGAGACCGCCGATCGCGGGGTTACAGCTCATTTCGCCAATTCTGTCCAGGCGGTGCGTCAGCAACAGGGTGCGTGCGCCAAGCCGCGCCGCCGCCGCCGCCGCTTCCGCTCCGGCATGGCCGGCGCCGATCACAATCACGTCCATCGTCATTTCCCGATACAAAACTCCCGGAACACCACATCGAGCATCGCTTCGACATCGACGCGGCCGGTAATGCAGCCCACCGCGCGCACCGCTCCTCTTACATCCTCGGCCACCAATTCGAGAAGCGTTTCTTGCTGCGCGCGGCGCAATCCCTGTTCTGCCTCCTGCAAGGCAATGCGATGCCGGCCGCGGGTCAGGGCCGGCGCCGCGCCGGGAGCGCAATTTTCCGCCACCAGCGCCGTCAAGGCCTGTCGAAGGCACGGCACGCCTTGGCCAGTCAATGCCGATATCGCCAGCAGCGGGGCGCCACGGAAGCGATCGGGCGTCTGTCCGGCAATCAAATCGACTTTATTGAGCAGCACAAGATTGGGGGACGCTACTCTGTCCGCCGCCTGCTCGGCCGGCCAGTCTGCGCCGTCCAGCACCAGGACGCGGATATCGGCGATTTCCGCTTGAACGCGGGCGCGGCGCACCCCTTCCTTTTCAACCGGTTCGTCGCTGTCACGCAGGCCGGCAGTATCGACCAGCAACGCCGGCAAGCCTCCCAGTTCGAGCTGTATCTCGATGACGTCACGGGTAGTGCCGGGACTTTCGGACACAATCGCTGCGTCGCGTCCTGCCAAGCAATTGAAGATGGTTGATTTTCCGGCATTGGCGGGGCCCAGCAGGACCACCCGTACACCCTCCCGCAAATTCTCGCCGCGATGACCGTCGGCAAGATGCGCAGCGATTTCCCGCTGCACCAATACCAGACTCCGGCGGGCTTCGCTCTCGATCCCGTCCGGTAAATCTTCGTCGGCAAAATCGATGGCGGCTTCGAGATGCGCCTGGGCGCGCAGCAGCCTTTGCCGCCAATCTTCGTACAAGGCACCGAGCGCGCCGTCCATTTGACGGAGCGCCTGCCGGCGCTGTGCCGCGGTGTCGGCCGCCACCAGATCGGCAATCGCCTCGGCCTGGGTAAGGTCCATTTTGCCGGCTTCAAAGGCGCGCCGGCTGAACTCCCCCGCCTCGGCCGGTCGCAGGCCGAAACCCATCAAACACTCGGTCAGCGCGACCGCCACTGCCCGACCGCCATGCAGATGCAGTTCCGCCACGTCTTCGCCAGTGAAACTGGCAGGACCGGGAAACCACAACACCAACCCCTGATCAATCAGGTCGCCATCGGCCGCCCGCAAATGCCGCAACACCGCGCGCCGAGCCGGCGGTGTCGGCGCGCCCGACAGCTCACCGATCACCGAGGCGGTGGCGGGGCCGGACAACCGGTAGATTGTTATCCCGGCGCGGCCGGATCCGCTGGCTGGCGCAAAAATGGTGTCCTTCATGGTGCCGGACGACGACGCTGCCGATCCTCCGGCCGCAGCTGCAATCGCTCCACCGGTTTTCCACCCAAGAGATGCTGATCGACGATTTGATCGATGTCGGCAATGCTGTCGGCGCCGTACCAGATCCCGTCGGGATAGACCACCAGAACCGGTCCCAGGCTGCAACGATCGAGACAACCAGCATTGTTGACGCGTACGCCTTTGAGTCCTGCCTGTTTCACGCGCTGTTTGAGATGGTCGCGCAAGGCCACAGCGCCTTTGTCGGCACAGCAGCCGCGTGGATCGTCCGCGCCCCGCTGGTTGGTGCAAAAAAATACATGAAGCCGAAAATATGGGGCCAGTTCGGTCACGCTGTTTTACTCCTTGGCTTTGCCGTGGCCCTGGAGGCTTTGCCAAAACAGATGCTGCAATTGTTCGATTCCCTGTACACTGGCGGGTAGCCAGTTTTTGACCAGGGCCTCGGGGGTCATGGCGTCGAGATTGGTGATCATGCGCTCCTCAATTTTCTTCATCACCACGTCCTGCATCGGCTGAACGTTGGGCAGGCCAAGGAAAGCCCGCGCCTCGTCCGGTGTACAATCGATATCGACCGTTATTTTCATGACCCTTCTCCCTTGCACCGAGACGCCTTGCGGCTCACCCTAAGCATTCGCGCCCCCCCTTGCAATGTTGGGAATACTCGATGCCACAACTTGGTTTCGCCACCCCCCTCGGATTTCTTACTTTGGTTGAAAAAGATGATTTTCTGACCCAAAGTGCTTGGGGTGCCGCTGCCGAAGCGCCCGCCTCGGTCCTCGGGACAGCCTTGTTGCATCGCGCCAAAGGTCAAATCCTCGATTATTTGGCGGGGCGTCTGCGCGCGTTCGATCTGCCGCTGGCCCCGGCCGGCAGCGTCTATCAAAGGCGTTTATGGCGCGCACTGCAGGAAATCCCTTTTGGCGAGACCCGCTCCTACGGCATGATTGCCCACCAGCTCGATAGTGGACCGCGCGCGGTGGGCCAGGCTTGCGGACGCAATCCCTTACCCTTGCTGGTTCCCTGTCACCGCGTGCTGGCCGCCGGCGGCAAATTGGGCGGCTATTCCGGTGGCAATGGCCTCGCCACCAAACGACATCTGCTGCAGCTGGAAGGTGTCTGCTGTTTCACGTGAAACAGGAAAAAGCCGCGGGGCCGGTCGCAGAAAACTAAGCCGACCTTTTTTCCAACCGGCCCAACTTTGTGCGATCTCGCCTACCACGCCAGACGCGCTGTGCGCCTCGAATATCACCAGATCCGCTGGTGACCCCACCTCCACCCGCCGAGCCACCCCGGTCAAAAGGCGATCGGCGCTGGAACTGATCATTGCAAAGATCCGAGTCAGATCTTCGTCGCTGCCACGCTGGGCGACAGTCGCGTAAAGGTTAGCCATTCGCACCAACGACAGATCGCCAAACGGCGTGAACGGGTTAAGCACATTATTGGTCGCGATGGCGGTTACCACCCCTTGCTCCGACAAAAAGTGAGCTGGCGCCACGCCACGCGGCACGAGAGTGGCCCTATCCCGGCCGGTCAGGTAGAGATCGGTTGCCGGCAGCACCGTCACCGCTACTCCCGCCTCGACCAGCTGCACACCCAGCGATTTCACATGATCCGGCGGCATCGCCGACAATTTGGTGACATGCCCGACACTGACACGGCCACCCCAGTCCCGCCGGATCGTTTCCGCGATCACCCGCGGCAACCACGCTTGACTCGGGTCAAGATCGAAATCGAGATGAAAATCGACCGCGACCTTATGTTTTTCGGCCAAAGCAAAGATACGCTCGATATGCATCGCCGGGTCGCGATCGGTATAGGGACAACCACCGACCAGATCGGCGCCGTTCGCCAAGGCATGATCGAGCATCACCTCGGTGGCCGGTTCATCTGTCAAACCATCCTGCGCAAAGGCGCAGAGCTCGATGTCGATCGCCCAGGCATAATCCCGTCTGATCGCCTTGATCGCTTCAAACGATCGAAAACCAGCGCGCGGATCGATCTCGACGAAACTCCGCATCCGGTTGGTACCCTGTGCCACCGCTTGTTCCACCACCTTTCTGGCACGGCGATAGACGTCTTCCTCGGTGAAGTCAGCCTTCGCGCGCGCCGTCTCGGATACCGCTTCAGCCAAGGTGCCCGCGGCCAACCGGCAACGCCCGACTATGCCGGCCTTGTCGAGATGGATATGGGCCTCGGTCAAACCGGCACAAGCGAAGCGTCCATCGGCCCGCCAGGCCGGCGCATCGCTCGCAATGTCAGGCCCCAGGGCGGCTATACGGCCCTCGCTGAAGGCGATATCGACCGGCTGGGAAAACCCGGCCAGCCGGACCTGGCGGACCAGGAATTCGAACGCCAATTCCTGCTCAGCTGTTCATTGCGTCGAAGAAATCATTGTTGTTTTTCGAGTGCTTGAGCTTGTCCACCAGGAACTCCATGGCGTCGCTGACCCCCATCGGCATAAGCACGCGCCGCAACACCCACATTTTCGCCAGCACGCCCTTATCGACCAGCAACTCTTCCTTGCGGGTTCCGGATTTGGTGATGTCGATCGCCGGGAAGGTACGCTTGTCGGACAGCTTGCGATCGAGAATGATCTCGGAATTGCCGGTTCCCTTGAATTCTTCGAAGATCACCTCATCCATCCGGCTGCCAGTGTCGATCAGCGCGGTGGCGATGATGGTAAGCGAGCCTCCCTCTTCGATATTCCGCGCCGCGCCGAAGAACCGCTTGGGCCGCTGCAAGGCATTGGCGTCGACACCACCTGTCAAAACCTTACCCGAACTCGGCACCACGGTATTATAGGCGCGCGCCAAACGGGTAATCGAGTCGAGCAGAATCACCACGTCGCGCTTATGCTCTACGAGTCTTTTCGCCTTCTCCAGCACCATTTCCGTGACCTGAACATGGCGCGAGGCCGGTTCGTCGAAGGTCGAACTGATGACCTCGCCTTTCACCGACCGGGCCATGTCGGTCACTTCCTCGGGCCGTTCATCGATCAACAGTACGATCAGATAAACTTCGGGATGGTTGGCGGCAATCGCATGGGCGAGGTTCTGTAGCATCACGGTCTTGCCGGTTCGTGGCGGCGCCACCACGAGCCCGCGCTGTCCCTTACCGAGTGGCGCAATCAGATCAATGACACGGGTTGTGAGATCCTTGGCGGTAGGATCGTCGATTTCCAGCCGCAGCCGCTCGTCCGGGTAGAGAGGGGTCAGATTATCGAAATTGATGCGATGGCGGACATTGTCAGGGGGCTCAAAATTGATGGTATTGACCTTGAGCAGGGCAAAATAGCGTTCGCCCTCTTTGGGGGCGCGGATCTGGCCCTCCACGGTGTCGCCGGTTCGCAACCCAAAACGCCGGACCTGACTGGGAGATACATATATGTCATCTGGCCCAGGTAAGTAATTCGCCTGAGGGGATCTCAAAAAACCAAATCCGTCTTGCAATATCTCCAATACGCCGTCGCCATAGATCGGCGTATCGTTGTCGGCCAATTGTTTGAGTATTGCGAACATCATATCCTGCTTGCGCAGAGTCGAGGCATTCTCGATCAATAATTCTTCCGCGTAGGCAAGAAGTTCGGCCGGTGATTTGGCCTTAAGCTCCTGAAGATTCATAATAGGTCCAAGTTCGCAATCGGAATGAAGGAAGCGAGTCCCGAATGGGACATATTTGTCTGTGGGGGACAGCAACGCGAATCCCAGCCTGTCTCGGACGTTTCTTGCGAGGGTTTCAGGTCGGAGCGTTGAAGACGTGGCAGCTTTAGCGAAACCCGGCCAGACTGTCAAATCTAAAACGGCTTGAGAATCACCAGCGCAACGATGAAGATCATCAAGATGGTCGGTAGCTCATTGAAGGCTCGAAAGAATCGCGCGCTATGACGATTTTTGCCGCTTGCCAGTGCGCGCCGCCATTTATCGAGCCAGGCGGTATAAACACTGAGGCCCACGACCAAGGCCAATTTGGCATGGAGCCAGCCTTGCCCCGCCAAACCGATCCGGCTCACCAAGGCCAGGCCGAAGATCCAGGCGGAGATCGCTGCCGGCACGGTGATGGCGAACAGCAGACGCCGTTCCATGATCTTGAAAAGCTGCGCCGTCTCCGAATCGTCCGCCACACCGCAATGATAGACAAATAACCGTGGCAGATAGAGCGCGCCGGCCATCCAGGCAATGACCGATACGATATGCCCGACCACAAGCGCGCCGAACCAGGTCATCATCCCACTTTACCCCCATAAACGCAGGCAACGCAGGCGGTGGGACATATCCGAGTCCTTTCTGCCGAGTCGATCAGTGCCGGTGCTGCCAGAACTTGGCGTACCGCCAGAGCAAGCCCGGCGATAAAGGACGGATGTGCGCTCACCGTCGCTACCCGCTGATAGAACGGCACCTTCGCCTCTGCCGCCAAATGCGCGTATTCGATGTCGAGTTCGACCAAGGTCTCCGAATGTTCGGATACAAAGGCAATCGGTAGCACGATCAAACCTTTGCCCTCGACGCCGGCGCGAATGATCTCGGTCTCGGTGGCGGGCCCGATCCATTCCAGAGGCCCGACCCGGCTTTGGTAGGAGATTTGCCAATCGAGATCAGGCCGGCCCAGCGCCGCGACGATCGCCGCAGCGCCGATTTCCACCTGTTTTTGATAAGGATCGCCGGCATCAACAATTTTCTTTGGCAGACCATGCGCCGAGAACAGCACGCGAACCGGATTATTCTCGCCCACCCTGGCAAGCGCATCCTTTAGCAAAGCGGTCTGCGCCTCGACCCAACCCGGGAGACGGGGATAGCAGCAGAGCGCCTGGGTCGGCGCCCGCAAGCCGGCCCGCTTCGCAGCCCGGCGCCAATCCTTGAGCGACGAGCCGCTGGTGGTGTCGGAATATTGCGGATAAAGCGGCAACAGGACAATCCGGTCGGGTTGCCACGCCGCCAGCTGTTGTGCCGCGTCGCTGCTGAAAGGGTGCCAATAGCGCATCGCGATGACGATCTTGACCTCATCGGCCACGCCCGCCAGCGCTTCGGTCAAGGCCTCGCCTTGCGCCTGGGTGGCCGGCAGGATCGGCGACCGCCCGCC
>Ga0302320_10012346_pt1 | contig 17962 bp, 11 predicted proteins | sample Bog_T0_3_FD_202130 | JGI IMG/M metagenome (GOLD analysis project Ga0302320, IMG submission 202130) | Peat permafrost microbial communities from Stordalen Mire near Abisko, Sweden - Bog_T0_3 | ecosystem: Environmental > Terrestrial > Soil > Wetlands > Peat | place: Sweden: Abisko, Stordalen Mire...
TGCTCATTGCCAATAGTAAACGGATCGAATTTGCCTTGCAACCCGCGGAGCTAGAATTCATCTTCGGGGTCGTCAGCGTTACCCCGGTGCCGCTCTATAGAAACAATGCCTGCAACGCGAATCTTGGCTAACGTGAGTGCTAGGGGCCGACGAATGCAACGCGACCAACAGTGTATCATCTTCGGTGCCTCGAGTCAGCCCGGATCGTGGCTCGTTCCGTCGCTCATCGAGAAGGGCTGGACCGTTCACTTGATATCGCGCGGCGTGAAGCCCCAGATCGCATACGGGCCGAACGCGATATGGCACAATCTCGATCTCAAAAACCGGAATACCCAATTTCCCGCCATCGAAGCTCGCGTCGTTATCGATACCCTCGGTATTGCCTCGGAATGGATCGACCGGCTCCAAAACGTCGGCGCTGAACGCGTCATCACCTTCAGCAGCACCAGCGTCTTCACCAAGATCAATTCCACCGATCCCGTCGATGTCCAGTCGGTCCATGCCGGGCTCCAACGAGAACGCGCGTTCGCCGAGACCTGCGCCCGAACCCGAATCGATTGGACCATCCTGCGTCCGACCCTGATCTATGGCGGCAAGTTCGGCGATCGAACTGTGCGGGATATTGCCGGCGTTATTCGGCGTTTCGGCTTCTTTCCGGTCTTCGGCGACGCAACCGGGCTACGCCAGCCCGTGCACGCCGACGATTTGGCCAGGGCATGCCTGCAGATATGTTATAATCGAGAAACGTACAATCGCAGCTACAATGTCGGCGGCGGTGAAATTCTTCCCTACCATGAGATGGTGGCAAGAATCTTTGCCGCGATGGGAAGGCGGCCCCGCATGTTGCGTATTCCCCTTCCCGCATTCGAACTGGCGGCGAAGCTGGCAAGACTTCACCCAAGCTACAGGCACATTCGCTCATCGATGGCGGAGCGGATGGGAAAGGACATGACGTTCTCTAACGCCGAGGCCATTTCGGATTTTGGTTATGCGCCGAGGCCATTCAAGGTGGCGAGCCAAGACGTTCTTGTTTTGGGAATACAAGACACGTGACTTTCCGGCAAGCAAAGCCGCGGCCCGCCGGCCAATCTAAAATGCCGCGACGTGTCCCTCTTATTTGTCTCGGTCCGTTCTGTTCGGCCGCCGCCGGGATTGTTCGCGATCGGCACGGTCGCTTGATTTGTATCGATGCCCTGCCGTCCAGAAATTGTGCTATGAAGAAACTCTTCGCTACTCCGGCACGAACCGCCAGCAACAGGACAGCGCGTGAAACACGACAATAATTTCGATTTGCTGCGGCTGTTTGCGGCCTGCCAAGTCGTCTACATGCACGGAGTTTTCCAGCTGAAGCTGCCAAGCGGCGGCCTTTTTTTTCGACCTCGCCTCCGCATTCCCGGGCGTTGCTTGTTTCTTCATCATTAGCGGGTTCTTGGTGAGTAAATCGTACCTCGACTCTACCATCCCTGCTTATTTTTAAACGAGCGCTTCGAATTTATCCAGCCCTCATCCTGAACATCGCTGTGCTCGAGCTGGCAATGTACGCATCTGGAGGGTTCAAACAGCCTGTGAATTGGTCGATTTACCCGCTGCATTTTGTTTTATTTGCCGCCAGCGCGTCTGACTTTCTCGCTGACGGCATCGCGCGCGTATCCTTCTATACTTCGGGGTTCTTTAAGAGCTATCCGAGCGGGGTATTGTGGACGCTGACTGTCGAACTCTCGTTCTACATGGCCCTGCTAATTCCTCTCGAACTATGCAAACGCAACAAACCAGGCGGTGAGGCTGCTCTGGCGTCGATGATAGTGCTTTCGTTCACGCTGAGCCGTATGTTCTCCGAGTCTTTCCAGTCAAAGCATCCGATACTGAACCTCACCGTCCCGCCCTATTTTTGGGTCTTCGGAATCGGAATTGCCGCGCGCTTGATGTGGCCGCGGATCAAGCCAATTGTTCAAGGTAAAGCGGCGCTTTGGTTACCGTCATACCTGGCCATCAGTTTTGTCCTATGCTCGGTGATCGACAATCCACCAGGAGGCCCGATCTGGCTTGAATACAAGACACAACCGACGATCGTTGCGGCCGTAAGATCCTGTCTGCTGGCGCTTACACTGCTATCTTTTGCATATACCCTGCCCAAGGCCGCCCGGCTATTGCGTGGATATGACCTATCCTACGCGATCTATCTCTACCACATGCTCGTCGTATCAACGCTACTCGGGCTTGGCGTTACACCATCAGCTTATTGGTGGCTGGTGATCTACGGTGTGGCGGCAATGATTGCGTTGGTGTCATGGCGCTTCGTCGAAGAGCCTTCGCTGCGAGTAAAACCCATGTTGCAGGCTAAAACGAGGACATCGCTGACAACCGCGATCGAGCTATAGATCAAATTTCAGGGGCGTCGCGGACAGATGCGCAAGTCCGCTGGCTCGATAGTCACCCGCAGTCTTACCGGCAAAAGTCCCGACCTCTTCCAAATCATTCGATGCGACTGCACCTCCAGTCCGTAGCTCTGCGAGATTGTGCAGGGCTCGACAACGAAGATCCAATCGTCACTCGGTCCGGCGACACTGAATGCGGCACCGTGCGAGTACAGCCTGACTTCCGATCCGGTTTTCTCCACCCAAACATCCGGCGACAAGTGAAGCGGCACCGACACCTCATGATGACCGGATCCAGCAATTGAATCGACAATCTCAAGCGTGTGGGACCTCTTGTGCAAGCTGATCGCGCGTTCGATCCCGACACCGATCCGCTTGTAACCGTGATGAAGACCCACGAACACATCCTCGCCCGGATCACTGCGCCACGTCGTGCACTCGGCCCGAGCGTCGTTCTGCATGTTCCAGAGGTTCTCGGGATCGAACCGGTTCATCTCTTCGCCATCGACGGATGGCGTATTATGAGAGCTGGTCGAACGGAATTCATTTCGCTTCTCGAATGACCTCGTATAGACGAAGGAACCACGGTCGATAACCAGCGGCACGCCGCACAGCCACGCCTCGAATGACAATGCATCATTGTGGCCATGTCCGCCGCGCCCCGCAAGGCCGAGCGGACCGCAGTCGATGAACACATGACTCTGCTCATGACGCATGACATATACGCCTCCCTCCGGAAATCCCGTGGAAAGAACGGGCTTCGACGGCACCGATGGAAACGCAGCAACCCTGTCGAGGCCAAAAACCCATGCAAGCTCAGACCTCGGACCGCTGAACCAAGCCGCGAGGCGCCGATCGCCGAATGCCATCGCCGCCAGACCGATAATATAACGATGGTCGCCAAGCTTTTGTCCACCAAAGGGCAACGCGCGCGCATCATCGGCATCACCCCACAGCGGACTCGTCGCATCCGTCCGCGAATAGGACGCCGTAAACCGCGACATTGCATTCAGCCGCTCAATGTATGCGTCAGGCACGTCTTCATGGCACACTTGCCGGAACAGCGCGGGCCAGAACAGAAGTTCAAATACCAAACGATGATATGCGCTGGACGACTCAAAATCGACGCCGTCGGAAAATACCTGCGCGACTATTTCGGTTTGCAACCCGGACCAGCCCGTCTCTCGCCAGAGCCGGGCATCGCCGATCTCCCCGAAGAAATGACCAACCATCACAAGGCCCGCAAGATCCGCCGTGTAGTGATTGCCGTTGATATCGGCCTTCTCGATATGCCTGAGAGTGAAATCACCATGGAGATAGACACACGCGAGAAAACGGACGCGAAAGGTCTCGTCTCGCCATGACACACTTGCCGCAAACACATGGAACAGCCATATCCACGTAAACAGGCGCATGGCGGCCTCCATCGTGCACGACCAGTTCACCGTGTAGGAGAGCGGATTTTTGAGCATCCAATCTTGCAGAATGTCGCGAACCGCTTCTGCGTAATACTCGTCTCCGGTCAGCAAATAGGCCTGCCCGGCGGGAACCAGCCACTGCAGCCGGGAAATTTCCCAGGGAATCTTGACGTCGCTCGGCCGATCGCGATTGACGTAGTCGATCGATCGCGCGAATCCGGGTGGCCAGCCAATGTCGACGCGATAGTCGCGGTCCCAGTCGATGGATTCGCCAAGCGCGACAGGGCCCGTTCCCAGCACGTCGACCATCCGCTCGCACGCGCGGCGCGCGGCGTCGAGAATACGAACGCTCTCACCTGGTTCGATACGGTCAAGTGCGACGGCATCCATCCGTGTTGTCACAGCCGGAAACGGCCTGCTGCGCAAACGATCCCACAGCTCGCCTACCGACGAGGCCCGCGCCATGGCGAGCAGTCGACGGCGACCAAGCCTTCGAACCCGCATGGGCGCGAGCCAGCGATCAAGCTCTCGCTCGCCCTCCTGCCAGAGGCGCCGGATGACGTAGCGTGGTGACTTGCGAAGGACCCTTTGGACGCGGAGCGCCGTTTTACTCAGCCGCATCGGATAACTTCGAGCAATCGATCTCTTTCCCATCGACCCATAGATCATACCATGCGGTGAGATTATAGATCGCCCATAAATAAAGGCTAGTATCCATGCGTCCCTTGAAATGCCAGTCGAACAGCTTTTCGATATAGCCGACGTTCAGCAGGCCGCGCCGCATCAGCCCGGAGGAAAGTACCGACGCGCGGATCGCGTGGCCGAAGTCGCTGCGCATCCAGTCGGCCATCGGTGCGCCGAAGCCCATCTTTTTGCGATAGATGATGTTATCGGGAATCAGACCTTCGACGGCTTTCTTGAGTAGGTATTTCGGCTCGCCGCCCCTGGTCTTCCACTCCTCGGGGATATCCATCGAAAACTCGACGAGCTTGTGGTCGAGGAACGGAACGCGCGCTTCCAACGATTCAGACATGCCGATCTTGTCGACCCGCATCAGCAGCAACTCCGGTAGTCGCAGCCTGAACTCGCTGTGAATCATACGGGTGAGCGGGTCCGAGCCCGGGAACTTGCTGTCGAGCGGATCCATGAAGCTGCGGACGATGTTGAAACTGTCCAGCTTAAGATATTCGGGATCGAGCAGGCCGGCGGCGTTGCTGCGCTGGTCGACCCGCATGGCGGCGATTCCGTCGAGGTTGACCAGCTGGCTCTTCATGAGGTCCGGAAACACCATGGCGCCCGACCAGAAATGCTCGCGGCTGCGCGCGGCGCGGTCGATGATGTCGGCATAGACAGGCAGCCGCGGATGCATTCCGGACAGCAGGTTGGCGGTACCGGCGGCCAGACGCTGCGCCGGCTGCGGCAGGTACTTCCGGAACGGCGCCCAGTACTTATGATACATCTTCAGATAGGCCATATAGCCCGAATAGCCGCAGAACTGTTCGTCGGAACCCTCGCCGACCTGAACGACCTTCATGCCGTTGTCGTGCGCGAGCTTGGATACGAAGTAGAGCGGGATGCAGACCCAGTCGGCGATCGGCTCGTCCTGCGAATAAATCATCTTCGGCAGGTAGTCGATCATGTCCGTTTTCTTGATCGAAATCTCGTGGTGGTTGGTGCCGAACTGGCGCGCGATCTGTCTGGCCTGGTCGAACTCGTTCAGGTGCTGGTAGTCGCTGAAGCCAATGGTGAAGGTTTCGACCTGACAGCTGGAGAATTCGCTCATCAGCGCGACATTCGTCGAGGAGTCGACGCCGCCCGAGAGGAAAACTCCCATCGGAACGTCCGACATCATCCGTTTCTCAACGCTGGACCGCAGACGATCGCGGATGCCTCCGACGTAAAACTCTTCGAGGGCCGCCTCGGACAGATTGCGGGTCTCAGCGGGGTCGATCCCGCGTCCCGGAACGGCATCCCAATAGCGCGACATCCGGGCCTCGCCCGAACGGCTGACGGTCAGGCTGCAGCCGGCCGGCAATTTGTAGATGCCGCGCATCATCGTCAGCGGGGCGGGCGTCGTCAGAAACGACAGGTAGTGATACATCGCATACGGGTCGATTTCCGGCGAGAAGTCCGGGTGCCGAACCAGCGCCTTCATCTCGGAAGCGAACGCAAAGCGGCCCGCAATATAGGCAAAGTACAGCGGCTTGACGCCGATCCGGTCGCGCGCGAGGGACAGCGTACCGTTGCGCTCATCCCAGATTCCGAAGGCATAATCGCCTTCGATGCGCTCGAGCAGGCCGTCGAGGCCCCACTCCTCGTATCCGTGAACCAGCACCTCCGTATCGCTGTGGTCGGTACGAAACCGATGCTCCCGGGCGACCAGTTCGGGCCGCAGCTTCGCGTGATTGTAGATTTCGCCGTTGAACGTGATGACGACGGCGCCATCCTCGTTGGACATCGGCTGCGTCGCGGCGGCGGCAAGATCTACAATCGAGAGACGGCGGTGACCGAAGCCGATCTTGCGATCCGCGGATATCCAGGCGTCGGCTCCATCCGGGCCACGATGCGCCATCGCATCCCGCATGCGTTCGAGCACGGTGCGATCGACCGCGCCAGCGCCATATGACAACAACCCGACTATTCCGCACATTCAGAAAGAGTCCTGTTTCATAATCCGCATCAAGCAATCTGGGTATTTGACGAACGCGACAGTAGACCGTTTTCGGACATTCTCGCCAGAATGGCATCCACGTGCCGTTTCCAGGTATAGCGGTTCAGGATCTCCACCCGAGCCGCTGTTGCCCTTTTTGCCGCCGCAGGCATGTCGTCGACAACCTGCCTCAACACCCTTTTGAACTCCTGCGCATTGCCCGGTTCGAACAGAAATCCGCACATATCGCCTGCGCCCGGCGGCATTGGTCCCTGCTTCGTGGCGCCACGTCCCGCGATCACGTCCTCGATCTGGCCCAACGCCGAAGCAACGATCGGCTTTTCCATCGCCATATACTCGAATAATTTCGTTGGCGACCCAAAAAAGCCCGAGCCGTCGGCATTGGGAACGTGGGGCGAAACCAGCAGGTCAGCGCATGCCAGATGCTTAGCAGCCTCCGACTGGGCCACCAAGCCGGTCAGCGTCACATATCCTGACGTGGGCGGCTGGTCGACGAACTGCCGGACCATGGGCATTTTGGGCCCGTCGCCGACCAGCAAGAAATGGATCTTCCTTTTCCTGACCCAATCGATATCGTCGCGGACCAGATCCCTGATGCATTCGGCCAGAAACTCCACGCCGTGCCACTGCCCAAACGTGCCAATGAAACCCACGACGAGCGCGTCTTTCGGGATGCCATGGCGGTCCCTGAGAGCGGCCAGTTCGTCGGCGGCGAACCTTCGGGGGTTGAAGACCTCGGGATCGACGCAATTCGGATAGACGACGATTCGGCTGTCGGGGATTCCGCGGCGTTTCAGGTCGCAACCAAGTTCGTCGGAGACGGTGACGATCAAATCGGCACTGTCCACCGCGATCTTCTCCGCTGCGACAGCGGTATCGTGGAGGGCGAGCCTCGTGCCCCAGTTCGCCGAGGCCCAGGCTTCCGAACCGTTGAATTCCAGGACGAACGGGATGTTTAGCCGCCGGCCCAAGAGTAAACCGGTGAAATTGTGGACCGAAAACCGCTGATAGATGAACGACCACGGCCTAGCCCGATGCAGGGGTATGATCCTGCTTTCAATCGTTTCCGCGTACCGGTAGAAATTAAGCTCGGAGGGCACCGCCAGAAGGGTTTCTGGATGCAGCTTCAGCCATTGAGCACCTGGCCGCAGCGTCGGGATCGGCTTCAGGCTCGCGTAATCCACCTGGAACGCGTGATCCAGTAATCCGTGGATCACGCCGGCCGTGTGGCCGATCGCCCCTCCGACCGACGTGCCCAGTGAAATATTCGCATCGAGATACAATATCCGAGAACCGTTGCCCGGAGCGACAGACCGCGGCATCGGGGACTTTGCCATCTCCGTCACTGCCCGCATCAGGCGGGCAAGCGAACGCCGCGACACCAGCGTATCGTATGCTACTCGTCCAATGGTCCAAAAAGCGCCCAAGCGGCCAACCGACTCGACGCGCAAGTCTGGACCGACCATGGCGATGGTACCGGCTCGCGTAAACGACGCCGCAATCGACAGCGGTCCAATCAGCGCCTTTGAGGCATCTCCCTCGAGAGCGATCACGAGTCTCTCGGTACGGATATCGCGCAACTGCCGGATTCCCGCCGTTACAGGCAGCTTGCGAAGGTCGGCGGCATCGTAATAGGCGTCGGCCGGGCCGCAGATTTTTTCGATCTGGTCGGCGAATTTCCTCGTGACGGGATGGAAGCTCATCACCACAAGCTTGCTGGTGATCGGGCGGACTGGATTGTCTGAGGGCATGAGCTGCTGTTGTGATGATCCCATCTGGTTGGCCAGCCTATAGCGCATAGCAGGACAAAAAGCAGCCTTGAACCGCAAATAGCCAGTTTCTCCAAAATTCCTGAGCCTTGATATCGCTAAGGAAATTATACTGTCGCTTCGGAATGCCTCGCCAAAACGGATCTCCTATTGCACGTTCCGATCAACGGGAAACCCGCCGAAGGCGCGGTGCATGGAACGATTCTGCCAACCAGGGTCAGCACGGCGGTCATGAGTGGCCCCCACCATACGCTCGATCTTGAGGATACAGACAAGCGCGCGCGGCAGGCACGCGAATTTCGGAGAAGCTTGCGACGCGGTCTATAGAAAGCCGGCACCAAGACGACGATCGGATCAGGCTGGCGGTCCAATACTTCCACCGCGATCTCATGATCGAAGGGCTGCCACACGCCGCTCGCCAAGAGAAACCAGCGAAATCAAGTCAATGATACCGAAATACACTCCATTCAACCGGCATTGCGCGACGGGCGAGGAGTTCGCCTACATCGCCGAGTGCAGCTTGGCCATCACCTCTCAGGCAATGGGCTCCCTTCGTGGAGATCCGTCGCTCTGCACCTATTGGGCAATGGCCCTTCAATGCGCAGGCCTCACAGGCGCTGGTCCAATAGCGTGTCTTGCCGTCCTCGTTGCTATAGAGCTAGGTTTTTCATTTCCTTGAAAAATGCCGATCTTCGGATCCGTCCCTAATCTGGCAGACCGCATTGGTATCCGACTGCGTGAGGGTCGAGTCTCTTTCCTGGAGGAACGAAGCAACACTTTGAGAGACAAGATTTCGGCCGCGCTCACTTAGATGAATTGCGTCATGAAAATCCTGAAACTCATCACTCGTTGGTATCTTACAGCGCAACACTTTCATGTCGACATCAGTGGACGCCAATGCCTCTTCATAAGGTTTGCGCGCAACGGCATCCACATGTCTGAACAGATAACTTTCAGGCATTTCAACAACAACAACTCTGTCTGTGATCTCGGATAACATCTGCAACGAGTGGCGCAGCGCAGCCGCCTCAGCCTTCCCTCCGTAAGATGACGCTCGATCCCAGCCGATTTCCTTAATCTGCGCTGTATAGCTCTCCTGAATATCCTTCAAAACCGATGGGCCCGAATAAACCGACTGGGATTGTGGGGTAAATTCTCCCTCGAACTCTTCATAGTTTTCACGCGAAGTATCAGCTTGAACATATAAGCGATGCGCTTCATAGAGCCACAGACGCATCAGGCGCCTTAGAACCAGGGAATGCTGACCGAGCGGCGTTGAATACTTGAAGATCAACTGGGCTTTATTGGGAAATGTCGAAAGAGCACGGCTGAGATCGAAAATGCCGCTCAAAGGCATTACCGCAGTGTAATCCGTCGTTACAAGATCGTAGGAATCCGCGCCGAATCTTCTGAGAAACATAGGATGCAAACCAACTACGACGCATTTGTATCGCCCCCCCAAACTGGCCAAGACTCGCGCCTGAATTTCAATCGCATCGATAGCGCTGTGCCCCCCGGTGGTGGCAAGATTGACCACATTCGTCCCTGGAATCAAATCTTCGATCGCGGAGGCGCTGAGCCCTTCTCGAACAGTTGAAGCTCCGATCAGGATGCAGGTTTTTTCGGGAGTGCGTCGAGAAGCGTTCAACCTCCAAGCAAACCAATCGCCCGGCGCAAATGCAAACTGATTTCGATACAAATGTAGCCACGAAAACGCAGCAAGAACCCTTGCCTCCGAAAAAATCAGGATGGCGGCTACTAACAGCAGAGTAAGCGCCTGTAGAGACGATCGCCAACCCACGATGCGCATCAGAATCCACCATAAATATATCGTTCTGGCGTGGCCGTCAGCATGACCGAGATAGCCACCAAAAGCAGCATCATGACGCCGACTTTGATCGCGTGCGTTCGGTTCAGATCTCGCATCATCGTATAAAATCCCCAGACGCGATGTGAAGAGTAACTACAACAACTGTCAAAGTGTAAACTATGCCAAGAGGCATAGTAATCCACCTCGGCTGTTCATGAAGCCTCTTGAAACGAATAAAGAGCCGCTCGCGAACGACCTTTTCGACAGCGACGATGATGCCCAGTGAAATACCCCAGAGCAGAAAGCTCCAAGTAAAGCGATGCCATATTCCCACAAATATGAAGGGCAGCGAAAGTGCCAGAATGTTGGTGATATATGCAATCTCCCGGTTTTTTCGTCCGAACCGCCGCATCATTGCCACCTGCGTCGGTATATACAGATTCCGTCGCACGAACTGTCCCAGCGACATATGCCACCTGTTCCAGAATTCTCCGACGGTGGTGGCCAGATAGGGGTGATTGAAATTCACAGGCGTCGGAATACTCAACAAGCACCCGACACCTAAGGCGATCAGCGAGTAGCCGGAAAACTCCAAAAAGACGTACAGCAAAAACACCGCCGTGCCGCCGATGCTCGTCGTTGGCCAGTTGCCATTAACTCCGACCAAGAAAAGACTAAACAACTGCGCAACGACAAACTTAAGGAAGTAGCCGCAAACAATCAGAAAGGTACTGTCGACGAAATTCGCAACCGTAACCGGTTTTACCGCTTGCTCGTCCATTTTGACGTGATCTGAATACACGTTTACTGGCCCGGCCGGTGTCATAAAAAATGGCACCAGAAATCCTGACATGGCAAGGGGATCGAGAAGTGTCGCCCCGTCTAAAACTGAACGAATTAAGTCGATCAGACGAAGGAAAATGTAGGATAGCGCGATTAATTGCAGTGCTTGGACTCCGCCATGAATCATTGGCACCGACGCCGCATGCGACAATGAAGATATCAGCGGAAAGCTGGAGAAGTCATTTCGAGGTTCAAGCAGCGACTTATGCATTATAAAGATAATTGCAGCACTGATATAAAGGATAGGCTCCGCAAATCTTACCCATATAACGCCCGCCGGGCCGGGCCGAACCCGCGTCACCGCAGCGAGTGCAGTCCAATATACGAGAGTGAGAACGAGTAGGATCAGCAGAGAGCGCCAACCGAACAATACGCCGACGGCGACGGCGTTCAGTACGCCGAACCACGTTGTGCGCCTGACCCGCGAACTGAGTTGCCCCAGCACGTAACACATCGCGACGAGCAGTGGAAACGCTACGTTGGAATAAGCTGCCATGCTCGTCTACGATTCAAGATCAATATATCTTTGAGGCAATCAGTTCCTTGAACTGCCCTACGTTCGCGAGCTGAGCGATTTCACTCGTAGAAAACCGCACATTGAACTCTTCTTCGACTATCATCACGAGATTGATATGATTGAAAGAGTCCCACCCCTCTACATCTCCTGCCGTCAATTTGTCAGTCAATACAAGGACCGGGTTGTTGAACAAATCGTGGAAGATTTTGGTTAGCTTCTTTTCGTCGGCCTCGCGCAGAGTCGCCATTTATCACATCTCTCTGTTGGTGCTTTTGATATCGCATGCTGCCGGCAGCAATTTCTGTGAAACCCAAGCGGGGATACAGATCCTTGACGAGGCCATTCTTCGCTGTTGGCAAATAGGATCCGATAAGCGGGCGACCTTCTGCTACCTCTTCCGCCCAGGCCAACATGATTTCTTCGACACCACGGTTCAAAACCCGGCAGCTCATAAGCCATGTATCGATCTCAACTTCTGATTGGCAGCTTTCCAATATAATGATCCCAATGATACCTTGCGGTCCAAAGCGATCCCGGTAGTCGAATACTCCGACTTTAGCTCCCTTACCTAGCAGTTCATCAAGGTCACTACTCCCGTGACGACGGGTCGTGAGATTGAATTGATTCGTTTTTTGAAGAAGTTGCAGAACCCGCTCCTTGTTGTCACTCTTCACGCCAGAAATCGAAACATCAATATCGAGCGAAGCGAGGAAGTCCTCTTTGGAATGCGTCGTTCCTATTGCATCACGCTGTTCGCGTAAGGCTACGGCTCTTTTGGTTCTATTGAGGTCACCTTCAGTAAGGGCTGCGGTGTTAAAGTATCGAGATTGTGACAATCTGTTCAACGAATGGTCGGGATCTGGACCAGCGAGCACAATATCAATTTCAGGATTGGCCAGCAGAACCTCGGCCAGATCGACGTGATTGTCGTCGATATAGACCATAAGATCCGTACCGAAATTGAGTTCGGACACGACCTGAGCGACAGACTCACTTTTGTTGCCCCAAGATAGTGCTAACGAAGAAAAATTCTCCCTACGGAGCGCTAAATGCGGATTGCTGTCGAGCACGCCAGCCATCTCAGGAGCGTTTCTACTTACTGCGGCCAAGAGCACTCCGAGCGCGCTCAGATCGCGGATATAGGATTGCAATAAATAATAGCCGTAGCCATCTGGAGTTTCTTGGCCGCACTGAATGCCATTAAAGCCAACTTCGCCAACTTCACCACCCCAAAGCGTGTTGTCCCAATCAGTAAGAAGGGCCCGATGTGACCGCCCCAAAGCACTGGAAATTATTGAAGAAATCTCTCGACCAACAGCAATGAAGCCCGCCTCTTCGAAGGGGGCGTGCATGCGGATTGTAGCGAGCCTTCCACAAACCAAGGCGCCACCAGAAACGTGAATGGCCGTCTGCGCGTCAGCAACTAAGACACGCTCTCCAGACATCCGGTAAAGCGTGTCATTGAGACTTTCCACCACCCCCGGCCAGGAAACTCTCCCTGCTCTAGAGGCTGTTCCGGCCACTGACGGCCATGCACCTTGATTAAAATTGGTGAATACAAGACGACCGCTACGTTTGCTGCGCAAGCCCTTTACGATCCCCTCGAGCATTGTCTTTGCTGTGCGCACCGCGCTCACGTCTGCAGGAATAACGGGTACCTGTCGCCGCATCCAATTTTCGGACAAAAGAACAACCGTCACGTCCGATTGCTTGAAGTCAGCCACAAACGCTTCATGCTCGACCGAGTCATAAGCTCCGATGGAAACCTTCGCAGCAATACCGTACGCCGCCAAAAACAACTCAAGATACGGCCCCAGCGCGTCGACCGTACCATCAGATAAGATTTCAATAGATATTTCCGTCTGAGTTCTCTTTAGCGGCGGCTGCCCCGACTGCAGCCAAACATTACGCACCCTGCGATAGTATTTGGCACTAGCGCCTGCATGAAAAATTGAAGATCGCAGCAACGCCGCAAAGATATCCGGCGAACTCATCGCGGGGAAACGTTTCAGCACCCCTTCGATTGCTTCCTCGTCTTTCTTTTTCAACGCGAGGAGCAGATCGATAATCGGCTCCGCCGAATGCAATACTTCGGTCAACGTGTCACCAGAAAAGCGGCATTGATCGGTACTGGCTCCTCGCCCTTCGGGTCGTAAGCCCGATCGTATTGCCGATCAAGAATCGTGAACCCAGCCTCTTCCATTTGTGTACCCACCTCGTCGCCGGATGAATAGAGATAGATGTGGTCTTCATTGGCGGCAGTTACTGCTGCTGTGATAAAGCCGCGACCGCCTACCTCAAGCATACCTCGGATGGCGCGGAGAAAACTCAATGGGTCCTCAAGATGCTCCAACACCTCCACGCTCATAAGAAAGGGCCATTGTCTCGTCGTTGGATCGCTGATGACGTTACGGTTCTCGAGATGGTAACGCGCGCCGACGCCGAACGCGTCGGTTTGCATTTTAGAGTAGTCCAGCGACGACTGGCTAATGTCGAAGGCCCAGCCCTCCGCTCTCTCATTGGTTTCGAGGAACCGTCGTGAATAAAAACCAGTGCCCGGACCAATATCGCAGAAAGTAGGATTCGGATGATCGCGAATTGACGGTGCTATTACGCGATTGAAGAACTGAAGCTGTCGATAATGATGCGGCCAAAGATAGTGGCTCAGCAGAATGCCCGGCAAATAGAGCCCAAACATATAGTCGCGATTGTGGTAGACTTGGTGGCCTGCCTCTTCATAGGACTTGGGCTCGTATCTGCCAGACTTCTCATATTTTCGCTGCAAGCGCATGCCGTCGACCGCAAAGTTGACGTAGCCTTCGATCGCCTTCTCCAACCGCTCATCCGTTGAGCCAGCGAAGGCACCAATCAATTGATCAAACTCCGCCGCCCAGTGATCTCCAAAGAGGCTCTTCTGCCGAAGATAGGATGGCACCATAAATGGCGCCTTCGAGTTCAATACTTGCTCAAAACGGCCGATGTCCTTCATCGAGTTATGCAGGCTTGATTTATCGTTCATGCATTTTTCTAAGCAATGGCGCTTAGCGCCGTATGATACAAACGGCTGATCCGCGATTAACAACGGCGCCCTGGTCGTTTCTCGCGGACAGGGAAAGCGAAACTGCCAGTACGGCTTCACTAAAGCGCGTAACTGCAACTCTGAAGCTTAACGTGTCACCGACATAAACGGGAGCAACGAGATCGACGCTTACCTTCTGGATGACTGAACCCGGGCCGGGCAGATGGCAACCAAGCATCTCCGAATAAATTGATGAAACTAAAAAGCCGTGGACTATTCGGTCTTTAAACCCCATCCCAACGGCAGCAGCTCGATCAAAATGGACAGGCGCGCTGTCGTTGGTCAAAGCTGAAAACGCAGACACCATGTCGTCAGTGAACGTCACAAAACGTTCGACGGCTGCCCCCTCCTCGATCATTAAGTTTCTCCCAACAATGCGGGCGCAACCATATCAAGACGGCCTCAAGCCGACAACCGCTAGAAACAGATGTTCTGTCCGCGATCGGTCCTACCGGCCCATCGGGTGCGTATTATCGCCCTACCTCACGGCATGGCAAAGCCCCCCCGAATCGAGGTTGGGCATTGTTGGCTCGATAGAATTAGCCGCCCTAAACGGCGGAGGGTAGTTGCAGCGCCTAGCGAACAGCTCTAACGCTGGCCGCGTCCAGGTTTTGCGGATCATGGTTGCCCATGGATTCAGAAACCCGCGGAAAAGGCACTTTATTATTGAGGTCTGTCCTCAATTGAGCAGTTGCCAATGAAATTGACATGTGCGCTGTTCTTTCCGAACATCGTTGGCCGGAGTGAATTTGGCTACGTCGTCTGCTGCATTTCGGTCTCCGGGTTTCGAGAAACGATTGCTGGCCGATTTTGCCGATCATTTTTGGTCAAGCGCTCCAACTGGTGACTACTCGAAAACTTCATCCCTCATGCGCAATGGAGGAAACCCGTTGCGTTCTTGCTGGTACTCGGCAATAAGGCGCCTTGATCTCGATTCATCCGTTCAGTTGATAATGAAGTTACTCGCATGCAAATCTGCCAGGTGAACATTCTGCAAGGTGATGCTGTCGTGATCGCCTAGGTTTATGACAGTGTCGTTGCCGCCATTGGCTGACTGGAACAGCGATTGCGCCTGACCCGCCTGCGCGGCGCTCAAGAGTACCGCCAGTTGATGGCTGTTGGTCACCGCCGAGAACCCATCGAGCTCGATGCTGTCCGTGCTTGCGGCGTTCACGACGACCTCCGAGCCGACCCCAGGGTGGAATACGAATGAATCATTGCCCGGGCCTGCAATCGTGACCGAAACCGATTGGGTGACGGTGCTGTTCGCGCCATTGGCAGGATTGTTAGCTACGGTCACATCGTACGATTGGGTCACGGTTGCGGCGACGGCGGTGACATCAAAATTGAAGTGCCAACCGACTGAATCCTGCCCGTCAGCCGTCGTTGCAGCATCGACGCTGAAATTCCCGATATAGCCTGCACCGCCGTTCTGCGGCGAGACGCTGACGGTATGGCTGTCCGTTGGATTCGGTTCGCTGAATGAAAGTGTGCCGCCGGCGGCATCCTGCTTTCCCGGAGGATCGATCACGACCGTGCCGCCCTGGCCGTCGCTGGACAGCGAGAAGGTCGAATCGGTGTAGTCCCCGGCGAGCGAGATCTGCGCGGTGTGGTTTTGCGCATCGCTGATGGTGAGGATGCCGCCGGAAACCGTGCCGGCATACCCGACCGTCGTTCCCGTTCCGAATGCGATGTCCTTCAGATCGATCTGGTCCGAGCCGGATAGGTTGCCGTTGCCGGTCAAATTCAAGACCTGCGCGCTGAACGAGGAAGAGTGATCTACGATCAGCGTCCCTGTCGGGCCGCCGAACGTTACCGATCCGGAATCTGCGGCGGCGAGTTCGAGGGTGGCGCCAGCCCCAATCGTTGCCGCTCCTGACGGACCGATTGCCTGGCTTAGCGCCAGGTGCGTGCTGGCCGGCACACTCACGGCCTCGAAACCGGCCGTCTTCGACGCTGGAACACCGATCGTGCCGTCGCCGTTGAGGTCCTGCTCGAAGGTCGTCTCGATCGATTCCAGCGCCGGGTCGGTTGCCGACACAACATCAACGATATTGGAGGTATGGAGGCCGGTGTTGTCGGTGCTCCAGACCACAAATTGATCGGTAGCCGTGTCCTTCCAGGCGACATCATATCCGGTCGACGTCAGCACCGCGCCGATCGGTATCCAGGCGCCATATTGACCTGCGACGACCGCCGCACCCGCAGCTTGCAGCTCTGGGCCGGTCCCAGTTCCGGGGCTCTCGAGAAAATAGTTATTTCCAACTTGGACCAGGCTGATCGTTCCAAGCGAGTTGGTGTCCGTCTGGATCAAAGTGGATGCAGCGGGAACACCGATCACGCCATCGCCGTTGAGGTCCTGATGGAAGGTCGTCTCAATCGATTCCAGCGCCGGGTTGGTTGAAGACACAACATCAACGATATTGGAGGTATGGAGGCCGGTGCTGTCGGTGCTCCAGACCACAAATTGATCGGTAGCCGTGTCCTTCCAGGCGACATCATATCCGGTCGACGTCAGCACCGCGCCGATCGGTATCCAGGCGCCATATTGACCTGCGATGACCCCCGCGCCCGCAGCTTGCAGCTCAGCGCCGGTCCCGGTTCCGGGGCTCTTGAGAAAATAATTACTTCCAACCTGGACCAGGCTCGTCGTTCCAAGCGAGTTAGTGTCCGTCTGGATCGTCGTAGGCCCCGTTACCGTAAAGCCTTCCCAAGCGCTCCACGTGGTGCCGTCATTGGCGCGGACCTGCAGCGAGTCGACGCCGCCGGTGCTTTGGTAGGTCAGCTGTGAAAGCTGCGCCGCCGTCACGTCGATCTCTTGGTTGTTGGCCTGCGCCACACCGTTGAGAGCAAAGTGCCCGTTACCAGTGTCCTTGAGCGCGTATGTAGTGATCGCATCGCCGTCAAGATCGGTGGCTGTGAGCAGCGAAGAGGCCGCGACAGCTGTGGAAATGGTGCCCAAAACCACGTTCGCAACCGTCACCACCGGCGCTCGGTCGATCTCGATTTGCGAGGTGGTACTGAAATTTTGCGTTCCATCGTTCACGCTCCAGGTAACGGTGCGCTCAGGATGGCTTCCTGTTGAGGAATCCGTGCCCGTATCCTGGTAAGTGACCGCGCTCAGCAACGTCTCGTAAACCGCAACTGTGGCACTTCCGGTCAGCGTCAACGTATCGGTACTGGCATTCCAGCTCGCCGTGACACCGCTACCGACCGAACCGTTTTGTACACCATTGACGTAAAGCTCATCCCCCGCGACCGCGCTACCGCCGGCATTCGCGATCTTAATCGTCACACTCGACAACGTTGCGCTTGCCGAGTCCGTAATCACTGGCGGTCCGCTCAGGAGCGTAGTGGCTGCCCCTCCCTGCACCGCCTCGGATGTTGCCGCGGCGGCGACGATGCTTTGCGACGTTTGTGATGCCAGATTAAAGCCGAGAGCGTCGAGCTGTTCCTTGTCGCTGGTCGTGAGCCCCTGAA
>Ga0302320_10012348_pt1 | contig 17961 bp, 17 predicted proteins | sample Bog_T0_3_FD_202130 | JGI IMG/M metagenome (GOLD analysis project Ga0302320, IMG submission 202130) | Peat permafrost microbial communities from Stordalen Mire near Abisko, Sweden - Bog_T0_3 | ecosystem: Environmental > Terrestrial > Soil > Wetlands > Peat | place: Sweden: Abisko, Stordalen Mire...
GGCGGGGCCAACGAAGACGACGGGGGCACGGTTTTCAAGATCACCTTGAATGGCAAGCTGACGAGGCTTTATAGCTTTTGCTCGCGAGGTGGATCGAGGTGCACCGACGGCCTATCCCCCGACGCCGCGCTAGTGCAGGGCACCAATGGGACCTTCTACGGAACAACTGAAACGGGCGGGGCCAATCACGATGGCACGGTCTTCAGCCTGTCGGCAGGACTGGCCCCGTTTGTGGAAACATTGCCTGCATCCGGCAAGGTTGGAACCGCCGTCAAGATTCTGGGAAGCGACCTAACGGGCACGACCAGCGTCACCTTTAACGGCGTCGCGGCTACGTTCACTGTGGCCTCGGCCTCCGAAATCGAGACTGCCGTGCCCACCGGCGCCACCACCGGCCAAGTCCAGGTAGTAACGCCCGGCGGCAAGCTGAGCAGCAACGTGAACTTCCGGGTGCCGTAGTCCCACTTTACTCCTTCTTCGCAGGAACCGGGGCTCTTGGCTGGAAGGCTGCGCTTCCCATTTGTGCGCGATTATTAACTGAGAATATAATTTCGTTCAGAAGCAGAGGAAAACCCAATGGCCATCCAACCCGGAATGATCGAAGGAACCGCCAAGGAAATCAAAGCGGCACTTGCCGAGATGCCCGACAACGCGGTTGTGCGCCTCATGGTCGGCCGTCCCAGCCTGTCGATTATCGCTCGGAAGTTACAGCGCGAATCCGCGATCCGCGGCATGACAGATCCGCAGCACGATGCGCTCATGGCGTCCCTGAAAAATGAGCGCTGATGCGGGTCGTCGTAGATACCAACATCCTCGTTAGCTTCGCGATCCGGCCCAAGCCGGAGTTTGAAAAACTATTCGATTATCTGGCTGTACACGGCGTTACCCTGGTCTCGGAGGAAACGATTGCTGAACTCTTCGCGGTGTTGAGCCGCGAAGCATTCCGCCCGTATATCACGCAGGAGAGCGCGATCGATTACGTGGAATGGTACGCTGGAATTTCCGAGTCGGTCGCCCTTACTGAACACGTCGCCGTATGCCGCGATCCCAACGACGATAAGTTCCTTGCCCTCGCCGTCGAGGGAAAAGCCAACTGCATTATCTCCGGAGACAGCGATTTATTGGACATCGTCGCTTACGAAGATATCCCGGTTTATCGCGCTGCTGAATTTCTCAAGCTTTTCGCCGAGTAGACGCTAAGGCCTCGGGCTCTGCCGCCTTGCCGGAAAATTGGCCTTGAATCGTGGCCCGGCCGAACGGCCTAACCACACATCACTTTTGCTCCGGGAACCCCATGCGCGCAACCAGATCCCGATAGGCGGGGTCGTCGTGCAGGCTGTTAAACACCGGATCGCTCTCGACCAGGGGGAAAATTTCATCATGCTGATCGAAGTCGGACTTCAGATACGCCAGAGCTTCGCGTTTTTCGTCGAGCAGCGAGAAGGTCTCGGCCAGGTAAAACGCCGAGAATCTTCCCTGCTCGAACATCTTTTTCTGCAGCGGCAACATGGCGCGCAGCATGCCCTCGCGACCGTTCGCGGCGAAGCCCCGCTCGCCGGCATTGGCCAGCGCGAGCGCCGAGTCATCCTGCATCAATTGCGCTTCCTTTTTCAACTCCGCCAAATAGTCTGGATAATCGCCACTCGCCAAATACATCCGCTTCAAGTAGCGATGCGGTGACATAAAATCGGGCTCCGCGGTTTCCATCTGCTTCAGCAGATTCATGGCTTCGTCGCTGCGGCCGGCCTGGAATAGAATCTCGCCCCGATCCGCCAGTATCGACTTCGAAGCCGGATCGATCGCCTGCGCCCGTTCGATCTCGGCAAACGCTTCCGGGTAACGCCGCAGCGTCATCAAGCAGGTGGCGTACCAGTGATGCGCGGCCGCATTCTTTGCATCCAGCTCAATCGCCCGCCGGAATTCACGCTCCGCCGTGCTCGCGTCCCACATTCCGTAAAACGACGCGTAAGCCAGCGAAGCGTGAGCTTCGGAGGAGCTGTCGTCGAGTTCCACCGCTTTCCTTGCCGCAGCCAGGGCGCGAGGATAGGCTTCCGTCCCCGGCATCCCGCTATATTCGCGCAGCAAATCGTAACAGTCCGCCAGTCCGACGTACGCCGGAGCGTAACTCGGATCGTGCACGATCGACTGCGTAAAAAAGTCGACCGCCTTGTTCAGATCCTCGGGGGTCCGCTTGCTCCAGTAGAAACGCCCTTTCAAATAGAAATCTTCGGCCTCGGGATTGGAGGAAGGACGCGGCGAAACCGCCGTCGAAGTTATCTCTGCCCTCCGATTCTTGCTGCTGGCCTTGGCGCGATAGCTCGGTCGGAAACTCCAAGCCACCAATAGCAACGCCAGGGCTGGAAGCACCCAGATCCATCTCCTACGCGGCATGAACGAACGCGGCAGTTGCGTCGTAACGTGCTCTCCCGGCTGGGGCGCGCGCGCATCTTCTATTGGCGGCACATCAATCTGCGGCACAACTTCGGCGACCGGCGCAGCCCGCGGCTCCGCACTGCGCAGCGGGGCGATCCAGCGATATCCCCTGCGTTCCACGGTCTCGATAAAAACTGGATTCTCGGCGGAGTCTTTCAGCGCATCCCGCAGCCGGTTGATGGCGCTGCTGATGCCGTGGTCGAAGTCCACGAAGACGTCGTCCGGCCACAGCGCTCTACGAAATTCTTCGCGGCTCAACACTTCGTTCGGCCTGCCGAGCAGCAGCTTCAGGGCGCGAAACGGCAACTCCTGCAGCTTTACCTTGATCCCATTCTTGCGCAGTTCGCCCGAGCGCAAGTCGGCCTCGAACACGCCGAAGCCAATCACATCGTCCCGTGGAGTGGAGGCGTTCATAGTTTGAGCACCCCGGGGAAGGCCGCAGTTTATCACGGGAGTGCCTCCGCAAAGCCCCCGCTTTCGGGCTAATCCGCTCGCCCACAGCTTCTTTACTCCCGTGAGAAGACTGCGTACTCCATACCAACGAAACCCTTTAGCGCGTGAACTAAGTAGGAGTGCCGGGTGAGCCGCAGAGCATTGACGCCGGCCCCGCTTTTGGAGAAAGTCAGCTCCGCGTCCTGAGTTTCATCGCCGCCGATGCACGGTGCGGTGACCTCGGGGCCGACCCCAGGGAATATCAAGAAATCTTATCCCAGGAGACTTTCCATGAAGAACCTTCGGCAACAAAAAGCAATTCGCATCGTCGCAGCACTCGCGCTCACTCTCGCCCTCGCCAGCTTCGCCATTCCTGCGCAGGCTCAAACCTTTAAATCGCTGCACACCTTCGGAGGGGTCGACGGCACACCCCCCGACGGAAGCTATCCCAACGGGCTGGTTCAGGGCACCAATGGATATTTGTACGGAACCACGTTCTCGGGCAGTTCGCTTGGCAACAACATCAACGGGATTGTGTTCAAAATCAGCACTGGCGGGACGGAAACGGTCCTCGATAACTTTTGGGCCGAGGGGCCCCTAACGGGAAACCAGGCGGCGCTAGTGCTGGCCACTAACGGGGACTTCTACGGGACAACGACGTCGAACGGGGCGCTCTACAGAGTCACCGCCAGCGGTGCCTTCGATGACCTGTATGCTTTTTGTGCAACCGGCTTACCGGACTGCGCGGATGGCGCCAGTCCCGGAGCGACATTGGTGCAGGCCAGCAACGGCGACCTCTATGGAACAACACAGGGAGGGGGCGGAGCGTATGGCCAGGGCACGATTTTCAAAATCACCACGGGAGGCACGCTGACCACGCTGCACTCCTTTTGCGAAACCCAGAACTCGGAGGGTAACTGCCTGGACGGAAACGGGCCATACACGGCGCTGGTACAAGGCACAAACGGAATCCTCTACGGCGCCACGCATGTGGGCGGGGCTAATGGCGAAGGCACGATTTTCCAAATCACCGAGGCGGGTAAGTTTTCGACGCTTTACACCTTTTGCAACGTCTCAGGTTGCCCGGATGGCGCCCATCCCTACGCCACGCTGGTTCAGGGCTCTGACGGGAACCTCTACGGAACAACCGGCTCCGACGGGACCGGCGCCTTTGGCGGAGGAGGCACATTTTTCGCCATGACCCCAGGCGGCAAACTCACCACGCTCTACAGCTTTTGCAGCTTGGAAAATTGCGCTGACGGGAACTACCCTATGGCGCTGATGCTGGCCACCGATGGGAACTTTTACGGGATGACGGCAGCCGGTGGGGCCAACAACCTTGGCACGATCTTCCAAATCACCCCCAGCGGCGTGCTGACCACGGAGCACAGCTTCGACGGCACCGACGGCATCGTCTCAGAAGACTTCCAACCTGGACCGTGGCTCATCCAGGATACCAGTGGGACGTTCTACGGGGTGACTCCAGAGGGCGGGGCCAACTACCAAAGCTGCGCCACCTGCAACGGCACCGTTTTCAGCTTGTCCATGGGCCTCGGCCCATACGTGGAAACCCTGCCGACCTCCGGCAAAGTCGCGTCGGCGGTCAAAATCCTGGGAAACAATCTGACGGGCGCGACCAAGGTTACCTTTAACGGCGTCGCGGCCACCTTCACCGTGGCCTCGAGTACAGAAATCACTGCCACCGTGCCCACCGGCGCCACCACCGGCGAAGTGGAAGTTGTCAATGCAGCGGGTAAGACGCTAAAGAGCAATGTTGCCTTCCAGGTGCCGTAGTCAGGAATCGGTAGGGAACGAAGATCCGGGAGAAGTGGTGTCGCGGGGAACGACACCACGTCTCCCAAATTGATTGCGCAATCAAGACTGCGGAACCTACCGAAACGAGAAGTTGCGGGAAGTTCCGAGTCGATCGCCGTTCTGCCGAATCACACTCCGAGCCGCCGCACGATGGCCTGAAACCGTGGATCGGATCGCACCGGGTCCATTTCCGGTTCAACATTGATGAAGAGCAGCCAGTAATCATGGTTCTGGTAGGACTTCTCCAACCATTCCAGAGCCAGCTCCCGGTCGCCCAATCGCACTGCATCGTAAGCCACGTCATAGGGCCGCCTCAGTCCGCTCGCCACGTCGGCGATATGCTGCTTCATGATGCCGCGCGCTTCTTCGGTTTGACCATTGACGAGGGCTCGCCGAAAAGGATCTTGTGGAAACTTGGCGTCGACTGGGATTCAACAGCAGCGCCTTCTTGTATTCCTGCTCCGCGGCCGGCCAGTCGTAATCGTAGTGGCACGCCACCATCCCCAGAACCGCATGCGCCTTTTACTCTGTGGTTTCCTCTGTGTCCCCTGTGGTAAAGCCTTTGAACTTGTGCCGGGAACCCCGGAAATCCAAGGAAGAGGAAGCTACTCCGTCTCCGCACTCACCCTCTCGAACTGCACTCGTGGCACAGAAACCCGCACCCGCGGCACCCTCACCCGGATGCGCGGGCAAATCTCTGGGCTAAATTCAGCTAAAGTGCGCGCCCCGGCAACCTGCGCCTCCATCCGTGCCCGATCCGCTTCGAGCCGTGCCAATTGCGCTTCTCCCCGCGCCGACGCGGCCTCAAACCGTGCCATTTCACCCTGCGCCCGCGCCCATTTCGTCTGCAACCGCGCCATCGTGGTCCCCAACCGGCACGACGCAGCTTCGTCCCGCTCCGCAATCGCGTTTACCTTCGCCACCAACCCGTCAGCGCGCCCCACCGCTAACGCCAACGCCTCCCCGGACTCGTCGCTAATTCCCGCCGTCACCTGACGCACCACGCGATGCGCCCAGGCCGCCCCACCATCCTGATAGAACCCGTTCAGCCCCAAAGCCAGCACTCCGGCAGTCAGCCACGCCCACGCGTTTGCAGTTTTCATCAAAATCACTCCCTATGCCAGATTGGACGAACCGCAGACCAGACCGTTAGCGGGAAAGCGACGGCGTGCTGGGCCGGGACACCGGGCACAGGTAAACTAAGTCGATTGATGCCGTTATTTGCCCTAACTGCTAAAGCCCTTGTGGGCCAGAGGGTCAAAACGTGGTATCGCCTGTTAACAGCAGCTGACCTAGGGCACAATGGCAATGGGGTATTTGTTCGATGAACGGTACTACGAATCCGGTCATTTCAATCTGGAGGCGGAGAATCAGTGCGACTAGCACTTCGCTGGGTTTCCTCTTGTTCGGGGCCGCCTGCTTCGCGTACCTAAGATATGCATCAGATCCCTCAGACTTGCATGTGCAAGAAAGGCTTCAGCATGCGCGAGCGTTGGGGCTGCTCTGGAATGTAACCTTCTACGGATCGCCACTTTTGTTTGTAGTTTCACTTTCTGGAACAGGTTGGAGTCGCTGGAGCGGATTAGTCTTTAATGGAGGTGCATTCCTCTGCGCTCTGATGACATTAGGGGCAATGTGTGGCCCTTTCGGATGCAGCTAGCTGTGGCAATATCCCCATTTCACGCATTGGCCGTTCGTCAACCACGCGGCACGATTCTTGTAAATTGGAGCCCATCTGCTTCGCAGCTTATTCTGTTTTTGAACCGTGCCTCCTGCCTGGCGGGAACACCACCCGGAAGCCACTGGATGCAAGTGCCGCCAGGGATCGCAGCGCGGCTGGGACAGAGCTCTCGGGGCGGGGAGCCTTGGCGGCTGCCACTGCGCGGTCAGCGTGCGTCTTGATCGATGGGTGGCCAGTAGTCAGGGTGCACCTCTCCTTCGCTTTAGCCCGGCACACGGGGCACCGCACCGACAGTATCTGCTTCAGCGTCAGTTGGTCGGTCTTCACTCCTACAGTATTCAACATTTCCGCATTCAGGTCTGGTCATTTCTGCTCTTCTGCTCTCTGGTTCGAGTTGCACAACGGCACTACTTGTTGCCACGTCACCAGGTGTTTGCAAATGAACACATTCTCAGTTTGGCGACGCCATAGCACTCCCGCAGCTGGTTCGACCACCCGGATTTGGTTATAAACCCAGAGCCTTCACTTGCTCCTCGGTTTCATAGCCGAGCCAGTGCGCGACTTCATGCCACACCACCCGCTTTACTTCAGCCCGCAAATCCCCGGCCGAGCACCGCAGAATGGGACCACGAAAGACAAATATCAAATCGGGCGCATACTTTACCTGGGCGGTTGACTGTTTCGTCCGGACCGTGCCGCTATACAACCCCAGTAATTCAGTCCCCCGGTGCCATTTCTTTTTGTTCGCGATGTCCTCCAACACCTCCGCCGGAGGCTCGCCAAGCACCTGAATGCCGGGGAAATCCGGCAAGTCCCGGATCTTCTGCGGCAGCGTGCCGTACGCCCATTCCACGATCTCCTCAAAGCTTTCGGAGTTTGCCGCGCCGGCCATAAGCCAACTTTACCACCGAGATAAAGCCGGAGACCTTTGCACCGGCAGGCCGGGGAACGTGAGCGATCACTGAGCGCGATAACTGTTGCAAAAATCGCCAACGCGCTCAATGACCATAGTCAAACGTGTAATCGCGATTTCACTCATTGACCAAGGTACCTTCCACTCCCGCCCCCAACCCAAATTACCTTGACTTCAACCCCGAACCAGCCTCTAATTAAAGGACAGACACAACCTGATCTTTGACATTCAAGTGAGAGACCTAAGTCCAGCAAATGCAATATTTTGCGAGACAAACACTGAACCTAAAGCACTTAAGGTCGTAGCTTTCACCAAAGACCTTTTCCCTCAATATTTTACAGGTAAGTCTTTCCTTTTCAATATTTTAGCAGTGCTAAAAAACGTAAGCCATTGATTATAGGGGTCTTACAGATTTGTTTTTTCTCGCCAATCCGGATCAACCGCGCGAAAGTTCAAGTTCCTTCAGCCTCTCCAAAATCATAGGCCCCAACTGAGAAACGTTGCCCGCGCCCATAGTCAGGATCATGTCGCCATCCTGCGCCGCGCCCACCGCCGCACTTGCTGCCTCCGCGAAAGAAGCTGCATACCTTGCGCTCTTCCCACTCTTCTCGGCGATAACACGCGCCAACGCTTCTCCGCTGATTCCTTCCATCGGCTTCTCGCTCGCCGCATAAATGTCCAGCACGAACAGCGAATCGCAATCCGCGAACGCGTTGCTGAATTCCTCCATTAGGTCCCGCGTGCGAGTGTAACGGTGGGGCTGGAACACCACGTGAACTTTGCGAAACCCGCACTGCCGCGCCGCTGCCAGCGTCGCCTTGATCTCAGTAGGATGGTGGCCATAATCATCGATCACGCTCACGCCCGCCGCGCGACCGCGCAGTTGGAAACGCCGGTCAACGCCGCGAAACTGATCGAGCCCGCTGCGGATCGCATCCACCGCCACATCCAACCCCACTCCCACAGCGATCGCCGCGGTTGCATTCAAAATGTTATGAACGCCCGGCACATGCAAGGTAAACTCGCCCAGGTCTTTTTCGCGGTAGCTGACGCTGAAGCGGCTCAAAGGCCCGCTGACCGCGCCCATCGCAGCGCGGCCATTCCTTAACTTGATCAGGAAATCCGATCCGCGCCGAGTGCCATAAGTCACCGTGCGCCGGCGCACTTCGGGCAACAGTTTTCTCAGAACTGGATCGTCATTGCACGCGACCACCATTCCATAAAAGGGCACCCGATCCATGAACTCCAGAAAAGTGTTCTTCACATCGCGCATGTTGCGATAGCAATCCATGTGCTCGCGGTCGATGTTGGTCACGACGGATAGAATCGGCGAGAGCTTCAGGAACGAGCGGTCGCTTTCGTCGGCCTCGGCGACCAGGTATTGCGACTTGCCGAGGCGCGCGTTCGACCCCATGGCGTCGACGCGTCCGCCTACGACGACCGTGGGATCAAGCCCGCCGCCCGCCAGCACCGCGGCGACCATGGAAGTGGTGGTGGTCTTGCCGTGCATGCCGGCGATGGCGATGCCGTATTTCAGGCGCATCAACTCCGCCAGCATCTCCGCGCGCTGAATCACCGGGAGGTGCAACCGGTGCGCCTCAACAACCTCCGGATTCTCCGGCGAGATCGCCGAACTCGTCACCACCACTTCGGCCCCGGATATATTTTCGACACGATGTCCCTCGAAGATCGAAGCACCCAAACCAGCCAACCGCTGGGTGACGCCGGAACTTTTCAAGTCCGAGCCTGAAATCTTGTAGCCAAGATTCAGCAGCACTTCGGCAATGCCGCTCATGCCGATGCCGCCGATGCCGACGAAATGTATCTGCTGAATTTTGGCGAACATTGCTTTAGCTGATTAGTGATTAGTTATTGCCATTGCGCGGTGTGACGTTCCAGCCACCAGCACGCGGGATCGCCTTGCTGCGGGAAGATCGACCGGCTGCATTGCTCTTGAATCGTTCCCGTCAAGTCGTACTCGGTTTTGTTTCCCTTCAAGGATGTTGCCAGAAACTGATGGACCTCGACCGTGCCGTATCCTGCGCCATGGGACACGCGCCAGCGCCATACCAGCCAGTCCCCGGCGTAGAGCACTGCGAGCAGCACGATCAACACTACTACGCCTAAGCCGAGTTGCCGCTTCCAGCCTGACATCTCTGAGACCCTCGAGTTACCGACCTATTGCGCCACCGGACTTGGTTACCGCAAACAGAAGTTAACCGCAAAGTGCGCGAAGAAAAGCCGCAAAGTACGCCAAGAGATGATGCTGCTATCTAAGCATCTTCCATGCCCGCCAGTCGCGCTGCCATTGCCGCGATATCCCGCGCCGCGTTGGGATGCGCTAGACCGCGCGCGGCCGCGCTCATCTGCTCCAGTCTTCGCGGGTCTCCCAGCAGGGCGGCAATGGACTCCGCCAGCCAGACGCCGTCTAGTTTCAATTCTTCCACCACCACAGCCGCACCCTCTCGCGCGAGGGCCTCGGCGTTGATCCGCTGATGATCGTCGGCGGCGCGCGGGAACGGCACGAAAATCGCGGGCTTTCCCGCCGCCGTAATCTCCGCCACTGTGCTTGCGCCTGAGCGGCAGACTACCAGGTCCGCGCGCGCGAACGCTGCGGGCATGTCCTGAATGAATTTGAAAACCTCCGCCGATTCTCCTAACGATTGATATGCCGCCAGCGCGTCATTATAGTCACGTTCGCCGGTCTGATGGATGATGTGAATTCCCGGAGCTTGGCGCTGCAACTCGGGCAAGCATCGGATCATGGCTTCATTAATAGCATGCGCGCCCTGGCTTCCGCCAAACACCAGCAAGGTCGGGGGTGCTGCCGCGCCTCTATTTACTGGGATTTCGAAAAACGCGCGGCGCACGGGGACGCCGGTGACTTCCGCGTGACGAAAGTATTTTGCCGTTTCTTCGAAGTGTACGGCGGCACCGGACACGAAGCGCGCCACGATGCGATTGGCAAATCCGGGCACCACATTCGGCTCGAAGGCCAGGGTCGGAATATGTTTCACAACAGCGGCGAGCATCGCCGGGCCGGATGCGTATCCTCCGACGCCAATGACCACATCGGGCGCGAATTCGTTCAGCATACGGCTCGCGTCCCAGAGCGCGCGCGGCAGATCGAATGCGGTTTTTGCGCGCGTCATCAGACTGACATTTTTCAGCGCGCCGACGCGCACCAGTTGCAGCGGGTAGCCAGCCGCCGGGACCAAACGGTTTTCGATCCCGCGCGCCGTGCCGATGAAGAGCGATTCGGCGCTGTAATTTTTCTTGAGTTCGTCGGCGATGGCCAGCGCGGGGATCACATGGCCTCCGGTGCCGCCGCCCGCCAGAATCGCACGCATGGGGTGACTATAAACCAGGGGAGAGCTATCGATGGGCGCTGGTGTTGACTAGATGCGTCCCCCGATTCAATCAGAGGCGAAAGCCCGCATCCTTGAGGCTTGGGTTGGTACAGACAGAGAGTGCGGAAAAACTCGTTGTGGATGCAAAACGCGACCACCGCGGCTGAAGCCCGGTGCTGATTTTAGAGCTTTACGCGGCGCTGAAGCGCCGCTCTTCCACGGTGCTGCAAGCATTATGTGTGTTTCCCACAACCTCTGAAACTCATGCCCTTCCCCAGCCTCCCGCGGATCGAGCTTTCCGCTCAGCCCGATCGTTACTTAGCCGCGATAGTTCAGTGCCTTCAATCCCATGAATCTTGCGCCGTCTCCCAACTCTTCTTCGATGCGGAGCAACTGGTTGTATTTGGCGATGCGGTCGGTGCGGGAGGCGGAGCCGGTTTTGATTTGGCCGGCGCCGGTGGCTACGGCGAGGTCGGCGATGAAGGTGTCTTCGGTTTCGCCGGAGCGGTGCGAGATGACGGAGGTGTAGCCGTTGCGGCGCGCGAGATCGATGGCGTCGAAGGTTTCGCTGACGGTGCCGATTTGATTGACTTTGATCAGGATGGAGTTGGCGACGCCTTTCTCGATTCCCTCCTGCAAGAATTCCACGTTGGTGACGAACAGATCGTCACCGACCAGTTGGATTTTGCCGCCGAGTTCTTTAGTCAAATTCTGCCAGCCTTCCCAATCGTTTTCGGCGAGGCCGTCTTCTAGCGAGACGATGGGATAATCCGTCGCCCACTTCGACCAGAAGCGGACCATGTCGTCGGAACTCTTCGCCGACTTGTCGGACTTTTTGAAGACGTATTTGCCGTCCTGGTAAAACTCGCTGGCGGCGGGATCGAGGGCGATGGCGATTTCTTCTCCGGGCTTGTAGCCGGCTTTGTCGATCGCTTCCAGCACGACTTCGATGGCTTCGAGGTTCGATTTGACCGAGGGCGCGAATCCGCCTTCGTCGCCGACGGCGGTGTTGTAGCCGCGCTTTTTCAGCACGCCTTTGAGGGTATGAAAAACTTCCACGCCCCAGCGCAGGGCTTCAGAAAACGAAGGCGCGCCGACGGGCATCACCATGAATTCCTGGAAGTCGACGTTGTTATCGGCGTGGGCGCCGCCGTTGAGGATGTTCATCATTGGTGTGGGCAGCGTGTTGGCACCGGCTCCGCCGAGATAGCGGTAGAGCGGCAAGCCGTAATCGGCGGCGGCGGCGCGGGCGGCGGCCATGGAGACGGCGAGAATCGCGTTCGCTCCGAGGCGGCTCTTGGTTTCGGTACCGTCGAGTTCGATCATTTTCTGATCGATGGCGCGCTGGTCGGAGGCATCCCAATTTGCGAGGGCGTCGGCGATTTCGCCATTCACATTTTCCACCGCTTTAAGAACGCCTTTGCCGAGAAAGCGGGTCTCGTCTCCGTCGCGCAACTCGACGGCTTCGTGTTCGCCGGTGGAGGCGCCGCTGGGGACAATGGCGCGGCCGATCGCTCCATCGACTAACTGCACTTCGGCTTCTACTGTGGGATTGCCGCGCGAGTCCAAAACCTCGCGGCCGAGGATTGCTCCGATGTTGGTCATGTGCTTACCGTCCTTATTATTGTCTGAGTATGAGTATAAAATTCTGGAGTTGTCGTCCACGCGCACAGCATGGCGAGGACCGCCGGAGTTAAAGGTCAAGCTGCGGCCGGTAAGATAGCCAGTGCCGGTGTATGTCTTGGCCATGAAGCCTTACGAAACCCCTGATTATAGCGGAAGGAACACATCCCCGGGATGTGACGGGTTCGGAAAGCCCGAAACAAATTACGTCTTTAATCGGCTTTGAATCGCCGCTCTTCCACGATGGCGCAGGCGGAAGATTCACGTGGCGGTGATATATCGACATCAACGTATATTGGCAAAAAAAAAACAAGAAAGCTATGCAGGGTGAGCATGAACTTGGCATCAGAGGAATAAGAAAGAAGAGTATTCCCAGGACCAGGAGAACGCGATGATAAGGATAACTCTGTCGGCAAGCATCGGGCTGGTGGTTTTGCTGGGTGGCGCGTTGCGGGCGCAAGCCCAGGCAACCAAGACATCGTATCCGAGCATGGCTCCGGTTGAGCAATACATGATGGAGCGCGACGCCGAGATCGCGCTGGCGCGGAGTGCCGCGCCGGAATCCATTTCGCGGGATGCGGAGGTGATGGTGCTCGGGCGCCATGGTTACGAAACCGCTGTCCACGGGAAGAACGGCTTTGTGTGCATGGTGGAGCGGTCGTGGACCGCGGGAATTGACGAACCGGAATTTTGGAATCCCAAGCTGCGGGCTGCGATCTGCTTCAACCCGCCGGCAGCGCGTTCCTATCTTCAATATACGATCAAGAAGAGCGAGTGGGTATTGGCTGGGCAATCCAAGGCTCAGATGTTCGAGAGTGTTAAGGCGGCGCTCGACAAGAAGGAACTGCCGAGCATGGAACCCGGCGCAATGTGCTACATGATGTCCAAGCAATCGTACCTGAACGATCGGGCGGGGCACTGGCACCCTCACCTTATGTTTTTCGTTCCTGAAACGAAAGGCGCACTTTGGGGCGCAGATCTGTCGGGTTCCCCGATTCTGGTCTCGGAGGTCCCGGAGGATCGGCTGACCGTATTTTTGATTCCGGTGGGGAAGTGGTCGGATGGTACGGCTGCGCCTACGGATGAGCCGTGATCGTGAATCTCTGCGAGTCGTGCGCCACAGCGTCAGGCTCGGGGTTGCGGCAGGCCCTTACCTTCTGTGGTTCCACGGATGCGGCGGGATATTGTTCCAGCCAACTTCGTGGTCTAGAGTCGGTCTAGAATCAAAGCAACAATCGAGAGAGTCCAGGGTTCAAAGATCTGAGGAGGAGTGATGAAGAATCGGACAGTTTTACCGCGAATCTTGCTGCTGGCCTGCTTTTGCATAACCTTGTTCATAACTACGATGGCCGCGGCGCAGAGTGGCGCTCCGGTGCCGGCCGGGACGGCTTTGATGGTAAAGCTCGAGACGACTCTCGCCACTTTCAGCAATAAACCCGGCGATCCGTTCCACGGGCGTTTGACGCAAGCCGTGGTGATCAACGGCAACACGGTCATCCCGGCTGGAGCGACCGTGGAAGGCCGCGTCACCAAAGTGGCCGAGCCGCGGCGGATTGCGGGCAAACCGACAATCGGAATTTTAGCCGAAGCGCTGGTTCTTCCGACTGGTGAACGATTGTTCCTGGACGCTTCGCTGGTGGATACAAATATCGGGGAAGGCACCGACGTGAATCAAGAAGGCGAGTTCAAAGGGTCCGGACATGATCGCCGCGATCAACTGGAGACCGGCGGGGGTACGCTGGGCGGAATGCTGGTTGGCGGCTTGGTGGGTGGGCCTCCGGGGATTTTAATTGGCGGTGTGATTGGCGCGGGCTCGACGAGCGCGCACTGGCTCAGCAAGCATCGGTCGGCCACGCTTCCCGCGGGAACGGAATTGACGCTGGAACTGAATCGTCCGTTGGCGTTGAATGCGGCACCGGCGAGCGCGGGGCAGTGAGGGCTAACCAGCTGAATTCGAGCCGGACCATTCGGTCCGGCTTTTCTATTGACGACGACACAAACTGGTTTCGCTAATCTGCGGACCATTCGTAGGGGAATAACTTACCGGCATCTTCCGGGGTCAAGTTCACTCCCGCCAGTTCGGCCGCGCGAGCCATGACAGGATCGCGGCGCGCCGCCAAATCCGCGGGCGTGGGCAGGAGGACTTCATCTGGAGTTACCCCCGCATGTTCCAGGCTCTTGCCATCGGCCATGATCAGATCGGCGCGGGTGATCGAATCTGCGTAATAAACCGGGGGCAAGCCCACGCTGCGTGGATACGTTCGTGACTCCATCACCAATCCAGAACTGCGATCGCCAATCACGGTTCCGCGCTTTTCGATCTGAACAACCCGCGCAAATAGTTCGGCTGCCGAACTGGACCCGCTATCCACCAGCACAATCAACTTGCCCGTGAAAGGTTCGTGGTGATTCTTAGTGACCAGTGGCTCGGTCTTCGAACGCATGATCTTATTCGCGATTTTCACTTCGTGGTCGAACACACCTCCGAGGAGATACTGAAGACATTCCTCCGCGCCGCCGGGATTGCCGCGCAGGTCCACGATAAGGCTTTGGTGTTTCCTGGCCTTGGCCACAAGTTTTTCGATCTCGGATTCCGAAAGAAAAAATCCAGGAAGCTTAACGATCATCAAGCCATCAGTCAGTTCGGTCGTCTGCGCCCGCATCCGATGCGCATAATTCTCGTATCCCAGACGGAAGTACTGGAAATCCACTCCATACGGATGATCGATGCCGCTAACGATTTTAGGCAGCTTGTACTTGGCGGCGACATCCAAGGTTCGCGTGGCGCCGGATTGGTCTCTTACAGACACCTGCAGGCTCTTTTGTTGTGATAGACCTTCGATGGAGTAGCTAATCTTCGGGAGGCTGAACCGCGTCGGTCTTACCTTGTCAATGGTGAGTATCTCATCGCCGGGTTTCAACCCTTTGGCTTCGGCGTCACTATTGGGGCGCACGCGCGTGACCAGACACCGATCGCCGACGAGTTGAAACGTCCAACCGTAGTCGGTTCGCACATCCGGCTGGGGCGGGTAGAAACGAGTGTGAGAATCGTTCAGGTCATCTGCCAGCACCGCGATTTCAATCATTGCGGCATTCCAGGAGTTCGCCTTGGCAATGCCCGCCTTGGCTTCTGCGACTTTGGCGTTGAAATCGACGCCGTGGAATTTTGGGTCGTAGTATTCCTTACGGATATCCGACGCGACGCCCTCTAAGACGGATTGTGCCCGTTCCCGGTCGATTCCCGACAACTGAGAAAAAGCGGGAACCGCCAGCGAGCTGATCAATGCCAGAAAGGCAAAGGAGCGGATTAGAGTATTGCCGATTTTCATGGGCTTCTGCGACGATTCGTCCAGAAGAACGGTGACATTCTACAGTTATTTCGGTCCGTATCAAGCCTTAGTTTCAGCGACAGACGAGCGAGTATCGCTCTTGAGATCGGCGGCCAGCAGGCGGTGGAACCATTGTTCTCCGGCTTCGCGGCGCACCGATAAGCGGCCTGCCTGGTAGGCTCGCGACTTCAGGCCGCGCTGCACGTCTTCGCAAATGCCGAGATCTTCCTCCTGCACCCGGTTGCCGATGTTCACCGAGCGCTCGTTATACTCGCGACTCTTTTCACCGATGTCGGCGAAATAGAAATCGAAGATCACGGTACAACGGTCAACGTCCACGGGGATGACGAGATTCGTATCCATGTATCCCTCATAGCAGTTGATCATGAGATTTGGATGCTGCCAGAAGTACCATGCGCGGTCACCCTTGCGGGCTGACCCAGTCTCAGTTTCCGCGCCGGTGGAGACCATGGGGCTCGATTGCAGGCAGTAACGGTCTTCCGTCTCGATGGTGTACTGCTTGTAATCGAGCACGGAGCTCAGGCCTTTGTGAAGGTGAGGGACGTGATAGCCGCCGTCGAGATAATTGTCGACGAATACTTTCCAGTTGCAATGAATGTTGTAGGTGCGGCGATCGAAGTAACGGAGCTGACTTATGCCAAGAGGCGCAACGCGAGCCGCGAGGCGGCCGATAAATTCGGCGAGCGGTGGCGTGCCGTTATCGAGATTGACGAAGACGAAACATTCCCAGGTTTCCACGCGAATGGGGACAAGGCCGTTCTGCGCGCGATCAAAATTTTCGACGCCTTCGAACTCGGGCATGCCTTTGAGCGATCCGTCCAGCCCGTAGTTCCAGCCATGATAGGGACAGTGTAAAAGAGACGCTTGGCCGCAAGGCTGGGTCACGACTGCGGCAGCGTGATGCCGGCAAACATTATAAAAGGCGCGCAAGACGCCGTCGTTGCCGCGCACAATCACGACGGGCTCGCCGGCGACCGTCGTGGCGACAAACTCTCCGGCGGAGTGCAACTGGTCGGTGCGGGCCACCAGTTGCCAGGTCTTGCCGAACACGTTTACACGTTCGAGTTCCGCGATGCGGGGATCGACATACCAGGCGGCCGGAATGGTTGATGCCTGCGATAGCGGAGCGCGGTCATTGTAAGAAGATAGAATCTGCTCGATGGAACTTTGCATGTCCTCGATATTATCCGAGGATTGAAGCGAAAACGAGCAGGACTCTCAGTAGAGGCCTGCTCGTCTTCGTGGATTAACTTCGGCTGGGGGATCAATTTCTAGCTGGCGTCGCGCATCCGTGGATCTTCCGCATGCACCAGTGGCTCGTCCACCAGATGCTCGCTGAGGAACCAGACTTGCAGCTCGTTGCCGCGGAGCACATCGCTGACCACAACGTCGTTGGTTCCAGCATCGCCCAGCTTGGTGGAGCGTTCGGCCAGCTCGCGGCAGTGGCCGATGATGATCTGGTGTGCGTCCAGCAGGCGGGAAATTTGCACCGGAACCTCTTCCCTGCCCTTCGGCGGGCGCTCAATGCGAGTGGTTTCGGCGACATCGGCGGCCATCGCAATCGAGATTCCGCCCAGCAGCTGGATGCGTTCGGCAATGGTATCGACCAGTTCCGACTGTTCCTCGAAATGTTTGTCGAACAAGAGATGCAATTGATAAAAAGTTGGTCCCGCAACTTGCCAATGCGACTTCTTGTAAAGGTCGCGGAGAGTTATGGTATCGGCGAGGAGTAGGTTGAGTTGCTCGGTCATTTCCAGGCGGACGGGTTCCTCCAGGTCAAGAGGCAACATGTGCGAAACCGTGCCATAGGCTTGAATTTCACCCGCTCGTTGATGCAGGCGAGGCTGCGCGCTAATGCCGCCGCGCTCGTTGCCAGGCTTCTTCCCATTCGAATCTTTCTTGGCCATAAATAAAGTCTCCTTGCGATCATTTTGGTGATCATGTTTGATGATCAGTTTGGCGAATCTTAACTGCACTGCAGGACTTTGACAAAAGGTCGGCGGCTTTTGGATGCGACTCGCCAGCGATTGGATGCGATCGATTGAGCTTCGCCGCTTCCGGCCCGGGGCGAGCGGACTCCTGGGACGCACGAGGCGACGAGATTTGGCCGCGGCCGAAAAGGCGGCCGAAAAGAATGCGAGACCCAAGTTTGACGCTATCGCAAGCATTGTTTATGATCAAACTGCGGGGTGGAGCAGTCTGGTAGCTCGTTGGGCTCATAACCCAAAGGTCGGTGGTTCAAATCCACCCCCCGCAACCATTTACGAATTTGGGGGACTACCGGCGTAGTCCCCAATTCCAAATCACTGGATCGTGGCTGTTTCGGGCCTCAAGTTCTTCAGGGAAACTTCCTTCGCCCTATCC
>Ga0302320_10012351_pt1 | contig 17959 bp, 13 predicted proteins | sample Bog_T0_3_FD_202130 | JGI IMG/M metagenome (GOLD analysis project Ga0302320, IMG submission 202130) | Peat permafrost microbial communities from Stordalen Mire near Abisko, Sweden - Bog_T0_3 | ecosystem: Environmental > Terrestrial > Soil > Wetlands > Peat | place: Sweden: Abisko, Stordalen Mire...
TCCGGGCAGACCTCCAGAGCGCGTTCGACGCTCGATTCGCGCAGCAAATGCAGCATCGGATAAGGCGAACGGTTCGTGTAATTCTCGATGTCCTCGGGAGCCGTTCCGGCGAACTGGTAGCGCGGGTGAAAACTCGCGATCTGCAATTCGCCGAGGAGATCGAGTTCCTCGAGGACGGCGTCGCACTCGCTCAAAAAATCGTTGTAGTCGAGGAAATCGTCGAGCGTCGACGGATGGATCAACAGCGTCGTTTCGCAGCGGGCGGGATCTTCCGACCGCAGCCAGAGCAGTTCGACTCGCAGATCCTCGAGCAGCGCGGCGGCCGTCGTGCACGCGCTGACGCGGTAGCGAATCCGACCGCCGCGATGGGCGGCGTCAGCGAACGGGCACAGGTGCAGGCCGATGACCGCACGTTCGAGCCAGACCCGCGTCGCGGCGACGATCAGGGCGTCGGGATCGGCGCCGTCGGGCGGGGTGGAATCTGTCGGACCTGCGGCGGCTTCGGCTTCGGTGATGACGGCAGTACTCAGGTATTGAAGCGCGGACACTTCGAGTATTCTAATCGTTCCTCCCACTTCATGCCGACCCAGTCGAGAACCCCGAACATGACGCCAGGATCCGCTTCTGCACCGAGGGGCAAGATTCCCGCCACGCTGATCCCAGGAGACGGCATAGGACCGGAAATCGTCGAATCGACGGTCGCGGCGCTCGAAGCGCTGGGCGCACCCTTCGCGTGGGACTATCAGGTCGCGGGCCTGGCGGGCGTCGCGGGCGACGGCGATCCGCTGCCCGCCGCGACGCTCGCGAGCATCCGGCGCACGCGCCTCGCGCTCAAAGGGCCGCTCGAGACCCCGTCGGGCGGCGGCTACCGGTCCTCAAACGTGCGTTTGCGCGAGGAATTCAAGCTCTTTGCAAATCTGCGGCCCGCACGCACGATCGTACCCGGCGGCCGGTACGACGACATCGACCTCGTGGTCGTGCGTGAAAACCTCGAAGGACTCTACATCGGTCACGAGCATTACATCCAAATCGACGACGATCCGCACGCGGTCGCGATGGCGACCGGTGTGAATACGCGCCAGGGCAGCCGGCGACTCCTGGAATTCGCGTTCGAGCATGCGCTCGCCACGGGGCGCAAGAAGGTCACGATCGTCCACAAGGCCAATATCATGAAGGCCCTCACCGGAATCTTTTTGGAAACCGGTCTGGAACTCTACGAACGCAAGTACAAGGGCCGCTTTGCGCTCGACACCGTGATCATCGACGCGTGCGCGATGAAACTCGTGCTGAACCCATGGCAGTTCGACATGCTCGTGACGACCAATTTGTTCGGCGACATTCTCTCGGATCTGGTGGCCGGACTCGTCGGCGGTCTCGGCATGACGCCCGGAGGGAACATCGGCGTCGATGCGGCGATCTTCGAAGCCGTACACGGCTCGGCTCCCGACATCGCCGGCAAGGGGATCGCGAATCCGACGGCTCTGTTGCTGGCGGCGGCGATGATGCTCGACCACTGCGAACGGGTGGATCTTGCCGCGCGCCTGCGCGATGCGATCAGCGCGACACTCAACGTCGATCGGGTACGAACCGGTGATTTGGGCGGCCGGAATACGACTGCGGAATTCACTCGCGCCCTGGTCGCGCGCATCCGCAATGCCCAGCAGCCTGTCTGAGTGCGCCGGCAGTTCCCGTCACACGATCGTCTACGTCGAGCACGGGTCGAGGCCGACGTCGGCCGCCGCGGCCCGGGAGCGGTCGGATTCGAGATCGAGCGAGCGACAGGCGAACAGGTAGACCAAACCCGAGACCGGCAAGCCAACCAGCATCGCAATATCGGCGCCGCCGAGCGCGACGGCGACGGGTCCCCGGTACAGGTCCGTGCTGAAAAACGGAATCATGACGACGAAGCCGACACCGTAGGCCGTGAGTCCACGCCAATTCCAACGCCCGTACATGCCGTCGGCGTTGAAGATCTCGCGCACGGAATAATGCCCCTTGCGCACCAGATAGAAATCGACGAGGTTGATCGCGGTCCAGGGCGTGAACAAGTAGAGCAGCACGGCGAGGAACTCGCCGAATCGCGCGATGAAATCATGCGATGCCGCGAACGCGATCGCCGTCGCCGCGGCGGCCGAAAAGCCGAGGGTCAGGAGCCGTTTCGCGAGCGTCGGGCGGCCGGGTCGCAGCGAGTCGGCAACGCTCAACAGGGTGAGCGATGCGCCGTAAAAATTGAGCGACGTGATCGTGACGAGTCCCAACAGGGAACAGAGCAGCAGCGGCTTGCCGAATCCCGGCAGCACCCCATCGGCCGCAACTTCGAGCGCCCTCGCGATTTCCAGGCCCGGATAAAGCGCCGCGGCGAACGTGCCCACCAGCATGGTCCACGCGCCCCCGACGAAGGCGCCGAGATAGGTCCACCAGAACGAGGGGCCGACGCCAACATCGCGAGGCAGGTAGCGCGAATAGTCGGACACGTAAATCGACCAGGAGATCTGATACGAAGCCGCCGCGAAGAACTGCGCAAGAAAGGGCACGGCTCGAAACCGCCCGAGCGCCAATTGGTCCGGCGTGAAGTGGCCGTGCGCGATCACCGCCGCCGAGAACACCAACAGCGCGACGATCAAGACATACGCCACCCAGCGCTGCGCCACGTGAATGAGGTCATAGCCGACGACCGCGAGCGCGACGGATGTGGCCGTGAACACCAGCATGGCCGGTTTCGCAGCGCCGCCGTACAGTGAATAGACCGTCTGCGCCGCGAGGATCTGGTTGAAGGCATTGAAACCGATGTAGGCGAGCAGCGCCACTCCCCACACCAGCAGAGCGCCCGTAAATCCGAATTGCGGCCGCGATTGGATCATTTGCGGGAGGCCGAGCTGCGGACCCTGGGTCGAATGGAAGGCCATGAAAAACGTTCCAAATGCGCAGCCGAGCACCACGGCGATCGACATCCAGACGAGTGTGCCGCCGAGCGCCCCTCCGACGATACCGGTTGCCACCGTCGCCAGATGCGCATCGCCCGAGAACCACACCGGCCACAAGTGCCAAACCTTGCCATGGCGCTCGGCAATCGGGATGTAGTCGATCGAGCGCGTCTCGATGAGGCGGACGCCGCGCGTTTTTTGCATGATGATTGACCTTGGGAGAGGTTGCGAAAATACTATCACCGTCGGGCGGCGCAGATGCCGCATTCTTGTCGGCATTCACACCGTCATGTTGGAGAGAGTTCGCGATGCGCGAGCGGCGCTTGGTGCGGTGGCTGCTGTTGGGGGTGCTTGCCGCGCCGATGGCTGCATGCGGGCAGAACCGCGATGCTCTGCGCGAGATCGCTCAGGAGCAATGCTATCCGCACTGGGTCGCTGCGCATGAACCGAAACCCTGCGAGCGCCTCGTTCTGCCCGACTCGACCGGCGAGCGGGACGGGTACGCCGTGCTCCACGATCGCAAGGGCGGCGCCCATTTCCTGCTGATTCCGACCCGCACGCTATCCGGCATCGAGAGTCCCGAACTGCTCGCGGCCGGCGCGCCGAACTACTTCGCCGCGGCTTGGACCGCGCGCGCGGAACTCGAGCGCAGCGTCGGCCATGCGCTGCGTCGCGAGGCGATCGGCATGGCCGTCAACGCGCACTACGCCCGCAGCCAGGATCAATTGCACATTCACGTCGAGTGTTTGCAGCCGCGGGTTCGGGCGGCGCTCGAGGACAATGCGGCGCGCCTTTCGGATCGCTGGACGCCCTTTGCGCTCGACGGCTGGGATTTGCTCGGACTGCGGATCCGCGGCCCGAACCTGGGCGACGCCAGCCCCTTCGCCTTGCTCGCCGAGGGGCTCCCGGACGCGAAGCGCGACATGGGCCGCTATTCTTTGCTGGTCGCGGGCATCGCGCTCGCCGACGGCCCCGGATTCGCCGTACTTGCGGGCACGGGGCCCGGTACCGAGCGATTGCTCGATGCGACCTGTGCGGGCGTGTAAGATTCTCGCCGGTTCGGCAACCGCGAGATGCACCGATGAGCGCCTATTCGATCCTGATCCTGGGCGTCGCGCTCGGGGGAGCCCTGGGCCTGGTCACACGCGGACTATGCCAGACTCCTGAGGATCAGAAACAATGGGATGCAAAGCGCGCTCAGGCGCTCGCGGACCAGCGCGCGCACGCCGAACAGCTGGAGCGCGAACGGGCTGCGCGCAAGGCCGACCCGATGGCATGGGTGAGCACGCTCGATCCGATGACCTCCGGCGGCTGGGAATTCCGCACCGTCGCGGGCGACGGCGCGTGGGCGGCGTTCAGCACGACCCATCAGCTCAAGCGCTCCGGGCACGTCGTGACCGTCTGGCTGCGTCAGGAGTTCGCGGAATCGCAAACCGACGCGAACGGCGACCGCTACCTCAGCATGGTGCAGCGGGTCGACTACGACTGCGGCAAGGACCGCGAGCGCCCGACCCTCGTCATTTATTATTCGGACAACAACATCAAAGGCGCCGCCCAATCGGAACAAGCCGATCCCAAACAGACTCCATGGACGCCGATTATCCCGGGAACACTCGGCGAATCCGAGATGCAATGGGCGTGTAACGCGGACAAAGCCGTCCCCGCGCACTGACCGGCCGAGGTCCGCGGCCGAGGCCGCGGTCACGCCGCTTCGTGGGCATAGCGTGCGAGCGCGACGGCCTCCGCCTCGCGAAACGAAGTCACGAAGGCGTCGAGAGCGTTGACGCCCGCGGGCCGGGACTCCGCGCCGCTCGCGCTCCCGGCCGGGGCAACGCCCGGCAGCGGCGCGGCTGCGATATGCGCCGAGAACCCCGGGAAGAACAGGGCAATGACACGCATCGCGGGGTTTGCGGCCCGCAGCCGGCCCGCGAGCTCGCGTCCGCGGGCACGCTCCGCGCCCGGCGAGGCGCTCACGACGAAGGCGAGTGCGACACTTGCGGCGGATGCGCCGTCGGGCGCGGCAGCCTGGACCTCGTCGATGAGCACGTGGCGCGCATCGATGCTCCGGGACCGCAGCACGCGCACGAGGATCTCCGCCGCGAGTTCGTCGGCGATCGTGCCCAAGCCGATGCAAATGGCGACCGAACCGTCCGGCACCTGCAGGGGTCCCTGCCACACGCCGTACAGGCGCTGGCGCTGCGCCCGCAACGCCCGGCCGAGATTCGCATCGTCGAGTACCGACACGCGCCGATCACGGCGCCGCATCCGCGCCGTGCCGCCGCCGAGCGCACCAATGGCCGCCGTGACGGCATCGCGCACCTTGAGTCGTTGATCCTGGTCGATCGTGCCCGCCTCGAAGTCAATGCCCGCCAGATACATGGCCGGCATCAGCACACTGTCGCAGTAGATCGCAAACGAGTTGCGCTTGAGGAATTGCCGGGCGCCCACGATGATTTCATGCGAATCGCCGGAGAGCGCACGCTGGTAGAAGCGCTGCGGCATGGTCAACGCCGGCAAGTCGCCGAGCAGCACGTCGAGCAGGTTGAGCGTCTTCGAGTTGCGGCTGACCACCAGAAGACACAGCGTCACGGGCGTCGAGAGGATCAGGCCGATGGGTCCCCAGAGCCAGCTCCAAAAGATGGCGGCGACGACGACCGAAAGCGGCGACAAGCCCGTGGTGTGACCGAATAGCTGCGGCTCGACGAGCTGGCCCGCCACCAGTTCGACCGCGAGGAAGATCGAGGCCGAGACGATCGCAAGGGACCAGGCCGGCTCGACCGCCGCGGCGAACGCCACCGCGAACAGCGCGCCGATCCAGATGCCGATGTACGGGACGAATCGCAGCACGCAGGCAACCGATGCCCACAGAATCGCGTGCGGCAGGCCGACCAGCGCGAGTCCGATCCAGAGGCAGAGGCCGACTCCCAGGTTGACCAGGAATTGCGAGACGAAGAAGCGCGACAGGCGCGCGCCGGCATCGTTGATCATGGACGTGGATGCACGAATATCCGCGGCGCCCGCAATGCGTATCAACCGGTCGCGCAGGGCTTCGTGTTCGAGCAAGACGAAAATCAGGACGATGAGCACGGTGCCCGCGGTCTCGAGCGGCACCCAGATCGACGCAAGGACGCGCTGCACGAAACGCAGTGATCCCAACGGCGCATCCGTGCCGACCGGCGACGCGGGACCGGCGGCTCCCACCCCCGGCGCGAGCGCCGGCGTCGCCCACGGCGCCGTCTCGGCACCGAGCAGCTTCGCGACGTGGCCCACGGTGACGGCTTGCACGGCGTCGGCCTTGCCGCGCAATGTCGCTTCGTACTGTGGCAAGTGCGCCGAAACCCGCACCAGCTGGGAACCGATCACGGCCGCGACTGCGATGAAGGCCAGGGCGACGCATAACACCGCGCAAACCACGGATATGGTCTGTCCAAGGCCGATGCGCCGCATTCCGTGAACCAATGGCAGCATGAGGAAGCTCAGCATGATCGCCAGAGTCACCGGAACGAGGACATCACGGGCCAGGTAGAGAACACCCAAGACCGCGGCCGTGGCGACGATACGCACGGCCCCGCTGGCAGCCGGCGATCCGGGCGGCACCTGCTGATCGAGATTGCCGGAAACGGCCATTGAGTCAGCATATCAAAAGCAAAGTACTTGACGAGGGATGCTCGGCGTTTAGACTCAGGTTCGCGCCCGATCCTTGGCCGCATTTTGTCGAGCCGCCCACCATGCCATTCCTCCAACGTGCAGTGCCGACCACCCTCACCGATCGGGCCGCCGCGGATTTGCGCTTCATCCGCGAGACGATGACGAACGCGGCGTCGTTCACCGCCCTTTCGGGTATCGGCTTCATCGTCATCGGTATCGGCGCGCTGGTGACCGGCTTCGCCGCGCGGGGGGTTGCTCTGCCCGCCGATCGCTTGACGCTCTGGATCGCCGATGCCGTGGTCTCCGTCGCCATCGGACTGCTGTTCATGGCGCGCAAGGGTCGCCTCGCCGGTCAGGGCTTGATCACGGGCCCATTTCGCAAGTTCGCGCTCGGCTTTTCACCGGCGGTAGCGGCCGGCGGCGTCGTGAGCCTCATGTTCATGCGCGCCGGTATCTTGGCCGAACTGCCGGTGGTCTGGCTGCTGTGCTACGGCGCCGCCCTGATGGCGGGGGGCGCGTTTTCGGTGCGTATCGTTCCCATCATGGGTGCCTGCTTCATGGCGGTCGGCGCATTGGCGGCCTTCTCTCCAGCGGCGTTCGGGAACGCGGCGATGCTCGTAGGATTTGGCGGACTGCACATCGTGTTCGGCGCGATCATCGCCCGGCGGCACGGCGGCTGAGGGCACGGTCAGCTGCGCTTGCGCCGGCGGCGCAACGTAGTTCGCGACGCGCCGACCCCGACGATGAACATTGAAACGATTCACGTCGAGGCGAATGGGCTCCGATTTGCCATAGACCGATGCGGGAACGGCCGCAGTCTTGCGCTGCTGCTGCACGGCTTTCCCGAGTCGCGCTTCTCGTGGCGTCATCAATTGCCGGTGCTCGCCGAACTCGGCTTTACCGCTTGGGCGCCGGATCTGCGCGGCTACGGGGAATCGGATCGGCCGGACGGCGTCGCGGCTTATGCCATGACCGAACTGCTCGCCGACGTCGCCGCGCTGATCGACGCGGCGCGCGCGCGGGGTATGGACGGTCCGGTAACGCTGATCGGACACGACTGGGGCGGCGCGATCGCGTGGTATTTCGCGCTGCTGGCGACGAGGCCGCTCGAACGCTTCATCGTCATGAACCTGCCGCATCCGACGCGCTTCGCGGAAGGTCTCAAGACGCTGCGCCAGTTGCGCCGTTCTTGGTACCTGTTTTTCTTCCAGCTTCCCTGGCTGCCTGAGCGCCTGCTTGCAGGGAACGGCGCCGCGGCGATTGCGGGGATTCTTCGCCGCACGGCCGTCGACAAGACGCGGTTCCCGCGCGACGTGCTATCGGTGTACTGCCGCAACGCGCAGCGGCCGGGCGCACTGACCGCGATGCTCAATTATTATCGCGCCGGCTTCCGGTATCCGCCTCCGCCACGTCGGGAGTTCTGCATTCCCCTGGAAACGCCGACGCTCATGATTTGGGGCGAAGAGGACCGCGCGCTCGGCAAGGAGCTCACGGTCGACACCGGCACGCTCGTGCGCGATTTCACGCTGCGCTTGCTGCCGGGCGTGTCGCACTGGGTTCAGCAGGAAGCGCCCGAAGCCGTGAACGAGATCTTGCGCGAGTGGCTCCTCACGTCGCGCCCCGCCTCCGGGCTTGCGCGCGCGGCGCGCGTCAGCCGCGGCGACTGACGGCCCCATGGCACTCGACGATGAAGTACCCGGCGCGGCATTCGAAATGCGCCGTGCGATCGAGTGTTTGCGCGGCTGCCACGCTCTCGCCGGAGTCGACGATGCAACCCTCGAAGCCCTTGCGGCAGCGGCAGTTCAATTCTCCCTGCCGGCCGGCATCGTCCTGTTCGACCCGGGCTCACCGCCCGATGGTTTCTACGTGCTGACGTCCGGCCGCGTCGGCGTGAGGAGCTCTGAAGGCAACACGTGGACCGCGCAGATCGGTGGCGGCGAATTGGTCGGCGAATTGGGGTGGCTGCTCGGCGAGGCGCGCAGCGCGCAGGTCGTGGCGATTCGCGACAGCGAGCTCCTGTGGCTCGAACGGACGGCCGTGGACGCCGCGGCGGCCCAATCGACGGACTTCTCGCTCGCGATCGCCCGGTTGTGCGCACGTCGGTTGCAGCGCACGAATCGCCGCGAAGTCTTGGGGCCGCGGGCCCGTATATTCACGATCGTACCGAACGCACCGGAAACCGACACTGCGATCCTGGCGACGCAGCTCGTGACCGAACTCGCTCGTGCGGGTCGCACCGAGTTGGTGTGGGACGTGCGCGCAAGTTCCCATACCGCCGGGTGGTTCAACCACATCGAGGCGGCCAACGACTTCATCGTGTACCTCGCCGATCCGGCCTCCTCCGGCTGGACGCGTCAATGCTGCCGGCAGGCGGACACGCTGCTGCTCGCCGGCAACGCGGGCGATGCGCCGCGCGCATGGCCTGCGGCGATCCCGGAATCGGCGACGCGCAGCGGCATGCGCATCGAACTCGCGTTGCTGCACGGGGGAGCGTTCCAGTCCGGCGCCGCCCGCACCTGGCTCGACGCCTCGCCGGCCGTGGCACATCATCACGTGATCGACGCGAGCGATATCGCGCGCCTTGCGCGCCTCCTGACCCATCGGGGCGTCGGTCTCGTGCTCTCCGGCGGAGGGGCCCGCGGCTTCGCGCATCTAGGCGTGATCCGGGCGCTGCGCGAGGGCGCGGTACCCATCGATTTCATCGGCGGCGCGAGCATCGGATCGATCATCGCCGCCGGAGCGGCGCTCGAATGGAGCGACGCGGAGATGCGCCTGCGTTTTCAGCGCACCTTCGTTGCGACGAATCCGGTCAACGACTATACGTTTCCCTTCGTGGCACTCACGCGCGGCCGCAAGGTCTCCCGGCTCCTTCATCGCGAGTTCGGCGACGTCGCGATCGAAGATCTGCGCCTGCCGTTTTTCTGCGTGAGCGCCGATCTCACGACCGGCCGCATCGTCGAGCATTGCAGGGGCAACCTCGCGCACACGCTGCGTGCGTCCGTCGCGATCCCGGGTGTGCTGCCCCCGGTCTTGAGCGAGGAGCGGGTGCTGGTCGACGGCGCCGCCATCAATAACCTGCCCGTCGACCTCATGAAACGCCACGACCCCGGCTACGTCATCGGCAGCGATGTAGGATTGGATCGCACGTTCATTGCCGATTATGCCGCCGAGGATCAGCCGCCCCTGTGGCGTTATTTCGCACGCCGGCGCGGCAAAGCGCCGTCGATCAACATTTTCCAGATCCTGATGCGCGCCGGTATGATGGGCGGCGCGTCGCAAGCCGCCATCCAGCGCCAGCTTGCGGACACGGTCTTCAAGCCGCGCATGGACGGTATCGACCTTCTGAACTGGCACGCGTTCGAACGCGCCATCGACGCAGGCTATGAGTATGCGACTGAACGCCTCAAAGAGTTGACGGGCATACCGCGAACCACGCCGACGGCCGTCGACCTGTCGCGGGGAACGAGCTCGCTGCTCGCGGCTATCGAGAGGCGTTTTCGGCCGGAGCCCTGAGCTGCGCGCGGATCTCATGCTCGAGTTCAGCCAAATCGACCTCTCCCTCGAGGCGAGCGACGATGCGGCCATCTGCGCCGATCAAGAGGGAGAGCGGCAGCCCAAAAACGCCGCCGAAGCGTTCGCCAAGGGCGGCATCGCCTCGAACGACAGGGTACGCCACCGGCAATCGATGCAAGAAGCGCTCGAGTGCCCGCGGATCGTCATCCATCGACACGCCGAGCACCTGCAAGCCTTCGCCGCCGTAGCGCCGTTGCCAGGCCGAGAAACGCGGCAACTCGGCGACGCAGGGCGTGCACCAGGTAGCCCAAAAGTTGAGGAGGATCGTCTTGCCACGATAAGCGCCGAGATGCTGCGGCTTACCGGAAAGATCGAGGCGGGAGAAATCGGGCGCCGGATCGCCGACTCCGGTGGTTTTGCCCCGATCGGTCGCGCCGGGAGCCGTGGGAGCCGCGCTGAATGCCTGCGCGCGCCCCGCCATTCCGCCGAGGACGCACCCCGCCACGGTGGCCGTCAGGGCGAGCGCTGCGCCGATGAGCCGCACTCAGGTGCCCTTGGCGATCGGATAACCCGGGTCAATCCAGTCGTGGCCGAAGTTTTCGGCGATATAGAGTACCCGAACGCGATCGAAGCCGAGCCGATGCAGTTCATCGTATGCGGCAGCGACATTCGGGCAATGCGACCAAGGGCAGCAACCGCAGTAAATCACGATGGATTGGTGCTTCGGCACGGCGGCGAGATGCGCGCGCAGCGATTTGAGACCGGCACCCGAGTTGCCGGGACCCGCATAGACCGCGGCGGCAATGTGTGCTTCCTCGAAAAGCACCCGAAAGCCGACCTGCAGGATCAAGGGCTGCGTCTGCGCCGACTGGCGCATCTCGGCGGCGAGATCCGCCGGTTGCACCAAGTCCGCGGCCGGTATCGATTCCGCCGGCCCAGGCTCGGCAGACGCGCCCGGAACATGGCCGATCGTGATGAAGAGGAGCGCAAGTGTGCCCAGGGAATGCCTCCACGATACTCGCATGCCTATCCTCGCAAAATGTCGCGTTGCTTTACTCTAAGCCATGCCTAGAGCGCCCTCAAGCTCGATCGCGCCGGTGGGCACGCACAAAGCGCCGCCGAGCGCGCAGTGGATCTCGCATGTTGCACGGCGACGCATTGCCGATACTATGCGGTCGCATGCGCACCAACCTCCTGTTCGTCCTCGTGGCGGTGAGTTGTATCGGATCCGCCCTTTGGCATCTGCACACCGCGAGCGCCGGTGTCGTCATCCGGTCGGTGGAGATCGGCGCGACGCCGGCGACCATCTTTCGACCGGCCACGCGAGCGGCCGGACCCGTCGTGGTGATCGCGCACGGCTTCGCCGGTTCGCAGCAGCTCATGCAATCCTTCGCCCTGACGCTTGCGAGAAACGGGTACACGGCCGTCACCTTCGATTTTCCCGGCCATGGACGCAATCCCGCGCCGCTCACAGGCAGCATCACCGAAACGAGCGGCGCGACGCGCACGCTCACAGATGAATTAGCGCGTGTGGCGCGCTATGCGCGCCCATTGGGCGACGGCAGGCTCGCCGTTCTCGGGCACTCCATGGCCTCCGATATCGTCGTGCGATTTGCCGAAGCGACGCCCGACGTCGGGGCGACGATCGCGGTGTCGATGTTCTCACCTGCGGTGACCGCCACGGAACCCGCGAATCTCCTCGTCATCGTCGGCGATTGGGAAGGAATGCTCAAGAAGGAGGCCCTGCGCGCCGAGAGTCTTGCAACGGCACCGGCGACGGCCCGTCCCGGCGTGACCTATGGGGATCCCGCCAAGGGGGTCGCACGCCGGGTCGCCTTCAGTCCCCACGTCGAGCATGCGAGCGTGCTGTTCAGTGAAACCAGCATGCGCGAGGCGGTCGCTTGGCTGGATCGCTCCTTCGGCGTCGCGCGATCTGGGCCTCCCCTCGTCCAGGCCCGCGGTCCCTGGATTTTGCTGCTCATCGCCGGAGTCGTGCTCCTCGCCCGTCCGCTCGCCGCGACACTTCCCGCCGTCGCGCACGTTCCGATCGGCGCCGGACTCGGCTGGCCCAAACTCTGGATGCCGATGGTCGTCCCGATGATCGTGACGCCGCTGTTGCTGCGGATCCTGCCGACGCATTTCCTGCCGGTACTCGTCGGCGATTATTTGGCCGCGCATTTCGCGGTCTACGGCGTGATGACCGCGCTCTGCCTGGCGTGGTCCCAGCGCCACCAGAGGGCGCTCGCCAGAACGCCGATCGCCTCGTTCGGCCTGTTCAAAGCCACACTCGCGGTGATCTTGTTCGGATTCATTGCGCTCGTGTGGCCGATCGACCGTTACGTGACGGCATTCTTTCCGGGCCCCGAGCGCGTGCTGCTCGTCCTCGCGATGCTCGTCGGAACGCTGGCATTTTTCTTGGGCGACGAATGGCTCACGCGCGGGGCCGGAGCGGCCCGCGGCGCCTATGTCGCATCAAAATTCGCGTTTCTCATTTCCCTCGCGATCGCCGTCGCACTGGACCTCGAGCGCTTGTTTTTCTTGATCATCATCGTGCCCGTGATTGCGCTTTTTTTCATCGTCTACGGACTGTTCAGCCACTGGGTCTACCGTGGCACGCGGCACCCCTTCGTTGCCGCGATCGCCAACGGCGTCGCGTTCGCGTGGGCGATCGGAGTCACGTTTCCCCTGCTCGCCGGCTAAGACACGCGGCGCGCGCACGACGGCATGGGCCGATGGCGCGTGATTATGTCAACCCGTGAAAGTGTGACGGCGGTCCGCTCGAGACTTGTCTGCGCCCGCAGACATTCGCATCGATCAGAGTTTGGCTCGCATAGTTGCACTCAATTGGCAACGATCATGGCCGTTATGAAGATGCGTAAACCAACACTCACGAGTTTGACCCTGGTCATGAGTGTCGTCCTGCAGGCGTGCGGCGGAAGCGGTAGCGGCGAGCAAACGAGTTCACCGGCATCGGCTTCGGTCGCGGCTGCGACGGTAGATACAGCCTCGTCCAGTTCGAGCGGCGGCGGGTCGGGCGGCTCGGGCGGGTCGAGCGGCTCGGGCGGGTCGAGCGGCTCGGGCGGGTCGAGCGGCTCGGGCGGGTCGAGCGGCTCGGGCAGTTCGAGCAGCGGCAGCGGCGGCCGAAGCAGCAGTAGCAGCGGAGGCAGCAGTAGCAGTAGCGGTGGCCGAAGCAGCAGTGGCAGCAGTGGCAGCAGTGGCAGCGGTAGCAGCGGTGGTGGTGGCAGCAGTGGCGCCAGTAGCGGCAGCAGCGGCGGCAGCAGTGGCTCGGGCGGTGGCGGGAGCAGCAGTTCGAGCGGTGGCAACTCCAGCGGCGCCAGTTCGAGCAGCAGTTCAAGCAGCAGTTCAAGCGGCGGCGGAGCTACGATTACCGCTGACGTCGTCATACAAGTCGATGCCTCGACGACCGGACCGGCGGTCAATCGATTGGTGCTGGGCACGAACGTCGAATGGGTGGACAGCGGCGATAACCTCCTGCGCTGGAACACACTCACGTTTGATCCCAACATGGTGAGCTTGGTGCAAAGCATGGGTCCTACGGTGCTGCGCTACCCGGGCGGCAATCAAGCAGACGTTTATGACTGGTCGCGAGGCATCGGACCTCTGAGCGCCCGCGGCACCAACCTTGAAGCGCCGTCGAAGCAATCGCAGATCACCTACATGGGCACCGGCGAGTTGCTCGAACTGAGCCAAACGACCGGCGCGATCCCCTTGATTACCGTCAACGCAGTCACCGGTACCGCCGCCGAAGCGGCCGCATGGGTGCAGCAAACCAATGTCACCGGGTTGCAGAACGCAGCCGGCCGAGCCTTGCCCAAGGTCGTTTATTGGGAGATCGGCAATGAACCGTACTACACGGATCCGAGCAATCCGCAGTCAGGCACCTGTCAACTCAATCCGCTCGTCTATGCGACGCGCATCAATGCTTATGCAGCTGCAATGCGGGCCGTGGATCCGACGATCAAGATTGGCATCGCGCTGTCGAGTGAACGGTACAACGGCATCCAGGTGGTGCCCACCCCCTGCGCGAACTATGCGGTCAATGTTCTCAGCAACCTGACGCAATCCGTCGATTTCGTGAGCCTTCACGATGCGTATTTGCCCTACGCCATTTCTGGAGACGACCTCCCGGCGAACGAGGAATACTACGCCACGATGGGCGCCACCCAATCCATTCAAACGGATTTCGCCGCCATGCGAAGTCTGATGCAACGTTTTCCGGCGGTTCAAGGCCTGCCATTTGCAATCACCGAGTACAATGCCCTATTCAGTTTCAAATCGGGTTCGCCCTACTACCATTCGATGGCTTCCCCGATGGGCGGCCTGTTCATCGCCGATGCCCTCCGATTCTTCGCAAGTCGTGACGATGTTCTCATGGCGAACGCCTGGTCCCTATCGGCAAACGACCATTGGGGAGCGATTCATGGACCGACGACGAGCCAGAATCCCTACGGGCGTCCCGATTATTTCGTATTCAGTCTCTTCAGCGAGGCGCTGCAGGGGGTACGGTTGACGGCAAACGTGCGGTCGCCGACCTTCAACTCACCTTCGTTCGGATTCAGCGCCGCCGCGATTCAACTGCCCATCGTCACGAGCTTGGTCACGATGAACGGTGCCGCACCAAGTCAGCAAACGTTGCGGATACTCTTGATCAACAAGGACTACAGCAACTCCCATCTCGCTTCGGTGAACCTCTCAAACGCTTCGGCAATCAGCGCACATTTGAGTTTGCTCACGGCACCCGATGTGCTGCAGACGAACGATCTGCCGGGCGCAATGTCGCGATCCGAGTCGGATCTGAATATCGCCTCCGGAGTTCAAGCCACACTGCCCGCGCACAGCGTGGCTTTGCTCACCATACAGCTCGCGACGGAGTCGCCCTAGCCCGAGTCCGCGTCTTCAATTCACCGTCAGTGTGACGAGCGTAGATTCAGGGAAAGCATTCGAATTACCGGTTGCCGCCGCTGACCCTGTGATCGTGATCGGATAAACGCCGGGCACGGTCGTCGCACCGCACGCAACGCTCAACGTCGACCCAGTGGTCGAACTCGTCGGCGAGAACTGGTTCGTACATCCGTTGGGCAAGCCGCTCGCCGCGAAACTCACGCTATCCGTGAATCCGTTCACCGGCGAGATGGTCACGACATCCGTCGCGCTGCTTCCGCGGGTCACGCCCAGCGCCGTTGTCGCGGGGACCAGACTGAAGCTCGCGGCAGGCGTGACGATCAGGGTCACTGTCGTAAACGCCGTCGCGGTTCCCGACGTTCCGGTGATTGTCACGACATAAGTGCCGAGAGGAGTCGTGAGCGGCGGGAACATGACCAGTTCATTGCCGAGGAACACGCTGCTCACTCCGGCCGGAAGTCCGCTGATGGACAAGGTGACACTCCCCGTAAAGCCATTGTGCGGAGTGACGGTAATCACCTCCGTGACGCCGTCATTTTGCTGCACGGTCCAAGTGCTCGGGGACGTCGTCAGGGTGAAGGGCGCCGCGGAATTGATCGTGTAGGTGGCCGTTGCAACCGGGCTGCTCGAGAAGCCGGCAGCAATCGCGATGGCATTTATCGTCTTGGTGGCGGCGACGGTCAGCGGCCCGCTGTATTTCGTCGAAGACGTCGTTGCCGTTGACCCGTTGGTCGTGTAATAGATCGACGCGCCGGTCGTCGAGCTCGAGAGACTCACGGTCTGAGAAGCCGTGTACGTCCCCGGTGGCGCACTGAACGTCGGGGTCGCGGCCGGCGGCGCGATCGTGTAGATCGCTGTGGCCAACGCGCTGCTGACATAGCCCGTTGCGATCGCGATGGCATTGATCGTCGTGTTGGCGCTGACCGTGATCGGGCCGGTGTACGGGGTCGAACTCGTCGTCGGGGTCGAGCCATTGGTGGTGTAGTAGATCGACGCGCCTGTCGTCGAGCTCGCGAGGCTCACTGTCTGAGCGGACGTGTAGGTGCCCGCCGTTGGGCTGAACGTCGGCGCGGCGGCGGGCGGCGTGATCGTGTAGGTCGCGGTGGCGACCGGGCTGCTGACGTATCCCATTGCGGTCGCGATCGCATTGATCGTGGTGTTGGCGCTGACCGTGATCGGACCGGTGTACGGAGTCGAGCTCGTCGTCGGAGTCGCCCCGTTGGTCGTGTAGTAGATCGACGCGCCGGTCGTCGAGCTTGCCAGGGTCACGGTCTGGGTCGAGGTATAAGTGCCCGCGGCGGGGCTGAACGTCGGCGAAGCGGCTGGCGGGGTGATCGTGTAAGTCGCTGTGGCGACCGGGCTGCTGACGTATCCCGTTGCGGTCGCGATGGCATTGATCGTGGTGTTGGCACTGACAGCAATCGGGCCGGTATATGGAGTCGAGCTCGTCGTCGGAGTCGACCCGTTGGTCGTGTAGTGGATGGACGCGCCGGTGGTCGTACTTGCCAGGCTCACGTTCTGAGCGGACGTGTACGTCCCCGCCGCTGGACTGAACGTCGGCGCCGCGGCTGGCGGCGTGATCGTGTAGGTTGCGGTAGCCACCGTGCTGCTCACATAGCCGGTCGCAATCGCAATCGCCTTGATCGTCGTGTTGGCGCTTACGGTGATTGGGCCGGTGTACGCGGTCGAACTCGTGGTCGGAGTCGACCCGTTGGTCGTGTAGTAGATCGAGGCGCCGGTGGTCGTACTTGCCAGGCTCACGGTCTGAGCGGACGTGTACGTCCCCGCCACGGGACTGAACGTCGGCGCAGCGGCTGGCGGGGTGATCGTGTAAGTGGCCGCCGCGACGGCGCTGCTGACATAGCCGGTCGCAATCGCAATCGCCTTGATCGTCGTGTTGGCGGTTACCGTGATTGGGCCGGTGTACGCGGTCGAACTCGTGGTCGGAGTCGAGCCATTGGTGGTGTAGTAGATCGACGCGCCGGTGGTGGTACTTGCTAGGGTCACCGTCTGGGCGGACGTGTACGTCCCCGCCACGGGACTGAACGTCGGCGCAGCGGCCGGCGGCGTGATCGTGTAGGTTGCGGTAGCCACCGTGCTGCTCACATAGCCGGTCGCAATCGCGATGGCATTAATCGTTGTGTTGGCGCTGACCGTGATCGGACCGGTGTACGGAGTCGAGTTCGTCGTCGGAGTCGACCCGTTGGTCGTGTAGTAAATCGACGCGCCGGTGGTCGTGCTTGCCAGGCTCACCGTCTGGGTCGAGATATACGTGCCGGCGGCGGGACTAAAGGTCGGTGCCGCGGCTGGCGGGGTGATCGTGTAAGTGGCTGCCGCGACGGCGCTGCTGACATAGCCGGTCGCAAGCGCAATGGCGTTGATTGTTGTGTTGGCGCTTACCGTGATTGGGCCCGTGTACGGGGTCGAACTCGTGGTCGGAGTCGAGCCATTGGTGGTGTAGTAGATCGACGCGGCGGCGGTCGTACTTGCCAGGGTCACGGTCTGAGAGGACGTGTACGTCCCCGCCGCTGGACTGAACGTCGGCGCAGCGGCGGGCGGGGTGATCGTGTAGGTCGCGGTGGCGACCGTGCTGCTGACGTATCCCGTTGCGATTGCGATCGCATTGATCGTCGTGTTGACGCTGACCGTGATCGGACCGGTGTACGCGGTCGAGCTGGTGGACGGGGTCGAGCCATTGGTGGTGTAGTAGATCGACGCGGCGGTGGTCGAGCTTGCCAGGCTCACCGTCTGGGTCGAGGTATACGTGCCGGCAGGCGGACTGAACGTCGGCGCAGCGGCGGGCGGCGTGATCGTGTAGGTCGCGGTGGCGACCGGGCTGCTGACGTGACCCGCTGCGGTCGCAATAGCGTTGATCGTCGTGTTGATGCTGACCGTGATCGGGCCGGTATATGGAGTCGAGCTCGTCGTCGGAGTCGCCCCGTTGGTCGTAT
>Ga0302320_10012354_pt1 | contig 17957 bp, 15 predicted proteins | sample Bog_T0_3_FD_202130 | JGI IMG/M metagenome (GOLD analysis project Ga0302320, IMG submission 202130) | Peat permafrost microbial communities from Stordalen Mire near Abisko, Sweden - Bog_T0_3 | ecosystem: Environmental > Terrestrial > Soil > Wetlands > Peat | place: Sweden: Abisko, Stordalen Mire...
GCGGCGTGCAACCGATCGGGGATGCACAGGGACGATTCTCCATCAAGTTTTATCTCGTGGCCATGCTTTTCATCCTGTTCGACGTGGAAGCCGTGTTTCTTTACCCTTGGGCGGTGATTCTGCGCGAGCTGAAGATGTTCGGCTTCTGGGAGATGATGGTTTACATCGGCATCGTCCTTGTCGGCCTTTTTTATGTCTGGAAAAAGGGCGTGCTGGACTGGGGCTTGACGGCAATTAAGCGAGGAGATTTTTAATGGCCCTCGCCCCTGCAATCACGGATATCGAACAGTTGAAGTCGCATCCGGCACTGGGCCGGTTGGTGGATTGGAACTCTGCGGCGGTGCAGGAGGTAAAGTTCGACCGCGATGAGTTGACGATTTGGGTTCCAAAAGAAGCGATACGAGAGATTTGCGCGATTCTACGTGATCTGACCGAGTGTCCGTTCAATTTTCTGGCGGACCTGACGTGCGTGGATTGGTATCCATCGGAGCCGCGGTTTGAAGTTGTTTATCATTTACTTTCCATTTCCAAAAAGGAACGGGTGCGTTTGAAGGCTCGGCTGGACGGATCGAGCGCGGCGATTGAGTCGGTGACGTCGGTGTGGCCGGCTGCGAACCATTACGAGCGTGAAGTATTCGATCTGTTTGGGGTGCGCTTTACCGGACATCCTAACCTGAAGCGCATCATGATGCCCGATGATTGGGAAGGCCACCCGCTGCGGAAGGACTACCCTGTGGAAGGGTACCGGTAGACGATGACGCAATTCCCTACAGCTGTAGCCGAATCAGGCCGAGAAACTGCCTCGGGCGACCGCACCATGATTCTGAACATGGGGCCGCAGCATCCGTCGACTCACGGCGTGCTGCGATTGGTGTTGGAGATCGACGGCGAAACAGTGGTGGGCATGAAGCCGGAGATCGGCTACCTGCACACCGGCATTGAGAAGACTTGCGAGGCGAAGTTTTACCAGCAAGTTGTGCCGCTGACGGATCGCATCGACTACCTGTGCCCGATGACCAACAATCTCGCCTATTGCCTGGCGGTCGAGAAGTTGTTGGGTTTGGAGATTCCTGCGCGAGCGCAGTGGATGCGGGTTCTGATGAACGAGTTGACCCGCATCAATTCGCACCTGGTCTGGCTGGGGACGCACGCCATGGATCTGGGAGCGATGACGGTTTTTCTGTATTGCTTCCGCGAGCGCGAGGACGTGCTGCGGTTTTTTGAGATGGTGAGCGGGCAGCGGATGATGACTTCGTACTTCCGCATTGGGGGGCTGGCGCTCGATCCTCCGCTGGGATTTTTTGAAAAGGTAAAGAAGTTTGCCGATCGGTTCCCGGGAAATGTGGATGAATATGAAAATCTGCTGACGGGAAATCCAATCTTCACGATGCGCACGAAGGGCGTGGCGCACCTGAGCGCGGAAGATGCGATCGCCATGGGAGCGTGCGGTCCGACGTTGCGCGGCAGCGGAGTCGATATCGATTTGCGGCGCGATGCTCCCTACACCGGGTACGAGAATTTTAGGTTTAAGGTGCCAGTGCGGACAGAAGGCGACGTGTTTGCGCGGTATCTGTGCCGTGTGGCTGAGTTGCGCGAGTCCATCGGAATTGTGCAGCAGGCCCTAGCGGGAATGCCGGAAGGTCCGATCAAGGCGGATTCGCCGAAGGTTGTGTTGCCTGACCGCGAGAAGATGAAGACGCAGATGGAAGCGCTCATCTATCACTTTAAGATTATTACCGAGGGCTTCACGGTTCCGGCCGGCGAAGTTTACCAGGCAGTCGAGTCACCACGAGGCGAGATGGGGTATTACATCGTCAGTGACGGGACGGCGAAGCCGTATCGCGTACACATGCGCGGTCCGTCGTTCGCGAATCTACAGGCGCTGGCGAAAATGTGCGAGGGGCAACTGATCGCGGACGTGGTGGCGGCGATTGGGAGTATTGATGTGGTGTTGGGAGACATAGACAGATAATTTGTAATTGGCGATTTGTAATTTGTAATTGAAGGGCTCATGACTCCGGATGAGTTGCGCGCGCGGACTAAAGCGTTTGCTCTGAGGGTTGTCAAGCTTTACCGGTGCTTGCCGCGTTCGGCAGATGCGCAAGTCATGGGTAAGCAGCTCTTACGGTGTGGTACTTCTGTAGCGGCGAACTATCGGGCCTCGTGCAGAGCCAGGTCACGAGCCGAGTTTGCGGCGCGAATCGGCATTGTGGTTGAGGAAGCGGACGAGAGTGGCTTCTGGCTTGAGATGCTGGGAGATGCAGAAATCGTCAGAGTGGCGCTATTGAAGGAGTTGTTGCAGGAATCCAAAGAATTGACGGCGATATTCACGGCTACGCAGCAATCGACGCGAAAGAAGAATTAGTAAACTGCGATGGGTAGTTTGTAATTGAGGAGTACCTGGCTTTTTGAAATTGCAAATTACAAATTGCCAATTACAAATAGAGTGATCATGAGATTTTCTGAAGAATTCGAGACGCGGTTTAGCGAGATGCTGACGCACTATCCGACGCGGCGGTCGGCGCTGGTGCCAACCCTGCTGTATGCGCAAGATGAGATCGGCAGTCTTACGGATGAAGTGATTGCGGAGCTGGCGGGGCGCCTCGATCTTACCGATCTGGAAGTCCGAAACGTGATCAGCTACTACTCGATGCTCACGACGAAGCCGCGGGGAAAATATAACGTGCAGGTTTGCACCAACATCGCGTGTATGCTGCGAGGTGGTGAAGAATTGCTGGACCACTGCAAGAAGAAACTCGGCGTTGGCAACAAAGGCACGACGCCCGACGGAATGTTCTCGCTGGAAGAAGTGGAATGTATCGGTGCCTGCAGTTGGGCTCCGGCGGTGCAGGTGAATTACGATTTTCATGAGAACTTGACGAACGCGAAGATGGATCAGGTTTTGGACGAGTATAAGAAGAAGGGCACGCAGTAAAGGAAATTGAATCATTGAAGGATTGAGATATTGAATCATTCGCTGACCTCAATGACTCAATGGCTCAATAAACAACTCACTCAATGGCTACACTGGTTTCCCATCCCGATGAGGTAAAGGTTATCTCGAAGCGCTTTGGTCAAGGCGCTACGGAGATTGATCGCTATCTCCAACTGGACGGCTACAAGGCCGTGCAGAAGGCCTTGGGCATGGGCGCGGAAGTCATTATTAATGAAGTCAAGAACTCCGGCCTGCGGGGACGAGGCGGCGCGGGGTTCAGCACGGGGATGAAGTGGTCGTTTGTCCCAAAGCAATCGGCCAAGCCCAAGTATGTACTTTGCAATGGCGATGAGAGCGAGCCTGGCACCTGCAAAGACCGGCTAATTTTTGAGCACGATCCGCATGCGGTGATTGAAGGCGTGATGATCGCGGCGATCGCGGTGGGTTCGCACTCGGGGTACATCTACATTCGCGGCGAGTATCGCTACCTGTCGGTGATCATGCAGAAGGCGATCAAAGATGCGTATGCGAAGGGATTTCTGGGCAAGAACATCTTTGGCAGCGGATACGATCTTGACATTTTCTGGCACGGCGGAGCGGGCGCGTACGAGGTTGGCGAAGAATCGGCGCTGATGGAGTCGCTCGAGGGGAAGCGCGGCATTCCGCGCATTCGTCCTCCCTTCCCTGCCGTGGTGGGATTGTGGGGCGGGCCGACGGTCATTAATAATGCGGAGACGCTGGCGGCTGTTCCTGCGATCATTTTGGGCGGCGCGGATTGGTACGCCAAACTCGGCACTCCGAAGAACGGCGGCACGCGGTTATTCTGTTTGGCGGGAAATCTGAACAAGCCGGGCGTTTACGAACTTCCGATGGGCTACAACCTTAAGAAGATGATTTACGAGGTTGGTGGCGGCATTCCGAACGGACGGAGTTTGAAGGCGGTGGTGCCGGGGGGATCGTCGACGCCGGTGCTGTTGCCGGAAGAGATCGATGTTGCGATGGATTTCGACTCGGTGGCGAAGGCAGGGTCAATGCTTGGGTCCGGTGGTGTTGTAGTGCTCGACGATACGGCTTGCATCGTGAAGTTCGCGCTGCGGACGATGAAGTTCTACCGGCATGAAAGTTGCGGATGGTGCATTCCGTGTCGTGAAGGAACGGACTGGCTGGAAAAGACTTTGACGCGCTTCCATGCGGGAGCCGGAGTCAAGAAAGACATCGATAATATTTATTACCTCTCAGAAAACATGTTGGGCAAAACGTTTTGTCCGCTGGGAGACGCGGCGGCGATGCCCACCATGGCGTTCGTGAAGAAGTTCAGAAAAGAGTTTGAAGATCATTTGGATGGCAAGCCGTGTCCGTTTGAGAAGGCGGGAGCGAGAGAAGCGGTGTTGGCTTAAGAAGATTTGTAATTTGCGATTTGTAATTTGTAATTGCGTTGGGTTTTAGATCGGCAATTACAAATTATCAATTACAAATTCATGGCTGACGTAAATCTAATCGTCGATGGCAAGAAGGTCACGGCTCCCGCGGGGACGCTGCTGATCGAGGCGTGCAAGAGCGCGGGCATTGAGGTTCCCTCTTTTTGCTACTACCCGGGGCTCTCTTTGCAGGGCGCTTGCCGCATGTGCGTGGTGAAGATCGAGAAGATGCCGAAGTTGCAGACGGCGTGCACGACGGTCATCACCGAGGGCATGATCGTGGCTACGGACAGTGACGAAGTCCGGCAGGCGCGGAAGGCGATGGTCGAGTTGCTGCTGGGGAACCATCCGCTGGATTGTCCGGTGTGCGATGCGGGTGGCGAATGTGAGTTGCAGGACATGACGTTCTCGTATGGCGCCTCGGAATCGAAATTCATGGAGGCGAAGAACCACAAAGAAGAACAACAGTGGTCTCCCGTGGTCTTCTTTGATCGGCCGCGCTGTATTCTGTGCTACCGCTGCGTGCGGGTGTGCGGCGAGGGGATGGATGTTTGGGCGCTGGGCGTGCAGAATCGCGGCGTTAGTTCGATCATCGCGCCGAATCAGGACGATCATCTCGATTGCGAAGAGTGCGGGATGTGCATCGACATTTGTCCGGTGGGCGCGCTGACATCGGGCGCTTATCGGTATAAGACGCGTCCGTGGGAAATGAACCACGTAGGGACGATCTGTACCCACTGTGGAGATGGATGCAAGACGACGCTCGGCGTGCGGCGCTCGGACACGGGCATGGAAATCGTGCGTGGCGACAATCGCGACAAGAGCGGAATCAATGGCGATTTCCTGTGCGTCAAAGGACGATATGCCTTCGATTTTGCTTATCACAAAGAGAGGCTAACGCAGCCACTGATTCGAAAGAACGGGAAACTCACTCCGGCAACATGGGAGGAGGCGTTTGAGGTCGTCGGCAAGAAGTTTCGCGAAGTTCGCGATCGGGATGGCGGAAGCGCGATCGGCGTAATTGGATCGAACCGCACGACGAACGAAGAAAATTACCTTCTGTCGAAATTCGCGCGAGTGGTGCTGCAGACCAATAACGTCGATCATCATCGAACGGCGGACTATCCTGCGTTGGCGGCGGCATTGCACGGCAAGCCGGGAAAGACGGCTTCGATGCGGGATGTGCTCACTGCGCCGGCCATTCTTCTGATCGGCAACGACCCAACCAACCAGCATCCTCTGCTCGCATGGCAGATCCGGACCAACGTACGCTTGCGACGCGCGAAACTCTATATCATTAATTCGCTTCCAATTAAACTGTCGCGGCAGGCTGCGGGATTTGGATTGCTTCCAGAGAACGCGGAAGCGAAGGCGGTTGGCTTTCTGGCGGGCGACGATTCCCTGCTCGACGGGCTCGTGACTGAGAGCATGACGCGTGAAGATTGGAGCGCGTTGCGGGACAAAATCAAGGGCGAACAGAATCTTGTGATCGCTTTCGGGTCGGAGATCCGCGGACGCGGTGTCGAGCAGCTCGCGAGTTTCGCGGGGACGATGACCGGAGCGAAGTTGATCTGCCTCGGGGACTACGCAAATTCACGGGGCGCCAGTGAAATGGGCCTCTATCCCGATGTGCTGCCGGGATACGAACCCCTGGCCGACACTGCGAGTTTTCAAAAGGAGTGGGGCGGCCTGCCTACTCAAAAAGGGCTCAGCCTGCCGGAGATGTTGGAATCGGCGAAGAACGGCGGATTGAAGGCGCTGTACGTGGTGGGATCAAATCCGGTGGGGCGTTTGGAGATTGATCCATTTACGCTCTCGAAGAGTTTTGTGGTGGTTCAGGATATGTTCCTGACCGAAACCGCAAACATCGCAGACGTGGTTTTGCCGGCGGCGAACGCGTACGAGAAGACAGGAACCTTTACTAACACGTGCGGCGATCTGCAATTGGTGAAGAAGGCCGGCGAGGTTACTGACGTCAAGGCGGATTTCGAGATGATCGTGCGGATTGCGGACGCGATGGGTTTCGACGTTCACGGACTCGTGCCATTCGGTGGAGGCACGCACTCGGATATGGGCCAGACGCGAGGCGCACAATCGGGCGAAGCGGATCGTCACGCCGTGTGGCTGGAGGCGCACAATCTGGAACCGAAAATGACGCCGTTTGATCCGATGGCGATTCTGGATGAAGTGCAGCGGGTGGTTCGAGGCTACGACGTTTCGCGGGTCAATCTGCTGGCCGGCAACGATCAGCATCTGGAGATTGCCGAGAGCGGAGCGAGCGCGATGCAGGATTCGGGACTTGTCGCTCCCGCTCACGACGATTTATTCAGCTCGGGTACGTTGGGACGTTATTCGAAGACACTAAATTCAGTTTACGAAAACAAGTCGGCTGTGCCGGAAGTGGCGGCGGACTAACTACTCACGTAGATCAAGTAGAACCGAGTCGATTAAGAACCGAAGTCAATGGCTCGCGGGCAAGAATGCCCGCTCCACACGGACATAGCGCGGACACAGTTTGAGCATAACTACTTTCATTATTATTTCGATCATCAAGTCGGCGGCCGTTATCGGCATCCTGCTGACTGCGGTGGCATACAGCGTGTGGCTGGAGCGCAAAGTTTCTGCGCACATCCAGAATCGATGGGGACCGACGCGGGTCGGGCCATTCGGGCTGCTGCAGCCGTTGGCCGATGGAGTGAAGTTCATCTTCAAGGAAGACCTGACGCAACCGCATGTGTACAAGCCGCTGTATATTGCGGCTCCAATTATCGCGGTGGTTTTTGCCATCACTTCGATTTCCGTGATTCCGTTCGGAAATTGGGTGAATGTGGGGCGGATTCAGGTGGGTAGTTCACCCGACTTCGGATCGTGGGGCACGTACCTGCAGATCACGGACGTCAATATCGGGCTGCTGATCGTGCTGGGCATCACGTCGATGGGCGTGTATGGAGTAGCGCTGGCGGGCTGGTCGTCGAACAGCAAGTACGCGCTGTTGGGTGGACTGCGGGCTTCGGCACAGATGATCAGTTACGAGGTTTCACTCGGCCTGTCGCTGGTCGGAGTTCTGATCATGGCGGGGAGCTTGAGCCTGCGCGACATTGTCAATGCGCAGGGTGGCGTGTTCTGGCATTTCATTCCCCGTTGGAACATTTTTCACGGACAGACGCTGGCATTTTTTATCTACCTGATTTCGGCCTACGCGGAGACGAACCGCACACCCTTCGATCTGCCCGAGGCGGAATCGGAACTGGTGGCCGGATACCACACGGAATACAGCGCGATGAAGTTTGCGATGTTTTTCATGGCGGAATACGCCAACATGGTGACCGTTGCGTGTATTGCGACGCTGCTTTTTCTCGGTGGATGGCACGGTCCGCTGATTTTCACCTCGCCGATTTTGCAGGCCATCATGCCGGTGGTCTGGTTTTGCCTGAAGGTTTTCTTTTTCATGTTTCTCTATGTCTGGGTGCGGTGGACTTTGCCGCGGTTCCGATATGACCAGTTGATGGCGTTTGGATGGAAGGTTCTATTGCCACTGGCGCTGGCCAATATTGTTTACACGGCGTTAGTTGTGGCTTGGAGAGCTTAGACCAGTTGTCGGTGGTCAGTGGTCAGTTTCCAGTGTTGCGCTGGGTTGCTGCGAACCGACTATTGAGAACTGAGAACTCGCAAAATGCTTACTTTAGCCTTGTTTTTATTTTTCGGAGCGGTCTGCGTGGCGGGTGCGGTGAACCTGCTGGTGCAGAGCCATCCTATTAATAGCGCGTTGTCGCTGATTGTGGTGATGGCTTCGCTGGCGGCGGAGTATCTGCTGCTGGGCGCGGAGTTCGTGGCTGCCGTACAGGTGATCGTCTACGCGGGCGCGATCATGGTGTTGTTCCTGATCACGATCATGTTGCTGAACGCGGGTAAGGAAGAGCGCACCAAGGGGAGTCGCGTCGCGACGTTGTTGGGAGTGCCGGGGGTGGTAATCGGTGGCGTGCTGGTCGCCTGGACGTTGATCCATCGGTCCGATATGGGCAATGTCGCGATTGGGGCGCTGCCGGGCGATCCTAAGGCAATTGCGCGACTGTTGTTCCACGAGTTCCTGCTTCCGTTTGAAGTCACGTCAGTGCTGATCTTGATTGCCATCATGGGAGCGGTGGTGCTGGCAAGCCGGCCGGAGGCGATTGCCCGGCCACATCCGGGGGTTCCGGCGACGCAGGAAGAACGGAAACTCGTCGCCGTGGGAAAGGGTCGATCGTGATTCCTCTTTCTTACTACCTGGTGCTGAGCGGGATATTGTTTGCATGCGGGGTGCTGGGGTTCCTGATCAAGCGCAACATCATTACGATTTTCATGTCGATTGAGTTGATGCTGAATGGGGTGAACCTTTCGTTCGTTGCGTTTGCGGCACACTGGCACGCGCTGAGCGGACAGGTCTTCGTCTTCTTTGTAATGGTCGTAGCGGCGGCTGAGGCTGCCGTAGGGCTGGCGATCATCATCGCGGTTTACCGCACGCGCGAAACTCTGAATGTCGATCAGGTGAACTTGCTGAAGCTATGACGCCGCAGACTCTTAGTCCGTTACTGTGCACGATTCCGCTACTCCCACTGGCCGGGGCGGCGATCAATGGCTTTTTGGGGCGGCGCTCGTCGAAACAAGCCGTGACGGCGGTTGCGCTGGTGTTCTGCGGCGCGGCATTCTGCATGGCTTTGTTCGTGGCGGCGAATTTCTCGTCGGCTTCAGCGCCCTATTCCTACTCTCTTGCCCACTGGCTACGCTCTGGCACGTTTAGCGTTGACTTCGATTTCTATCTCGATCAACTCTCGCTGGTGATGCTGCTGGTGGTGACCGGCGTCGGCTTCCTGATTCACATCTATTCTGTCGGATATATGTGGGAGGACGAGAGCTTTTACCGGTTCATGAGCTATCTGAACCTTTTCATGTTCTTCATGCTGACGCTGGTGTTGGCAAAGAATTATCTCGTCATGTTCATTGGGTGGGAGGGCGTGGGGCTCGCGTCCTATCTTCTGATCGGTTTCTGGTTTACGAAAGACTCGGCAGCGGCGGCTGGCAAGAAAGCGTTCATCGTCAATCGAATCGGCGATTTCGGATTCTTGATTGCGCTCTTCCTGATGATCCAGAATTTCAATTCGCTCGACTTCACGACAGTTTTTGCCGCGGTGCAAACGCATTCCGTGGAGACGGCGGGCGCCGGATTACTGACCGCGATCGGACTTCTGTTAATGGTCGGAGCAGCGGGCAAGTCGGCGCAGATTCCTCTTTATGTTTGGCTGCCGGACGCAATGGAAGGCCCGACACCGGTTTCGGCTTTAATCCATGCGGCGACGATGGTGACGGCGGGCGTTTATATGGTGGCGCGCTCGCACATGATCTTTGAACGGGCGCCGATGGCGCTGATGGTGGTCGCGATTATCGGAACGCTGACTGCTCTTTTTGCGGCGACGATCGGTATCGCGCAGACGGACATCAAGAAAGTGCTGGCCTACTCCACCGTGTCGCAGCTTGGGTACATGTTTATGGCCTGCGGAGTGGGAGCGTTTTCGGCGGGCGTCTTCCACTTGATGACGCATGCGTTCTTTAAAGGACTGCTCTTTCTTGCGGCTGGATCTGTGATTCACGGCGTGGGTGGGGAGCAGGATATGCGGAAGATGGGCGGGCTGCGGGTCTATATGCCGTGGACCTTCCTGACTATGACGGTTGCCACTTTCGCGATCGCGGGCTTCCCTCCCCTCGCCGGCTTCTTTTCAAAGGACGAGATTCTGTGGGAGGCATACTCGAGCCCGTACGGGAGTTGGGTTTACTGGTTGTTGGGAGTGACGACCGCTTTTATCACTTCCTTTTATATGTTCCGGCTGTGGTTTCTGACGTTTTTTGGGGACTATCGCGGGGCGGCCGCTGCTCACGACGAGACGCATGGTGCAGCGAGCGCGCATCCTACGCACGATAAAGATGATCATGGTCACGGGCATGGCGAGCCGCATGAAAGTCCGTGGGTGATGCTAGGGCCTCTGATCATACTTGCGATCCTGTCTTTTGTTGGCGGATGGGTGGGGATTGGCGGGCGCTTCGAACACTTTCTTGCTCCGGTGTTTCAGAGCGGAGCGACTGCGGAATTGGCGCACGAGACTGCTGGAGAGACGGCCGGGAGCGGGACCGAAACGCTGCTCATGTTGATTTCAGTGGGCGCGGCGATTCTTGGACTTTTTCTTGCCTGGAGTTTGTATTTCCGCAGGCCGCAACTTCCGGCGCGCATTGCGGCGAGTTTGGGCGGGCTGTATCAGACAGTGGTTCATAAGTATTATGTGGACGAGATTTATGCCGCTCTTTTCGTCAAGCCGCTGATCGACGGATCGACGACGATTCTCTGGCATGGCGTCGACCAGGGAGTGATTGATGCGGCAGTGAACGAATCGGCCCATGCGGCACGCGAAGTCTCTGACTCGGCGCGGCACATGCAGTCGGGGAACCTGAGGTCCTACGCCGGTTGGGTGGCTGCCGGAGGAGCGGTTGTAATCGCCTACATGGTGTGGATGGGAGTGCGATAGATATGGAGAGCCTCAGTCCCATCATTCTGACGTTGGTGACTTTTATTCCGGCGGCGGGCGGTTTGCTGATTCTGCTCATTCCGCGGCGGGATCGCGATATCAAGTTATTTGCGCTGGTGGTGTCGATACTCGCGTTTGTGGCGTCGCTGCATTTGCCGGTTCATATGCATCGGGAGCTCGGCACTTTCAAGTTCGAGATCGATAAAGTCTGGATCACCACTCCGAATATTCACTACCACATGGGGATTGACGGAATCTCAGTCTGGCTCGTGGTGCTGACGACATTCCTCACGCCGCTTTGCGTGTTGATTTCCTGGACTTCGATTCATGAGCGGGTGAAGGAATTCTTCATCCTGCTGCTGATTCTGGAAACGGCTTTGATCGGTGTGTTCACTTCGCTCGACCTGTTCCTGTTCTACTTCTTTTATGAAGCGACGCTGATCCCGATGGCGCTGTTGATCGGGATGTATGGGCACGGGCGGAAGGTCTACGCGGCGGTGAAGTTTTTCCTGTTCACGATGATCGGGTCGATGTTTATGCTGGCGGCCATTATTTGGCTGTATGCGAAGACGGGCAGCTTCGATTTTGCGATCATTCAGAGCGCGATTCACAACGGAGCCGTGCCGGGCTTTGAAGCGGCGTCGTTCTGGCTTTTCCTTGGTTTCTTCGTGGCTTTTGCGGTCAAGGTTCCAATCTTCCCTCTGCACACGTGGTTGCCCGATGCGCACGTGGAGGCTCCGACGGCGGGATCGGTGTTGCTGGCCGGTGTGCTGTTGAAGATGGGGACTTATGGATTGATTCGATTCAACGTCGGTCTCTTCCCCGAGCAAGCGCGGCGCAATGCGCCGTGGATCATGGTGCTGGCGCTGATTGGCATTATTTACGGCGCGCTGGTTTCGCTGGTGCAACCGAATATGAAGAAGCTGATCGCGTATTCTTCGGTCAGCCATCTTGGATTTGTGGTGTTGGGAATCTTCAGCTTCACGACGGCGGGGCTGAATGGGGCGGTGTTTGTGATGCTGGCGCACGGAGTCGCCACCGGCGGTCTCTTTATGCTAGCGGGCATTCTGTATGAACGGCGGCATACCTACGAAATCTCAGAGTTTGGCGGGCTCGCCACGACGATGCCGAAGTACGCTACTTTCTTTCTGGTTACGGTGCTGGCTTCGGTGGGACTGCCGCTGATGAGTGGGTTCATTGGTGAGTTTTTGGTGCTGAGTGGCGCATTCCAGGCGAAACCGATTTACGGAATTTTGGCTGCGACGGGAGTGATCTGGAGCGCCGGATACCTGCTGTGGATGTACCAGCGCGTGTTCTTTGGGAAGGTGACGCACGACGTTAATCTGACCCTGCCCGATCTGAATATGCGCGAAAAAGTAGCGCTGTCGCCGATCGCGATTGCGGCGCTGGTCATGGGAGTTGCGCCGTTGATCTGGCTAAGCGCGATCGATCCAGCGGTGCAGGCAGCTCTGGGCCTCACGCAATTGGCGAGCAAGGTGGTGGGCCAGTGATCTGGTTGACTGGCGTCTCGCATGCGTTCCCTGCCCTGCTGGCGCAGATACAGGCTGGAATGCCCACGTCGCTGCCGCAGGGTGCAGACTACATGCGCATCTTGCCGGAGATTGTTCTATCGGTGTTTGGCATGCTGATCATGGTTGTCGATCCGCTGCTTGATCCGGACAAAAGCCATCAGTCGCTGGGCTCCATCGCGTTGGTCGGAGCGCTTGCGGCGTTGGCATCCACGGCGTGGATGGCACAGTATCCTGGAACCGCGTTCTGGAACATGGTGCGGGTGGAGGCGTTCAGCGTCTTCTTTCATTTTCTGGTGATTGCGATTGCGGCGGTCGCCATTCTCAGCTCGTTCGAATATTTGCAGGTGCAACGGATACGGGCCGGGGAATATTACGCGCTGATTCTGTTCGGTACGGTGGGCATGTGCTTGATGTCGTCTGCCATCGAGCTGGTACTGATTTTTATCGCGCTGGAGATTTCGTCGATCTCGACTTATGTATTGGCGGGTTTCCGGAGGCGGGACGCGGCGAGCAGCGAATCGTCGCTCAAATACTTCCTGTTGGGATCGTTTGCTACGGCGTTCTTTCTTTACGGCGTGGCGATGATGTTTGGCGCGACGGGATCGACGAATGTGGATGCGATCAGCCTGGTGCTGCGTTCGGGAAATGTGCCGATGCTCGCGTATGTCGCGACGGCTCTGATGTTTGTGGGTTTGGGATTCAAAGTGGCGTCAGCACCTTTTCACGTGTGGACGCCTGACGTCTACGAAGGAGCTCCGGCGCCGGTCGTCGGACTGATGTCCACTGGACCAAAGGCGGCCGCATTCGCAGTTTTGCTGCGAGTGATGTTCGAAGCGAACGCGCCAGGGCGCTTCTGGCTGATCTGGGTGTCGGCCGCTCTCTCTATGACTTTGGGGAATTTGGGAGCGCTAGTCCAAGACAACGTCAAACGCCTGCTGGCATATTCGTCGATTGCCCATGCCGGGTATTTGCTCGTCGCCTTCGCGGCGCAACCGGAATTGGGGACGTCGGCGGCAATGTTTTATACTGCGGCGTATGCCGCGATGAATGTGGGTGCATTTGCCGTGGTAAGCCATTTCGCGAATGCGGGGGAAAAGTACGTTTCGCTGGAAGATTATGCCGGCTTGGGCCGGCGGTCTCCGGTATTGGCGGCGACGCTGACGTTTTTCCTGATGTCATTGATCGGCATTCCAATCACTGGCGGATTCTTCGCGAAGTTCTACGTGTTGAGCGCGGCGCTGAAGTCCGGCCTCGTGGGTCTGTCGATCATCCTGGTGCTGAACAGCGCGATTGCGGCGTACTATTACCTTCGCATCATCGTGATGATGTATATGCGGGAAGGACGGGGCGAGGTTCCGGTTACACGCGTGCCGGCAGCGACTGCAATCGCCATCACGGTCTGCATCCTTCTCACTCTTTATCTCGGAGTGCTGCCCGGGCGCGTTCTGGATTTCGCGACACAATCGGCTCGACAACTTGTAAGCGACCCAACAGTGGTTAGCCCGTCTTCACTTACTTTGGTGTTGAAGCGTTAACTTTTGCGTTCCCATCCGCGATTCTTCGAGCTCTCAGCAAGCCGTGAATTGTCGACAGCCGTGGTCAGGCGCCTGTCGCGGATTCGCAGGCAAAATATTTTGGCGCCAAACGGGAACGCTTGTCTGAAGCTAGATTCCGGGCGTTTTGGCGCCCAACCTGGCGGAGCGGCGAAGCGGGAACGCTTGATTGACATTCGCCCCCTGAGTCGGCATTATACCTACACAAGTTTGAGCCCTGATTGATCTGCTCCGGGGCCGGAGGATCTAAATGGTTGAGTTTTTCCGTTATATATACAGCAGCGAAGACGGGCAAGACATTGCGGAATATGCGGTGATGCTCGCTGTTATTCTGGTGTTGGTGATTGGCACAGTGCGCCTGATCGGTGGCAGCGCCAATAACGTATTTTCATCGGTAGCCAGTAACGTTCAGTAAAAATCGGTTTAGGGCAATTCGGACTGCGGATCTTCGATGACGCGATTTCGAAACTTTCGTGAGTTTAGACGTTACTGGTTTACGCCAGCGGCGCAGGTACGGGATTGGAGCCGAATACCGAGGTAAGAAAGAAGCTCAAAGAACCGACCCAGGCCGCGAGAGAAATCGCGGCCTATTTTTTTGGCAGCTAATTTCTTGTAACTATATTTCGACCAGGAGAGGTCATCGCCATGATCGTGAACATGTCGGACAACGCGACGGAACAACAGATTGAGCACATCATCCAGCGGATTCGAGAGGCTGGATTTAATCCCCACGTCACGCGGGGCACGGAGCGAACGATCGTGGCGGCAGTCGGGAGCGCGGGGCGCCGTCACGAAATCGAGGCGCTTTCCGTGGCGCCGGGAGTCGACAACGTGGTGGCCATTGCCCAGCCATTCAAACTGGTGAGCCGCCAGACGCGCCCGGAGGCATCGATTGTCGATGTGGGTGGAGTGAAGATCGGCGGTCCGGAAGTGGTGGTGATCGCCGGACCTTGCTCAGTTGAGTCGCGCGAGCAGTTACTGGAAACGGCGCACGGAGTGAAACAGGCGGGCGCCACGATGTTGCGAGGAGGGGCGTACAAGCCGCGCACCTCGCCCTATGAGTTCCAAGGACTGGGGATTGAGGCGCTGAAGATTTTGCGCGAAGCGCGGGAACTCACGGGGCTTCCGGTGGTCACCGAGGTCATGAGCACGGAAGATGTGGATCTGATTTGCGAGTACGCGGATATGCTGCAGGTTGGCGCGCGCAATATGCAGAATTTCGCGCTGTTGCGGCGACTGGCAAAGATTCAGAAGCCGATCCTTCTCAAGCGGGGTCCGTCGGCATCGGTGAAAGAGTGGTTGCTGGCGGCGGAGTATCTGCTTTCCGGTGGAAACGCCCAAGTCGCACTGTGCGAACGGGGAATCAAAACGTTCGAAACGGGGATGCGCAATACTTTTGACTTGGCCGCTGTGGCACTCGCAAAAGAACTCTCTCATTTGCCGGTGGTGGCAGACCCATCCCATGGGACGGGCAAGCAGAGCTTGATTGGGGCGGTTTCGCGGGCGGCGGTCGCGGTGGGAGCAGATGCCATTATTGTCGAGGTGCATCCTTGTCCGGAGCGAGCACTTTCGGACGGTCCGCAATCGCTCGACTTGGGGCAGTTTGAGCGTGTGATGGCGGGACTGAGCGCGCCTTTACGCCCGGTTTTCGTCGCGAAGGGCGGGCGGGCGAGTGCATGAAGTTGTCGTCCGCTGCGTGAAATCCCGATTCTCATTGGAATTCTTGCCTGTTCATTCGGTCCCGCGCGTGTGCCCGAGAACCTTCCTTTGCTGAGCCTTTTCCCGGTTTTTTCGCGACCTTGCAGACGGGCAATCGCGCCAACTTGTCCCAATTCGATTGACTGGCCCGCCCGAGCTTTGTTTGCAATCACTTAAGGCCGTAATCGACCGAGCGGCCGGGTCCAATGGGCCAAGTTGTCGCAACGTCGCGGCTTCCGCCCTTCGCTGTAAGTCTCTGCATATAAGGAGGTTAGCTTGAACGAGACTGGCACCACGATTGCCCTTTCTAGTCCAGGCAAGGAGAGCGCACGGAGCGCGACTTCGACATGCCACGGACCAGACAACTTATGAAGAAAAAAGAAAGAAACAACCTCAACGGACTGAAAGACAGTCCGATCAGTCCCCTGGCGCTTGGCGCCGGATGGGGCCGAGCTCTCGGATTGGCACTGCTGGCTCTTTGCGCAGTCCCATCCTACGGTGGTGCCAGGCCAATTCTGGACGGCGACACACGTACGACCAATAAGCTCTCAAGCGACATTCAAGATCATGTGGGCGCAGGTGGGATGGTCACGGTGATCGTGCAACATCACGCGATGCCGACGAGCGCACACTTCAAGGGAATGCAGAGCCGTGGCGCATTGATCGGGTCGAAATTCCAATCGATTCGAGCGGTGACGATGCGCGTGCCGGTCAGCATGCTGGCGGAACTGGCGAATGATCCGAACGTGGCCTATATCACGCCGGATCGTCATCAGACAATGGCGTCGAATCCCGTAACCGAAGAGTTCGCGACAGCCGTGCAGGCGGATATCGCGGCGTCGCAATATGGATTCGATGGAACCGGCGTCGGCGTGGCTGTGATCGATAGTGGCATTGCCGCTCACGCAGACCTGGGCAGCGGCAGCAAAAACCGGGTGGTGTACAACCAGAGCTTTGTGGCTGGCGACAGCACTACCTCCGACAAGTTCGGACACGGAACACACGTGGCCGGTTTGATCGGTGGCAACGGCTCGAGTTCTGGCAGCGGCAACGGCTATGCCGCGACTTATGCGGGCGTAGCTCCTAACGTCAACATCATCAACCTGCGAGTGCTCGATCAGAATGGTTCGGGCACCGACAGCCAGGTGATCGCCGCCATTCAGCAAGCGATCACGCTGCAAAGTACGTACAACATCCGCGTGATTAACATGTCACTCGGGCGTCCGGTGTTCGAAAGCTACACGCTGGATCCAGTGGACCAGGCAGTGGAAGCGGCGTGGAAGGCTGGGATCGTAGTGGTGTGTGCCGCGGGCAACAACGGTCGTTTTGCCCCTACCAACGGCTTCGGCACTGTCGGAGTTCCGGCCAACGATCCTGCCGTGATCACGGTGGGAGCGACGATGACCGAGGATACGGCAACGCGGGTTGACGACAAGATTGCCAGCTACAGCTCGAAGGGTCCGACCACGCTGGATCACATCGTGAAACCGGACCTGGTCGCGCCCGGCAATGCGCAAGTCTCCCTTATAGTGAAGGGGAGCACGCTGGACACAACCTATCCACAATATGAAGTTGCGCCGACGAACGGCAACGCTGCGAAGTACTACGTATTAAGCGGCACCAGCATGGCGACGCCGATCGTAAGCGGCGCGGTCGCGCTGATGCTGCAACAGAACTCCGCGTTAACGCCCGATCAAGTGAAAGCGCGCTTGATGAAAACTGCGTGGAAAGGCATCGGGCAATACACCTACTCGCACGACTGCCACGGAAATCTGTACAACAACGAATACGATCTTTTCACGTATGGAGCGGGGTATCTGGATATTGATGCCGCGCTGGGCAATACGGACCTCGCGACCGGAGTCGCTCTATCTCCGACCGTGAGCTTCAATTCGAATGGAAATGTCGTGATCTCGAACACCGTTGCTTCCGGCTTCTCGGGGAGCAGCGTGGTTTGGGGAGCAACCTCAGTGGTTTGGGGCAATTCGGTGGTGTGGGGTTCGAACGGGATCACGAGTGACTCGGTAGTGTGGGGAGCCACCAGCGTCGTTTGGGGTGCAACTTCCATGTCTGGCTACAGCGTAGTGTGGGGTGCAACGTCTTCGGTCGCGAGTTTGCCGGCAGCACTTAGCGATGGCGACCCGGGGGACAACTAAACACCGATTGCAACCATACTCGGAGACAGCCATGACAAACACATTGCCAATCAAAGCCAAAGTCATGATCGGAATGGTGGCCGTTGCGAGTCTGTGCGCCCTGTCGTTTGGCGT
>Ga0302320_10012358_pt1 | contig 17949 bp, 9 predicted proteins | sample Bog_T0_3_FD_202130 | JGI IMG/M metagenome (GOLD analysis project Ga0302320, IMG submission 202130) | Peat permafrost microbial communities from Stordalen Mire near Abisko, Sweden - Bog_T0_3 | ecosystem: Environmental > Terrestrial > Soil > Wetlands > Peat | place: Sweden: Abisko, Stordalen Mire...
CGCCTCCCAACGGCAATCACTACGCTCAGACAACGTAGTTATGCCATGAAAAGACGGCCTTTCCAACACTTTTCCTTTCGATCGTCACCGCAATCAGAAATGCGCCCGTGAGAAATGCGGGCTAGCGATTCGTTCGCCGACTATAATCCCAGTCCATGCCAATTTAAGAAAGTGAGACGAATCGCATCGGGTAGGCGCCATCACAAGCGCGTTCGAACGCGAACTCTTCCGTGTGGGCGCCCCCGACAAAGGATAAAGAAGTAAGGCTTACGAGTACTCATCCTGCCACCACGAGCCGAAAAGGCGGGGACACCGGTTGGCATGGCATCTGCCCCGCTACACTGCTAGATCCTGACTCAGGTTAGTAGAGGTCGATGAACTTCGCGTAAACGAGTCTTGCTACGGGTTTGTCGAGACGATCCAGATAGGATTCCCGTTCGCGCAACATGATGCGATGCCGCCGAGCAACGAAAGTCGATTTTATCTTGACGGTCATTTTCCAGCAGGTCATCTCGTCGGCATCATCGACCGCCGGGTCTGGGGTTAGATCGACCGGCCCGGTTTTTCCATCTGCGGTCGTTTCTGGACGCCAGCCCGTGTCGGTTCCGGCGGCGGACCAACGAACTTGCAATTCGCCGGAGAAAGTGACATTGCCGGACGTTGCATACGCACCGCCGGACGGTGAAGGTCTTGGGCCGGAGATGGTGACAGTGAAGGTGTGTCGATCAACTCGGTGGACGCTGGCCCAGCGCTCGGAGTTGAGTTGGATGAAGTCTGCGGTGGTGACGATAGAGATGCGGCAATCGGCATTCGGGTCGGTTGAGACCAGTGCAGGAAGTGGGTCTTTCAAATCTTCGTGCAGCGCGTCGGGTTGCCAACGCACGATTGCGAGGCGGAGGAATGGTGCCAGAGAACCGAGGGAATCGACGGGGATGTCGGCGTACCAGAGCTTGCGATGCGAATTGAAGTCGACAGGATATGGCTTGACATGAGCGAATCCCCCTTCGGCGAGGCGGCAGAGACGCAAGGCATCGGCATTGTCGCACAGGTTGCCGACCGAAAGGGCGGAGTCCGCAATGGGTTTGTGAATTGGCTTGATGGGGTCGGCCCCCCAGCGCGATACCAAGGGTTGGGAGTCTTCGGTCGTCGGCGTGTGGGCGATGTTGTGGGCGAGTACCAGGCCGATCGATTCACGATCGCCCGAGACGCGGAAGGGTCGCTCCAGATAGATGCGCAGGACCCCGATGCGACCGGAACGCCATGTATGGGTGGCCTTGTCGTAGGTGTCCTGCCAGGCGTAGGCAGGGATTATGTAGGAAACGACTGCGGCGGGCGGGCGGACGGAGCTCTTGAGGAGGACTGTGGTCACATCTCCGTAGCGCACGAAATCCTTCTCGATCTGAGGTCCGGCGAGAGTTCGTTTACCGGCAAGTGCATTCTTGTTCGAGTCTTTGGCCTCGGGGTAGTATTCGCGGAAGTGGGTCGCGCCAATGAGGCAATATTGGATGCACCGGGCACGGGTGTCGGGAAGCAGGTGGTAATGCTCGCCCTGTAGCGGGCGCGAGTAGACTTGAGGGTCGCCGGGTGCGGGCGGCGTGTCCGGCCGTTTGGTATCGCTGTCGGTCAATGAGAGAACGCTGTCGATTTTTGAGATCGGTTTGGGGCAGGCCTGGGTAATGTCGTCGATCATGTCGGTCCAAGTAGCCTGGCATAGGATCTTGCCGGTGGTGAGCCAGTGTGCTTTGAGGGTCGCGGCGATGACGGCCCGGGAATCGCCTCGCTTTCGCTTGAGCTCAAGGGCGGCGAAGATGGGTCCGCTATCTTCTTTCACAGATTTGGGAGGATCGCATTTTGTGGCGTCTTTGTCCTCTCCGGTAGCCGTCGGAACATCGACGACTCGGTCTTCGTCTCGGAGCGGGATCGGCTGCTTTAGTGCATGGACAAAAGTGATGGTTCGCCTCGGCGAGACCTGCGGAACGCGCCCGCTGCCGAAGACCGAGGTATCTAAGAGACTGCTTAGCGCAATGGTCGCGGCTGCGGCGATCCCTGGGGTTGGCGCAACGTTGGCGGCTTCGGGCGTGGCTTCCGTCGGCTGGGAACCCGGTTTCGGAACCTCTCCGAAGATCCTACTGAGCAGCTGGCCGGAGTTCATTTTTTGCGCTAACTGGAGAGAATTGCCGATTTCCGTCCCGAGCGAGGAAAGGTCGGCTTTCAAGTCGCTGAAAAACTTGGCGGTGGTGTGGAACAGCGCAACATCGGTGGGTGCGACCCAGTTGGCGTCGGTGCCGTTATGGGAGGCCGAGCTTATCTGAAGGACGACGGTTCTGCCTGGAGGGAGTTGGACGCGGATTATGGGGGGGCGCGCATCGTTGTCGAGTCGTACGGACAGCTTGTCGTCCGAGATCGGATCGAGGATGACCTTGGTGGCGAGGAAGTCCGGCCACCAATCGCGGATATCGATTTGAACGTAGTGCGTCCTGGAGTGAAGTTCGACTGGAGAGGCAACGGTCGGGTCGTCGGAGATGAGGAAGGCATCGACGCGGATGTAGTGCGCACTGGGATCCGGGAGATAAGGCGTGATGACCTTGAGCGGAGTCTTGCCACCTTCGGCGAAGAGGAAAATTGCGTCCTGCTCGTCGGCGGTCTGTATCTTCTCTTTACCGTCGAGCGGGGGTAGCCATCCCCTTTCTTTGGCTCGGGCGGCGGTAACACTAGGAAATGTTCCATCTTCCAATAGCAGACAGTTGCCGAAGGCCGTCTCCGGCAACTTTCCCTTCAGTTTGTCAAGCACCTTGCTCAACTCGGCGATGCGCAGGGATTCGCGGGGAGGCACGAGCATGCGCTCGCGTGGGGGGTGGCCGTCGTGGGCGACGAGGCGATCGACGTGTTCGCCGGGTGATCGTTGCCGGTCGAGTGGCTCGGTGAGCAAGACGATGGGGGCGCGGTAAGGTTCATGGCGCGAGAAAGGTGCCAGGCTTGCCGAGGGTCCTGCTGTCGCTGTAACGGGTTCGCTGTTCCCGGCGAGGTCTACGGTGCGGCAGCGGACGTCGATCTTGTCTTCGAACCGCAGCGGCACCTGGGATTCGTCAGCCAACGTGAGAATGGGGGCGATCTGGATCGGTCGATCCGACGGCTTCGTGGTGTCGGAGTCTACCGGATTGACTGGATCGAACTTAGGAGCTTGCACCGAGAGCGACCAACCGGTCCAGGTAAACAGGGACGGATGCAACTTCGTCTGATCGGCATCCCTGCTACCGGTGTCGGAGGTGTGAGTGGCACTGAAGCTGACGAAGCCCTCGTCATCCTGCCCCTCCTTCGGCGCCCACTTAGGGTCTGAGTCGGACTGGTCTTGCCCGAGCGGGGTTACCTGATACATCGCTGTGCGCTTGCACAACGACTTCCATGGCCCTTTGCTGTTGCGCTTGACATCGACTCGGAACCCCAGCATGACGTCTTCCGCGTAGAGGATCACACGGGCATCTGCGCCGCTCCCATATTCCCCTTCCGGGCGGTCAACGGCGTTCTGGGTATGGTCGATCCGCGCCGTGTGCAATAACGAAACACCCAGGGTGCGGGGGGCCGGGAGCGCGGTTCCTGAGTCAGCCGACGGGGCAGGAGTCGGGACGAATCCCGCGGGCGGTGGCGTGACGGTCGGGGTTGCGAACTCACCGCTGCGTGCGAGATTGGTGGCCTGGTCGAGGAACTTGAGCGAGGCTCCGTCGGCATCTTCCTGGATCAAGGCGAATTCGTCGGCGTCGCCGAGATTGAGGTAGCGTCCACTGATCATCGTGGAGTCGGGGCGCTCGACCGCGCAAAAAGTGCCGTTCGTCGAATCGAGCGAGCACACGGTAACATTTGCGGTGGTGAGAATCTGCGCAAAAGGGCCAGTATTTGGCGGCATCAACGGGACGGTAAGCGCTTGGGTGGGGATAGCCCACACTTGGTAGTGACCCGCTTTCAAAGAAACGGTACAGGTGAGATCAAATGCCAGGCCGAGTGGACGCAGCAGCGCGGGATAGGTGTGTAGCAGGCCTTGCAACTCGTGGAAATCGGGTGCGGGCAATTTGGCCGCTGTCTTGTCATTCATGCGGCGACGGCGATGGAAGAGAACGAATTCGACGTAGTTTTGCTGGGTATCGAGTTGTGGCGAATCGGGTGGGGCGCCAACAGAAGGTTCAGGCTCTCCTGTGAATTTGATTGCCTGTTCGGTAACCGAACGCCATTGCTCTCTGAGGCACTTGTCGAGGGCGGACTCGGTGGGATCGGTATCGCCGGAAAGATCGACACCTTTCGAGGCAAGCGATTCCAAGCAGTGACGGTTGACGGCGTAGAGTGCCATCGGAGTCAGCCAGGTTTTGTCGTCCGGTTCAAGGGTCATCCGGGCGTGCTGGACCCGTTTGGTGAAGGCTTGGCTCGCAGGCGTGCCTGTTGTCGGCACTGCACCGATGGCCGAGGCAGCGGTGCCTTGCAATTCGAGCGCGGCGGGGCGGAATTTCAGCTCGTTGGCTACCAGGATGGAGCGGTCCGGATTGTCTTTGTTGGCGGGAAAGATGTAGAGGACTGGGACCGCATCGGCTGGGGCGGGTTTGGCCAGAGCCAAGGTCGCGTTGTCGGACGCGATTTGCGAGATGGTAGCCATCGCATGAGTGACGCGCAGATTGTTCTGCAGGTCGTGCAACTCATTCACGGGAGGCGAGATGTTCCATTTTTGTAGGGTGCCGGGGCGCCGTTTGGCGGGGCGGTCGTCGCCAAAGATTGCCTTCCACAGATCGGGGCGCAAATCGGCAATTGATGAGACAGCCGTGGCCGGAACGAGGGTCGGTTGGCCCTGCACGTTACCGTCGTTGTCCACCCGCGTTAGGACTACGTTCCAAGTGAGCGGCGTCGCGCCAAGACGCTGGGGCCAATGGTAAAAGGCGGATTGACTGAGGACACCCGATGGTGGCGGAGTGGGCGGTGCCGGAGCGGGCTGTTGCGGAGGTGTGGGGGTGCGGATCGAAGGCGTCAGCACAACGCTGAGGCGAAGCTGGCCGCCGGCGTCGATGCCGTTGGGCAGGGCGGTGAACGAAATGAGATCTTCCTGGGGCATGGCACTCTCACGCAAAATCGAACTTGTTGATGTAGTTTTTCCAGACCGTTGGGTCGATCCACTTCTCTTTGTTGTTCTTGGGGCCGGGTGCGGACCGTGGAGATGCGGGCTGATCCGTAGCTGCGAGGAAGGCTGCAGCTTCCGGGTAGTGCGTGGAATTGCCGGGATCGTCGAGGGCGGCAAGCCATGTCTCCCGAGGCCGATCGAGGTAGCTCGTATTTGTGCCGGACTTAGAGCTAGAGCTTCCGCCGAACGCGTACTGTGCGGTCATGTGGTAGGTGGCGCTGAAGAACAGGATGCTGACATGGACGGAGAACTCGGCGTGGCCCTGGACCTTTCCGCTCTCATAGCAGATGTCGACGTAGAGATCGACGTCGAGGCTGATGATGCCGAAGATGTCCATGTGTCCGTGTGCGTGGACGAAGCCACACACGATGGACTGATCGCCGCCGATGCGGAAGTAGATTCCCGCCACAATGAAGCCGTAGCCGACGAGCGGGCCGATGGTGATAGAGGAGACGAGCCCAAACTCGAAAGCGCCTTGAAGGAGCTTGACGCCATCGAGTCCGATCTGGAGTTGCAGGAAGCCGCCACCTCCATAGATGCCGAAGGCGATCAAGAACGGGTGCTGTTGATCGGCCAGTCCAAAGATTAGGCGCGCAGGGCTGCCGTCGAAGGGAAGATTGATGGCGACTTCGATGGCCAAACCCATGACCGTCATGCCGGGAGATGAGGGTAGCGCGTCGATGGTAAAGCGATACCCGGCTGTAATGCCGCCGTCGGCCAACTCGATGAAAGGCCCGGTAGCGGGATCGAGGGCGTCGGCAAGCGATTTGACGAAGCCCATGTCGCCGCCGAAGGTGACTTCCCGGATGGCGACATGGCAGTCCGGCTTGCTGCCGTTGTGCGAGGTGAAGGTAAGCGAGTCAATGGTGACGATGATGAAGCTGGGAGAACCGATCAAATTGATCGAAAAGTCGGAGAGTTTGCCGATGACATCGAACGAGGCCTTGGTGGGATCGAGGACGTTGACGTTGGCTCGGGCAGTGACTGTGAAGTCCACGTCGGGGCCGACGATGAAGACGGGCTCGCAGCTCTGTATGTCGGGGTGCCAGTCGTAGGAGAGCGAAACGGATGTGGGAACGACCTGAGCGACGAACTGTTTGAGTTGGTCTTCGGCGTAGTCTTCGGCTGCGGTCAGGACATCGGCGGGCAAAGCCTTGAGGAAAGTGGAGGCGTCGGCTACCCTCGAACGGACATCCTGGACGAATGCTTGGAGGGCGGCGAGCAAGGCGTGGACATCGGAGAGTGTCTTGGAGTAAGGGGCCGGCGGAGTGGAGGCAAGATCGTCGCAGACCGCTTTGAATTGATTGTCGACGTTGTCCATCGACGGCTTGAAGACGGCTGCGGCGGCAGCAAGGACGGACTCGCTGGCACCAGCGCCGACGGATGACTGGAATAGCTTCCACTGGGCGTAGAGCCCGCAAGCGATCGTGCCGAGCGTCTGTGCAAGGTTTACGCCGATCTGCTGCGCGAGCGCGGCGAACTGCGTGAGCTTTCCGAGGACATCCTGGACTGCCTGGGGTGAAATTATTGCGTTGAAGACGCTGAACTGGTGGATCGCGAGCATGGGGTCGCGCAGTTGCAGGGTGAGGTCGTAATGCAGCAGCCGGATTGCGAGGATGTCGCCGCCGGCATCGATGAGCTGTTTGGCGGCGGCTATGCGCGTCTCAATGTCGTTGACCCGCGAGGCGATCGGGCCTGCGATGGCAGGGTAAGTGAGAAGGGTCGTCACCTGACCGATCACCGGATTCGTTGCCGAGAGCGCTGAAGAGACAGTGTAGAGCGAGGCGAAGGTTGCCAGGTTAGCCTTGAATGCGGTTGGGTCACCGCCAAGCGCACCGCTCAATCCGGAATTTGGGTCCTTACACAACGATTCGATTGCGGCGAGCGAAGCAAGGACCTGGCGTTGATTCTGACGAATCAACTGGTGGAGGCGCAGGAGGTCGTTCGGCTGTCGCGATGGGGCTGTTGCGGGCCACGCATTTGCATAACCGATGTATCTGAAGACGGCAGAGGAGGCTTGCTGGAACTGCCGCATGTTTTGGAGCAGGGCGGTAGCCTGATTTTGAGAGAGGTTCGCCGCGGCGGCGAGACAGGTAGCCTGGAAGGCGTCCTGGAGGGCTTGGATATTTGCGGGTAGCGCCGACAGAGTCAGCCAAGCTGTATCCAGCATGGCTTCGGCATCGGTGACCTTGGTGATGAGAGCGGGGTTGGCTGTTATCAACCCGAGGAATCCGGCGGTTTGATAGATCTGGAGCAGGTCGTCGGCGATGTGGGTTAGGTTGTCGATGGCCCCGGGGAGGTCAGCGAAGGCTGTTCCCGCGCTAATGTTCTTGATTCGAGTAATGGCGTCTTGTATGGCCGGGACGCATTTCTGGATGGCGAAGAGTTGCGGTGCGTACTCGGAGAGTGCGAGCGTCAAACGTCGATCGGCTATCGCAACCTGGGCGGCAACTGCATCGGCTTGGGCAACCGCATCGACATACGTTTGTTGGGCTAAGGTTGCAAGGCTGACCAATAAGGGGGTTGCAGTGGTGAGTGCGGTGCTCAGGGTCTGGTCGATAACAGCAGTTGCCGCAGCCGTAAACGCCGTGGTTGCTTGCGTGGCGTAACTGGAGACGATCGGCGTGAGGACGGCAAGGACGGCCTGTTCGGCGAGGGCTTGGGGCTGGTGCAATAGGTCGTCGAGAGCCGAGGCATAATCTGCAACTGTGCCGATAAACTGGCGCACTGCATCGCCTTCGGCGACCGCAGTGGCTATGGATTGTATGGGGTCCGACGCGGCTGCCTGACTGCGTTTGTGTGCTGCGTCGATGGCCGCGCTCGCCGCGTCGACAGCGGCGGCGCGTGCCGCCAACGGTGGGGCGAAAGGGTTGGCAACCGCGGTGCCTGGAATCGTTGCGGTCTGAAATTTGTCTATCAACCCTACAACGGTTTTCAGCGCCCCCTCGACCTGAGACAGCTCGTCCTCGATCGTGTAGGCGAGCTGCTCGATCATCTTGGGGGCTTTTTCGAGGTTGTCGGCGAGGCCCGGTGCCAGCGGCGCGATGATGTCAGCGAGCTTGATGCCGCCGAGAATTTTGGCCGAGGTGAGTCCGGCGAAGAAGTCGGCCGCGTGAAAGTTGCCCGAGGAGAAGGTGCCGAGCGATGCGTTTGGCGGCGGGGTGCTGGGAGCGGTCGCGGGAACCGGGGGAGCCGTGACCGACGTCGGAACGCCGCCGACCGGGCCGGCGCGGCGCGAGAAACCGGCGATGGCGGTGTCGGGACTGGCGAGTCCGCCGGCCTTGTCGGTGTTTCCGTTGTTGCCTCCGAAGGCGAGGGTGAGCGGCTGGTTGTCGTGAATCTGAAGGATGACTTCGCCCCGGTTGGCCTTGGGGTCGAAGCCGCCGGTGAGGTAGGCCGGGTAAAACACGACGCGCCTTGGATCGTTATTGCCGGTGATGCGTTTGATCGACGCCGAACCGATGCGGGCGTAGTCGAGTGACGGATAAAAGTAGGGCAGGCCGTTCTTGTACAGGTCCAGGGGTTTCAGGCCGGTAGGCAGACCTTCAGCGAGAAAGCCGAGGGTTGCAGCGTCGTATTGCGTATCGCCTCTCTTGGTGGGCGGGGCGAAGGACACCTTCTGGGATGCGAAATCGGCCGACTTCCAGGCGTCGTCGATCAGCGAAGTATTCAGCTGGCCTTCGTTGAACAGGCGGCAGGCATCGGCGGAGGTGGCGGAGCTTCCGTCGTTTGGCGGTCCGGTCGGTGGACCTGGGGGGCACGGCATTGGGGCCGGCGGGCACGGGTCGCGCTGAGCGACTTCGGCGTCGGCGAAGACGAGGGGCATCGAGGCTTCCGACGTTTGGCCTGCCCAATCGGTAAAGCGCAAACGGAACGGATAAGGTTGTCCGACGACGCGGGGGCGGAAGAGCGACTGACTGAGGAAGACGCCCGGATAAACCGTTGACCACGCGACCGTGGAAGGGTCGTCGAGATCGGGGGTAATGAGAGTCAAGACTTCGACCCGGCGGAAGGGCATCTCGCGGCCCTGGTTGGGCTGGCCGAGCACGGGATAATTCTTGATGGGGTCGTGGATGATGATGAACATGCGCTGGTGCAGAATGGCGACGACGCCCGCGCCGGGAAGCGTTGGAATGGTCACGAGCTTGCGCTCGGTAACCTTCACGAGGGCGGCGCGATGGCCGAACGGAACCAGGAAGCCCTTGTAGACGACACGTACATACTGGTCTCGGCCGAGCGTGGCGATGTGCCGCCACTGCTCGACGGTGAGTTGATGATTGGCATCGATCTTGACCGGGTCCCAGACCCCGAGGCTCTTGAGGTAGCCTCCAGCGGAGGTCAACATCAGGTGCTCGACCCCGACCGGCAATGGCAACAGGCGCTGGGTTGCGTCGGGTTTGTCGTAATCGACGTAGTTGGCTTGCGGGATGCGATAGTCGGAAGTTAGATGGACTAACTCGACGTGGTCGCGTGCATCGACCGACATTCGAAACTTGTCGGGACTCTTCGGATCGGGAACGTGTGAGGGAAAGGCGTCTGGGTGCTGGTCCTGCGAATCGGTCCACTGGGTGTTCGAGCGGTCGAAGGAGCGAAAATCCGGCGACCAAATTGCGCGGATGACGCGATCCTTGACGTTGGTTTCGTCGACGTTGGTTTGATCGACTTTGGCGTCATGGGGTTTCGGTTGGGCATCGGATGTTTTAGATCCAGTTAAAGTAGCGAGCCGCGTATGCCACAGTTCGACAATGCCGGATTCTGCCTGGACTGGTTTCGTCGAGTGCGCCCAGGCACCGCGATCGCTGGGCGAGATCATGAGGCTGTAGGGCAACTCGATCGAAGTGACGTCGGCAACCTTCTCGCCTGGGGCCTCTCCGGTTCCGAGCGGTCGCTCGATGTGCGGGAGATGGTCGTAGTCGCCGCCTCCGGCGTTGGTCTTGGCGACGTCCGCAACTCTTAGCTTCCATGCATTCCAGTTCAGTAATTCTGCGATATGAAAGGGAATCTCGACCTTCGCTGGGAGATCGAAGACCAAACGGCTCTCGCCGGATAGACGGGTCTGGGGAGGTAGGTTGTCCTTCTGCAATGGCGTCTGATTGGCGAAGTCGACATCGCGCTTTGCTTTCGCTGCATTTAGGTCGTAGTTGCCGGCCGAATCCTTATCGCCGTCGTTGAGATCGGCTATTCCAATCGGCACTCTTAGGTCGACTTTAGGCTTGTCATCGGTGTGGAAGAAGGCTTCCTCGCCGACGTGCTGGGGCGGGAAGATCACGGTTACCTGACCCGGTTTGCCGGACTTGCTAGGCAGAATACGGGCGTTGCATCCGGTCTTCAGGCGCATATGCTTGAACTCAAAGCCGAGCGAGAGCATGTCTTGCGGACGCTCGATCTGCAATCTCGCGCCACCCTCTTCCCCGAAGTAGATATTGAAGTCGTGCACGGAGGGGAGCAAGTGGAACCAGGCGAGGCCGCGCTCGAAGAATTCCGTGACCTCCGCGCCGAAGTTGAAGTGGACTGGCTCCGGCTGCTTCATTTGGAGGGCGACACAGGCGTCGTCGTGGGGAAAGCAGATCTGGGAAACGGTTGGGGTCACTGCTGGTGTCTGCTGCGTCTGGCCGTCGTGGAACAAGATGAAGTGGGGTGCGGCAGGGTTGGCCCCAAACAGATAGCTGGCATGCTCTCCGTGCGCCCAGACCGATTCGTCCGCAACCTCGGCGACGAACGCCGAGCTACGAGGAGTCTCGTTGAGAGCATAGACGGCGCGGGGCTGGTTGAGGGTGAAATGGAACGCCTCGCCATCGGAATCATGCAATCCGCCGCCCGGAAACCATCTCACGGAAGTCTTTTTGGCAGACGATTGCGAAAACATCGCCGAATGCGATAGCTTCCCGACGCCGACAACGGCCTCAAGGTGCAGCTCATCGAAGAGCTCCCCCGCCGCGTCGTGGGTGAGACTCCAAATCGCTCCTTCCGGAGCACCGATTTGTACAGGCCAAGACTCGGCACCACGAAAGAGCGAGAAGGTCGCGGCGTGCAGGCCGTGTGCTTCGGCTGCGATCCGGTCCGGAGGGTTGACGCGCAGCACACCACCCCGAGCCCGGAACGAGCCAGACAAATCCCGGACGCGCCCAGCCAAATCCCCATGCACGCGGATGGTCCAGTTCGGCAGCATCTCTAAGCTGAGATCGGGCGCGAAGGCGATTGCCACGTTGGGAAAGAGACGAACGCCGCGCGCTTTCCAATGCCCAGTGGCGGGGACCTGACCAAGCAGCCAGGCAAGGAGCGGTGCACTGGCGTTTATGCCACAGTCCAAAGTGCAACGCATTGCCCACTCACCGGCCTGCTTTAGCAGAAGCCATTCGCCATCTGCGGGCAGCGTGGTCCCTGGAAAGAACGCTTGGCGTAGGTCAATATGGATCGCGCCGAAGTCGCCGTGGCGAACGGAAACAACAGAGCGCTCGCCGAAGACTGCCGGATCGAGCGTCCAGCGCGGCTCACCGCCGACGGTTAGATGGACGACTTCACCATCGCGAACGACGCTGAAGCCCTCTCCATGTGCGAGAGGCGGAAGAACCGCGAATGCGGAAGAGAGACTGATAAACGCTCGGCGAGTTAACCTGACGGATTTGTCGGGCGCACCCCCACCCGACTCCTCTCCTGATGGGCTGCGGAATCCTGCCAAGTTGAATCTCGACGACACGTTCATAGACGCTCCAGTTACTCGATGACTTCTTTGCGATCAAGCGGTGAAGGGAAAGCGCATTGAGGCCTGGATTGAAACGCACAAACGGAGAAGCCGAACGGCGATGTCGCAAACGCGTCGAAAGGATGACGCCGTTCGATGGCGGAGCGCTTAGGAAGAGGCTACAGGCACCGGGTCGCCGGGACCACCTGTGGCAGGGGACGACTTGACTCGTGTTGGGTCTGCCGTGCTGACTGCCGTCCACGTGATTGAGAATTGATTGTTCCCGTCAATCTCGACCGTTGCGGGTGCCGCAGCGCCCACGTTGATCCTCTGGTTTGGGAAGCACACTGGGTCACCGGGCAGATTGTGGTCGACCGCCGTTACAAAAAGATCCACATTGTCGTTGTTGTTCAGAGTGATCAGTGCATTCATCGATTGCCCTCGGTTGCTCAGTGGTAAGGTTTGCGAATTATCCACGGTCTCGACTGTTCCGATAGAAAGCTCTGCCATCAGGGCATGGTCCGTGACGATCGAGTGATAACGACTCCCCTTTTCTTTCCATTCTTAGATTGTGGCGGACGGACACAACTCGGCTCTGCAAAGAAAGTCCGAATCGCTTCGTGCGCCAAGGAGCAATGCGCATCGCCACTCACGTTGACTTCGGGCCGGCTATTGCCAGGCGGACATCGACCGGGCCAGCCTTAACTTCTATTTCGATTTTTTCGATTCCGTTTGGAAAGAAGAGACGAGTTTTCGGTTCTCCATCGGAAGTCTTGTTGAGCGCGTCCACTACGGTGGTGACTAGGCTCTCTACTGCGGACTTAACGTCGGATAGGTTATCCGATGATTTGATCGGCGTCGCTAAGCTCATCATCATTGCAGCCTGCAGCGTTGTGCCGTAATACTTCACATTAGGAAGATCCGTGTTGGGGGTAAATGAGTTTCGAATGGAGCTGTCCTTTTGCCCTACGCCGCCTAACGTGCCCCAATATGCCATCGGGTATCCCGGATGGTTAGGATCGTCTCCTTTGACAACGACAACGACATGACCGTTGGCCCTCGCTGGACTGAAATCGCCGCTCTTTAAGCCAGCAATGACGAACATACCGGCCGCTGCATCACTTTCCACTGTCGCCAGATCTCCAATGAGACTCCAACCCGCCGCAGAAGACAGCTTGTCCATGATGGCGTCGGCATTGTCACCTGCAGAGAAAAGGGTAACCCCCAGAGCGGTTGAGACCGCTCTCACGAAACCGCTGCAATCGCTCTTGTTGGCGTCCCAGTTACTTTCACAAACGTCAATGATGTGTTGCGGGTCCATATGGCCCTCCATGCGGGATTCAAAAGCTTAAGGCGAGAGTTCTAACCAATGCACGTATTCTGCAGCCCAATGTCCGTTTGTACCGGAAGTATCTGTTAGAGTCATCTGATCTTTTGCAATGAATTGCTTGAGCGTCAGGGCGCTAAGCTAACCTACTTAGGCCGCGTTGAATTAGTGGCTTGCTTGAAATTACGTATCGCATCTCTGAATCCGCGCCCTAGCGTGGCAAACCAACGTCCTCCAAAGAGAAGGAGGAGGATCGCAACGATAATCAGAATGTGTGTCGGTTGAAGCAGTTCTACAAACATGGGATTGACCCTTCTTGACGTGATCGGACTTTGCCCGCAAGCAAATGCTCACTGCGCATAAGGCGTCGTTGATGTCTGCCTTTAGAAGGATGATTGGTGGGCTCGACGTGTGCGGGGAACCCGAAAGCTGTTAATCGGGGAAAACTGAATGTGAACGTAGCGCTCTACCTGATGAGTAGATCCACCCGTTGTGTTTACAGTCAGCAGTTGGGAAAAATTGTTTGCGGGAACTCCGACTAAACGTTTAGCATTGACCGACTATTGATGTCAAGCTTGTTTTTCGCGGTTTCGACTACCTCGTTCGTAGAGCCTAGGAATTCGCAAATGCATCACGTCCACCGTGAGTATCCTTCCATCAATAGCATGACCCTAATCTACTGCTCGTCAAATTCACCTTTGCAATTGCTCGCAACCTGTTCGCAGAGAGAGGGAACGCTCGTTACCGGTAATCCGAAGTGGACGATCCGACAGCCCGTAGCTATATCGAGGCGGGAACTCGAATGGTATATTGCTGCCCTAAATCGAGCCTCGCAACCGCAGTTGGCAGAAGATTTCCGTGGGGGAGGCGTAGGCCCTGATAACGACTCTACAAAGGCTCCGGAGTTCAACTTAGACGACGTGATGTCCGACTGCAGCTCTCGTGGCTTCTCTCCAAGTCCTCCCGCGCGGATATAAACACGCAAGCGAACGCAACTGCGGAATCGGAAGGGAGTCGCATTGAGCCGGCCCTGACCTTCCTAACGGCCTCCCGCTCAAATTGCCTCGTTAGAATGTTCGACGGATCGGCATTTGCAATCGACGGTGCGAGTTCATGCTCACGAATCCGGCGATGCCTCGCGTTCCGGATTCGTAACATTCCAGAGTGAAAGTATGCTAAGCCTCTCCCACCCGTGAACCCGCTCAACAGAATGCCAGTGCGTTTCTATGGTACGGAAAGCCAAAAGCCTGTTCCGTATGGGACTGACAGAACTCGACGGAATCGCTTGTTCCTTCGATCTGTACAAATGGAATCGACCTCCGCACGGTGGAGACCATCCACTGCTCAAATACAGAAACGATGCAATCGTATCCTCATTGTCAGCAAAATCATTATGGGTCGGAAATTCCGGGGTTTCGTCATTCATTCTTCGAAGCTGCACTAAATTGTGCTTGTCCAACGCCAACCCTACTCCGAAGGCGGAAGATAGAACTGAAACTGTCTTCTTGGAGTAAATCTGCCGCCAAAGAGTGGGGCTCTTCAGAACTGAAAACTCGATCCGTCCGGTCCCGCGATACTCGATGTCGTAGCTGTAAGAATCTGCCTGGATTTCGGCGAGAGATTGAACCAACGCATCTTCCGGCAGGAAGTCGTCCAATACGAGGTGAGGCCATGGTTCAAGCGACAGCATCGCGGACTGAACTACCGAAGTATGCAAGGTAGAATCCCAATCCTGTCCATGCGGGCTCATAGAGAAATTCGCTCAGCTGGCGATGAGCCTGTGGACTTTCTCGTCGATCTTCTTCAGATCGCTTTCTTTTACCTCTCCCTCGACCTCTCTGCCGAGTTGCTTCACGAGCTCAGCAATGTCTTTGGAAATACTCTCCAACTCCAGCCGTTTCACGACTCCGACGTCTTTACACATGTGGCGCCCTCCTTTTCTTGCCTGCCAGAAGTGATACACCAAGTTCCCGTGCAAATGCAACCAGGATGCATTTGCGATGCGATTTTACCTGTCTTTGGCAGGGCTGTTTATGGATGACCCGTCACTTGCGTGCGCACAATTCTCTGGTCGTCCGGAGTGTCGTAGACAAGTCCCCGGGGGCGCGACCAATCCAGCGTGTCCAAGCCTGGTATTGAGACCTGGGTATCGGCGTTGCAGGACTTTAGAGGGATAACGACTGCACTGGTCTTCGACCTACCGACCAGGTCGGCGGTGATGCAGTAGTCATTCGGAAACCCTGCGGTGCTGTCATCAATGGTCGCGACCAAAGTATGAATCACACCAGTCTTACCGGAAGCAGCAATGAGCCGGCCGTAAAGAGCCAGTTCGACGTTGATGCCAACCAGCAAATCGATCGGTTGTGAAGTGGCTTTTCCTTTCGACCATTCGACTACGGAACGAATGCGGTTCTTGTGGCGATATCCGCGATCCGACGCCACTTGATGAACCTCCGTTGGCGAGAACACCACATCTCGGACATCCGCGGCAGGAGCCCTTTTGGGGCTTTGAGCTCCAGTGTCAACATTCTCCAGAAATACAGAGACGGTTTCTGGAGTACCTTGGGACTGCCATTGAACATCGAGAGGATCCAAGTCAACCAGAAGACCTCCTGCGTCTTTATTGACATCGGTTGGCGGCTTCACTGTTACCGAGAGCGGTAGTGGCCTTGAGTACAGCCATACACTGACGCCAATGAGGCCCGCACTAACAAGCAGAACTATAACCGTTACGCCATGTTGAAGAATAATCAGCAGTTGCAACAACTTCTGATCTTGTGCATTGACCGAATCTTTGATTTTTGAGTCGGATTCGACCAGTTTACCGAGTTTGGCGGGTGACAGCTCCCCGTAGGTCTTCAAATCAAGATTTGGATTGATACGCAGTCTTCCGACGATATCCTTCAGAATCTCGCCACCGATCTTGGATTGGCCAGCCCAAAGATAGGCAAAAAAGCCTGCTATTCCAAGCAGCGCGGGAAGACCGCTTAAGAAGGACATCACTGACAAGGTCGAGTCTCCATTTCCAAACGAAGCAAGTCTAGAGGAGGTATTCGGCAACAGATTCTTTACTACCGAACGCCGAACCTATTCCGGGCCCGCGGCTTCGTTACCTACATCTTATTCGTACTTTTCCTCCTCAGTCGTGGCATACGCTTTAGTTGACATGAAACGCGAAGTTACGGACCTCTTCGACCTAGGCGAGGCTCGTGGTCTAATCCACGCCTGTCCGGCGTCAACTATTCTTTCCCCCGGGAGTTCTAATTGTCGCCCGTCACCACGCCAAAACTGTTGGAGAGACGATCCATATGGTTGTGGCCTGGGCGCTGCCTCGTCATCGCTGTTCCTATGCTGCTGTCGCCCTGGCGCGTTCGATGTTTCGCGAAGGAGCGAACTTCACCGCGGCAATGGCGTTTCAATTTGCACGAAACTAATCTTGTGCCGGAAGTAGGCATCCTGCTCGCGGTGCTGATTGGTTGGCGGGATCGGGTGTCACGGAACGACCTCATTTGACTTCGATCGCGGAAGTTCATCCTTGCCGATCATTATCGAGGTCCAATCAACTTCGACTTGCGTGGCCGATTTTACTCCGGCTCGAGTCCTGCCATCTCATGCGACGGGTTAATGAGCGCATTATCGCCATAAGCACTTAGCGAAGTCGAAATAGGTAATGATATGTAGGGTCCGTGTCAACGGACGCGTCCGGGCCGGATCCCAGCAGGCTGACCCGTTTGCCTGTGCAAATCAGCCGAAGATCTCTTCAGGCTAAAAGAGCAGATGATACGACAAGTTCTGTGTGGTAGATTTGCGCGAATCAGTCGTCTCGGGTCCGGAAATGACAAGCCTGAGAGGCGCCTTCCCGGTGCCGCGGTTCAACCTTCGACCGCTCTTCACTGCACCATGCGGTATCGATTTGTTTGGAGCCTGGGCAGACAGTTGTTTCCAGCGTTCTACGACCATGACCTCAAGAGATCACCCGAGATTAAGGCGGGAAGAACTCTACAACTTCGTCTGGGCAAAACCCATGACGGAAGTGGGGCATGATTTCGGAGTCTCCGACCAAGCAATGGCGAGGGTCTGCGCTAGGAGGCAGGTGCTTGTTCCGCCTCGCCGTTATTGGGCTAAGAAAAATGCAGGCAAGAGCGTTGCGAAACTTCCGCTTCCCGAGTTTGTCGTGAAGCCTCCGAAGGAGAGCAAAGGCAGAGTAACGCCGGCACGACAAACGCCAGAGAAGCAGGGCATCGGCAGGATATTCGAACAACGAAACCAGACGATCAAGAAGACTCTTAAAGTGTTCCGCGAGGCTCTATCCCAAGCGGTCGATTACACCGTGCGAATCGAGGGACGGCGCTGCGATTACACCTTTGGCCTCCATCCCTCCTACAATCCCTTGCATCGAGATAACGGGATATCGTTCCTCAACGAAGCGCCCTATAGCGAATATCGGGACTTGGTTTTGACAGGCGTATTTCTGGAGCCCGTACATTTAAGAAAAAAGAGATTTGAGGCTCGTCTTGCGCGACAAGCACACCTGGACGAGAAAACCATCGGAGATGGATGGCTCAAAAGGAGCCGAAGTGTAGGGCCCGAGTCTGATACGCCTGCCCGCTCCTGTAATTCCTGATTGACCAGGTCTGAATCCCCCTTTCCTGGGACCTAGTTGCCGAGCCTTTTACCCTAAAAGTGGTGCAGCGCAGTGGAACATATAAGTTCCAATATGTTATTTAATGTGATTTTTATACTCCGCGCAAACTTTGACATGAATCTATTTTCTAGGGCATAATG
>Ga0302320_10012359_pt1 | contig 17949 bp, 12 predicted proteins | sample Bog_T0_3_FD_202130 | JGI IMG/M metagenome (GOLD analysis project Ga0302320, IMG submission 202130) | Peat permafrost microbial communities from Stordalen Mire near Abisko, Sweden - Bog_T0_3 | ecosystem: Environmental > Terrestrial > Soil > Wetlands > Peat | place: Sweden: Abisko, Stordalen Mire...
TTCGTCTTCGATGGCCTCGCGCAGAGCGTTGGCCGCCAGCACCGTGACGGGCCACGTCGGAACCACGCGGGCAACTTTCGCCATGGTCTCCGCGGAGCCTGCCACGTAGCCCACGCGCAGCGCCGGACACCCGTAGAACTTCGTCAGAGATCGCACCACGGCCACCCGCGATTGCCGCACCGCTTCGCGAATGACGCTGGCATGCGGCGCGTAGTCGATGAAGGCTTCGTCCACCAGCACGAACGCACCGCTGGCGCGTGCCTGCTCCACCAGTTCCATCAGCTCACCCGCCTCCAGCAAGGCGCCCGAGGGGTTGTGGGGGTTATTCAGGATCACGCAGTCGTAGCGCGCGCCGCGCAGTTTCCGCAGAAACGCTTTGCCGTCGAGGTGAAAGTCGCTCGCCGGGTCCAGGCCCACAGTCTCCAGCTTTGCCTGCGCGGCGCTGCAGGCGCGGGCGTACTCACTGAACGCGGGAATCGGCACCAGGCATCGGGCGGGAGCGACGGTGGCGAGCACCGAGCCGATCAATGCTTCCGCGCCTGCGCCAACCACCATGCAGTCGGGCGCAATCCCCAACCGCTGCGCCAGTGCGCCGCGCAACTCCGTGAAACCTGGGTCAGGATAGGCCGCCAGCAGGCCTGCGTCGGCGGCATCGCGTTGCAACCGCAAGCGTGCGCCGAGGGGCAGTCCGCGCGGATTGATGTTGGCGCTGAAATCCACGAGCGATGCGGCCTCGACGCCATACTCGGCGGCCACCTGGACGAGATTGCCGCCATGCACCGCCCTGCCCGACGCGGTCATGCCCGCGCCTCGTCGCCGGAGTTGCTCCACAGCGCCAGGGCGAACGCGCCACTGAACACCAAGGCCGACGCCACGCCGACGATGCGCAGCGCGGACCTGCCATGCGCTCTGCCGGGCGCCGCGCCTGCCTTGTGGATGGTTTCTCCGCGCGTGGGCTGGCCATCGTAAAAGTTGGTGCCACCCAACCGCACGCCCAAGGCCCCGGCCATCGCGGCTTCCATCTGCCCGGAGTTCGGACTGGCGTGGTGCCCGCCATCTTTGCGCCAGACCCGGATCGCCGCGCGCCCGTCCTGCCCCGTAAGCGCCGCCGCCAGCGCAATCGCCCCCGCGGCCACCCGCGCTGGAACGAAGTTGCAGACATCGTCCAGGCGCGCTGCGAAGCGTCCAAAGTAGGTATAAGGCGGCTCGCGATGCCCGATCATGGAATCCAGCGTGTTGATAGTCTTGTACGCCTGTGCCGCCGGGACGCCGCCCGCGGCCAGGTACATCAGCGGAGCCACAATGCCGTCGCAGAGGCTTTCGGCAGCGGTTTCGATGACCGCGCGGACCACCTCCGCCTCGTCCAGATCCGCCGTATCGCGTCCCACGATGCGCGCCAGCCGGCACCGCGCCAGCGCCAGGTCGCCGCCATCGAGCGCCGCCAGCACGCTGCCCGCTTCGTCGAGCAGATTGCGCGTGGCGAGCGTTGTCCACGCCAGCAGGACTTCCAGCGCGTCGTCCATTCGCACTCGGCCAGTCATCCGGCAGACCGCCCGCCCTGCCGCCGCCGAAGCCGCCACCATGCCCGCGGCGAAGGCCGCTCCCTCGATCAGTTCCACGCCCGGGGTGTGCCGGGTGACGTTCCGTGTGCCGTGCAGATGGCGGCTGCCCGCCGCGATTCCCGCGCCGATCAGCCGCACCGGATGCGGAAACCACTCGGGATCGCCCACCAGCAGATCGAGCGCGTAGGCCGCTGCCAGTTTCCAGGCGGCAATCAACGTGCTGCTCCGCTGCGCTGCGGCGGAGGCCCGATCCAGCTCCGTATCAGGTCAAGGTCGAGCGCGCTACGGACGTGTGCGGCCAGTCGGTCCAGCCGCGCCTCGCGCTCACGGGCCACAAAGGCATGCGTCCGCGCCGCGTCCAGCCCGCAGGCCGCGCGCGCGGCGTCCACGAACCCATGACGGAATGCATCGTCATCGAACAGTCCGTGGACGTAGGTGCCGGCCACCTGTCCATTCCTGCTCATGGCTCCGTCCGGCACCGCACCCTCGATGCCTTCGCGCGTGATCTCGGCGAAGCGTTGCGCGTCCCCGTCATAGACCGTTTCGCCCACGTGAATCTCGTAGCCATGAAACGCCGTCTCGCCTTGCGGCTGCCCGAAGATGGCGCCGTGGCAGATGCCCCGCACCTGGCGCGTCGTCTTGCTGGGGTTGAGCACGGTCTGGATGGGCAGCAGTCCCAGGCCCTCGCAGGTCGATGGCGTTCCGTCGCTTTCCATCCCCTGGGGATCCTCGATGCGGGTGCCGAGCATCTGGAATCCGCCGCAGACGCCCATCAGGATCTCTCCATGCCGGTGCCTTTGGCGAAGCGCCTCGTCGAATCCGCGATGCCGTAGCCACTCCAGGTCGTCGATGGTCTGCTTGCTGCCGGGCAGGATGACCAGGTCGGCGCTGTGCAGTTCATGCGGCCACTCGACGTAGGCCAGCGACACGGCGGGCTCGGCCGCCAGCGGATCGAAATCCGTGAAGTTGGAAAGGTGCGGCAGCGCCACCACCCCAATGCGCAGGGGCCTGGCGGGAGTCTCACGGGCTGTGTCTTTCCACACCCGCGCCGCGGTTTGCCGCTCTTCGTTGGCGACGCCGTCCTCTTCGTCCAGTCCCAGGTCGTGCAGGTAGGGCACCACCCCGGCGCAGGGCACGCCAAGGCGCGGCTCCATCATGCGGATGCCCGGCTCGAGCAGCGTCACGTCGCCGCGAAACTTGTTAATCGCGTAGCCGCGAATCAGGCTGCGCTCATCCGGCTCCAGAAGCTCGAGGGTTCCCAGCAGCGAGGCGAACACCCCGCCGCGGTCGATGTCGCCCACCAGCAGGCAGGCCGCGTTGGCCGCCTTCGCCATGCGCATGTTCACTATGTCGTGTTCGCGCAGGTTGATTTCGGCAGGCGACCCCGCGCCTTCGATCACCATCACGTCGTATTGCGCCGCCAGCATCTGGTAACTCGCCAGCGCGATGGGAAAGAGCTCTTCGACGCGGTGCAGGTGGTAGTCCGACGCGGTCACCTGGCCCCACACCTCGCCCAGCACCACCACCTGCGATCCGGTGTCCGACGACGGTTTGATCAGCACGGGATTCATCTCCGCGCACGACGGTATGCGGCACGCCTCGGCCTGCAAAGCCTGGGCGCGGCCAATCTCGCGCCCGTCGGGCGTGGCCGCGGAATTCAGCGACATGTTCTGCGCCTTGAACGGAGCGACGCGGTAACCGTCATCGGACAGGATGCGTCCCAGGGCCGCCGTCAATATCGATTTTCCAACATGGGAGCCAGTGCCCAGCACCATCAGGGCAGGCGTGGAACTGCGCACATCCGTTTCTCGCATCGCCAATCTCACTTTCGGCCCGGCTCCGCGATCTCACGCACGCACCCATCGGTGAAATCCAGATTCAGGAATTGCAGAATGCTCTCCAGGCTGCACTCCCGGTCATCCAACACTGCCACAAAGCCTTCGTCCGGCGACGGCGCTTCCAGCACCTGGAGCATGCGCTCCAGGCGAACCTCCGACACCTTGCGATGGTTGGTTCGCGCCCGATTCCTGGCGCGGCACAGCTCGGCGTCGGAAGTCATCGCCACCGCCACCGCCGGGCATCCCTGCTCGCCCGCCATCTCGATCCAGCGTTCGCGCAGGGCCCGCGTGCGATTGGTGCGGTCCACGATCACCGGAAGTCCGGCGTCGAGTCCCGCGGCCGCCACCGCATCCTCCGCCGCGCGGTAGATCGTGCGATACCGCGGATCGAAACCGCCGGGCGTGATGGCGTCAATCAGATCGTCCTGCGATACCACGACCGCCCCGCCCGCATTGCGGCGAGCCCACTCACTTTTTCCCGAGCCTGGTATTCCCACCAGGACAATAAGGCATCCGGCGCCCTGTCTCATATCGAAGCTTTGCGTGCAATTGAGGATTGATATCCATTTGCATCGTAATGCCTCCCGGCGGCATGGCTCTACAAAAACCTGGGTAGGGAATCGCACTTCGCTTTCCTGTGAGGAAAACGCCTTCCGGCCAGCCTCCCGCCGGATGCTTGCCCGGAGCCTACGATCCGGGCTCGACCAGGTATTGCTCCAGCTTGCCGTCGGGATAGGTGTAGGTGGTAACCGTCAGCCTTTTCCGGGTGAACACCAAACCGAACGAGCGGAAGGTCATACCTCCGCGAAGCTGTTCGCGGCGCGTCTGTATGCTCAGTGGCTCACCCAGCGGCGCCAGGCTCGCGCGGAAGTCCTCCAGCGCCTCGGCCGTGAAGTAGTCGCTCAGGTTCGGCGCCAGCAGGCTGCGGTCGATCTTGCCCTGCTGCAGCCCGCGGAACAGCGCCAGCGCCTGCTGTTCGGCCGGACTGGCGGTGCCGCTGGCGGTCAGCAGCGGAGCCACCAACTGCGCAATCTGCGAGGCCGCGCCGGAGGCGTCCTGGTTGGTCAGCACCACCACCGCGGCCTTGTCGTCGGGCAGCACCATGCTGTCGGCCACAAAGCCAGACACCTCGCCCGAGTGCTCCAGCGCCCGATGCCCGTGCCAGGCGAGCACCTCGATGCCGAGGCCGTAGTTGGTGCTCTTGCCGTCCTTCAACTTCACCTCGGTCTCCATCTCGCGATAGCTCTCTGGCTTCAGCGTGGATTGCGCGATCAGACTCTGGTCCCAGAGCGCCAGGTCGTAGGCGGTCATCGCCAGCTCGCCGGCGGCAAACATCCAGCCGCGTCCCTCCTTGGGCGCCACCCGCAGCGGCCCCAGCGCGTGCCGGTAGTAGGCGGTGGCGTCGGCGGAGGTCAGCCGCGCTTCGTCGGAGTTCCACACCGAGCGCATGCCCAGCGGCCGGAAGATGCGCTCCGCGAGAAAATCGAAGAGCCGCTCGCCCGAGACTTTTTCCACAATCTGTCCGGCGATGACGTAGTTCGTATTGGAGTACTGCCACTGGGTGCCGGGCTCGAAATCCAGCGGCTTCTTGCCCCACTGGTCAACGATCTGCTGCGCCGATACAGCCTGCAGCATCGGCGTCATCACGTAATCTTCCGGCCAGAAATCCTGGTATCCCGAGGTGTGCGACAGCACCTGGCGGATGGTCACGTCGCCGCCCCGCGTCAGCCCCGGAACGTAGCGGCCCACGGGGTCGTCCAGCTTCAGTTTGCCTTCCTCCTCGAGCAGCAGCAAGGCGGCAGCGGTGAACTGCTTGGAGATCGAGCCGATCGAGTAGCGCATCGCGGGCGTGGCCGCAACGGGCGGCTCCAGCCGCGCGCTCCCGTAGGCGTGCGTGTAGGCCACCTTGCCGTTGGCGACAATGGCGACCGAGGCCGAAGGCACGCCGGTCAGCTCCAACACCTCGCGGCAGATCGTATCGATGCGGTCCCGGGTGTGCGGGTCGAGCTGCTCCACGGTCTGTGCCGTGCCCGCCAGCGAAAAGGCAACGACCATAGCCACGCCCACCAACACCGCGCGGCCGCTCCGGTAACATTTGTTCAGTCGATTCATCGTGTCCTCTCCCTCGCTCGCACCGCGGCCGATGCCCGCCGATCCCGCTGCGGCGGACCTCCGCGCAGTCTTCTACTCCGGATTATCAAACGCAATGTAGTTCAGTTCTCCGCCGCGCTCCAGGCTGATGACCACCGGATCTGCGGGCTTCAATCCGGCCAGCGCTTTCCGCAAGGTGTCCAGCGAATCCAGCTTGGTGCGATTCAGATAGTGCAGCACGTCGCCGGGTTGCAGTCCGTAGATGGTGGCGTTGCCTCCGGCGGTCAGCGCCGTCACCAGCACGCCGCCCGGCAGACGCGTCGGCGGAATCAACGGCGCCACCGAATCCGTAATCTCGATGCCGACGATCCCCAGCTTGGGAATGATGTTGGCCGCCGATTGCATGGGATCGAGGATGCTCTCCGGATCGCGCTCGCGCTCCGCCACCGGCACAGTCATGTTCAGCACCTCGGCGCCGCGCTGCACCTTGAACGCGACCACGTCGCCAATCTTTTTCTGGAACAGCAGCACCGACAGGGCGCGCGGATCGGCGAAATACTTGCCGTCAACGTCGAGCAGAATGTCTCCCGGGTGCAGCCCCGAGCGCTCGGCGGAGGAATTCGGCACCACCTCTTCCAGGATGACTCCTGACTGCACGGGAAGCCCCAGTCCGCCGGCCAGGGTCGGCGTGATGCCCCGCGCGATAATGCCGATGAAGCCGCGGCGCACGTGGCCGTGGGCGCGCAACTGCTCGTACACCAGCTGGATCGTGTTCGAGGGAATAGAGAAGCCCACGCCCTCGCTGCCGCCCGATTGCGAAACGATCAGGGTGTTCATGCCGATGACTTCGCCGTGTACGTCCACCAGCGGGCCGCCCGAGTTGCCGGGATTGATCGCCGCGTCGGTCTGCAGATAAACCACCGGAGTGGCGCTGTTGAGCTGCCGCTGCGTCGAACTGATCACGCCCATGGTCACCGTGTTTTCCAAGCCCAGCGGACTGCCAAAGGCCAGCGCCAGTTGGCCCACATGCACCCGGTCGGAGTCCGCCAGCTTCAGCGCCGGCAGATCGCTGGCTTCCACCTTCAGCAGCGCCAGATCGGTCAGCGTATCGCGCCCCAGTATCTTGGCGCTGAAACGCTCCGCATCCTCAATGCCGCCCACCCGCTTGTTGCGGTGCCGGAAGACCCTTACCGAGACCGAGGTGGCGTGCTCGACCACGTGGGCGTTGGTCAGAATGTATCCCGACGGATCGATGACGATGCCCGAGCCGACGCCTTGTTCCTTCGCGATGTAGCTGGTCTGCCGCGTGTTGGGGTCCTGCACCGTGGTCAGTCCGATGACCTCGACGGTCACCACCGCCGGTCCCACCCGCTCGGCCAGCTCCTGCAGATCCTCATCCAGCGCGAACAGTCCGCGCCGCGCCGCATTCGAGGCGGCCTTCTCGGCCGGCGCACTTACCTGGGCGGCCGCCAGCGCCGCGCTCAAAACAACCGCAATCAGTACCGGAAAACCGGCGGAAACCATTCGGCGCACAGAAACCTCTTTCAACATTCGAACCTCAATCCTACTGCAACTGCGGACGCAAATCTGCTCTTCTTCCGTCCGCCAGGATTCGGCCCCGCCAACCTTGAAAAGTTGAAAAGACGATAGGACTGGAAGCCGGGAAAGTCGTTCCGCTCAGGCCCACATCGAGACGGGCTCGCCGGACTCCTCATCCGTCGCGAGTTGTTTCTTCTTTGGGGCGGCGGGCTGCTCTTTCTCCTCGCCCTGCCCGGAGTCGCGCTCCTGGCCGCTCGTGGAGACTACCACGCGCTCCGCTTCGTCCTCCGGCCTGCGGGCGCCGCGCAGCAATTTCTCGCGAACCTGGGCGGCGCGCTCGGCAGCGGCAGCCTTCTCCGCCGCGGCGGCGGCGTACAGGCCAACATCGGGAGGCATCTGGTTGCCGTGAATGCGCATCGCGCGCTCCTGGTGATTCGCGCTCCTAATCGATTAGAAGATACGCGGGCAATCCACGCGCCACCGGCCGACCACCATGATTAGAGAAATCTCACCCCGGCGCGCTCCCCGCTCACTCGCCCCCGCGTCCGGGAAGGTGTGGGGCCAGCGCATAGTTGAGCTGCACCAGCACGATGAACCCAATGCCCCAATACGTGTTGACCACGCAGAGCAGCGCGCCGAACGCATACAGCGCCTGCGCCACCAGGATGCGGCGCTTGATCGCCCTGGAGACCGAAGGCGGCAGGTCGGCCTTCACCGCCCCGCTCCGCAGCGCACACACCCAGCTGAAATACAACGTCGCCCCCAGCGCCAGGATATTCGCCCAGTAAATCAGCAGCGCGCCCCGGTACGCCGTAAACTGCGCCAGCAGCGTGGTGGAGAACGGCGTGATTGAAACCGCGGAGAGAAACCACAGGTGAATCCACGTCAGGCTCCGGTTGCTGCGCGCCAGGTGATTCAGTTGCGTCTGCTGGCCCACCCAGAAAATTCCCAGCGTCAGAAACGTCATGACGTACATCATCAGCCGCGGCCCCAGGGCGACCACCGCCCGCCACAGCTCCCACTCGCTGTGAATCGCCTCGACTCCCGGCACGTGAATGTCGAGCACCAGGAGGGTCATCGCCACCGCAAAGACGCCGTCACTGAGTGCGGCCAGGCGTTCGCTGCTGGTGCCGGCAATGGCGTTGTAGGCGTCTTTCACGCTGCTCTCTTCCTGGATGCCGTCCCGGTGCGGCGGCCGCACCGCCCGCCGAGCCCAGTAGTATCCGGCAACCGCCGCCGAATGTCCAGCCGCGCACCCTGCCCATCTCGGGCCGCGCCCGGAAACTTCCCGCCATGGGCCACCACGCTGCGAATGACATTCGTGATCCGGCCATCTACGGATATAATCCCCACTGATGCTGGAGCAACCTCCGAAGTTCCAGCCGGGGTCCCTGGTTTGCAGACATCCACCGAACGCAATCGCTCAGCTCGCACCCTCTGGTACAGCCTCGCCTTGATGCTGCCCGCGCTCCTGCTGTCGTTTGCGGTTAGCCTGCCGGTCTTCAAAATCCTCCGCGACGGCAGCCTTGGCGTGGCCATGAGCGCCTTCCTCCTGGCCCTGGCCCCGGTCGTCACCCTGGTGCCGCTGCTCCTTTTCTTCGGCGCACGCTTCCGGCGACTGGAGCGCGAACGCCAGCAGAGCGAGCAGGAACTGCGCATCAGCACCCAGCGCCTGGCCAGCGTCGTGGCCTCGGCCATGGACGCCATCATCACCCTCGACGAGGGTCTGCGCGTCATCGTCTTCAACAAGGCCGCGGAACACATCTTTGGCTGTCCCGCCTCGGACGCGCTGGGCGAGCCGCTCGACCGATTCCTTCCCGCGCCCGTTCGCGAACTTCACCCAGGCCGCATTCAGTCCTTCGGCGAGACCGGCGTCACCAACCGTTCGGTGGGCGCTCCCGGCATCCTCTCCGCGCTGCGCGCCAATGGCGAACAGTTTCCCATCGAGGCCACCATCTCCCAGGTGCAGGTGGCGGGGCAGAAACTCTACACGGTGATTCTGCGTGACATCACCGGGCGCGTGCGCGCCGAGGAAACCATGCGCGACAGCGAAGCCCGCTTCCGCTCCATCTATGAGCAGGCCGCCGTCGGCATCACCCAGGTCGCGCTCGATGGCCACTTGCTGATGGCCAATGCGGCGCTCTGCCACATGCTGGGATACAAGGAGAGCGAGTTGCTCGGCCGCAGGATCGAAGACATCACCGATCCCGACGACCGCGCCCGCGAGAGCGCGCTGCTCAGCGAAATGGTGCGCGAGCATCGGCCCTCCTACGAGCTCGAAAAGCGATACCGTCACTGCAACGGCTCCCAGGTCTGGGTCCATGTCACCTCGTCCATGGTGCGCGGCCCCGCCGCCGAGCCGCTCTATCGCATTTCCGTGATCCAGGACCTCACCGAGCGCAACCGCGCCCAGGACCTGCTGAAGCAGGCGCAGAAGATGGAGGCCATCGGACGCCTGGCCGGCGGCGTGGCCCATGATTTCAACACCCTGCTCAACGTGATGCTCGGCTACTCGGAGTTGTTGCTGGCCGAATTGCCGGAAGGCGACGTGCGCCGCGAACGCGTCATCCAGATTAAGAACTCCGGCGAAGCCGGCGCCATGCTCACCCGCCAGTTGCTCGCCTTCAGCCGCAAGCAGGCCATCGCCGAGGAAGTGCTGGATTTGCGCGCGGTCGCCTCATCCATGACTCCCATTCTCGAACGCCTGCTGCGCGAAGACATTGAGCTGACGGTCAAGTGCGGCGCCGAGCCCTGTCCGGTCAAAGTCGATCCCGGCCAGATCCAGCAACTGGTGCTGAACCTCGCCGCCAACGCCGGCGATGCCATGCCCAACGGCGGCCAGGTCAGCATCGAAGTCCGCGCCATCGAGCTCGATGAAACCTACATCCGGCAGCATCCCACGCTCAGCGTCGGACGCTATGCCATGCTGGCCATCAGCGATTCGGGCAGCGGCATGGACGCCGAGACCGTGGCCCACATCTTCGAGCCTTTCTTCACCACCAAGGATGCGGGCAAAGGCACCGGCCTCGGCCTCGCCACCGTGTACGCCATCGCCAAGCGCAACCGCGGCGACATCTGGGTGTACAGCGAACCGGGTGCGGGCACCATCTTCAAGGTATTGCTTCCCGTCAGCGTGGAGGCAGCCCAGAAGCCGCAACCGGCCGCGCTCCTGGCCCGTGGCGCCTCGGACGGCGGCGAGACCATCCTGCTGGTCGAGGACTCGGCCGCGCTGCGCGAGTTGACCAAGGTCATCCTGCTGCGCCACGGCTACAACGTGCTGGAAGCCGAGGACGGAGTCGCCGCGCTGGAGCTTTCCGGCCGTTTTGCGGATGTCATCGACTTGCTGTTGACCGACGTGGTCATGCCGCGCCTGCGCGGGCCCGATCTGGCCGCGGAGATCATGAAGCAGCGCCCGCAGATCGCGGTGGTCTTTCTGTCCGGCTACAACGAGGAGGCCATCGCCCAGGCGGATGGAATCGTCGGCTTCACCCTCGTCGAGAAGCCTTATACGGCCGATGCGCTCCTGCACTCGATCCGGCGGGTGCTTGATGATCGTCCATTGCAGGACAAGCTCCGGGTTTCCTAGCGGCTTTCCGCTCTCCCGGCGCCAGGCCGCCCACGCATAACCCCAGCCCATAGCATCCATAAGTTTTTTTGATTTCCATCCCGGCGCGCAAACCACTATCTATGAAGGATTGCTTGCTGGAGAATTCCATTGACCCTATTGCCGCGCAATTTCTATCCCTCCTCTCGGGGCGCTGCCTGGCTTTGTCTCATTTTATTGTTGTGCTGTGGTTTAGCGGCCAGCGCTCAAACCGTTTCACCCGTGTCTCCTCAGCAGTTTGCCGATCTGCAGCGGCAGGTCACCGAGGCGCGCGGCAATGCCGATAACGCCTGGATGCTGGTCTGCTCGGCCCTGGTATTAATGATGACCGGGCCCGGCCTGGCCCTGTTCTACGGCGGCCTGGTCCGCCGCAAGAACGTCCTGTCCACCGTCATGCAGAGCTTTGCCATGATGGCCGTGGTCACCGTGCTCTGGGGCATCGTCGGCTTCAGCCTCGCCTTCGGCCCCGGCAACAGCTTCATCGGAAACCTGCAGCACCTCTTTTTGCACGGCGTCGGCGCTGCCCCCGATCCCGCTTATGCTCCGACCATTCCGCTGCAGACCTTCATGCTCTACCAGCTCATGTTCGCCATCATTACTCCGGCGCTCATCACCGGAGCCTTTGCCGAGCGCATGAAGTTCAGCGGCATGCTGGTGTTTCTCTCGCTCTGGTCGCTGGTCATCTACACTCCCATGGCGCACATGGTCTGGGGCAAGGGCGGTCTGCTCAACGCTTCGCTCGGGGGCCGTTTCCCCTGTCTGGATTTTGCCGGCGGCACCGTGGTGCACGTCACCTCCGGCGTCTCCGCCCTGGTCTGCGCGCTCTATCTCGGCAAGCGCCAGCATTATCCCAAGGAGCAACTGCCGCCGCACAGCGTGGTGCTTTCCTTCGTCGGCGCGTGCATGTTGTGGGTCGGCTGGTTCGGCTTCAATGCCGGCAGCGCGCTTTCGGCGGGCAGCCTGGCAACCAGCGCCTTTGCCGCAACCCAGTTTGCCGCCGCCGCCGCCGCACTCAGTTGGATGGCGGCCGAATGGATCGTGGCCGGCCATCCCAGCGCCCTTGGCGGCATCTCCGGCGCGGTCGCCGGACTGGTCGCCATCACTCCCGCCGCCGGCTTTGTCACTCCCATGCCCGCGCTGGTCATCGGCCTGCTTGCCGGTGGCTTCTGCTACCTCATGGTAGCCAGGGTCAAGGCCTACTTCGGCTACGACGATTCGCTCGATGCCTTTGGCGTGCACGGCGCGGGCGGCACCCTCGGAGCGATCTTGACCGGCGTCTTCGCCAGTCGATACGTCAATCCGATGTTCAAGGATGCCGCGGGCAACCTCACCGGCTCCGGCTTGCTCGACGGTAATCCCCACCAGTTGCTCAACCAGGCTACCGGCGTTGTCATCGCATGGGTTCTGGCGGCGGTAGGAACCTTGCTGCTGCTCAAACTGGTGGACCTCACAGTTGGTTTGCGCGTCAGTATCGAGGATGAAGTGCAGGGCCTCGATCTGACGCAACACGGCGAAGAAGGATATTCCCTGGATTCATAGGCGCCACCCGGTGAGCGATCACCCGGTGTGCCCGGAAGAGACGAAACCATCATGACGAAACTCGAAGCGGTCATTCAACCCTCCAAGCTCGATGCCGTGAAAGAAGCGCTCCTGGCCATCGGTATCGACGGACTCACCGTACTCGAAGTGCGCGGCCACGGCCGCCAGAAAGGTCATACCGAGTTCTATCGCGGGCGCGAATACAGCGTCGATCTCCTGCCCAAGATCAAGTTGGAGATCGTGCTCCGCGATGAGACCGTCGATGACGTCGTCAAGGCGATCCTCGGCGCATCGCAGACCGGCAAGATCGGCGACGGAAAGATCTTCCTCTCCCGAATCGACGAAGCCATCCGCATCCGCAACGAAGAACGCGGTTCGGACGCACTGTAGCCATTCAGGGGTTCACGATGACGTCAGGTCTCGCGCAGAGTCTGAAAGCCGAATACCTCGCAGGCTCCGAGCGATTGCGGCTTGAGTTCGAGCAGACGCGCTCGGGCCGCTCCGTCCTGCAGGGACGCACTGCGCTGGTCGATTCGCTGACCCATCAGCTCTGGCGTCATCACATCGATCCCGACCTCTCGGCCGCCAACGGACTCGCCCTCGTGGCCATCGGCGGCTACGGCCGGGGCGTGCTCGCGCCCTACTCGGATGTCGATCTGCTGTTTCTCACCGACGGCCCCGCTCCGGCAGCCGCCGCCAAGGACGCCATCCGCGCCATGTGCCAGGACCTCTGGGACCTGCGCCTCAAACTCAGTCCCACCACCCGTCCCTTGGAGGATTGCGACCGCCTCCACCGCGACAATCCCGAGTTCAACATCTCGCTGCTCGATTGCCGCATCCTGGCCGGCGACTTCGGACTCTTTCGCCGCCTCCACGACCAGGTCATCCCGCGCTCCGTCCTGCGTGACTGGCAGGAACTGGTACTGTTGCTGGCCGAGGTCAACGAGGCCCGCCACCACCAGGCCGGCGACACCATCTTTCATCTCGAGCCCAACATCAAGGACGCGCCCGGCGGATTGCGCGACTACAACGTCTCCTGCTGGCTCTCCATCCTCAACGGCTTCTCCCGCACCCAGAACTGGACCGAGGCCTTCGACTCCTTTCCCGCCTCGCTGCGCGACCGGGCCCAGGAGGCCAAGGATTTTCTCGTCTCCGTGCGCTGCTTCCTGCACTACCGTGCCGGACGCGATGACAACCAGTTGAACTGGGAGGCGCAGCAGGCCGCCGCCGAAGCTCACATCGGCTACGATGGCGGCGGCGCCGACGCCGCCGAATGGATGCGCTACTACTACCGCCAGGCCCGCGTCCTCAACCGCCTCTTCGCCACCATGATGGATGAAGTCGTGCCCGCCCGCTCCTCGCTCTTCCAGCAGTTTCAGAACTGGCGCGCCCGCCTTTCCACCGACGAATTTTCCTGCGTCAACGGCCGCGTCTTCCTGCAGCAGCCTTCGGCCCTGGTCTTGCCCGAGAACTTCTTCAACTGCTTCGAGTTTGTCGCCCAGCACGGCCTCAAGCTGGCCGCCAGCACCGACCTGCGCATCGAGCAGGCCCTGCCCACGGTGGCCGCCAAGAATCTCTCCGGACCCGAACGCTGGGCCGCGCTGCGCCGCATCCTGCTGCGCCCCCACGCCGCCCGCGCCCTGCGCATCATGCAGGAGCTGGGCGCGCTCGGTCTCCTGCTCCCGGAATTCCGCGCCGTCGAATCGCTGGTCATCCGCGACTACTATCATCGCTACACGGTGGACGAACACACCTTCCGCGCCATCGACGCCGTCCACAATCTGCATCCGGAAAAGAAGAACGGCAATCGCGGTCTGGGCAACCTGGTCGAGGAAATCGAGCGTCTCGACCTGCTCGCCCTCGCCCTCCTGCTGCACGATGTGGGCAAGGCCGGCAACAACGAGGACCACGTCAGCGCCAGCCTCGAAGTCGCCATGAAGGTCTGCCACACCTTCGAGCTGCCGCCCGAGGACGAGGAGATGGTCTGCTTCCTCATCGCCTACCACCTCGATCTTTCCGCCGCCATGCGCCGCGACATCTTCGATCCCGAAACCATCCAGAGCCTCGCCCGGCGCGTTGGCAGTCCGGACCGCCTCAAGATGCTGGCCCTGCTCACCTACGCCGACATCAGCGCGGTCAATCCAACTTCGCTCTCACCCTGGAAGGCGGAAAACCTCTGGCGCGTGTACTTCCTCACCGCCAACTATCTCAATCGCAGCGTGGACGACGACCGCTTCCACTCCGCCGCCGAAGACGAGCAGGTCGCCCGCATTCGCCTGCTCAAGCCGCAGCTCGGACGCCGTCTGCGCGACTTTCTCGAGGGCCTGCCGCAGCGCTACCTCCGCATCCACGCCGCCGATGAAATCATTCAGCACGTCGAGATGGCGTCCCAGCTCCACTCCAACACCGTGCAGACCCATCTCAAGCGACTGCGCGGAGATTTCTCCCTCACCGTCATCACCCACGACCGTCCCGCTCTCTTCGCCACCCTGGCTGGAGTGCTCGCCGGCTGGGGCATGAACATCCTCAAGGCCGACGCCTTTTCCAATGACTCCGGCGTCGTCGTCGACAGCTTCATCTTCACCGATCACTTCCACACCCTGGAGATGAACGTACAGGAGTGGGCGCGCTTCCAGACCAGTTTCACCGACGTGCTCAGCGGCGCGGTTCCCCTCGAGAAACTCGCCCGCAAGCGCGTTTCGGCCAACGGCAAGTCGCCCAAGGTCAAGGTCGAAACCGTCCTCAACTTCGATCAAAATTCATCCAGCCACAGCACCATCTTCGAGGTCGTGGCCCAGGATCGCCCCGGCCTCCTGCATCGCATCGCCGCCGTCCTGTCCGAGTGCGGCTGCAACATCGAGGTCGCCCTCATCGACACCGAAGGCGAGATGGCCATCGATACCTTCTACCTCCGCATCGCCGGACGCAAACTCGCCAGCGAGGAGTGCGCCCAACTCAAAGCCGCCCTCGAAATGGAACTCGACTCCTAGCGCATCGCGCGCATTTACCGGGTGCCTTCAGGCGCAATTCGACGATGAGACGCCATACAGTGAGGTCGAGAAGTGGCAACCGTCAACGTCATCCTCAACGAGTCATCGATACTGCCCTAGCTGGTATAGGATGTTGTCCAGTCTATTAAGGCAGTTGCTTAGTTGCTCAGGGTTGCGACTGGACAGCAAGCCGCTGCAGCGGTCTGCTGTCCGCCGGGCATTGGACAGTGTGGATTCAACATCGGAACGCAGCCCGAGTCCGCTGGAGGCTAACGACCTGCGCACACCCTCCCAGCGGGCACTCTCCGCGGAGATCCGTGCAGTCGCGTCATCGTAGCGGGGCCGCAACACGTCAAGTTGGCGTTCTATTTCCGCTTGCTGCTTCCTATCCGCATCTTCCGCCTCCGCCCGTCTGCGATCGTTCTCCGCTTTCTGTTCCTTGGCCGCTCGCTCCTGTCCGGCCCTCTTGCGGTCCGCCTCTTGCTGTTGACTGGCCGCTTTTTTTCCCCTCTCAGCCTTTGCTTGCTCCTCTGCCTGCCGTTCTGCAGCGGCTTTCGCTAGTCGATTCTGCTTCACCGCTGACTGGGCCTTTGCGGCGGCAACGGTTTGTTCAAGCACTCGGGGCACGCAGTCAGGAGTAGCCTTGGAAGGCAGCCCGAAAAAATTGGTCGGCACTTCACAAATCGCAATTCCCTTGACCGCGCCCGTCTCCACATTTACAACCCTGACTCTAGCCGTAGTCGCTGTCGATGCCTCGATGACAATCAGGAAATCCAATCTTCCAAGAAGCCCCCTCAATGCACCTGAAGATTGATCAAAAACGCTATTAGATGATAAGTGCACTTCTCGGAGTAAGGCGTCCAGATTGCTCCGATCAAGGTAGTCGACATCCTTCGCACCCACAAGACTCGCGGCCAACTGCGTCTCCAACGTCATCAGAAAATCCTGGCCGTGCTGAACTTCAGCAGGCGAAGGTGCTCCGGTGTATTTCGTCACTGCCGCAACGCTAATTCTGGTGTCCTGGGCAAACGCAGGGATACAGAAGAGAAGGACTAGCAGCACCAATAATCGTTTCATGACGCGGATTCTATCGCGGGACGATGGAGGTGGAAAGAGTAAAAGGGGCGAGCATCGAACAATACCAACCGCAGCAGCGTCATCCAGCGCCGCACCGCTGCTGTGCCAATCTGCATGATATCGACAGGAGCATTAGACTAATTCCAGAGCCGATGCCCCCTGCGAACTCCCATCCCGACGCGCCCCACGACTCCACGCCCACCGATTCCACGGTCAACGACCCTCTCGCTCTCTTTCATCCCGCCGTGCGCCAGTGGTTTCGTTCGGCCTTTTCCGCGCCCACCCTGGCGCAGCAACTCGGCTGGCCGGCCATCGCGCGCGGCGAATCCACCCTGCTGCTCGCCCCCACCGGAAGCGGCAAGACCCTCGCCGCGTTTCTCTGGTGCCTCAACCGCGCCATGTTCTCGCCCACCCCGCCCAAAGACGCACGCTGCCGCGCCCTCTACATCTCGCCCCTCAAGGCGCTCGCGGTGGACGTGGAGCGAAACCTCCTCGTCCCCTTGGAGGCGATTGCCCAGGTAGCGGGCGCCCGTGGCGACCTCTTCCATCCGCCCACCCTTTTCGTGCGCACCGGAGACACGCCGTCCCTCGAGCGCAGCCGCTTCCAGCGCACCCCCGCCGACATCCTCATCACCACGCCCGAGTCGCTCTACCTCATGCTCACCTCCAACGCGCGCGATGCCCTGCGCTCGGTCGAGACCGTCATCGTCGATGAAATTCATGCCCTCGTCCCCAGCAAGCGCGGCGCCCATCTCGCGCTTTCGCTGGAGCGGCTCGAGCATCTCTGCGGCCGCCCTCTGCAGCGCATCGGACTCTCCGCCACCCAGCGTCCCCTCGAAGAAGTCGCGCGCTTTCTCGGCGGAGTGGAGTCCTTCGCGGTCGCGCCGGACCCCGGTGCTCCGCGCTACCGGCCGGTCACCGTCCTCAACGCCAGCTCTCCCAAGCGCCTCGACTTGAGCGTACACGTACCTGTCGAAGCCATGTCGCAGCCCGGCGTGCCGTCGCAGCCCGGCGCGCAATCCATCTGGACCTCGATCCATCCCGAGTTGCTCACCCTGGTGCGCGCCCATCGCTCCACTCTCATCTTCGTCAACAGCCGCCGCCTTGCCGAGCGCATCTCCGGCGCGCTCAACGATCTTGCCGGTGAAATGCTGGTGCTGGCCCACCACGGCAGCGTCGCCCCGGCGCAGCGCAAGGAAATCGAAGAGCGCCTCAAGAGCGGCGAGATCAGGGGCCTGGTCGCCACCTCGTCGCTGGAGCTCGGTATCGACATGGGGGCCATCGATCTCGTCGTCCAGATCGAGGCGCCGCCCTCGGTCTCCAGCGGCATGCAGCGCATCGGACGAAGCGGCCACCACGTCGGCGCCGTCAGCAACGGCATCATCTTTCCCAAGTTTCGCGCCGACCTGCTCGCCTGTGCCGCTGCCACCCGCGCCATGCGCCAGGGCCTTGTGGAGGCCGTGCGCTATCCGCGCAATCCGCTCGACGTGCTCGCGCAGCAGATGGTCGCCGCCATCGCCATGGACTCGATGACCACCGTGGAGCTGTTCGATCTGCTGCGCCGCGCCGCGCCCTTTGCCGCGCTCTCCGCCGAATCGTTTGCGAGCGTACTCGATCTGCTCTCCGGCCGCTACCCCTCCGACGAGTTCGCCGAGCTGCGCCCGCGCATCACCTGGGATCGCGTCACCAACCTGCTCACTCCGCGCGAA
>Ga0302320_10012360_pt1 | contig 17948 bp, 10 predicted proteins | sample Bog_T0_3_FD_202130 | JGI IMG/M metagenome (GOLD analysis project Ga0302320, IMG submission 202130) | Peat permafrost microbial communities from Stordalen Mire near Abisko, Sweden - Bog_T0_3 | ecosystem: Environmental > Terrestrial > Soil > Wetlands > Peat | place: Sweden: Abisko, Stordalen Mire...
AGAAGCAGGCTGCCAAACAGCCTTGTGAATGTCTCCACCGGTCGCCCTCCAATGTTCTCGTCTTGACAACAAGATCATCGGACAGACGACCGGCGGAGGCAAATTTCAAATATGTTTGGCTAGGGTTGACGACTAAGAGATCATCGGTTCGCCTTCCTAGTTACTTACCAGCCGACGGCCACGAGCAGTGTCTTCGGGTTTGCGCAGCCTATGTCGCTTGAGTATCCACCCGCGTCGTTGTATGGGAACGCATACTGCTGCATATTAATTGCCTGGGCTTCAATCCATTGCGCGTAGTGATCGTAGGGCTCCAACTGATAGAAGCTTGCCGGATTTCCCCACATGCCTTCGTTGGTTAGAGCACCGGCAGCATTGAATTCGGGAGTGCCCGATATAGGTGCGGTATGCCGGAAGATCGCGGCGGAGAGGTCCGGATTGGCGCCTAATCCGGAACCATTTGGTCCGGCCAGCGGAATGGTGATTCCATTGAACGACCAGATATCGGAGATGAATGTCTGGTAGTAATTCTGGTCTGCTCCACCGGCATTGAAGCCGGCCCCGCCTGGCTCAATGATTCGATACGGAGCGTAGACAAGGTCCGCCTGGAAGTCGCCCCCCGATGTGGAAGGGACTGCGTCGGCATAGCGCTGGAAGGTAACCGACCGGTCTTCCGTGAAGGTCTCTTGGTTCTCCCCAAGCGCAATATTGGTTCCGTCGCCGCAAGTTAGATTGAATGCAACCTTGACACCGAGTGCTTCGACGCGAGTCGTATCCATGTTGATGGACGTGGGGCCGGCTGTGAACTCGATATAGTCCCAATAGTCGGTGTTATCTTCGGTCAAACTCGGATCATTCAGGAAGAAATACATGCGCCCGGACGAGTTGGGTGGCATTGCGAAGGTTGGCTGTTCCGCAAACGTGTATTGGCTAGCGACCCCGTTGATGGTTGCGGTCCAGATGATCTGATTGTCCGTGAACATCCCGTTCGTCCTGTTCAGGAACTTCATCATCACCGTGTCCCCGGCGGGCAAAGCGGGCATATTGCTGGAATCCCAGAAGGGCGCGCCGCCCCAAAGGTTCTGGTTAAGAGCCTGTGTAGTTGCAGTAACCGTCGCGCTCGATGGAGACGTTCCGAGCGTGTTACTGGCCAGGACCTGGTAGTAGTACTGAGTCGACGCTGTGCCTAGCGCATCCTGGAACCAGTTGCTCTTTGTGGTGCCAATCTCGTTGCTGGTTGATGGCGTGAAGGGGGATGTTGTGCTTCTGTAGATGTAGTACGTTGATGCAACCGATCCAACACCTGAATTGGTCGAATTCCAAACCAAGTCGATCTCGTTGGCGTTCTCCGCCATCGCCGCCAATCCAGTCAGAGCGGCGGGAGCGGCGGTTGACGGCGTTGCCGGAAGAGATGTGGCTGAGGCAGTAGCTGCAGCCGATTCTCCTGAAAGTGTGGAGGCCACGACCTTGTAGTAATACGTCGTCGAGGCCTGAACACCAGGCCCTGCCGGGGGGCTAAGCGTGGCGGGATAGTTGCTGTCCACATAGTTTGTAATTCCGACGGTGGTCCCCATCAGATTGGAGGACGACGGTGTAAACGAAGTGGTGGTGCTCCGGTATACCGAGTAGTTTACCGGATCGGTGTTTGGAGCAGGAACTGTACTCGCAACCCAACGCAGATCGATCTGTTGAAAGGAAGAGCCCACTGCCGTCAGACTGGTTGGAGGTGCAATTGTGCTGAAGGCTGGCGTGGTAGTAGTAGCCTGCCCCGAGGGCGCCGATGTGCCGTACGCGCCGGTTATCCCTCCGTCCAGCGCTTTTACGACGTAGTAGTAGGTCGTGGAAGCTGCCAGACCCGTATTGGAGAAGGTGGTGCCAGTTATCCCACTCCCAATCAACGTGGTCGGATTCGCCGTCGTTCCACCGTAGACGCTATAAGAGGTGATGGTGCAGTTGGCCGGAGGCGTCACTGCGGTCCAGTTCAAGTTGACGACGCTGGGGTAAGTCGCGGTCGCTGTCAACCCAGTCGGCGCAGCCGGAAGCGTGGTGCAAGGAGCGGAGTCAAGTACCTCGATGCCATTGATCGTGGGTTGATCGGTGACAGCGGTGAAGGCGATTACCAAATCGCCGCTGCTGTTGGCTGCTTCGGTGAACTGCTTAACCACAGCCGTGTATTGCGCACCGGCCGTTGCAAAGATGTCGAAATTGGTCAGCACAGCTGTGCCGTTGATGGCCACATTGAATACGCGACTGGCGGCTACCGAGAAATAAAGCTCGGCAAAGTGCAGGCGCACAATGTAACTGCTTCCAGCGGTCAGGCCAGAAATCGTATAAGTTACGGCTCCTTGCCGCGCATCCTGGTAGACTGCCTCGGGAGCTGCGGTGGCAGCAATACTGGAGGGTATCGTGATTGTGTTCGGGACCGAATAGGTAGTTCCACCGGCACTGTAGTTTTCGTCCGCGACAAAGGAATTGTCGCCGCCGCTTGAGTTGCTTACTGCCGCACCGCCGGCGTTGATGGATACGTAACCGCCGCTGGATGGCGGTTGGGTCTCCGCGCTGGCCTGCGCCGAGGCCGCCGATGTGCCGTCCGCGTCGACAGCCTTGACGATGTAGTAGTAATTCGTTGAAGCCGTGAGGCCGGTGTTGGAGTAGGTTGTTCCCGTCAGTCCGCCTGCGATCAACGTGGTCGGATTTGCCGTCGTTCCGCCGTAAACGGCGTAAGAACTGATGGAGCAGTTAGCCGGAGGAGTAACTGCTTGCCAGCTCAAGCCAATTGCGGTTGATGTAGACGCCGTTGCTGTCAGTCCGGTTGGCGCTGAAGGGACCGTGGTGCAGGACGTGTTGGCCAAAGTTTCTCCATTGACTGGCCCCGTCCCAGTCCCCGATGAGCCCGCCGCGTCAACCGCTTCAACGACAAAATAATATATTGTTGAGGCCGCGAGTCCGGTGTCGGTGTAGCTGGTGCCCGTTACACCACTTGCGATCAGGTTGCCTGCGCCCGGCGTGAATCCGCTGGTTGTGCTGGCGTAGACGCTGTACGTGATGGTCGTGCAGTTAGCCGGAGGCGTAACTGCGGTCCAGCTCACGATGAGGGTGCTGGAAGTCGCTCCCGATACCTTCACTCCTGTCGGCGCCGGCGGAACGGTGGTGCAACTAGGGGATGAGCCAAGCACCTCGAGGCCGTTGATCATGGGCTGATCCTTCGCGCCGTTGGTGAAGGCGATCACGATGTCGCCGCCGCTGTTGGCGGTTGCGGTGTACTGCTCAACCACAGCCGTGTATCTTGCGTTGGCCGCTGCGTAGATGTCGAAGTTGGTCAGCACCGTTGTTCCGTTGATGGCCACATTGAATTCGCGGCTGCCGGCTGCGGAGAAATACAACTCGGCAAAGTGCAGGCGCACGGTGTAACTGCTTCCAGCGGTCAGGCCGGGAATCGTATACGTCACGGTCCCTTGCCGCGCCGACTGGTAGACTGCCGCGGGAGCGGCGGTGGCGGCAACACTTGCGGGAATGGTGATTGTGTTCGTAACCGCGTAAGTGGTTCCGGCGGCGCCGTAGTCTTCGTCCGCGACAAAGGAATTGTCGCCGCCGCCCGAGTTGCTTACAGCAGCTCCGCCCGCGTCGATGGATACGCCTGGTCCGGGTAACGGGGATGTGGCAGCGCTTGCCTGTGCCGAAGCAGCCGAGCTGCCGTCCGCATCCGCCGCTTCGACTTTGTAATAGTAGGTAGTAGAGGCCGAGAGTCCGGTGTTGGAGTAACTCGTGCCCGTCACCGAGCTGGACAGCAGGTTGCCGGAGCCGGGAGTGAAGCCGCTGGTGGTGCTGCCATAAACGCTGTAAGAGCTGATCGAGCAGTTAGCCGGTGGAGCAACAGCCGACCAGCTCAAGCCGATGGCGGTTGGGGAAGACGCCGTGGCCGTTAGACCCGTGGGCGCTGAGGGAACCGCGGTGCAGGACGGAGTGCCGGTCGTGGCCTGGGCTTGCGTTGAGGCCGCCGATGTGCCGTCCGCGTCGACCGCCTTGACGACGTAGTAGTAAGTCGTGTTCGCCGCAAGGCCGGTGTTGGAGTAAGTCGTGCCTGTCACTCCGCTTGCGATTACGGTAGTGGGATTTGCCGTCGTTCCGCCGAAAACGGTGTACGAGCTGACGGTGCAGTTCGCCGGTGGAGTTACTGCCGCCCAAGTCAAGCCGATGGAGCTGGTGGACTCCGCCGTTGCCGTCAGCCCGGTTGGCGCAGAAGGAACCGCGCTGCAAGTTCCGCCCAGCGTAGTACCGCTTCCCTGCGCCGAGGCTGCCGATGAGCCATCTCCGTCAGCCGCTTCAACAACGTAGTAGTAAGTGGTTGCGGCAGCCAGCCCTGAATCCGCGTACGATGCGCTTGTCAGGCCTGAAGCAATCTGATTGGTTGAGCCTGGCGTGAAGCCGGAGGTCGTGCTGCGGTAAAGGTTGTAGCTGACTGTGCAGGACGATCCGGCGGTGCTCACGCTCCAGGTCAAACTTATTGTGCTGGAAGAAGTTCCCGTGCCGGAAGGCTTTCCTGGAACACTTGGAACCGCCGTGCAGCCGCCGTTGGTACCTCCCCAGGAGCTAACAAAGCTGATGTAGGATCCGGACTGCGCTGTCGTGCCGGCATTATCGGTGATTCCGGGGCTGTCCGAAGCTATGGTGTAAGTGATTCCTCCGCTTCCGGCCAGGTATACAGACACCAAATCGCTGAATGTGACTCCGCTGGCGACCGGGGCTGCGATTCCGCTGTTTGAAAGGATCGTAACTCCCGTCACATCGAAGTAGGAGTAAACACCGATGCCATGGGCCGTGTGAGTCGTTACCGACGGCGCAACATTGTAGGACGCATAACCGTCCAGGCTGCCGTTCATCCAAGCGGACTGACTGGGAACGTCATACGGCATTTCGCTTTGATAGAAGATGGTTTCGCCACCTTCGCCGTTCCACACCACTTGCTCTGCCTCGTAGTGCTCCACAGCCAAGCCCAATGCCGTGACATTGTCCCCGTTTACAACCAAGCCATTCAGGGCAACGTTGCCTGTCCAGCCGGGAGCGCCCGCTCCATGGTCCGCGCGCCATGACCACATGTTGTCGATAATGACGTTGTCGCTGTCGATTTCCGTGGCTACGGTCGCAGTTCCCACGGTAGCTCCGCCAATGCGGAAGTTCACATCGCTGATCGACGTCGGATTGCTTGCGTGGCTAACGCGCGATGCGCCCTTGACACCGACCTGCAGGAGTACAGGTGAGTTGACCGGGCCGGCATCGATCAGAAACCCGGCGAGCTGCACTCCGTCCACGTCGGCAACCGTAATCGCCGCTGTTCCCGTCTGGGGAACCAAATCCGCGTAGCCGAGTCCAAGCACAACCGTGTTCGGGTTGGTGACGTTGATGGCCCCGGAATACTGGTAGATGCCAGGCGTCAAAATCAGGTTCTGGCCCGCAGCCAAGGCTGCATTGATACTGGACAGCGTGCTTGAAGGCGTGGCGATGAAGAAGGTGCTGATCGCCAGAGAGTTGCCGGGACCTGGATTGGCGCTTGTCCAGCTTGGGCCAACGGAGTTGGTTCTCAACGTCGGCGAAAATACCCAGTAGTTACCGCTGCTGTCCTGATAGAGGAAGGGCTTCTCGCGGACTACCGGGGTTGTGGCAAGTACGGAGTAATTATTGCCGCCGCCGCCCCACGCCGCAGTTGGGGCGCCGTTATCCCCGGAGAACGTCATGTTCCACAGGTTCCCAGTCCAGCCGGCAAAGTTGCTGTTGCGCGTATACCACTGTTGCTGAGAGCAGGATTCGATGTCGCCGGTGATCACGCTGTCGGCTATGAATCCACCGCTCGCCTCACCGCAGTTGGTATTGGTAAGTTCCACGCTGTCATTGATATCCATGCGCCGGAAATCGGCTCCTTGCGAAACGCCCCACTGCTCCACATCGCTTGAGGGAAGGGACATTTCCATGTTCTCGAGGGACCGCCAGAAGTTGGTCGTCAGGTTCCCATTGCTGTCCGTCGTGTTCGCCGTCAGGTAGCCGTTGGTAATGGCTGTGGCCGTGGGCTCCTCGCCGAGGCCGGCTACGGACATATAGTAGCCAACCTGGGATTCAACGCCGTTGTACGTGCCGGGCGCGAAAAACACAGCATAGCGATTGGTGCTGAACTGCGCGTTGCCGGCCAGCGTGGCGAGGGTCGAATTGATTGTCGACACGGAAGTTCCCGGCGTGAAGACGTAAACGTTTGGGCCAAAAATCGTATTGTTCTGCGCCTGGGCCGTGTCGGCCCAGGAATAAACGGTCAGGAGTATCGCGCAAAAAAGCAGCCGGTTCGCCAGAATGGCGTAGGGTGTTCGATTCTTCATCTGAAGTTGACTCCAATTCAATGTGCTGAAGCAAATGCGGCGCGAATTTGATGTCGGGGCGCCTGAGATCGAGAGAGGGGAATGCGGCGCGATTCGAATCAATTCAGGGTAGGTTGGCCAATGCGCGTCCCCCTTTTTCCAGGCGACATGCAAACAACCGCTAAACTCAATGGTGGGGAGATTCGACGAGCCAACCCGATTCTGGCAAGTGAATCCCCGTTCATTCACGGATAACGGCCCGGAAGGCATGTTACCGACCGTATGAAGAATTGGGGATATGTGAATGCATTCGCCGCATCTATCTAATACACAATGGCTTAAATGTGAATCGCGATTCATGGAGAAGCGCGCTGCAAACACTCCGGCATGAGCGTTAACTGCGTTAATTACACCGTTAAGAAAGACTTTCCCGGTTACCTGCGGATGACTATAATCGTGACCGTCGTATTGGAGGCGTTTCCCCTATGGCCTTCGCGAGTCCCGTTATTGGTGCGAAACAGGAAGAAGAATGGCAGGAACTGCAAGCCGTGCTCCAGTCCGGCATCCTGGACAAGGCGCCGAATCTCAAGCACTTCCTCGAGTACGTGGCAGAACAGCACTTTTCCGGAAACACCGAGCAGGTGAAGGAATACAGCATAGCTGTACAGGCGCTACATCGGCTTGAACAGTTTGACCCCCAGTCCGACACGATTGTTCGCGTAACGGCTCATACATTAAGGAAGAAACTGGAGCAGTTTTACGCCACGGAAGGGGTCAGTCACCCGATTCAGATTCGGCTTCCCGCCGGCAAGTACGTGCTGCAGTTTGAGCGCAAAGAACAAGCGTCCCTTACCGCCGCCGATTCTGGCCCAGCCTTGCCGCCTCCCGAGCAACCCGTTCCAACTGCGCTCAGTACCAAGCGGCCGCTGAGAATGAACTGGGCATACCTGACAATCCTTGGCGCAGCCGGCTTGCTGGTGCTGGGAGGCTATCTGTTGCATTCCCGCCGGACCGCTATGCAGACGCGGTCCGACGGCCTTGCCGCCACAACAAGATCTGTCCCAGGTCCAGTACTTGCGGAGGTTGCCGGATCGACATCCGATGGAACCATCCGCATTCGTTTGGGAGCAGTCTCAAACCATTATGTGGATGTTGCAGGGCAGACATGGTTCTCCGATCAGTACTGCAAGGGTGGGTCCGCGTTCTCTCATCCGAATCACGAGATTCAAGGGTCGGACGATCCTGCATTGTTTCAACAGGGACGAGAGGGAAGATTCCAATGCAGGATCCCAGTGCCAGCGGGGAGCTACCAACTGCTGCTTCTCTTCGCTGACACGTCAGGCGACAAGGAGGCGGCGCGGCAAGTCGATCTTTCGATTAACAATTCTGTGACCGCTGCGCTGGATATTGTGGATGAAGCTGGTGCCGACGATACCGTGGTCGGCAAAGTATACGCGGAAATCCATCCGATGAGTGACGGCGCCATCCACCTTGATTTCACCTCGGATGGGTCCTTTGCTAACGCAGTCGAACTTACTCCCTCCGCATCCGACAGTGGTGCGCCTCTACGCATGATTGCCGGCCCTGCCGTCTTCCGCGACGACCGGGGCAATATGTGGTTTCCTGAGCGATTTTTTCAGGGTGGCCGAAGAACATTCCACCCGGATGGTTTGCCCAAAGTTGCAAACTCCAGGCTTTTCGAATGGGAGCGATACGGGCACTTTCACTATCTCATCCCGGTTGTTGCCACCAGGGAGTACAAAGTTCGTCTGTATTTTTCCGAAGGATGGTTTGGCGCCAGCAACGGTGGTCCGGGCGGCATTGGAAGCCGCGTATTCGACGTATATTGCAACGGAACAACTCTTCTGAAGGACTTTGACATTGCGAGCGCTCAAAAAAATGGCGCCTCTGTGGTTACATTCAATGGCGTAAAACCCACGGCTCATGGCATGCTCGAGGTAGACTTCATCCCCGTTAAAAACTATCCACTTATCAATGCGATCGAAGTAGAGCCCGAAAGCTAGCCTTCCCGATTACCTTTAGAAGCGTGCCGCTGCCCACCACAAAGATCAGTGCAGGTGGTTTCAGGGTACGCTCATTGCGAACTTTGAGAAGTGCGGGAAGCGGAGTCGATTCTTGGAACCCGTCGCCGGGAGCAGCGATTTTCATTGCGCCCGGTGCGCGGCGATTTCGCGCACGAGAGCTTCCGCGCGTTCGCGTGCCTGGCGATGTATCGAAAGAACCCCTTGGTCGGCGTCGATCGAGCCCCAGAGCGAGTTGGCGCGTTCCACGTCTGCAGCCGCGCGGTCCCATTAACCAACGGTTCGCTCCACCCATGCAAGCTCGAACCAGGCCACGGCGAGCATTCCCGTTCCCGCCGCCTTGCCGGGGTGAGACGCGGCATATTTCTGAGCTTTCGCGAGTGCCTTTTCGGCGTGGCTGAGTGCGGCTTCGCGATCTCCCTGTTCCGCGTAAACCTCGGCGAGCCCATCTTCGTTGCCAACCACGACGGCTGATCCCGAGGGCTGACCCGGCCTGGCGTGGGTCATCACGTCCAGTTCAGATAGCGCCTGGAGGAATGAATCCGCCGCCTCCTGCAGCCGGCCCAGAGTGTGCAGACGGAGACCTTTGTATTGGCACGCTGTTTCGACCCTCAGCACAATATCCGCCGCGTCCGGGTTGGCGCGAACGATGGGATCGAGGATGCGCAGAGCCTCCTCCAGCTCCTTGAGCGAATCTGCAACATGGTTCGCCTCGGGATCTACCTCCCCCAACACCGCGAGGGTATAACCAAGGTCGAAGCGTGCTGTCTGATCCTGCTGATCCGCGCTCGAAAACTCTCGCGCCATCGCCACGGATTTCTCGCAATTGACTCTCGCCGCGGCCGGCCGGCCAAGGTTCGCGGACCAGGGAACCCCGAGGAGTACGCAATAGTTTGAGTAGTCCTCCATAAGACGCCGCCGCGTCTGCACGGTGTGAGGTTCACCTTCTAAAAACTGCTCAAACGCTCGGATTGACGGCGCGAAGTATTCCGCCGATTCCGAATAATTGCCAATGTCCTTTAACGGCACGGCGGCGGTTTCGAGAGCCTGTCCCAGCTCCTGCTTCAAATCGCGATCGCCGGGAAATCGATCCATCAGCGATGTAACGATGGCAATCTCCCGCTTCGCGTGATCGATTGCCCCCTGAGAATCGGTGGGCATCAGCGCCGCCGCGAGGCCTCCCTCGATCTCAGCTTCCTGCTTCAACGCCCGGAGGTTTGATGGAGCAAGCGCCGCCAGCCTGCGGGCCACGGGAAGGAGGTCGCTATACATTTGAACCGACTGCGCCGACTGCGCTTGAAGGAACGCCAGTTCGGCAATTCCGGTCTTTACTTCAAGCCACTGCAGGATCACTTCCGGATCGTCTGGTCTGCTCGCATAAAGAGGCGCAAGCAGGGCTTCGGCCTTTCTGTAGCTGACCAATGCACCGGCGGCATCGCCCAGACTTGGACGCATAGGCGCACCCTGTATGGCTGCGATCCTGGAGTAACCGGCCCCCAATGCGAGCCGAAGCCGGTCATCGAGGCCGTTCTCCTTCTGAATGCTTTCCAGGTAATCGAGTGTAGTCTTGACCATTACGCGTCGGGCTTCGGTTGCGCCGGGCACCTTTGCGACAGCATCGTGGATGTCGAATAGAGTCTTGTCGGCGATGCCAATGAGCTGGGTGAGGTTCTTTTCGGCGTGGAGACGCTGCCGCTCCTCATCCGCGCGGGCAACTTCGGCCTGGAGACGCTGTCGCTCTTCATTCGCGCGGGCGTCTTCGGCATGGCGGAATTCTTCTTCGGCTCGCGCCCGCTCCCGATCCGATATGCCGCGCTGAACATCGGCCGCGAACCGGGCCGACCGGGCAGCTCGCACTTGAGCAAGGGTCACAATCAGCGCAGTCACGAGGCTTATGAAAATGAGAGCCGCCGCGGAAATCTGAAATCGGTGGCGTCTGGCGAATTTTCGCGTGCGGTACCAGAACGAGTCCTGGCGTGCCAGTACGGCCCGTCCATCCAGGTGGCGGCGAATGTCTTCCGCAAGCTGGTCCACGGACTGGTAGCGGCGGGACGGTTCCTTGCGCATCGCCATCAGAACGATATTGTCGAGATCGGCGTCCAGCCCCGGCGCGCTCAGGCTGGGCGGCGGCACTTCGGTCCGGCATATGACCCGCTCAATTTCAAACGGAGAAACCGACTCAATCGCCTGCGCAGGCCGCCCGGTGAGCATTTCGTACAGAATGGCGCCGAGCGCGTAAATGTCGACCGAGGTGGTCACCGGAGATCCCTGGATCTGTTCGGGACTCGCATATTGCGGCGTGAACGGACGATAGAGCGATGTGTTCGTTGCGCTTGCGTCGCCTTCCAGCAGTTTTGCGACACCGAAATCAAGCAGCTTCGGAGTTCCGTCGCTCTTCACCAGAATATTGGCTGGCTTCAGGTCACGGTGGACTACAAGATTGCGATGTGCGTATGCAACGGCATCCAGAATGCGAGAAAGAGGCGGCAGCGAGCTTCGGTATCGGGTCTGTCTTCGTTGCAGAAGAAGGCGACGGATCGGCCCTCCACGAATTCCATCACGAAGAATGGACGCCCGTCGGGAGTCGTTCCTCCGTCGAGCAGCCGCGCAATGTTGGGGTGGTCCAGATTGGCGAGGATCTGGCGTTCGTGCCGGAAACGCCGGAGCACATCCTCGGTATCCATCCCGTGCCGGACGACCTTAATTGCCACATGCTTTTGAAACTGGTCGTCGTCCCGCACGGCTCGATAGACGGTCCCCATGCCGCCTCTGCCGATTTCCTCCAACACTCCCCAGGCGCCGAGCCGGTCCCCGGAGAGACTTCGTGCCTCCACGCCCACCGCACCCAGGAGAGCTTGCTCACCGGCTATGGCTGCCGAAATTACTTCTTCGCTCTCATGGTCCGCGGCCAGAAGCGACTCGATTTTGGCGCGGAGCTCTTTATCGTCCCCGCACGCTGTGTCGAGCTGCAAGGCCTGCTCATCGGGCGCCAAGTCGGCCACCGCAAAGAAGACGGATTGAACTCGATCCCAGTCGTCGGGCGGCATAGGCAGTTACCAGTATGCCGCATTCCGCGGGGAGACGCTCGGGTCTCACTGGTCGAGTGGTGTACGAGAAGCGGGTTAACATCTCGGCCAGCCGAAGTTCTTGCTATAGTTAAGGAATCGTGGTCAACGAACCCATAACCGCGGGCCTTCAGCGGTTCGCTGGCGGCGAAAAAGAAGCACTCGATCGCCTCATGCCCCTGGTTTACTCCGAGCTGAAGAAGCTGGCCGGCGGTTACCTCCGCAACGAACGACCCGGGCACACTCTACAGCCCACCGCCCTGGTTCATGAGGCCTACGCGAGGCTCGTGAAGCAGAACCATCCTTTCTATCAGAGCCGTGGCCATTTTATGGGTGTAGCCGCGCAGGTGATGCGTCAGATCCTTATTGATCATGCGCGCACGCGCAACGCGGCGAAACGCGGCAGCGGAGAGGCTCCGTTTTCGATCGAGGAGTCTGGTGATATTCCCGTTGATCGGCCTTCGACGCTGATTGCCATCGACGACGCACTGAAAGAACTTGCCCGGCGAGACGCAATGAAAGCCCAACTGATCGAGATGCGGTTCTTTGGAGGCATGACGGCCGAGGAATCGGCCGAGGCCACGGGTCTCGTGGTGAGTGACGTACGCAAGCAACTGCGAGTGGCGCAGGCCTGGCTTCGGTGCGAACTCGACCGCACAGGCGGCGATTCCAATTCCGCGGAGAGCGCGGCCCTCTAGTTCTATCACAGGTTAATTACGGAACATCGAGTCGACAGTGTTTCCGATCTGCGTCCATGCGCGTGAATTTCCATTCGATCCCTCCTCCTCAGTCGTTGCGCTGTTGTTGCTACTTTCCAACTGGATCGCACAATCCGCAAAGAACGGCGCTCATTTTCCGCCTTACTGATGCAGTCTGTGGCCGGGGATGAATCCCCGGCCTACTGCTCTGCGCGCAGAGGACTGTCGAAATGGCACTCGATATTTAGTTACGGGCCATCCAAGGGCTCGCACTGGCTGGTGAAGTGGTGGGGGTAGGGCCGGGCATGCCCGGGTGCGCGGATTTGGGGCGATTGTATGACTGAACAAACGGCTTGCCATCGACGACATATTGGATCGTCATGCCCACTTCAATCGGCTGGCCGTCGAGGAGGTAAGGCTTGTACTTCCACTTGACGACCGCACGCGCAACGGCATCGACGACTTCCTCTCTAGCCCAGTCTTTTGGGCCGTCGTGGTTGATCTTGACGCTGCCGTCTTTTTGGAGGATAACCGGAACTTTTACGATTCCGCGAAATGGAAAACCTTCGGGCGGGATGGGGATGGAAGCGCCAACCTCGAAGACCGATTCGGGCACGGGAAGGCCGGGCTCGATGGTAAAGGGCTCGGCAATCGCATTGGAGGGGGGCTTGACCAGATCGGCATCGGAGGGGGCAAGCGGCTCCAGCGTGGATACCTTGATTTCGGCATTCAGCTGACCGTGAACCATAACCTTCACATCCCTGGCGACAGCGCGGTCCTGAAACATCTGGATGTCGTCATATTGGATGGTTGTGTCGCCCGCGATAACAACGCGCAGGTGCGTGTCGGGGTCGAAACACATGGTGGGCAGGATGAAGTCGGGATTGGCCGGCTGAGCGTAGCGGCCCGGATCGGCAACTGAGACGCAAGTGAGGACGACGCCGGAAAGGGTAAGCCGCTTGGCGTCCAAATCGTATTCGGGTTTCATGTAGCCGGCCTGATTGAGGGGGGAAACGACGGGCCCAGTGATGCGAAGGTGGAGCCTGGAAGCATCGAACCCATCCTCCGTCTTCGGCTTCGCATGATAGTGGGCGGTTCGCGAGACGCTCCACTCCGCGCCGGTCAATTGGGCTTCGGGGCTGGAGTAAGCGCGCTTCCATTGATAGGGGCCCTGGTACCACTCTTCGATGGTTCCGGGAATGGGCTTGGGGACTCCGTCTTCGAGAATTTGATATTGGGCTTTCAGGTGCCAGGGCTTGATGTCGTCGCCCTGGAGAGAATCGGCTTTGAAGCCTGCACCGAGAATGCGGTGCGCAAGTGCGTTGATCCTGGCGGAGTCAGATTGAGCTTGTAAGGGCGGCTGAGCGGCCGGCGCGGACGGCGGTGCCTGGGGAAACGCCGAAACTGCGAGCAGAGCTGATGCGACGAGTGATTGAGACGCAATCGCTGCTGCTCGCTTGAAGCGGGTGGTTGAATGCATGTGTGTGGCCTCCAAATTGAACTTATGAAGCCTGCAAGGAGATTGGTTCGGGGTTGTAACAAATGCCGCGAAAAAAACACGGTTTTGCTGTTAGACGGATGTTGCATCGTTTTGCTGCTTTTACATTTGCCGTGTAACAATCGCTTCGTTCGGTCGGATCGCTTGTCCGGAGGATGGGGCTATGGAAGCAGTGGAACAGCTTGCGCGGATGAGGCGGATGGAATGGATGGACCGGCGAGTGTTTCTGCGCAGCGGTGGACTGGCGCTCGGAGGCGGGTTGGTTGCCGCGGCTCTTCCGGCGCTTGGTCTGCGTGGCGCTGAGGGTGTTGGCGGCGTTTCCGGAGTGGCAAAAACTCCTGCCGATTATTCTTTGAAGATTGGGACAGTGAATCTGGAGATTGCACCCGGAGTTGTGGTGAAGACCACTGCTTATAACGGGCAGGTTCCGGGGCCGGTGCTGCGTGTGCGCGAGGGTGTTCCGGTGACCATTGACGTGACGAATGCGAGCGCCACTCCGGACATTGTTCACTGGCACGGGCTGGCAATCGACTCGAAAAACGACGGAGCGATGGAAGAGGGGTCGCCAATGATTGCGCCGGGCGGGGAACTGCGCTACACGTTTACTCCCAAGCCGGCAGGGACCAGGTGGTATCACACCCATGCGGGGGCGGGCGGGGATTTGACGCTGGGGACTTACAGCGGGCAGTTTGGATTTTTGCTGGTGGATGGGAAGGCGGACGCGGGGACATACGACCAGGAGATTCTGCTGGCAATCCACCATTGGGGGCCGCGGTTTGTGCCGATGGTGGAGGCGATGCGGGCGCAGAGTGCAAACCAGCCGCTGACGACAGGGAGCGACGTGGGCTATCAATACGCGACGATGAACCAGCACATGCTGGGGGCGGGCGAACCAATCCGCGTGAAGCAGGGGCAGCGAGTGCTGTTGCGGCTGCTGAACGCGAGCGCTACGGAAAATGTGGTGCTGGCACTGCCGGGGCATACGTTCAAAGTGATCGCGATGGACGGGAATCCGGTGCCGAATCCGGTGGCGGTGGAGGTGCTGAGCCTGGCAGTGGCCGAGCGCGTGGATGCGGTTGTTGAGATGAATGCACCGGGAGTGTGGGTGCTGGGGTCGACATTGGCGGAAGCGCGGAAGATGGGGCTGGGGGTGGTGGTGGAGTACGCGGGGAAGTCGGGCCCGCCGGTTTGGAACGATCCCGCTCCGGCGAAGTGGGATTACACTCAGTTCGCTGCGACGACGGCAGCGGCTGTGCCGGATGAGACGATTCCGCTGACGTTTCACGACATTGGAAAACAAAAAGGATCGATGTTCGATACCTGGACCATCAACAACAAGTCTTGGCCGGATGTGGACCCGATCAAGGTGACGGCGGGAAAGCGGTACCGGTTGGTGCTGCGGAATGGGAGCGGGGATCAGCATCCCATACACCTCCACCGGCACACGTTTGAAGTGACGAAAATTGGGGCGAAGGAGATGAGCGGGCTGCGCAAGGACGTGATTAACGTGATGCCGCTGCAGACGGTTGCGGTGGATTTTACAGCGGATAATCCTGGGGACACGCTGCTGCATTGTCATCAGCAGCTGCATATGGATTATGGGTTTATGACGATTATCAAGTATGCAAGTTAGCGGGCCGGACTAAGCTTCGGTCCTGTGACCTATCATTCAGGAACAAAGGTGCGATATGGCGAAGGAGAAGTGCGACCCGTCTAGCCGGGGCATGGGCGGGAAGGACGATTTCATTGCCGAGATCTTCGTGCCGGATGAAGGCTACAAAGCACAACAGCGGTCGATGGTTGCGAAGCTGATTGCGTCCGGTGTGAATCGTGACGAGGTGGCTGGTATGTTCGCGGTTCCGTTTGACTTGATTGCGGGCGGCGCGACGAAAGACGAGTAACAGCGACGAGGGAACGACGTGAAGAAGATGGACTGGATTTTCGGCTGCGGATGGATGGTGGCACTCATGATGCCTGTGGTTTGCGCGGGGCAGAGCACGACTGACTGGCCGGCGTATAACGGCGGGCTGGACGGCGATCATTACTCGGCGCTGAAGCAGATTAACCGCGGGAACGTACAGCAGCTTCAGGTGGCGTGGACCTACGATACCGGAGAAAAAGGCGGAATCCAGACCAATCCGCTGATGATTGGGCGGACGCTTTACGCTTTTACGCCGACGCAAAAGTTGGTGGCGCTGGATGCGGCCAGCGGCGCACTGAAGTGGACATTCGATTCGGGGATAAAAGGGACCCAACCGGCGCGGGGAATGGCGTATTGGACCGACGGCAAACAGGGCCGCATCTTTGCCGGGGTGATGAACTTTCTCTATTGCCTGGACGCGGAGACGGGGAAGCCGGTGAGCAGTTTTGGCGAGGCTGGGCGGGTGGATCTGCGGAAGAATTTGCGGGGTGATTTTGAGAAACAGTCCATTGTGCTAACTACGCCTGGTGTCATCTACAAGGATCTGATTATTGTGGGCGGGCGGAATCCGGAGACGCACCCGGCGCCTCCGGGAGATGTGCGGGCGTTCGACGTACACACGGGCGAAATGCGGTGGAGCTTCCATACCATTCCACATCCCGGCGAGGCGGGATATGAAACCTGGCCGTCGGATGCGTGGAAGTCGGCGGGCGCAGCCAACAACTGGGCGGGGATGGCGCTGGACGCCGAGCGCGGCATTGTCTATGTGCCGACTGGCTCGGCTGTGTTCGACTTCTATGGCGGCGACCGGTTGGGCAACGATCTGTATGCCAACACAATTTTGGCTCTGGATGCAGCAACCGGCAAGCGGCTGTGGCATTTTCAGGGTGTACACCACGATATATGGGACCGGGATTTTCCTTCGGAGCCGGCGCTTTTTACTTTGAAGCGCGACGGCAAGACCGTGGAAGCGCTCGCGCAGACCACCAAGCAGGGGTACTTGTATTTGTTTGACCGGGTGACGGGTGAGCCGCTGTTTCCAATCCATGAGCTGCCATATCCCAAGAGCACAGTGCCGGGCGAGGTCACTTCTCCGACGCAGCCCAAGCCGGATGCTCCGGAGCCCTTTGCGCGGCAGCGGTTGACGGCGGACATGCTGACCATGCGCACACCTGAGGCGCATGCGTGGGCGGTGAAGGAGTTTGCAACCTTCGCGAGCGATGGGCAGTTTCTTCCCTTTGCGGTGGACAAGCAGACGATTATCTTTCCGGGATACGATGGGGGCGCTGAGTGGGGCGGACCAGCAATTGATCCGGCAACAGACGTTCTGTATGTAAACGCGAACGAGATGGCCTGGACCGGCGGATTGACCCCGGCACAGCAAGGGGGAAGCGAGGGGGCGCGGGTGTACCAGAGCCAGTGCGCCATGTGCCACGGAACGGAGCGCGCCGGTTCCCCGCCCGCGTTTCCTTCGCTGGTGGGTGTGCTCAGCCGCCTTACCGTGCAGCAGGTTACCGACAATGTGCAGAAGGGGAACGGGCGCATGCCATCCTTTCCCAACGTTGACGACGCGCACCTGAAATCGCTGATCGATTTTCTGCGGACAGACGCTGGGGCTTCGGCTGGCGGCGGTGGCAAGGAGCTGGCTGCCGTTCCAGTGCTGGGGATGGTGGCGCAGACACCAGCGGACAAGGCGGGAGCAGCGGTGTATGCGGATCGTTGCGCCATTTGCCACGGGGATCACATGGAAGGAATCGCTCCCTCGTTCCCGATGCTGGTTGGAGTGGGCAACCGGTTGAGCCGGAAGCAGATTGTGGATGTGGTGCAGAATGGCAAGAATCAGATGCCGGGCGCGCCCGATTTGCAGGGAGCGGACCTGGCCGCCCTGCTGCGTTTCCTGGACGTGCCTGACGGAACCACCACCGACGCCATCTATGCCGGCAACACTCAGGACAGGTTCACCTTTACCGGCTACCGCAAATTTCTTGACCCGGATGGGTATCCCGCGATTGCCCCGCCCTGGGGCACGCTGAATGCTATCGACCTGAAGTCGGGCAAGTTTCTTTGGAAGATTCCGCTGGGAGAGTATCCGGACCTTGCCGCCAAGGGGATAAAGGACACCGGATCAGAGAGTTATGGCGGGCCGATTGTCACGGCAGGGGGGCTGGTATTTATTGGGGCTACCATGTTCGACCGCAAGTTTCGCGCCTTCGACAGCAAGAACGGAAAGCTGCTTTGGGAAACAGTGTTGCCGTTTGCCGGGGTGGCCACGCCATGTACCTATTCCATCGACGGGCGCCAGTTTGTAGTGATAGCCGCCAGCGGGGGCCGCGATCCCAAAGGCCCGGTAGGGGGCAGTTATGTGGCGTTTGCCCTGCCGAAATAG
>Ga0302320_10012363_pt1 | contig 17943 bp, 15 predicted proteins | sample Bog_T0_3_FD_202130 | JGI IMG/M metagenome (GOLD analysis project Ga0302320, IMG submission 202130) | Peat permafrost microbial communities from Stordalen Mire near Abisko, Sweden - Bog_T0_3 | ecosystem: Environmental > Terrestrial > Soil > Wetlands > Peat | place: Sweden: Abisko, Stordalen Mire...
ACATTAGACCACCGCAATGTCGATTGCCTCGACAAAGGGCTGGGCCTGATCCTTCATTCCCAAACTGGAGATGCCCCCAAATGTGCCCCCGCTCACAGCTGGCTGCCACTGAACGGCAATGGACATTGACGGACGTGGAAACTAAATTCTTCGTTGAGATTCGCAGCGATTTCGCGCGATTTTCTAACCGGAGTGGACGTTGTCGGACGTCCCTGAACGTCCTTGGATGGTGGGCCGTGTAGGGATCGAACCTACGACCAATTGATTAAGAGTCCGGGCGCTCGATCTATAATTGCCGCGGTTTTTTGTTGGTTTTGGTAGAAAGTTGCCGGGAAGCCCGTGACAACGGTCACGTTCATGAACTAGAACAGATCGCCTTACGGACACTTCGGGAGAGCGATTTGCGGCAGCGCAACACACGGGTGTCGCCCAGCTTCCGCGTGGAATCGAATCGCTTTTTGCCGCTTCTATGCTCTTGAAAGCATTTTAACGCGCTTAAAGTGCTCTCAAGAGCATAAAAATTGCCAAGCGAGCGCAAACAGTATATGCTCTTGAGAGCGTTTTATGTACCTTAATATGCCCTTGAGAGCCCATGGTCGCCCAAAATCAGCTTCTGAAGGCCCCGCCCTTCCCAGTCGAACAGGCACTCTCGCGCCTAGGCCACGGCTTGCGCACCGCCCGCATCCGGCGAAATCTCACGATTCAGGAAGTCGCCGACAAGATCGGGACAGGGCCACGCGCAATCCGGGATGCCGAGAGAGGGAAGGCTTCGACGGGTATTGGGGTCTACGTCGCCCTGCTCTGGGCATACGATCTCCTGTCGCCTTTGAGCGAAATCGCGAACCCTACCCAAGATGAGCAAGGACTGACGCTCGCCACGGCGGGAGAGAAGATCCGCGCGCGCAAGAGCGCCGGCCTCGACAATGATTTCTAAGGAGTCATCCTCCGAGTGCTACGTCTACATCACGCTGCCGGGGCACGTCTCCGCTATTACCGCCGGCCGATTCGTGCTCCACGCCCGTGGGAGAGGAGATGCCCTCGGGCGATTTGTCTACGGACTTTCGTACTTGAAGAACCCGGAGGCGGTGGAGTTTGATCCCGTGGAGCTCAGACTCTCGGACCGCACCTTCGAAACCACGCAGTTGAACGGCGTTTTCGGCGCGCTGCGCGATGCCGGTCCCGACTTCTGGGGCCGGCGCGTCATCGAAAAGCATGCGGGACGCGTTCAACTAGGTGAACTCGATTACCTGCTCGAATCCCCCGACGATCGCGCGGGCGCGCTTGGCTTCGGGCGCCATCAACGCCCGCCCGCCCCGTTACGAAAATTCAATCAGGCAATCGATCTTGAAAAACTTCAGTCGCTCGCGGAGGCGCTCATCAAGGATCAGATCCCGAATGACCCGCATGCGCAGCAGGTTCAAGATCTGATGCTGCTCGGCACCTCGATGGGCGGCGCACGACCGAAGGCCGTGGTGCAGGACGGCGATGGTCTCTGGATCGCGAAATTCAATCGCGACGATGATCGCTGGAATAACACCCGCGTCGAGCACGCGATGCTGCGCCTCGCGCGTGAATGCGGACTGACCACGGCCGAGAGCCGGATCGAGACCGTGGGAACCAAGGACGTGCTCCTGGTGAAGCGCTTCGATCGGGAGAAAACAGGGAAGGGCTATGCGCGCGCGCGCATGGTGAGTGGCTTGACGCTCTTGCGCGCCGATGAAATCCCACAATCGAGGCAGAATTGGTCATACCTCATTTTAGTCGAAGCGCTACGGCGAGTGGTTCATGATGCCAAGCGCGACGCCCGCGAGCTCTTTCGCCGAATCTGCTTCAATGCGCTCATTTCGAATCTCGATGATCATCCGCGCAATCACGCTATCCTTGCGAAGGAGAAGCCCTGGGGGCTTTCGCCTGCGTACGATCTCACGCCGTCGGCGCCGGTGAGCACCGAGCGCCGGGATCTCGCCATGGAGTGCGGCGATCAGGGTCGCTACGCCAACGCCTCGAATATTCTCTCGCAGCATGCGCGGTTCTTGCTTGATCGGGATGAAGCGCAGAAGATAGTGAACGACATGAAAGCGCAAGTTGAGGCGACTTGGTATGAGAACATGCGCGCGAGCGGTGTGTCTGCGAGCGACGCCGAGGCTCTTCGCGGCGCCTTCGTCTATCCGGGCTTCTCGTTGTAGCGTCTTGAGGCCGGCGGCCGCCACCGACTGGTAGAAAGGTAGAAGATTCTTCTACCAACTGTCCTGGAAATACCTGATAAATCCGGAAGATATGGTGGGCCGTGTAGGGATCGAACCTACGACCAATTGATTAAGAGTCAACTGCTCTACCAGCTGAGCTAACGGCCCAAAACTTTTTCCAACACTCCAACTGCCGACACCGCGCCTCAGAAGAGAGGTGGGGTGGACGACGGGACTCGAACCCGCGACAGCCGGAATCACAATCCGGGACTCTACCAACTGAGCTACGTCCACCATCGTCTCTGCCTAAGACCCTTGAGGTGGCGCGCCCGGCAGGAATCGAACCTGCAACCGCCGGCTTAGAAGGCCGGTGCTCTATCCGGTTGAGCTACGGGCGCCTTGGTCGGGGCAGAGGGATTCGAACCCCCGACCCTCTGCTCCCAAAGCAGATGCGCTACCAGACTGCGCCATGCCCCGCCGACTTATCAACCTTACCCGGCACGCCCGCCTGCCGGTTCTTATCCCGGCTCGGGGACGCGAATCATACGGGGGGCATCCGAGTCCGTCAATTTAACGTCGCAACCCCCCGAAAAAGCTCAGGCGCGGCGCCACCCGGTCAGTCCGCCGGCCTTGTCTTCGAGGACGATGCCGGCCGCCGTCAGCCGGTCGCGAATCCGGTCGGACTCCGCGAAGTCCTTCGCCGTGCGCGCCCTGCGGCGCGCCGCGAGCAGCTCCTCGATCTCGGTGTCGGAAAACCCTGAAGCGCTGACGCCACGTTTCAGGTAGCCGGCTGGATCCTGCAGTAATATCCCCAGCGTCAGTCCCAGCCGGCGCAGCGTCGCCGCCGCATCGCGCGCAGAAACCTCGCCGGCGGCGCCCGCCGCCTTGGCATTGTTCAGCTCGCGCGCCACGCCCTGCAGGACGGCGAGCGCATCCGGGGTGTTGAAATCGTCGTCCATCGCCGCGCGGAAGCGCTCGACGGCCGATTCATCGGCAGTGCCACCCGCGGGCACATCCTGCAGCGAGCGGTACAGCCCGAGCAGTGTCTCGTCCGCCTGTTCCAGCTGCGCCAGCGAATAGTTGATCGGGCCGCGATAGTGGCTGCTGAGCAGGAAGAAGCGCAGCACCTCCGGATCGCGCAGCGTCTTCAGGATGTCGCGCACCGTGAAGAAATTGCCAAGCGACTTGGACATCTTTTCGTCGTTGATGCGCACGAAGCCGTTGTGCATCCAGGTATTGACGAACGGCGTGTCGCAGGCCGCGCAGGACTGCGCGATCTCGTTTTCGTGGTGCGGAAACTTCAGGTCCATGCCGCCGCCGTGCAGGTCGAAGTGCGCACCAAGCAGGCTGGTCGACATCGCCGAGCATTCGATATGCCAGCCCGGCCTTCCAGCGCCCCACGGCGAGCGCCATGCAGGCTCGCCCGGCTTCGCCATCTTCCACAGCACGAAGTCCAGCGGATCGAGCTTGGCATCGTCGACCTGCACCCGCGCGCCGGAGCGCAGGTCGTCGACATTGCGGCCCGAGAGCCTGCCGTAGGCCGCAAACCTGCGCACGGCGTACATGACGTCGCCATTGCTGGCGACATAGGCATAGCCCTTCTCGACCAGCGTGCGCGTCATCGCGATGATCTCGGCGATGTATGCGGTCGCGCGCGGCTCCTCGTCCGGGACCTGCAGGCCGAGCGCCCGGCAGTCCTCGTTCATCGATTCGATGAAACGCTGCGCCAGCGCATCCCAGGCCTCGCCGTTGGCGGCCGCACGCTCGATGATCTTGTCGTCGATGTCGGTGATGTTGCGTACGTAGCGCACGCGGTAGCCTGAGTCGCGCAGGTAGCGCTGCACCAGATCGAACACGGTCAGCATGCGCGCGTGACCCAGGTGGATGTAGTCGTAGACGGTGATGCCGCAGACATACATGCGCACCTCGCCCGCAACCCGCGGCTTGAACTCTTCCTTGAGGCCGGTCAGTGAATTATGGATTTTTAGCATGGACTTCGAGGCGCCTGCGCGCGGTTGCGGGATTCATGAGTTTCAGCAGCGGAGCAAGTTCCGGCCCATGCGACTGGCCGGTCAGAGCGATGCGCAGCGGCATGTACAGCCCCGCGCCCTGCGCGCCCGTGCGCTCACGCACCAGCGTCGTCAGCCGCTTCCAGTCGGAGCCCGCCTCGCCGAGCGCGGCGAGCGCAGCACCGAAGAACGCAGCCCCGGCCGTCTGTACGATCCGCGCTTCGCTCTCGCCAAGCGGCGGCAGCTCGCCGCGCACGGCCGCGAGCCAGGGACCGGCATCCGCCGGCAGCACGACGTTGTGGCGCACCGTTGCGACAAACTGCGGATCGTCGGGCACGCCGAGCCAGGCGCCGACCTCGGCGTCGCTCATGCGTGTGAGCGTCTCCTTCTGCCAGTGCAGCAGCTGGGTCTCGTCGAAGCGCGCCGGCGCACGGCCGAGGTGTCCGGGCAGGAAATGCACCGGCATCTCCGTGAGCCCCAGCCAGCGCTCCGCGTCGCCGGTGTGGCCCAGCCGGAACAGCTGGTTCAGCACCGCCTGGGGGAGAAAGCCACGCTCGCGGAACTCCTGGACGCTGGTGCTGCCGTGGCGTTTCGACAGCGGCGCGCCGTCGGCACCGACCAGCAGGCCGACGTGTCCATAGGCGGGCCGTGGCAGACCCAGCGCATCGAGCAGCAACAGCTGCCGCGGCGTGTTGGTCAGGTGGTCGTCGCCGCGCAGCACCTGCGTGACCCCCATCAGCGCATCGTCGACCGCATTGCAAAAGAAGAACGCCGCCGTGCCATCCTCGCGCCGCACGATGAAGTCGCCGATATCGGCTGCCTGCAGCCGCTGCGGGCCGTGTACCGAGTCGGTGAACTCGATGACCCCGGACCGGGGCACCCGGAAGCGCAGCGTGGGCTTGAGTCCGCGCGCCTCGCGCTGCGCGCGCTCAGGCTGGGAGAGCTCGCGGCAGGTGCCGGCGTAGCGCGGCGGCTTGCCGGCGGAGCGCTGCAGCCGGCGCGACAGCTCCAGTTCCTCTGCCGTGCAGTAACAGGGATAGACCCGCCCCGCCGCCTCCAGCCGGGCATACAGCTCGCGATAGATCGCACCGCGCGCGGCCTGCTCGTAGGGTCCGTGCGTGCCGCCGACGTCGGGGCCCTCGTCCCAGTCGAGCCCGAGCCAGCGCAGGTCCGCCAGCAGCCCGTCCCGGTAGGCCGCCTGGCTGCGTTCCACGTCCGTGTCCTCGATGCGCAGGATGAAACGGCCGCCCCCCTGGCGGGCCCACAGCCACGAGAAAAAGGCGGTGCGCGCATTGCCGAGGTGCAGGGCGCCGGTCGGGCTGGGCGCAAAGCGGGTGACGAGGGGAGCTGACATGGTTCAAGATTGTACCTATTCAAGTAGAATCCCGAAGCATGAAACACCTGTCGCTCTGCTTAGGCCTCCTCGCAATGCTCATCGGCCGCGGCATCCCTGCCGCCGAATCCACCCCGGCGCCGGCTCCCGCTGCGGCCACCGCGCCGGCTGCCGCGCACACGGGTCCGCCGCAGGTCCTGGTGGTCACCTCGGTCGGCTCGTTCACGATCCAGCTGAACGAGGAACGCGCGCCGCTGACGGTGGCGAGCTTCCTGAAATACGTCGACGACGGGCAGTACACGAACACGATCCTGCATCGGGTGATCGCCTCGTTCATCGTCCAGGGCGGCGGTTTCGACACCAACTACAAGGCCAAGCCGGCGGCGCGCAAGACCCACAACGAGTCCGGCAACGGCCTGTCGAACGTGCGCGGCACCGTGGGGCTCGCCCGCACCTCCGAGCCGCACAGCGGCGACTGCCAGTTCTACATCAACCTGGCCGACAACAACGCGCTCGATCCCAGCCCGACGCGCTGGGGCTACGCGGTGTTCGGCAAGGTCGTGCAGGGCATGGACGTCGTCGACCGGATCGGCGCCGTATCGACCGGCGCGCACGGCGAGTTCAAGGAGGACGTGCCGCTGGAGATGATCACGATCCTGCGGGTAGAGCGCGTCAAGCAACCCTGACGCGCGCCTGAGGCAGCGAACGGTTGGCCACGCTCTTCATCTCGGACCTGCACCTCGATTCCGGCCGTCCGGACATCATCGCGCAGTTCCTCGGTTTCCTGGAAGGAGAGGCGCGCGCCGCCGACGCGCTGTACATCCTCGGCGACCTGTTCGAGACCTGGATCGGCGACGATGCGCCCGAGGCCGGCCTCGGCGAGGCGTTGGCCGGGCTCGCACGGCTGACGCAGAGCGGGGTGCCGTGTTTCGTGATGCACGGCAACCGCGACTTCCTGCTGGGCGCGGAGTTCTGCCGCCAGACCGGCACGCACCTGCTCGAGGATCCCGTCGTGCTGACGCTGTACGGCGAGGATGTACTGGTGATGCACGGGGATGCGCTGTGCATCGATGACCGCGCCTACCAGCGGCTGCGCGCCACGGTGCGCGACCCTGAGTGGCAAAGGCGCTTCCTCGCCCTGACGCCGGGCCAGCGGGCGACGCTCGCAAGCGCTGCGCGCGACGGCAGCCGCGCGCACACGGCGGGCGTCTCCTACGCGATCACCGACGTCAACGCCGACAGTGTGGCGGGCGTGCTGCGCGCCGCGGGCGTGACGACGCTGCTGCACGGGCACACCCACCGGCCCGCGATCCACTCCCTCGAGGTCGACGGCCGCGCCCGGCGGCGCATCGTGCTCGGCGACTGGCACGACCAGGGCAGCGTGCTGCGCTGGGACCGCGACGGTTACGTGCTGGCGGGGCTGCCGCGAGCCGGCGGCCCGGAATGAAAGCGGAACTCAAGGTCCGGCGCGCTGATCAGCTCCGCCTCCTGTACCGCGAACGCCCCGATGCGCGCGGCGACGTCGAGCCCGGCGCGCGTCGCGGCCCGCTTCGCGAGGTCCAGGTACAGGCGGTAGTGCCGCGCCTCCGCGGCATGGAGACCTGTGAACAGCTCTGCGAGAGGTGAGCCGATCGCGCCGCCCAGTGCACCGAAGCGCTCGCAGGAACGCGCCTCGATGAACGCGCCGCAGATCATCAGGTCGAGCTCACGCTGCGGCTCGGCCGCGGCCACGAGGCGACGCAGGCCGCCCGCATAGCGGCCCGGGGCGAGGCGCCGCGGGACCATGGCGAGGGAGCGGATCAGGCGCGCGACCTGTTCGTAATGGCGCAGCTCTTCGCGCGCCAGACGCGACAGGCGCTCCGCGAGATCCAGGTCTTCCGCGTAGGCGAACATCAGCGCGAGCGCAGTGGATGCCGCCTTCTTCTCGCAGTTGGCATGGTCGATCAGCAGCAGTTCCCGGTTCAGCAGCGCCGCCTCCACCCAGGCGGAAGGCGTCGGCACGCGCAGCAGCGGATGGTCGAACGACACAGCGGCGACCCGGGGTTCAGGCTGCCGCGTCGAGCTGCGTCAGCGCCTCGAGCAGCTCGCGCGCCGACTGGAAGCGGTCGGTGGGCGACTTGGCCAGCAGCCGGTCGATCAGCGGCCGGTACGCCTGCAGCTGCTGTGGCAGCGTCGGCAGCTCGGCACGCTTGTGCTTGTGAATGACTTCCATCGCCGAGGCGCCCTTGTAGGGCTTGGTGCCGACCAGCATCTCGTAGAAAATCACGCCAAGGCTGTACAGGTCGCTGCGCGCATCGATCGTCTCGGCATGGCCCTGTTCCGGGCTCATGTAGTACGGCGTGCCGAAGATCTCGCGGGCCTGCGTCAGCTCGAGCTCCTGTGCGCTCGACTTGGCGAGCCCGAAGTCGATCAGGCAGACCGAGCCATCGGCGCGCAGCATGATATTGGCGGGCTTCAGGTCGCGATGCAGCACGCCGACCGAGTGGATCGCATCGAGGGCACTGGCGATCTGCCGCAGGTAGTCGAGCGCCACACTCGGGACCATCTCCGTCTTCATGCGGTTACGCAGGTCGCCGCTGGGGAAATTCTCCATCGCGATGTAGGCATGGTCGTCCGCCACCCCGAGATCATGGATGCGCACGATGTTGCGGTGACGCAGTCCGGCGACGATCTCGTACTCCTGCAGGAAGCGGTCAAATCCGATCATCCGGTCCGATACGTCCGGCACCTGGTTGAAGACCTTGAGCACGACGATGCTGCCGGTCCGTTCGCTCTCGGCGAGGTAGACGAGGCTCATGCCGCCGCCGCCGAGCTTGCGTATGCAGCGATGGCCGCGGATGCGCACGGTCCCGAAACGGTAGCGCTGGTCGTAGTTCGGACGTGCACGCAGCAGCGCCAGCATGCGGCGATGTTCGCGCGACGCGGCCTCCACCGCGGCCAGCAGCGCCTTGCGGTCGATCTTGCGACCCTCGAGCCGGTACAGGCCCGGCATCGACTTGGCCGGGCGACCGCTGGGGTCCTGGAGCAGCAACAGCAATATCGGCGCGAACTCCGGACGCGACAGCAGGTCGGCAGCCAGCCATTCGGCCGCTTCCGCCGGGGCGGCACTGACGATCACGACGGCATCGTAGCCGGTCGCGGCGAACTCGCGATCGAGCGGCGGATCGGACTCGATGTCGTGCGCGACCACCCCTGCATCCGGCCACTCGATCTCGATGTGCTTGGCGACCAGCTGGTGCAGCTCGGTGCTCGAGGACATCACCAGCAGGCGCGGACTCATGGTGGCGATGGCGGCCCGTATTACAGGATGCGGACCGTCTTGATGCCGCTGCGGAAGGCGTCGCGGCGGGCCTGTTTCGCCTCGTCGGAACGCTCGCCGCTGAGGCGCGCGAGGTATTCCGGCGTGACGTCGCCGGTGACGTACTGCCCGGAGAAGCACGAGGTGTCGAACTCGCGGATCTTCGCATCGTCATGGCGTACCGAGTGGACCAGGTCATCGAGGTCCTGGTAGATCAGCCAGTCGGCGCCGATGATCTCGCGGACCTCCGCGTCGGTACGCCCGGCGGCGACCAGCTCGGTGGCGTCGGGCATGTCGATGCCGTAGACGTTCGGGTAGCGCACGGGCGGCGCCGCCGAGGCGAAATAGACCTTGTTCGCACCTGCCTCGCGGGCCATGTCGATGATCTGCGCGGAGGTCGTACCGCGCACGATCGAATCGTCGACCAGCAGTACGTTTTTGCCGCGGAACTCGAAGTCGATCGCGTTGAGCTTGCTGCGCACCGATTTCGAGCGCTGTTCCTGGCCTGGCATGATGAAAGTGCGGCCGATGTAGCGGTTCTTGATGAAGCCCTCGCGGAACTTTACCCCGAGCAGCTGTGCGACCTGCACGGCGCTGGTGCGGCTGGTGTCCGGGATCGGAATCACGACGTCGATGTCGTGGTCCGGCCGTTCGCGCAGGATCTTCGCCGCGAGGTGCTCGCCCATGCGCAGGCGCGCCTTGTAGACCGATATGTTGTCGATGATCGAGTCGGGACGCGCGAAGTAAACGTATTCGAAGATGCACGGCGTGTGGTGCGTGGCGGCCACGCACTGTTGCGCGTAGAAGCGGCCCTGTTCATCGATGAACACCGCCTCGCCCGGCGCGACGTCGCGCACCATGTCGAAGCCGAGCATGTCGAGCGCAACGCTCTCGGAGGCCATCATCCATTCCGTACCCTTGTTCGTGTCGCGCTTGCCGATCACCAGCGGCCGGATGCCGTTGGGGTCGCGGAAGCCGAGGATGCCATGGCCGATCACCATGACAACGGCCGCATAGCCGCCGCGGCAGCGGCGATAGACCGCGTTGGCAGCGGCGAAGATGTCGGCCGGCGTGACGCGCGGGGTGCCGACGCGCTGCAGCTCCGAGGCCAGCACGTTCAGCAGCACTTCCGAGTCGGAGGTCGTGTTCAGGTGGCGCCGGTCCTCGCGCACCATCACCTCGGTCAGCTCGACCGAGTTGGTCAGATTGCCGTTGTGCGCGAGGCACAGGCCGTAGGGGGAATTAACGTAGAACGGCTGCGCATTGTTCGCACTGTCGGCGCCCGCGGTCGGGTAGCGGACATGGCCGATGCCGACATTGCCGCGCAGCTTGACCATGTGTTTCTGCTGGAAGACGTCGCGCACCAGACCGGAGTCCTTGCGCATGAACAGCTCCCCCGCGGCGGCCGTCATGATGCCGGCGGCGTCCTGGCCGCGATGCTGCAGGACCGTCAGCGCATCGTAGATCCGCTGGTTGACCGCACTGACTCCGACCATTCCGACGATTCCGCACATAAGGCTGTCCTCCGGCTTACCTGATCCTGACGCCAGTGATTCGTTCCAGCCGCGACCAGGGTTCGCCCTTTTCGCCGACCAGTGCCCGCTCCCAGTCCCCGATGACCACGCAGTACGGGATCAGCCGGGAATGGCTCCACCACGATTCATCCTGCAGATGCAGCAACTCGCCGCCGATCGCCAGCACCCCGCACAGCAGCAGCGCCCGTGCGATGCCGAACATCATTCCCAGTAATCGGTCGAGCCAGCCCAAACCTGAGCCGCGCGTCAGCAGCCCGAGGATCAGTCCGACGACCGCGCCGACGCACAGCACGGCGATGAACACCGCCAGGCGGGCGACCCAGACCCTTATATGGGGGCCGGACAGCAATCCTCCAAGGTAGGGCTCGACATACGGGCCCAGCAGCCAGGCGCCCCACAGCGCCCCAATCCAGAACACTACCGCGACGAGTTCGCGCACCAGTCCGCGCATGGCACCGACCAGGACCGACAAAGCCAGAATGACGCTGATCAGGATATCGACTGCGGTCAATGATTCACCTAAGGTCCGCTGCGGAGGACTTTGTCGCTGTACGGCTCAGCCCTTCCATTCTACCCTTTGCGACCGGGCTTGTGGCGTCAGCCGGCTGGCGGGACCAGTGTGGCGGGGTGCTGGCGCGCCTGCAGACGGGCCATGATCGCCGCGGCGGCGGCACGATCCGCGACTGGCCCCAGCCGCACGCGATAGCGCATCGCCGCACCTGACCCGATCGGCGCCAGGTAAACACTGAAGCCCTCGCCCTGCAGCTGGCGCTGTAGGGCCTCAGCGTTGGCACGGGAGGCGAAACTGCCGAGCTGCACCGTCCAGCCGCTGGCCGCAGCGGGCGCGGATGCTGTCGCAGCTGCGCCGGCTGGCGGCGCGGCCGGGCGCTGGACCGGGGCTGGCGCAGGGGGCGCTGCGGGCGCCGGCGATGGTACGGTTCGCGCGGCCGACGCTGCAGGTGGGACAACGACGGCGACCGATGGTGCCGGGGCCTCCGGCTCCGCAGATGCCGGGGCGGCGCTCGCGGGGCCCTGCGGGGTCGGCAGCTGCGTCGAGATGCTTTCGGCATCCACCGTGTAGCGCAACAGCTTGCCCGGCGCGCCTGAGTCCGGATTCTCGCCCCCCGGCCGCGGGCCCGGCAGGAACTCGGGGACGATCAGCACCACGAGCACGACCAGGATCGTGGCACCGATGAGGCGTTCCTTGACGCGGCGTTCCATGGGTTTCTACAGGATCCCGTGCGACTCGAGCCAGTCGAGTGCCGGACCTACGGTGTGGAAGGAGCCGAATATCACGATCCGGTCACCGGGGTGTGCCGCCGCCCGGGCCGCGGTGCAGGCATCGGCGAGACTGTCCAGGGCGAGCGCCGGCGCATCGAGACCCGCCGCAACGCAGTCGACCAGCGCGGCTGCAGTGCGCCCGCGCTCGCCGTCGGTAGCGACAAACCACCACTGGTCGAAACAGCCGCGCAGCACGGCAACGATCGATGCCGCATCCTTGTCGGCCAGGATTCCGCACACCGCCAGTGTGCGCGGGCCCCGCGGCAGCGCGTGCAGATTGGCAGCCAGCACGGCAGCGGCCGCCGGGTTGTGTGCAACATCCAGGATCCACAGCGGACCTGTCCCCCCCGGGGTCTGCAGCATCTGAAAACGCGCGGTCAGCCGTACCGCGCGCAAGCCCGCAGCGATCGCTGCCGGCGTCACGCGCGCAAGCGCCGGGAGCGCCTCCAGCGCTGCGATCGCAGTCGCCGCGTTGTCGAACTGCGTCTCGCCGAACAGGGCCGGTGGCGGCAGGCCCGGGAGGTCCCAGACGGGCCCGCGGTAGTGCCAGCCGCCGTCTGTGCGCTGATAGTCGTACTCGCTGTCGAGACGCTTCAACAAGGCGCCCGCCGCCACCGCGGTGGCCGCAACGCTGTCCGGCAGGCTGCGGCTGCCGAGCAGCGCCGGGCGTCCCTGGCGGAAGATCCCGGCCTTCTCGCGCCCGATCGCCTCGAGCGTGGGGCCGAGGTACTCCATGTGATCGAGGCCTATGCTGACCACGACCGCGACATCCGGATCGATCACATTGACGGCGTCGAGGCGCCCGCCGAGACCGACCTCCAGCACCCAGGCATCGAGTTGCGCCGCCTCGAACAGCAACAGCGCCGCCAGCGTGTTGTACTCGAAGAACGTCAGCGGGATGTCACCGCGCACCGCCTCGATCCGGGTGAATGCCGCGACGAGGTCGGCCTCCGCGGCAAGCTCGCCGCAGATGCGGATGCGCTCGCGGTAGTCGCGAAAATGCGGTGACGTGAACAGCCCGGTGCGGTAGCCGGCCGCCGCCAGGATCGAGCCGCAGGTCGTGACCACCGAGCCCTTGCCGTTGGTACCGGCGACGGTGATGACCGCCGCGGTCGGCCGACGCCACTGCAGGCGGGCGAGCACCGCGTGCATGCGCGAGAGCCCCAGGTCAATCGCGCGCGGATGCAGTTGCGATTGCAGGGCCAGCCATTCTGCGAGACTCGCGGGAGCGATGGCGGAACCTCAGGCGGCCGCGGGTTCTTTACCCATCAGCTGGCGCAACAGGCTGCCGACGCGCTCGCGCATCTCGCGCCTGTCGACGATCATGTCGAGCGCGCCGTGTTCGAGGAGGAACTCGCTGCGCTGGAAGCCTTCCGGCAGGGTCTCGCGCACAGTCTGCTGGATGACCCGGGGGCCTGCAAAGCCGATCAGAGCCTTCGGCTCGCCGATGTTGATGTCGCCGAGCATCGCGAGGCTCGCCGAGACGCCGCCGGTCGTCGGATCGGTCATCACGGAGATGTAAGGCAGGCGCGCCTCGGACAGGCGCTTCAGCGCCGCGCTGGTCTTGGCCATCTGCAGCAGCGAGTACAGCGCCTCCTGCATGCGCGCGCCGCCGCTGGCGGAAAAACAGACCAGCGGGGTGCGATGCTCGAGGCAGTGTTCGACAGCGCGCGTGAACTTCTCGCCGACGACCGAGCCCATCGAGCCGCCGAGGAAACGGAACTCGAAGGCGCAGGCACAGATATCCAGGCCCTGCAGCCTGCCGGACATCACGATCAGCGCGTCGCTCTCGCCGGTCTGCTTCTTGGCCTGGGCGAAACGATCCTTGTATTTCTTCGAGTCCTTGAACTTCAGCGGGTCCTGCGGCGATACCTTGGCCGCGATCTCGACCGCGGAGCCGATGTCGAGGAACTTCTGCAGCCGGTCGCGGCCGTTGATGCGCATGTGGTGCGTGCATTTCGGGCAGACATTCAGGTTGCGCTCGATCTCGGCCTTGTACAGCACCGCATCACAGGCCGGACACTTGATCCACAGGCCTTCCGGGACCGAGCGGGTGCGACGCTCGGTCTTGATGCGCGACGGACGGATTCTTTCAAACCAGGACATGGCCCATATTAAACCAGATCAGCCGCTGGGCCGCAGTAAAAGGCCGCCCTCCGCGGCCGGGATGCCGTGCCGTTCGGCATAACTGATGTGCCACAGGTACAGGCCCTCGGGCGGCGCGGTCATGCCGGCGCGGCGACGGTCGCGGCTCTCGAGGATCGCGCGCATCGCGGCCGCGGGATCCGCCGCCGACTGCACGTTGAGCAGTGTGCCGACGATGTTGCGCACCATGTGGTGCAGGAAGGCATTGGCAACGACCCCCGCCCAGACATAGTCGCCGCTGCGCGAGAGCCGCAGCGATTCGATGCGCCGGACCGGCGTCTTCGACTGGCACTCGGCCGCGCGGAACGCGGAGAAGTCATGCTCACCGAGCAGAACGTCGGCGGCACTCTGCATCGCCTGCAGGTCGATGCCGCGGTGGATCCAGGTCGCACGCTGGCGCTGCAGCGCCGAGCGCGAGCTGCGGCTCAGGATGCAGTAGCGGTATTCGCGGCGCAGTGCGGAATGACGTGCATGAAAGTCGGCTGCGACCTCCCCTGCCCACTGCAGCGCGATTGTCGGCGGCAGTCGCGTGTTCGCGCCGAGCACCCATTCGCGCGGCGTGCGCACGGCGCCGGTGTCGAAATGCACGACCTGGGCCAGGGCATGTACGCCGCTGTCGGTGCGACCGGCACAGCTCACCTCGACCGCATGCCCGGCAACGAAGCCGAGCGCCTGCTGCACGGCGTCCTGGATCGAGGCGGCGTGGGACTGTGACTGCCACCCGGCAAAGTCGCTGCCGTCGTACTCGACGACGGCGGCCACGCGGCGCCCGGTGTTCGACACCTCAGCCAGGCAGGGACTGGATCAGCCGCGTCGCTTCCTTCTTCTGGCTCGCCGAGCCTTCCTGGACCACTTCCTCGAGGATGCTGCGGGCGCCCTCGGGGTCACCCATGTCCATGTAGGCACGTGCCAGGTCGAGCTTGGTGCCGACCTCGCTCATCGTCACCGGCGCGAATTCTCCGCCGGGGATGCCTTCGTCGACGCGGTCCTTGATCGTCAGCTGACGCGCTTCCACAGTGTCCATCGCATTCGGGATGGCAACGGGGCGTGCGACGGTCTCGCCGAGGTCGAGGTCGACCGCGCGCAGCCGCTGGCTGTCGTCAAATGCCTCGCGGACGGCCGTCTCGCCCTGTCCGTCGTCATGGCGCGCGCCGCCAGCACCGAGCTCACTGGTGAGCTGGCTGAAATCGAGGTCGAGGCTCTCGGGGCTGATGCCTTCCATCCTCGCGGTCGAGTCGGTGTTGTGCGGATCGGCGTCCGCGGCATCGGCGCGAACGTTGCCGAAACTGCCGGTCGCCGCCGTATCGACGGAGGCCGGCATGTTCACGGTCGGCGCGGAGCCCTGCGCGATATCGCCCTTGATGTCGTCGCTGCTGGCGGCCAGCTCGGCAATGAACGAGGCCTCGAGTTCCTTCTCGAGCTGTGTCAGGTCCGTATCCTTGGCCGTTGGCTGCGTGTCGGCGAGGCGCCGGCGCGCGCTGTTGTCCAGCCCGGAAATCACGGTCGGCGCTTCCGCCGCCGACTTGTCGGTCTTCTCGAGCGCAGAGACGCCCGACGGCGTGTCGGTCGCCTCGAGCTGGTCGAGATCGAACCCCAGGTCCTGGATCTCCACCTCGGCGGTATGGTCATCGCGGTTGCCCGTGACCAGCGCATCGCCGTTGAACAGCATCTGTTCGGACTCGACCGTCGGCTCATCGTGGGAAGCTTCCGCGCCGCTGCGCTGCGGCTCGGCGCCGCGCTCGGGTGCGTCGAGCATGAAGTCCAGCGAATTGCCGCTCAGGTGCGGCGACTCGCCGGTCTCGGCCGTCGGGTCGCTGTCGCGGGCATTGGGTTCGCGCGCGACCGGCTCACCGGTGGCCGCACGCTCGATCGAGGATTCGCCGAAGAGATCGATGTCGACGTGATTTTCGCCGCCGTCGAGATTCAAATCGACCGACTGGTCGGCGCTGTGCGTGCCGCCGGCTCCCTGACGGAACATCTCCTCGTCCGGGCAGATCTGCCGGCCCATGATCATGACCTTGTCCCACTCGCCCGCAGGGGCGGTGTCGCGCGTTGCCGAGAGGTCCTTCGCTGCGCTGAGGAAATTCTCCGCATTGCCCCAGACGAAATAAATCTCCAGCAGCTTCATGCGCAGGTCGCGACGATCCGGTTCGCGCTCGATGGCCATGCGCACGAGGTCGGCCGCCTGGTCGTACAGGCCATAGGCCATGTGGAAATCGGCCTCCGCGATCGGATCGCCCTGGTCGATGCTGACCGGGCTTTCCGCGGACATCGTCTCGTCCGCGGAGCGCGACGGAGCGGGGGACCTGACGGGCGCTGCTGCCGCCTCGGTGGCCACTGCGCCAGGAGCGGCCTTGATCTCGGAGGTATCGCCAGGCGCAAAGGATTCGGTGACGTTGTACGAGTCGGAGAGATTGCCCTGCACGGCGACGTCGTTGCGTGACGATGTCGAGCCGGCCAGCGCACTCAGCGAGTCCGTGTCGGAACGCGCACCGCGGCGCTTGTAGGCCGCGAAGCCGAGTGCGGCCAGCAGCACCGCGATCAGCGCGGCCAGGACCTGCCAGTAATCGAGGAGCATGTCGAGCAATGAGCCGCCCTGATCGGTGGCAGGTGCCGGTGTCGCGGCCTTGGGCGGGGCGGCGACGGGTTTCGCAGGCTCTTCGGCGGTCGACGCAGCCGGCGCGGAGGCCGCGGCGGGCGTCGCGGCGGGCGCTGGCGCGACAGCGGTCGGCGCTGTCGGTGCCGGCGTGGCGGGTGCCGGAGTTGCGGGAGCGGGAGCCGCAGCCACGGGCGCCGCTGCGGGGGCTGCCGGCGCCTTGCTCGCCGCCGCAGCGACAACCGATGCGCTCGCGGCGGCCAGCTTGCGCTGCAGCTCGGCGAGCTGTGCATTGCTGACGTCGACCGCGCGGCGCGACTCGGCGAGCTGCGCCTCCAGGTCCTTGACGTGGTTCTTCAGCGCGGCAATATCGGTGCCGCCCGCAGCAGAGGCGCCCGGCGCCCCGGATCCGGAGCCGCTGCCGTCGCCGGAGGACTTCGGCGTGACGAGGCGCAGCCGGCCACCGGCCGTCGCCGCGCCACCGCGCCATGCAGCCATCTGGCGCGCGACTTCGTCGACCGCTTGTTTCTGGTTCAGCGCGGCCACGTCATCGGCGCCGGGGATGCGCAGGATCGCGCCGCGACGCAACAGGTTGATATTGCCGTCGAACGCCTCCGGGTTCGTGCGGTAGATCGCCAGCATCGTCTGGTCGACCTGGCCCGGGGTGCCCCCATGGACGCGCTGCGCGATGCGCGTCAGCGTGTCACCGGATACGGTCCGGTAGGTGCCAGGGGCTGAAGGCTGCGTCGCAGCCGGCGCGGGCGCCGCCTGCGGCGGAGCCAGCGAGGAGCGGCGCTGTGCTGCGGGTCCGGGCTGAGTCGCAGCCGGCATCGGCGGCGACGGCTGGGCCGGCGCGGACGGAGTAGGCGCAGCAACTGCCGCGGCGGCGATAGGCGCCGCGGAGCCTGCCGCCTCGCCCGGGGTATAGGTCGGCGGATCGAGCAGGACGGTGTATTCCCGCATCAGCCGCCCGCGCGCCCAGTTCACTTCGACAAGAAAAGTCACGAAAGGCTCAGGGATGGAGTCCACCGAGCGCACCTGCAGCACGTCGCGCCCGTCGGGCGTCTTTGCAACCTTGAACGTGAACGTCGAGACGAAGGCGGGACGGTCAATGCCGTACCGGGTGAAGGCTTCACGGCTCGCGATCGAGGCGCGCAGCGCAGTCAATTCCTCCGGCGCGGCCGCCACGAGGTCAATTTCTGCACGCAGCGGCTCGTTCAAAGCGGAATTCAGGTGGATTTCACCGAGCCCGAGAGCGCGCGCCAGCGAGGGGCAGATAACGCATGCCATCAGCAACAGTCGAGGCATCTTCGCGAACATTGTTACTCCAGGAAATCGGGCACGGATAAATCAAAAGTTCATTGTTTTAGATGAACTTGCAAATGTATTCTCATTAGCCCTTTACATAATCATTTAACTATAGCTCACGGCGCACTATTTACCAAAATATCGGCGACTGAAAATGCGTTGCAGGCCGCACATTTCCTAACATTATCGGCGACGATCCAAAAATTTAGAGAGCGGTCACGGGTCAGATCGGCCCGCAGGCGCCCCACATGG
>Ga0302320_10012365_pt1 | contig 17942 bp, 19 predicted proteins | sample Bog_T0_3_FD_202130 | JGI IMG/M metagenome (GOLD analysis project Ga0302320, IMG submission 202130) | Peat permafrost microbial communities from Stordalen Mire near Abisko, Sweden - Bog_T0_3 | ecosystem: Environmental > Terrestrial > Soil > Wetlands > Peat | place: Sweden: Abisko, Stordalen Mire...
CTTTTTATATCTCATATCAGTTTGTTAATGAATCATAATATCTTGCTGCCTGGGCAATGGCATATTCTGGCTGGTCATTGAAATTGATTTTATTTTTCCTCAGGTATCTCCGGATATCTTTGCCCTTGTCGTCGAATAATTTAAACAATGATCTTTTGCTGGTGACCCGGAAATATGTTTTCTCTTTTTTTACGAAGTAGGTGTTACGCTGCACATAATGGAATTTGCTCGCCCCATTTGCAGGCGGGTCTTCATTTAGTATTTTTTTTCTTTTTACGAGCACCAATGTTTTCCCATTGTAAATTCTATTATAAAAGCCGGCGGCCGGCAGATTTCTGGCTGCGGTATCCGGCATAACCATAACGAAGGTGTCTGCCCTTATTGAAAAAAAACCTATCTTCTCATGCGGCAGGCTTATCAGATAGCTTTGCTTGTATTTATTGATGATGATTTCATCATTGGCGATATCATATAGCAAAGGGATGTTTTTATAAAGGATGCCACTGCAGAAAATTGACCCGATCTGCATTTCAGTGGTGTCTAAATAGGGATGCCCGGTAACACTGGTGTTGTATCCGGTATGCTCGCTGCCAATATACAAGTGGGCATTTTCGCCAATGGAGGCATAGTAGAAATCAATGGTATTTTGTAACGCAGTATTTACAGAAGTGTTGTCAGGCCTGGCTGCCTGTGCGAAAACAAAACTGTGCAAAACGCAGGAGATAATCAATGCAGGCCAGATACTTTTTCTCATGCAGGCAACTTGTTTTGAATCGTTTTTGATTATTGCAAAAATTTAAATTTAGCAAAGTTTTGCTAGCCAGCAAGTTATTTATCCAACAAAAATGTATCTAATTCATATGAATTTATTTTTGAGCGTTTTGATTTGGAGAGCAATCGTAAAGCCCTTTCTTGCCGTTGAAGATTAAGAAGTGTCGGCTGACGGAGAACCTGAATAGAATGCACCACTTAACGCTGTGCCTCTGTGGTTTACAGAGTCACAGAGACCGGGAATTGAACCTTATAAATGGCAAATCAGCAATCAACCTCTATAAATCCACATTTCGTGTACCTAAATAAATAATGAGCGTTTATAAAAAGCCAACAAAGCTGAAGCAATGACAGGCATAAACTAATGAAACCATAATTCAGTAACAAACTAATACTCCCTTTGCAACAAAAAACCAGCAAGCTCTTTCAAAGGCTTTTTTCGCGCAGAGAGAACAGCAATATCTTCCAGATGCTTAAATGCCACATCAATATATTTCTCTTTCAATTCCTTCGCCCATCCATCTACTCCGCAGCTTTTAAAAATCGAAAGCATGCGGCTGACTTTATCGTCGCTGTTTGATGACAACAACAGTTTTATTTCTTCTCTCTGCGAATCTGCGGCAACTTCCATCGTCCTGATAAGCAAAAAAGTTTTTTTATTGGCGATAATATCTCCGCCCACCTGCTTGCCAAATTTCAGCGGGTCGCCAAAAGCATCCAGATAATCGTCCTGCACCTGAAATGCAAGCCCGAGGTTTTTGCCAAACTCATATAAGTGGTGCTGGTTGCCGTCACCCGCGCCTCCCAGTATACTGCCGATCTGCAAACTGCCTGCTAACAAAACAGAAGTCTTCAGTTTGATCATATGCAGGTATTCATCCAGAGAAACACGCTCTTTCTTTTCAAAATCCATATCCATCTGTTGGCCTTCGCAAACTTCTTTTGCCGTTTTATTGAACACGTGGATGATCTTTCGTAGAAAAGAAGAATTTATTTTGTTGAGGTAATCATACGCCACCACCAGCATCACGTCACCTGACAGCAACGCCGTGGAACTGCCGAATTTTTCATGCACCGTTTGCATGCCGCGGCGCAAGGGCGCTTTGTCCATGATGTCGTCATGTATCAACGTGAAATTGTGGAACAGCTCAATAGCTGTTGCTGCATGCCATGCGTCAGCGTGCATATCATTGAACAACTCATTTGCCATCAGGCACAGCACCGGGCGTATGCGCTTGCCGCCCAATGAAAGGAAATAGTCCGCAGGCTCATACAGGCTCGTTGGATTTCCAGGAAAATGACTGGTGCTGAACTTTATAGAAAATTCTTTTGATAATTCTTCGAATGAATGCATGTAAGCGTATTTTGGTGAATGGTTAGTGGTCAATCCTGAATTGTAAAACAAAACTACCGTGCTGCCACGTTGCTATTCATTGCTCACTACTCACCACTGACCATCTTATTTATGATGCTTTTCTTTTTTCTTTTTATGAGCTTCCTTCTCCGGCTCATCATTCACGCTTGCGGCAATCACCCACTCATAATCTAACTGTCGCTTGGCCAGATTCGCAGAGATCACCTTAATGGTTATCTTATCGCCCATGCGAAACCTGCGCCCGCTGCGCCTTCCGGCCAGGCAATATTCTCCATCCACTAACCGGAAGTCATCGTACTCCATCAGGCTGTTCAGGCTCACAAGTCCCTCGCATTTGTGCTGAACAGTTTCAACCCAAAAACCAAAAGCAGCCACACCGCTGATCACACCTTCAAATTCTTCCCCAATAAAATTCTGCAGGTATTCAACTTGTTTGTATTTATTGGCAGCACGCTCACTCTCCATGGCAGCACGCTCGCGTTCGCTGGAATGCTTGCATTTCGCTTCCAGCTTTTTATCTATCTCAATCGTATCATTGAGGCATTCTTCCAAAATCCGGTGTACCATCACATCAGGATAACGGCGAATGGGAGAAGTGAAATGGCAATAATGCTCAAAGCCCAAACCATAATGGCCGATATTTTCAGATGTGTAAATTGCTTTTGCCATCGTGCGGATGCCTAATTGCTCAAGCACATGCTGCTCGGGTTTCCCTTTCACATCTTCAAGCATCTGGTTAAAAGATTCTGCAATTTTCTGGGGCGTTTTCGTGTCGAACACATGACCGTATTTTTTTGCAAACTCAATAAACGGCAATAGTTTCTCTTTGTCAGGTGTATCATGCACCCGGTAAGGAAAGGGTATCGGCTTCTTGTTAATCTTAACTTTTGATACGCTCTCTGCAACTGTTTTATTAGCAAGCAGCATAAACTCTTCGATCAATTGATGCGCTTCTTTGCTTTCTTTTACTACTACGCCGATGGGTTTCCCTTTCTCATCCAGCTTAAAGCGCACTTCTGTTGAAGAAAAATTGATAGCGCCTTTTTTAAAACGTTGTTTGCGCAAACGCTGGGCAAGATCATTCAGGATAAGCACCACTTCTTTATGAGGCCCGTCTTTTTGTTCAATGATATCCTGTACTTCTTCATAAGTAAAACGGTGATCGGAATGTATCACTGTTTTGCCGAGCCAGTATTCTTTTACTTCTGATTTATGGTTTATATGGAATACGGCAGAAAATGTAAGCTTCTCTTCATGCGGCCGCAATGAGCAAAGTTCATTAGAGATGCGTTCCGGCAGCATGGGATTCACCCGATCCGGAAGATACACCGATGTGGCCCTGCTGTATGCTTCTTTGTCAAGCGCAGTGTCTGGCTCCAGATAATGGCTCACATCAGCAATATGAACACCGATTTCATATAAATCATCTTTCAGTATCCTAAATGAGATGGCATCGTCAAAATCTTTTGCATCAGCCGGGTCAATGGTGAAAGTGAGGGTATTCCTGAAATCTTTTCTTTTCGCAATCTCCGCTTTGGAAATAACATCCGGCAATCGCTCAGATTCCTCTGTTACTGCTTCTGGGAAAAAAACAGGGAAGCCGGCTTCGAGCAGAATCTCTTTCATGGCTTTATCATTCTCATCATTGCTGTCCATCACTTCTATCACTTCACCTTGTGGCTTTTTGTTTTTCTCCCATTCGGTGATGCGCACAATCACACGATCGTTATTTTTTGCGCCATTCAATTTTGAGAGCGGCACAAAAATATCTGGCATCGCCTTATCTGTTTCAGCAATAAAGAAAGCGAATGATGCGCTCAATTCTATCCTTCCCAGAAATTCTATTTGCTTGCGTTCCACTACTTCAGTAATGCGTCCCTGCACACGTCCGCTCTTTGCAGCGTTGCTTATTATTTCGACCCTCACCGTGTCTCCATGCAACGCTGTATTGAAATCATTAGGCCGCACGAGCACGTCCTTATCTCTGTTTTCGAGGCTCACAAACCCAATCCCTGACCGGGTGACATCAAGAACACCTTTCGATAAGTATTCCTGATGGGTATTCTTTTTTTTGCTTTTTGCTTTTTTATGTGACATTAATCTTTGTACTTGTTTTTTAAAAAATGGGTAATAAATGTTTTTATTGAACCGATAAATTTTTTCTCTTCATCAAATAAAAATTTTGGCTCAATAGGTATTACGTAAAAAGGCAGGCCTGAAAGCTCCTGTTGGAATTTTGTGAGCCTGACTGCATCCTTTTCCGTTGTTAAAATTATTTTATTTGCAGCTTTGATATTATTGAATCTTTTAACGATATCATTCAGGTCATCAATCGTGAAAATATAATGATCGTTGTACGCAATTTCGTAGTATGTTTTTGAACGGTTTAAAAGATATTGCTTTAACTGCTCCGGATTCGCGATGCCTGTTACCAGCAGCACTTCCGTTTTTTCATTTACCACATACTGGCTCTTGCTGATGATATGGTAGGCTGTGCCATACTCAATCGTTGAAAAAAAAATGCTTTGCCTGGCAATCGGGTCAATCTCTCTGATGAGTTCCAGCCTTTCTTGAGAAGACAAGTCCTCTTTGCATTTTGTTACCACAATAATATCTGAACGCCTGTAGCTTTTCTTTTCGTCACGCAAATCTCCGGTGGGCAAAAACCAGTCACGGGTGAACAAGTTGCTGTAATCTGTCAGCAAAATATTCAAGCCTGCTTTCACGCTGCGGTGCTGAAAAGCATCATCCAGAATGATCACTTTGGTGCCTGGCCTGTCATGCAGCAATTGCGGGATGGCTACAATGCGCTCTTCGCCTACCGCAACTACCACATCAGGGAACTTGATATGGAACTGCATCGGCTCATCGCCGATGTCCAGCGCAGTGGAAGCTTCATCTGCCAGTGCATATCCTCTCGTTTTCCTTTTATATCCGCGGCTCAACACAGCAATAGAAAAGTCGTCGTTGAGATTTTTTATCAGGAACTCCACCATAGGTGATTTCCCCGTTCCCCCAACAACCAGATTGCCAATACAAATAACCGGAAGATTAAATGAAGCTGATGAAAGGATGTTCTTATCAAAGCACCAATTGCGTATCATGATGATCAATGCATAAACAAGAGAAAAGGGGAATAAAAGAATCCTTATTGGCTTTAGCAATGGGAAGTTAAAATTCATATATACTGTTCGGAGCAGGCTTGTAGCAAATGTACACTTTATATTATGAACACTTAAAAGCCCATTTTGTTATAACAATTTTAACAGAATGGGTTTGATTGCCTGAGCCTGTGCTGTAATAAATTCTTTATTTGGGCTTTCGCAAAATGGCACAGATGCAATCTTTGGAAATCCGCTCCAGTGAACGATTTCCTCTTCATAGCTTACATACTGCCCGTTAAAGACCCATCCGATTACATCTAACTTATTTTGCCTGCAAACAGCAGCAGTCAACAAAGAATGGTTGATGCTGCCAAGGTAGTTGCGGCTGACTAAAATCACCCTGGCCTTTATTCTTTTTATCAGATCTGCGATAAATTCCTTCTCATTTAAGGGTACTGTCAATCCACCTGCGCCTTCGATAATAAAATGATTGCGGATGACCGATGGATGATCGTCATCTTCAATTTCCTCATTCCTGTATGCTGCATGCTGATTGCTGATTTCATTGTACTTTTCTGCAATCTCATCAAGGCTAATCCTCACTCCTTCTTCACGTGCAGCAATATGCGGAGAAGCTGCCAGTTTTAATTTATATGCTTCCGGATAAATATTACTTACGTGATTAACTAAAACTCCACTGATCCATTCACTATCTGTGCCGCTGTCATAACCTGCCTGCACAGGCTTCCAATAATCAGCATGCAACGCCTCAGCAATGATTGCCGACACAACTGTCTTGCCAACATCCGTTCCTGTACCGGTTATGAAAATGGGCTGAAGCATATTCGGTTTGTAGTTTCTGGTTTGTAGTTCCGCTGCGAAATACGCAGATTAATTTATTTACTACTACATGATGGATAGTTAAAATTTTAATTATGATTTTCGAATTGAAGAACAATGAACTACAAACAACAAACCACAAACTCACTTGTTCACAAAAAATGAAAAAACGGTTGTCCCGTAATTTCTCTCCGAAGCGAAAAGCGCATATCCTTCATAGTTATTCCTGGGTGTATGCTCCAGCACAAACCATCCATTGCCGGCTAATAATTTTTTCTCCGCTACCAGTCTGGGTAAATCGTCAATGTTTGCAAGCGCATAGGGAGGCCCGGCAAAAATAAAATCAAACTGTTCCTGACATTGTTGAATAAATCTGAAAACATCTGTTTTAAGAACCTGGAAATTTTTCAGTTGCAGTTCACGCGCAGTTTTTTTAATGAACTCGTTCATAGAAAAATCCTTTTCTATAACAGTCAGTTTACCGGCACCTCTTGAAGCAAGCTCGTAACTGATGCTTCCCGTGCCTCCGAACAAATCAAGTGTTTTCATATTTTCAAAATCGATGTGATTCTGCAGTATGTTAAATAATCCTTCTTTTGCAATATCCGTAGTAGGCCTGGTGTACGGCATTTTTGAAGGCGGATTGATTTTTCTGCCGCCCAATGCCCCTGCAATTATACGCATGCTGCCATTTTCAAAAGCGTGGAGAAATAGTGAAGCGGGTACTCATCAAGCAAGGCTGTTTTTGTAATACTGTCTCCGGTTTCATCAAATGATATATTCAAAAAATATTTTGCCAGCTCATTATATACCAATGATTGCTTTTCGATAAAACCACTTATCTGTAAACTAACTTCCTGCTGGCTCATATTAAGTTGCCGGCAGCAATTCAGCAAATGATACAGAACATCCTTAGCTCCTTCATAAAAAAAACTTTGCAAAAGCTGCAGTTGGCCTTTTTTATAAACTGATAAAATCATCTTCGCTTCGCAAAAAACAATTGCTATGTTTTCCGTTTTATCCGATGCACTAAATTTTTTGTAGCTTTTCAACAGAAGGCTGTAATAATGCCATTTTTTCGCATCAGGGAATTTATATTCCAGCAATTGGTGCACTTCTATAGGCAACCTGTACACGTTATAAATATCCCACCAGGGTATTTTTTCACTTACAACCAACCCTTTATCCAGATTGCCATAAGCAAGGTTTATAAATTCCTTATCCGATCTTTTATCAAAAAAAACTTCCGGCACCAGCGTGCTTTCGGCTAAATTATATACAACTAGAGTCTCGTTTACCTTTCTTGAAAGCATCTCATCGCCAAAAATAATTTCTCTCAGTATTTCTTCCTGCAGCCTGCCTCTGATCTGGTTAAACTGAAAATATTTAACGCATAGCGGCTGCATATTTTCAATATTCAGTAGCACATAACTGAGCGAATCCGCATCAACAACAATGAGCAGGCGGCATAGCCGTAAATCTGTTGTTTCAATATTTTCAGCTTCTATATGAAATAATGGTTGCAGCATAAAACTGCCGCAATAATACTACAAAATAGTTGATTCGCTTACGTGCTGTTTCCGCGCATAGGAAGCCTTTGAATGAATATCATTTATTGTACATTGCAGTCCTTTTTGAAAATGGCAACTGTTACAAAAAAAGATTATAGGGTTGAGATTACAAACAGACAAATCCTGCAGATCGCTATGCCGATCAGTCTTGCCATTTTAGTGCCTCAGATCAATTTCATAACCAATAATATTTTCCTAGGCCATCTTGATGAAAAATCGCTTGCCACAGCGGGTATCACCGGTGTTTTCTACTTAATTTTTGCAGTAGTCGGGCAAGGGCTTAATAATGGTTTGCAGGCGCTGATTGCACGCCGTGCAGGCGAGAACCGGATTGATGAGGTAGGCAACCTGTTCTCTCAAAGTTTGATCATCAGTCTGGCGCTGGCATTTGTATGCATAGCCATCACTTATATATTTGCACCATGGATCCTTCAATTTTCGCTAAAATCAGAACCCTTAAGAGTGCAAGCCATCAGCTTTTTGAGAATAAGGGTTTGGGGGCTTCCGTTTTTGTATATCTATCAAATGCGCAATGCACTGCTTGTCGGCACCAACCAGAGCAAGTTTTTAATTTATGGCACATTGGCCGAAACTGTTGTGAACATTGTCCTTGATTATAGTTTGATATTCGGGCATTTTGGGCTGCCAAAAATTGGTTTCGATGGCGCAGCCTATGCATCGATCATTGCAGAAGCATCGGGTATGTTCGTTGTTTTTGCTGTGATCCACGTAAAAGGCATCAGCCGGCAATTGCAGTTATATGGGAAATTTAATTTCGATAAAAAAAATACCATCCTCATCCTCACACAATCTTCGCCGTTGATTCTAAATTATGTGATCAGCGTAACAAGTTGGGAATTTTTTTATATCATGGTGGAGCATCACGGACAGCGCGACCTCGCAATCAGCAACACCATGCGCAATATTTTCGGTCTGTTCGGCGTGTTCACATGGTCATTTGCATCCACAACCAATACCATGGTCAGCAATATTATCGGGCAGGGTAAAAAAGAAAGAGTTGTTGAATTAATATTGAAAATTATAAAATTGAGCATGGCCTTCTCCATTACGATGGCTGTCATGTTGAACATTTTCCCCCATGCATTTCTTTCTGCATTTGGACAGGGAAAAGAATTCGCAGACGCTGCCCTGCCTGTGCTCCGCGTAGTTTCTCTCGCATTGGTGATGATGTCTTTTTCAACAGTATGGTTAAACGCAGTTACAGGAACAGGCAACACGGATGTGAACCTGGCCATTGAAATCATCACCATTATTTTTTACTGCATCTATGTGTACCTCGTTCTCGGCTATTTTAATTTGTCTATACTCTATGGGTGGATGTCGGAATACGTCTACTGGATGACCACATTCTGTTTTGCGTTTTTTTATATAAAAAGCGGGCAATGGAAGAAAAAAATGATATAGCGAATGGTGCAATTAGCAAATGTCTCAACCTGCTCGCCGGCAGGCAGATTTGAAAATGAGCCAGCGGAAAATTAAAGGTGGAAATAAGTAATAGAAAAATAGTCGCCCACAAATCTGAAACCTTGCGCTTTAGCTAAATTTCTTATTCATTGTAACTCCAACTTTTCCCTGAAAATTTTCTATTGGCACTTGTAGTTTCCGGATAGAAATATTTACCTCGCTGATGAAAGGGTACTGCTTTTTTATTTTATTGATTATTTCTTTGCAGATTTTTTCCATTAAGGGGGTAATGATCTGCATTTCATGTTTTACTATATTATAAAGACTTACATAGTTAATCGTATCATGAATGCGCTCAAATGCATTCCCCTGCTCATCATACACAACATCAAGATTCACTTCAAAAGAATTTGCAGTCAACTGCTCTTCTTCATGAATGCCGTGATGAGCAAAAAAAATAAGATTGTGCAACTGGATAGTAAGCATGAATAAAATTAGAAATTAAAAATAAGGAATCATACAGTGTGGAGGCTATTTGCTCTCGATAGTTGGTCAGTGTCATCTCTCGCAAAGCCACAAAGAAATTACCCTGCATAGTTGTATCCCTGCGCCTTCATACCTTGGCGTTCTTTGCGTGAAATATCTTCAAACTGATCCACTAACTTACTTTCTGTTTCCTTATTCCTCATTTTAGATTTCTTATTTGTTAAGCCAATCCTTTTGCAGACAAATATCTCTCCGCATCAAGCGCCGCCATGCAGCCGCTGCCCGCCGCAGTTACTGCCTGACGGTAAATTTTATCCTGCACATCGCCTGCCGCGAAAACTCCTTCCACATTTGTCTTTGATGTGCCCGGAATTGTTTTAATGTAGCCGGCTTCATCCATATCAATCCATTCTTTAAAAATAGCAGAATTAGGCTCATGGCCAATTGCTACAAAAAAGCCGCTCACCGGGATTGTTTGGGTTTCATTTGTTTTATTATTTTTGATGCGCAGTGCTTCTACTTTGTTTTCGCCGATCACCTCATCCGTCTCGCTGTTCCAGTACACTTTTATGTTTGAAGCTTTCAGTACTCTTTCCTGCATCACTTTCGATGCACGCATCTGTTCTTTGCGAACCAGCATATGCACAGTGGTACAAAGCTTCGAAAGGTATAAAGCTTCTTCAGCAGCAGTATCCCCCGCACCAACAATCGCCACTTCTTTGCCTCTGAAGAAAAACCCATCGCACACGGCACATGCGCTTACACCGTAACCATTTAATCTTTGCTCGCTTTCCAGTCCAAGCCATTTGGCAGATGCACCTGTGGCGATGATCACCGCATCTGCTTCAATCTGCTTCTCTTCATCAATCCATATTTTATAGGGCTGTTGAGAAAAGTCAACTTTTGTAGCTAGCCCAAACCGGATATCCGCACCCATCCTGGCTGCCTGCTTTTCAAAATCCACCATCATTTCCGGGCCTTGAACACCATCGGGATAACCCGGATAATTTTCCACCTCAGTGGTGATTGTCAATTGGCCACCGGGCTGAATGCCCTGATACAGCACAGGCTTCATATTTGCTCTGGCAGCATAAACAGCAGCCGTATAGCCCGCGGGGCCAGACCCGATAATCAGGCAATGAATCTTTTCAATCGAAGTATCTGCCATCAGAAAAATTATTTTATAGTTATTCTAAATTTTTAAAAGTAAAAGCTGCCAAAATTAATTGGAAAATACGAAAAAGAAAGTCGTTTGAATGACTAATTGGTAGTGGCGCATTTTGAATTGTTACTTATGAACCGGGATATTCAGATCAACCTTTAATATTGTAGCGGCGCCCAGGTCTGGTTCTGGAGTTTTCATATTAAAATCAAGCCTGTTTATGTCAAAACTGGAAGCAAAGACACCGCCATCCCCGTTTTTAGTGAAAGAGAAAGGAATGATAAAATCTTTCGTGACGCCATGTATGGTCAGTGCTCCTTTTGTTTCATAGCCTGCTGATGTTTTGGTTATGGAAGATGAAGTAAAAGAGATGATCGGGTATTTTTCGGCATCGAACCATTTGTCGCTTTTGGCATGAGTGTTCTTCATTCCGTTTCCCGTATTGATGGTAGCAACATCCACAGTGACATCGAATTTTGATGAAGCAAGAGTCGGGTCGTCAAACTTCACGGTTCCTTTTAAGCCGCTGAAAATGCCAGAAGCATTATTGCCCGAGAACTTAATACTGTAATCTTCGCCGATCTTCCAGTCCTGTGATTGGATAACCGTAAAAGCAGATGCAGCGATGATTAGCAACGCTGCAATTGGGTATATGTTTTTTTTCATGAAATCTTGATTTGGGCTTTACTTATGTGAATTTAGCCAAAATGCGTCACTAAAGGCTGATTGCACATCGCCATTTGTTGAAAACAAAAACCTTTTTGATAACAAAAATGCCCCGCTAAAAGCGAGGCATCTATTTCAAGATAATAACTTTCTTTATCCTAAATATGCTTTCAATGCATTGCTGTAACGTGCTTTTTGCAGACGTTTAATAGCTCTTTCCTTGATCTGACGGATGCGCTCTTTTGTAAGATCGTATTTCATGCCAATCTGCTCAATGGTAACACCATTTTCGCCATCCAGGCCGAAATAAGCATTCACGATTTCTGCTTCGCGGGGGCTCAATGATTTGAGCACACGACGGATCTCAGCACGCAATGAATCTTTCATCACATCATCATCCGTATCATCCCCACCTTCAAGCAAATCGCCCATGGCAACATCTTCTGCTTCGTGAACCGGAGCATCCAATGAACTGTGACGGGTGTTGCTCTGGAAAATGTTGTTGATCTCTGTTTCACTCATTTCGAGCAATTCAGCCAATTCTTCAGTGCTGGGCTCGCGTTCATGCTCTTGTTCAAAAGCCATGTACGCTTTGTTTGCTTTGTTGTAAGTGCCAATTTTATTTTGAGGCAGGCGGACTAATCTGCCCTGCTCTGCCAACGCTTGTAAGATAGACTGGCGGATCCACCAAACTGCATAAGAAATAAATTTAAATCCTTTGGTTTCATCGAAGCGTTGAGCCGCTTTAATAAGGCCGAGGTTGCCCTCGTTAATAAGATCGCTGAGCGATAAGCCCTGGTGCTGATACTGTTTTGCAACGGAAACTACGAAGCGCAGGTTGGCCTGCACCAGTTTGTCCAATGCCCGCTGGTCGCTCATTTTAATCCGCTGAGCTAAAACCGTCTCCTCTTCTGGAGTGATCATCGGGATCTTGGATATCTCCTGCAAATACTTCTCAACCGCCTGCGAATCGCGGTTCGTAATCTGTGTAGCAATTTTAAGTTGCCTCATATAAAATAATAAAAAGGTGACAAAATATTGTCGGGTACTTCAGATCAACAAAAAATAAGGTGCGGGTGTTCAGGGAAAGTGCAAAAAAGATGTTATTAATGCGTAATCCGTCCAGAACTATCAACAAAAGTATATCGCAAAACTGAAAGTTCATAGCGTTTGTGGAAAAAATAAGCATTTGAAACGCTAAAAAATCAGGGCTGTTTGATTGCAAACGTTTGCGAAAAAAGAGATTTTTTACGCAAGAGTATTGTCAGTACTACATTTAAACCGATTTATCCTGTACAATTATTTTTTTTCTGAACTTTTCAACATTTAAGCAAAATTTTCACAAAAATATTTTGTAACTAAAAAAATAGTTATAGATTTGTTCTACAACTAAATTATTAGTTATGCCGAAACAGCTTACAAAAGCAGAAGAACAGGTGATGCTGGCGCTTTGGAAATTGGGCAAAGGTTTTTTAAAAGATATGACAGATGCCATGCCAGATCCAAAGCCGCATCCGAACACCGTCGCAACCATTCTCAAAATTCTGATCGAGAAAGGGTTTGTTGACTATGAGGTGCAGGGAAGGAACAATCTCTATAAGCCAAAAGTCAATAAAACAGATTACGGCAAAAAAAGCATCAGCCAGTTGGTGAAAGGCTATTTTGAAGGCTCACCTGCCAAACTGGTCTCCCAATTTGTGAGCGATAATAAAATAAGCCTGCAGGAGATGGAAGAATTGCTGAAACAGATCAAATCATCCAAAAACCAACAGCCATGAGCTTTATCCTTTTTCTCTCAAAAATGATTTTTGTTTCGGGTGTGCTTTACAGTCATTACTGGTTTTTTCTGAGAAACAAAAAATTCCATCAGTACAACAGGTTCTTCTTATTGAGCATTCCTGTTCTTGCCATTAGTATTCCATTATTGAATATACCGTTACCGGGTTTTTATGGAGCAAATCCCGGCGCAGGTATCAAATTGCTGAAAGCAGTAAGCGTCAGCGGATGGGAAAATGAAGTAGTTATCACACCGCACAGGAACTGGATGCATTCGTTGTTTTCATGGCAAAATACCGCAGTTGCTCTTTATACAATCATTTTGTCCTTACTGCTTTGCATGCTGCTCCGCTCATTGTTCCGGATCATCCGCTTGTCTGGAAAATATCTGTATGAAAAAATCAATGGCATAAAGTTCTATCAAACTCCGGAGCCAGGCACGCCCTTTTCATTTTTGAATAATATTTTCTGGAATGACAAAATTGATATGAAGAGCAAAAAGGGGAATCAGATACTCCGCCATGAACTATATCATGTAAAACAAAAACATACCACGGACATTCTGTTCATGGAATTATTGTGCGCTGTTTCCTGGTTCAATCCATTCTTTCATCTCATCAAAAAAGAACTGAAAGCAGTTCATGAATTTCTGGCCGACCAGTACGCTGCATCTGCCACTAACAACCATGATTATGCGGAATTGCTGGTCTGGGAATCAGTTGCCATTTATCCATTGAAGATATCAAACCCATTTTTTAATAACCAGATAAAAAGAAGAATCACCATGATCACACAATCAAAAAATACACGCTTCGGCTACATCCGCCGCTTGATGGCATTGCCATTGCTCTTTATTTTGTTTTGCGCATTTGGGGTGAAATTAAATCAACAAATAATTGCACACCCTTTATTCCATAATAAGTCCATTACCATCGTAGTAGATGCCGGGCATGGAGGCATCTTTTCCGGGGCTACTGGCAGAAATGGGATTTTAGAAAAAGATCTGGACTTGTCCATTGCCAGAAAGATTCAGCAACTGGGAAAAGATTACAATGTGAATGTTGTAATGACCAGAGATAAAGACGCGACTGTAGAAAATTCAACTTCCTTAAAAGAAGATTTGCAGAACAGAGTAAAAATTGCAGAATCGGGTAAGGCAGATTTATTTATTTCAATCCATATGAATGCTGACGTTGTAAATCCCAGTAGCCGAAATGGATTCGAAATCTGGCTGTCAGACAAAAACGCTTATTATCAACAAAGCAAAGTGCTGGGTTCTGCCTTGACAGATGAAATCAAAAACACATACAACATATCATCCGAGCTAAAACAGCCACCTTCCGGAGTAACGGTTTTAAAGGTTCCACGGATGCCATCAGTTTTAATCGAATGTGGTTACATTACCAATAAAGATGACCTCGCTTTTATTACCAATGAAGAAAACCAGGAAAAAATTGCAAGGAATATTTTAGAGGGAGTTGTGAAGTATTCAAATGCCACGCCAATTACTGCTACTATTCAGGAAAATAAAATACAGGATACATTGCCTGTCAACACTGGCAAAGTATTCAGGAAAGTAGAAGTAGAAGCTGATTATTCCGGAGGTGCAAACGCCTGGGTTAACTATCTAAATAAGAATTTAAAATACCCGCAGGAAGCCATCAATAAAGAGATGCAGGGCACCGTTTTAGCACGATTCATCGTCAATTTGGATGGCACACTTAGCGATTTGAAAATCATTAAAAGCCCGGGTAAAATCCTCAGTGAAGAAACAATACGCGTTATAAGGAATAGTGGCAACTGGATACCTGCGACAAATAAAGGGCAAAAGGTAAAAGCTTATAAAATACAACCTATTGTATATAAATTAGAGCGGCAATAAACCAGTTCGCAAATTATCAAGTTTCAATAATTAAACCACTTATGAAAAAGCTCTCTTTTATTTTTTCAGTCAGCTTTTTATTTGTCTATAGCACAAATGCGCAACCCATCACTTTGGACAAAAGCAAAGTGATGGATTTTTTCCAGAGCCAGCAATTTGATGAAGCAATAAGTTATCTGTCGCCATTTGAAGCAACCGATTCATCAAACCTGCAACTGTTAAGCTTTCTGGGCTATGCAAACTACATGAATGATGATGCGAAAACTGCCGAAAAATATTATCAGAGAATTTTCAGCATTGATTCCAACAATATTGCTGCCAATCAATACCTCGCCAACTTAAAAAGCAGCCAAAGCCCGGAAGAAGCAACATCATTTCTCCGCAGGCTCATTTGCCTGCAACCCGGCAAAGCTGCTTACTGCCGGAATCTTGCTAACCTTTTTCACCGAAAAAATCAAACAGATTCAGCATGGCTCTACTACAACCGTGCTTATCAACTTTCCCCAAATGACTTTAAGAATATCACAGGGCTGGCAAATATCCTGATTGATGAAAAAAAATTTCTAACAGCAGACAGCATTATCGAATCGGGCTTATCCAAAGATTCTTTGAATATTGCCTGCCTGAAATTGCGCATATTGTCGGCTTACGAGGCAAAAGATTATCAAAACGCAATTGCGCCCGGAGAAAGATTGCTGAGGCTTGATGAGCCTGCATTGAGTTCCTTCGAACATCTGGCTTTGTCTTACTATAATTTAAAAATGTACCCCGACTGCATCCGCGTTTGCGAATATATGCAGACCCATGGGCTTGCTGTTGAATCGGTTTATTATTATGAAGCGAAATCCCAGGCAATACTGAAAAATTATGCCGAAAGCAATGAGCTTCTGCAAACCTGTTTAAGCATGGCTATTTCAAAAAATGCTGAATTGTATTATTACAATCTGGGAGAGAATTTTGAAGCGTTGAAACAGTTTAAGGTTTCGGTCTCACAGTACGACACGGCTTATTATCTTTTTAAGAACCCATTGATGTTGTATAATTGCGGCCGCATCTGCGAAAGCAATCTGAAGAACCTCAAAATTGCTAAAAAGTATTACATCAAATATTTAGCTACCGCAAAACCAGAATCACCAGATGAAAAAAAGGCGTATCAATATGTAAAAGCGGAATGGGGTATCAGAAAAAAATGAAAATGGTTTATTGACGTTATGATGACTAAAAATTAACCTCTTGAAGACTCCCCAGCCAACGCGTTACAGCCAAACACAACGCCGGAAGCGATTCAGCGAATGTATTGTCATTGATCAGAAAGCGCAGTTGCTCCGGCATCAGGGTGATGATGGGCACTTCTTCCCGGGTCAAATAAAACAACTTGTGGAGTTCGCCAAGCGAGATCAGCTTATCGCTTTTGAGGTAATTGAAAAAGACCCGCAGATATTGGTCATATTAAGACAAAAGAGTATTGGAGGTTAGTTAAAGACTATAAAGATGGAAAGATTACATGGAAAGAATTTCTCAAAGAATATAATAATCCAGCCAAATACATGCCAGAATTGAAAGTCCAAACAAAAGCGATAATAAAAAAACTAAATGAAATTTTAATTTTCTTAGCTGTAATATTGTTGCTAACAATTTTGTTTCTAAATATAAAATTTTTAATTAGCCCAATAATGAGTTTGAAATATTTAAATGACAGATTAATGAAATCAATTGAAGATAATAATATTTCTGAAGCAAAATTCGCAATCGATCACGGAGCAGATGTAAACTATATCGACAAAAATAAAATTTCAGTTTTGACCTATGCCGTAATTTCAGGTAATGCACAAATAGTAGAATATTTATTACAAAAAAAGCTGATGTAAATTTCATTTATGGCAAAGACAGATCCAATTTGTTACAAATAGCAATAGAGCATAAACCTAGTTTTAATCGTTCCTTAAATATAGTAAGCTTTTTAATCAAGCATGGCATAAATATCAATTATAAATATAAATATGGTAATACCTCACTTCATCAAGCGTGTAGAACTTATGGAGTAAATATTGATGTAATAAAGATTTTGATAAAAAATGTAGCTGATATGGATATAGAAAATAGCTATGGAATTTCTCCTTATACAATGGCTATTAAAAATGATATGATTGAGCTAAAAAGTTTGCTAGACAGCTTGCGCTATTTAGGGAGAAACTACTGGCAAAACCGCTAATATATCAGATCAAATCGCAAAGGAAAATAGAATTAGGCAAGCAGGAGGAACTTATATTAGGGATAGAAAAAAAGCCAAAAAACTTATTGATGTTTCAAATATAAAAACACCTATTAGCAGAAGAGCTTAAATTCTAATAAATGGAAACAGATTTTGTAATAGATAAAGTAAGTTGGCACATTGATACTTTAGGAAATACTGAAAGCAGAGAACAGATTTATTTAAGATTTAGATCAATAATTAATTTTTTACAAGATAATGGCCTCACTACCCGAATTATTTTAGAAAGGGACGCACCTATTCCCGACAATCTTCGTATAAGTGTATCAGATTTAACTGACAAAGGGTTTTTACTAATTAAAAAATATTATGACAAATGGCTTAAAGGAATTGACAACGGAAAATCAGTATATGACCTGCGACTATTTAGTAACGGATTGAAATAAGAGGGCTTTGAAATGTTGCATTAATTTACGTGAAATAGTCAAGATTTAATCTGACAGTTGCGACTAGCTTTAAGTAACCCACTTATTCATCAATACATGCACAAATCCCTATTAAATCTCCGACATAGTAAAACCATGCATTTTGAAACGACTTATACTCTTCATATATATTGAATGTTAAAGAAGTTGTGAAGGCCGTGAAACAAAATCATAAGTTGTCGGAGCT
>Ga0302320_10012367_pt1 | contig 17941 bp, 23 predicted proteins | sample Bog_T0_3_FD_202130 | JGI IMG/M metagenome (GOLD analysis project Ga0302320, IMG submission 202130) | Peat permafrost microbial communities from Stordalen Mire near Abisko, Sweden - Bog_T0_3 | ecosystem: Environmental > Terrestrial > Soil > Wetlands > Peat | place: Sweden: Abisko, Stordalen Mire...
CATGTGCTTCACGCCGCGACGGGCCGCAACCACACGAATTGATTCGAAATCAGGTGTGGGTGCAAGCTCACCAGGGGTTCGAATCCCCTTCTCTCCGCCGGTAATCACGCGGGAATTCGGATTTTACGGGCCAGGAAGTCTGTGACCTCCAGACGTTCTACGGGCCAGCCAACGGGCCAGCGGCGATCCCAGAAGCCGAGTTCCACGCAGGTTCCGCCGGGATAGCCTGGCCCGTGGAGTGGCCCGTGAACCGGGAGGCGCCAAACCAAGAAGGCGCCCGCAGGCGCGAACCCGGCTCCCGGCGCATCGGGGCCGCGCCGAGCGCCGTCGCTCCGACGACGGGCCGCGTGAGGGCGCTGTCAGGCCGCGGCACGGCCGAGGGCGACGGCGATGACAGGGTCGAGGGCGGGGAAGATCTCTCGCCGTGCGACGGTCGAGTCTTCGAGGATCCCGTCGTCGCAGTGCATGCTAAGGAGCCGAGTTCCCGACCGGAGGAACACCACGACCTCGTGCCTCGGCCAGCACAACTGGGCGACGAGGTTCGGGAAGCGCCGTCCCTGAAGATGCGCGCGTGCGATCGATCGTTCCCTCGCCGCCTCGGCCTCGTCGCGGTCGGCGGACCGGGGAGCCAACGTCAGATCGACATCGACGTCTCCGAGGGTTGGGACGTCCGAGAGGAAGCTTCCGAAGACCAGGGCTCGCTCGACCACATAGGCGAAGGTCTCGTTGGCGTTTGCCTCCGGAATGCGGTCGATGAGCTCGGAGAGTCGGCGTGACGCCGTCGCGCGTGTGAGCGGCGCCCCGGCACGAGCTTGGGCGAGGCGCGCTCCGTCGGGCGTGAGCGTGAACGCTTCGCTCGTATCGAAGAAATGGGACAGCAGGCCAAGACGAACGAGCTCATCGGCCAATTGGACCGCGCGCGCCTCGGACACCTTCAGGCGTGCCGCGATCACGCACGGAGGCCGCCCGCCCTCCGGCGAAAACCTACGCAGCAAGTCACGGATCTTCGTCGCCGGAAAGCCGGCGATCTGCTGCCCTGGGGCGAGGCGCATGCTTCGGAGTTTCGTTCGTGCCGAAGCTAGGCGCAACTCTGTGAAGAGCTGCTGCTGTGCCGTGCGCCTCACCCCGTCAGTGTGTCGTGCCATCTGCTCCCGTGGCCGTGCCGACCACTGGAACTGTGAAGAGGAAGTTTGCGCCTCGTCCGAGCGCGCTCTCTACCCAGATCTTACCTCCGTGCGCGCCGACAATCCCGCTCGCGATCGCGAGACCCAGGCCACTCCCCTTGTAATGCGCCTCGCCGCTGCGCCAGTAACGCTCGAAGAGGTGCGGGACGTCGGCCTCGCTGATTCCTGGACCGTTGTCCGAGACCACGAACAAGACCTCGTCCCCCCGCGTCTCGGCTCGGAGGGTGATGACACCGCCCTCAGGCGTAGCTGTGGAGGCGTTCCCGACCAGATTGGAGAGGACCTGAAGAATCCGATCGCGGTCGCAGTAGACCTCTGGGAGATCCGGCGCGACCTGGGCCGTCAACCGCTGCTTCTTCTGCTGCGCGACGCCGTCGAAGCTCGCTAGAGCCTCGTCGATCATCGACCCCGGAACGCACGACTGGCGTGTGATCGCGAGGTTTCCGACCTCGATGCTCGCGAAGTCGAGCAGGTCCTCGATGAGCCGCAGCATGCGTCTTGCCGACCGCCGGATCCTTCCGACTGCTTCATCGAGCTCCGGTCGCGTTAGCTCGTGGTGAGGCTTTCCTCTCGAGAGAGCGTCGGCGGTCATCATGATCGTCCCCAGGGGATTTTTCAGATCGTGGGAGACGATCGCCAGAACGTGCTCACGCCCTCGCACCGCTTGCTGCGCCTGCTCGTAGAGTCTCGCGTTCTCTGCGGCGAGCGCCTCCGCGTGCTCTCGCCGCACGATCTCGCGGCGGCGCGTGCGATCTCGATCGAGCGCGATCGCGAGCTGGTTGGCGATGGCGTTGACGAACACCAGATCCGACTTGTCGACCGGCTCGGCCACTTCGAACTGAAGGACTCCGAAGAGTGCTTGATCGGCCACGACGAGCGGGATGAGGATGAACCTCCGCGCCGGGTCCCCGTCGGCTTTCACTTGCTGAGGAAAGGCGCTCGCACCGGCCCGCTCGTTCAGATCGAGCGAATCGGCCGACGACGCTCCGACCAGGTACGCGTGCCCCGCGGTGGCGCGCGCGATGGCGACGCGCAGGTGCTCGGCGTCATCGGCCCCCGAGGGCCACACCGTCATCTTGGAGCGGCCGTCCTCCCTCTCGATGAGAATCGCGCTGCGAAGGGGGAGCGTCTTTGCGACGAGGCCAAGAGCGGGGTCGAACGTCTGCTCGACGTTCTTGAAGGTCGCATAGAGCTTGCCGATTTCGTACAGGTGCTCCAGCCGCAGGGGGGCCTGCTCCAGGCTCGCGACCGAGACACCGGCGTCGCTTCCCTCCGCAGCGGGGCTCATCTGCGCTTCTTGTTCGTCTTCTTCGGCATTTTCTTGGGCAGGACCTCTTCTGCTCGAGCCCTCCCGGCGCGATGTACGGGCGGCTCGCTGACCGCGGATCCGACGCGCATGCCGCCGTTGGCGACGACGACTTCGTGGGCCGTTCGATCGTGCTCGCTGCCGCGCGTCTTCACGACCGTCAGTGTGGGCGCGAGGCGACCTCCCGTATCCACGTAGCGGAGCATGAGGAGGTTGTCGGCGACGGGGGAGAGAGCTAGCTCCGTGACGCGCTCGATTGAAACGAGAGACGGCGCTTCGAGGGTGAGGACGGTCGTGATGTCCAGGGTCTTGAACCGGAGCATCAGCTTGTAGAGAGTGTGGCGGAACTCGTCGATCGTCGTCCGGTCCGTCAGCATCTGCGTCGCGGCATCGAGCACGACCCGGGAGGCCTTGAGAGCCTTGAGCTTATCCGTCAGGACGGTCAGGAACTGACCCGCGCGGATGTGCTCCCGTGAGACGTAGAGAAGCGTGATGAGCCCCGAGTCCACTGCCGCCCGCAGGGGCAGCCCCAGTGCTTCGGCGCTGGCGAGGAGCTGCTCGGGTCCCTCCTCCAAGGTGACGTAGAGCCCGCGCTCCCGCCGCCTGGCGCCCGCGAGGAGGAACTGCAGGCCCAAGGTGGTCTTGCCGACGCCCGCGCTGCCCGAGACGAGGGTGACGCTGCGCCTTAGGAGTCCGGCTCCGAGGAGCTCGTCGAGACCCGGCACTCCGGAGCCGAGGCGGGTCGCGATCTCCAGCGCGGGCGGGGGGACATCCGGGGGGAGGTCGTCCGAGTAACGCGGGAAGATCGAGACTCCGCCCGGGCCGATCACCATGTTGTGCCGCCCCTTCAGGTGAGCGGTGTTCCGCAGCTTGTAGACCTCGATGTATCGCTCACGCTCCACCCCCTCCTCCGTGGCGGTGAGGATGATGACCCCGTCGACCACGGTCTCCTCGACGCCGAATCGACTGACCTGGTTCGATCCGTAGGGGATGTCGGTCGGGAAGAAGCCAACGGCCTGTGCGTTCTGAACGATGCTGCAAAGATGAAAGATCTTCTCCCGACTGAGCTGCGGCTCCGACACCTTTGCGAGGAACACGGAGACGGAATCGATGACGACCCGCTTTGCCTTCATGGCGGTGATGCGCTGCTGCATCATCGCGAGGTGGGCCTCGACGGTGATGTCGGGCTGCGGGATGAAGACGATCTCGAGCATGCCACGCTTGATCTCGCGGGCGACATCCCATCCCAGCCCCTTGCCGGCGGCGCGGAGCCGCTCCTCGGTCTCCTCGAACGAGAAGAGGATCGCCTTTTCGCCCGCGACGGCGCCCCGGTAGGCGAATTCGAGCGACAGGACGGTCTTGCCGGTCCCGGCGACGCCTCCGATGAGGAGACTCGAGCCCCAGGGGATGCCTGGGCCGAGGAGCTCGTCGAGCCTGGTGATGTGGGTCTTGCAGCGCTCATGCGTGGCGCCCGGCATCGACTCGCGCGAGATCGTCGCTCGGGGCGCGAACATCTCGAAGCCGTTCGACGTGAGAATGAATGGATGTTCGTCGCGGCTGTGATTCGCCCCGCGCATCTTGATGATCTTGCAGAATCGCTGGGCCTCGCCGAGTGACTCGCGCTGCGACAGAACGATGATGCCGTCGACGATCGAGAAGAACGGGTTGGTCTCGTACTCGGTGGCCCCGTACTCGCCGAGGAGAAGAGCGGTGGCTTCCCAGGCCATCAGGTTAACGGCGATCTCGTAGCCGAACTTGCGAAGCTCCTCCTTCGAGCTCGCCATGTCGTCGAAGACCTTGAAGCTGTCGATGACGACCAGGGCCGGCTTGATCTTCTTGACGTGCTCCATGATGAGCGCGGAGACCGCGTCGAGCCCCTTCGTCCGGAGCATGATGCCGAGATCCACGAAGTGAACGCTGCTACCGATCTTCTTCGGGTCGAAGAAGGAGAACGCTTTCAGGTGCCGGAGGGTCTTCGCGGTGGGCTCCGAGAGAGTGCCGAAGACGAGGACGCGATCCTTCGGGGATGCGTTGTGAAAGGCGATCTGCTGGGTGAGGATGGTCTTCCCGGAGCCGGGCGGGCCGCTCAGGACCGTCAAGGAGCCCTTCGGCAACCCTCCGTTCAGGATGGTATCGAGGTTTTGGACCCCGGTCGTGATGCACGGGATGCCGCTTCTCTTCGTCATGGCCCCTTCCCCCTGCGCTTGGTGCCCGGCAGCGCAACGTGAGACAGCTCCGAATGAAGCTCCGGCGTGAGGATCTCGGCGGTCAGGTTGCCGAGCACGGTGAGCAGCTCGACGAGGATGAAGCGGAGCCCATCGATCAGCTCGGGGCTGCTCATCGAGTCGATCCGCTCCCGGAGCTCGCTGCACTGGATCCCCGTGGTTGGGTCGACCTCGACGGACGACAGGAACGGGAATTTCTCGGAGGCGTTGTAGAGCACGCGCTCGGCGATCGCGGTGAGCGTGACCTCGCCGAGCGTGGTCCGGGTCCGGTCCCACAGCGCGCCGAAGGCCGCTTCGAGGAGTTGCAGGAGAAGCTCAGGCGGCAGCTTCTGCGCGGATCGCCCAAGCCAGGCGTCGACGAACGCGCCGTGCCTGCCCTCGTCAAGCACGGGTGGCTCGCCCGACGAAGTACCGGATGGCCGCGGCGGCGCGCATGGGGTTGCTCAATACACCGCCCCGATGGCCGGTACAATTGGCGCCCCGAACAGCCGCCCCGAAGCTCAGCCGCTCTCACGCTGCCAGCAATGGCGGGTGCAGGGCGTTCGTCACGGTTGGAGGCATCGACGCGCGCGCCCGCCTTACGGACCTCGCGGACGACGTTCTGCCGCCTGTGAAGAACTGCTGCTGCGCCGTGCGCCTCTACTCCGCCGCCGCGTTCGATCCCCGTTGAAGGTTGGCCCGAATCGCCGCGAACTCCGGGATGGCCTCGCAGAGCGGAGTGAGTCCACCCATGAGGAGCTCGCGGTGGCACTCGGCCTGCCTGCGGTACTCGTTGATCATCTTCGACGACTTGTGCCCGGTGCGGTTCGCGACCCACGACTCGGTCTTCGCGTTCGCCAAGGAGATCGTCACGAACGTGGCGCGAAGGTCGTGGATGCACAGCGGTCGGCGCTCGTCGGACCGCTCGAACAGCTGATGGCGCCGGCAGCCGGCCTTGCGGAGGTTCGCGCGAAGCTCCTCGGCGCGCGTGGCGCTGGCGAGAGGTTGCCCGACCTCGCGGCTCTCGGAGGGGTAGACGAACACGCGCGCATTCGGCGCAGGTTTGGGATGGAAGTGCTTCTTCCAGAGTCGGAGCGCGTCGGCGACGGACGGATCGAGGGCCCAGGGTCGTGGGTCGTCGGTCTTGTTCTTGTCCAAGTGGATGATGCCGTTCTTCAGATCGAGATCGACGAAGTCGAGCGTGAGGGCCTCGTCAATGCGAAGCCCCTCCCTGTCGAGGAGCCCATAGAGCAACCGGAGGACGAGATAGATGCTCGCGCAGCCGAGCAGCAGGCGGTCCTCATCGGCGTACAAGTACGTGCGCGCCTTCTTCGTCCGGATCCTAGGGACGAAGCCCGGAGGGATCGGCGACGTCTTGATCAGCTTCACAGGGTAGCGCGCGAGGTTGAACACTCGTCGCATGACCTGGGCAACGTGGCGTGCGACGTGGTCTGACTTCGTCTCGGGCACCGCGTTGAGGACATCCTCGCAGTCGTCGATGGTCACGGTGAGCAGAGGAGCATCGCCGATGTGGGGGAAGACCCACTTCGTCAGGAACTGCTTGTCCTGGTCGCTCGTCTTCTTGACCTTGACCTGTCTCGGGTATGCCTCGTGGAGCGCGCCCGTGTACCACTTCTCCGCGAACTGCTTGAAGGTGATCATCTCGTCGAACTTCGGTCGCCCGGCCACCTCGCCGTTGCAAATTGACCGAACGGCCATCCGCACTCCCTCGAGCTCGTCCGTGCTTCGAGCCTCGGCCGCGCGGCGAGCAATGTCTTCGATGGCGTTCGCCTTCTGCGCCTTGCGGAGATCGCGGATGATGTCGGCTACGAGCGCCGCCCGGCCCTCCACCTCGGCCGCGTTCGAGCATCCGCGGATTCGGAAGTAGGGCCGCGAACTCGCGAGCCGCACGCGGACGTAGGGCTCTCCGCTCAACCACATCACCATTCCGGTCGTCTTGGGCATGGAGCTATCCCTTTCGCAGTCGGAGACCGACTTGCGTGAGAACGGCGGCGGCCACCTCGCTCGCCCGTGCTGTATTGATTCCGCTTACAGATTCGTCGGCAGCGGTTCGGTGCTTTACGGAATGACTCTCCAGAAATGAATTCAATTCCGCCCGACGGACGAGGATTCGACGGCCATGCTTCACACCGCGCAGATCGCCCCGACGGACCGCCTCCATGTGCGCGCGCTTGCCGAGTGGCGACATGTGTTGGTCGACCCACTCGTTCGCGCCGGCAACGTCACCGAGAAGCTCGCGCACATACCCGTCGAGCGCGCCGAGCAGCGCCCCCGCCGCGAGCTGGCGCCGAGCCGTGGGCGTGAGGGCGGCATCGTCCGACGTGCCGGACGTCGCGGCGACAGGCGCGGAGCGCGGATTCAGGTTCCTCATGCATGAACAAGAGGGCCTCCTCGACGGGTGACGGGGACAGGCGCGTCGATTTCCTCGCGCGCCCATCGCCCGTCGGCGCCGTCACGGCGCCGTTGAGCGAGCGGAGGCAGGCCCACGCTCGAGGCGGGAACCTATAGGTGTCGCTTCGATAAGCGGGCGCGAAACGCCGAACGGTCGCCTTCCCGGCGCAGAGGCGGTATGAACCTCGCCGCGATATCGCACGGCGACGGGTCGCTCGTTGTGCGAACAAACTTTGCCTGAGTGATGTGGTCTGCGAGCGTCGGGACCGTTGACGTGGGGGGCTCGATCAAGCCCATGGAAATCGCCACCTCTGGAACGACAGCCGCCTCCCACCAAGTCGCCGACCGCTCGGGCAAGTGCCGGCGGACTCGCGTGACTCTCTTCGCGATCCCGCGGCAGCGCGGACCCTGCGCCGGGCCGCATCCGCGGTCGGTGCCCTCCAAGTCCTACACCTGCGCACCGCTCGTCGCCGCCGACTCGACGCTCGTCACGATGTACAACGGAGATCATGCCGCCGAGGGACGTCATGTCTGAGCCCATCCCGACCGAGCTTCTCAACTGCCGGATCACGGCGTCCTCGTACACCGACGAGCTCCTCCCCGACGACGAGCCGTCCTCGTTCGCCACGCACCTTCCGTTCGAGGTGCGACAGGGCGATCTCGTCGTTGCGCGCGTCCACGCTCTGCTCCTGCGCGTGCGGCTCGCGGAGAAGAACGGAGTGAGTCCCGCCGAGCTCTTCGACAGCGTCGACCAGGACGTGCACGAGCTCTACTGCGCGATCTTCGACCAGGAGACCGAGAACATCCGCGGGGACATCGCCGAAGCGAGTGACTTCCGCGACGTTCTCTACATCGAGAGCGTGAAGGTGATCCCGAATCGGCGCGGCAAGAGGCTCGGGCTCCACGCCGTCGAACGCCTCCGCGATGTCTTCGGCGAGGGGTGCGCCGTCGTCGTCCTCAAGGCGCACCCCCTCACGCTGGAGAGGTCCAAGTACCAGGACGCGATCAACCATGAGGTGTTCTTCGCACCGTTCGAGGCGCGGGGAGACGCTGCGAAGGGGAAGCTCCGGACCTATTGGAGTCAGATCGGGTTCGCGCGCGTCGATGACACGGACTTCATGGTCCTGGACATGAACGACGAGTCGTCGGCGGCCTAGCCCTCTCGCTTCGCGCGGACGGGCTTGCCGAGTCGCACGAGGAGCGCCGTTTCGACGCCGTCCAGGGTGTCGAGGCTCACGTCGGCAAGAATGTGCCACCGGTTCCACCGGATCAGAAACGCGCGTTCGTCGGGCCGCTCGTCCTTCGGATCGAGCTTTCTCCTCCGTCCCTTCCGCCGCGCGGGCTCGCCGCAGGTTTCGATGAGCGCGTTGGCGGCGCCGCCGGGGGCGAGGTCATTCACGGCCCACACGACCTTCGTCCACGGACGGAGACACTCGCGAAACGCCTCGATGTCGTGCCCGCGGACGGGGAACCCCTCCGCGCGGAGAAGCTGATCGACCAGCTTCGGCTCGATCTCCCCGCGGAGCCGGACCCACGTCTTGCTCTCGAAGTCCGGAAAGCAGATCGCGAACGCTCCTCGCGGCGTTACTACCCGCACGAGATCCCGTACGCGTTCTTCGGCGTCGGGCGCGCCACCGCTGGCGCGTCGACGCGCGAGCGGGACCACCTGGAACCCACTCTCCCGACGCACGGGAGGGATCGCGTCGCGGAAGACGTCCGCGAGATCAGTCGTCGCTCCCGAGCCGGAGTAGATCGCGGCGAGAGCGTCGAGGGCTTCGGCTGCCTCGGGCGGCAGCGTCCCGAGATTCCGCCGAATCGAGAGCAGCAAGTCGTGAACATAAGCGAGCGCGCTGGAGTGCGTAGGAAGAGCCACGACCGATTTCCGTCCTCACATCGAGGGTTCACTGCAAGTGGCCCGCGCCCTCCCTCGTTCGAGGGGCGCCTCCGCGTTCGTGGGACCGAGGAGGGCAGCCCTTCACTTGAGCGTGCGTCGACCTCACGCGCACCAACTACGAAATCGACGGCGTCGATGACGGTACACATGCGGATGCGGCGGGGCGGTAACACGGTCCTCGCGCCGTCGCGAACAAACGACGAAAGCGCCGTACAGAACGGCGATCCGTACGATGCATCAGCGCTGGTGGTGCACCGTCTCCCCAGGGCCGGCACCCATTCGACTCTTTTCGCCCAGCAACGCGGGCCCTCACGCATGGAACGGTTCCCGCCTCCGCCCGGCCTCCGAAGGGGAGCGCCATGCGACCGCGCCAGCCACGAGAAAAACTATCCCGTCACAGCGTGATCGACGCGGCCCTGCGCCTCGTGGACGGAGGGGGCCTCCGTCGGCTGACGATGCGCGCGCTCGCCGACGAGCTCGGGGCTCCGCCGATGACGCTCTACACGCACTTCGCTGGAAAGGAACAGCTCCTGGATCACCTGTTCGAAGGCGTGATCGAGCGGCTCCTCGAGACCGAGCGACGGCCGACGTGGAAGCAGGATCTCGAGGGAGCGTGCCGTCATGCGCGCGGCGTCCTCCTCGCGCATCCCCACTGGGTCCCTTTGCTCGCGAGGGTGACCATGCCGCCACCGTCGCTCCATTTCTACGATCGCCTGCTTGAGGGGATGTGCAGGGACGGGTTCGCGCCGGATGCGGCGATGCACGCCTTCTCCACGATGCTCAGCTTCACGCTCGGCGAAGTCCTCGTCGAGCGCATGATGAGCGCGCACCACCAACCGCCCGTCCCGGTACAGCAGCTCGCGCTCGTACGAGACATGGTCCCGAAGCTGCCCGCTGGCGCATTTCCTGGCGTTGACGCCGCGCTGCCGGTGTTTGGCGTGTGGAGTTTCGACGCCGTGTTCGAGCTCGGCCTCTGCTCGCTGATCAAGGGTCTCGAGGCGAATCGCGCGACGCCTCCGCGTGCTGAGCGGCACGCATTGTAGGGCGTCAGCAACCCGAGCTGACCTTCCCCTCCGCGCGGTCGCTAGAGTCTCTCGGCGAAGCCGGTCGCGATCATCTCGTCGAGGAGCGAAGCACACCGCTCGTCCGTCGTGTCGCCGGTGACCTTCACGCCCAGGCCCATCTGCCCGGCGTTCTGGACGCACCAGTCGACGTACTCGCCGAGGCTCAGGTGCGCGGCGAAGATCGCCGTGCGCTGCATCTGCTGCACGACCTGCGTCGCTGTCCCCTCGAAAATTCGCCCTTCGTCACGCAGTTTCACGCGCACGGCTTCTCTCCTTCCGGTGCGCACGCCAGTCTCCCGAGGCGATGACGTCGCGCGTGCGATGCGACGCCCCTCGTTGCACGTATGCGTTCACGACTCCGCCGTCCGCGAGCTGGACCGGCACGCGCTCGTAGAGATGCGGGACACCTTCGAACCGATCGAGAGCGGCGAGGTGCTCGGTGGTCACGTCGTAGACCTCGCCGACGACGGACGTGCAGCCCCCTTCGCGCAGGGCGGGGAACGGACCGAGGTCCACGAGTGTGAAGCTCGCTTTGGTGCGCACGTCGCGCACGAACCGAGCGCCCCCCATGCGCGTGTGGTTCGGCTCCCCTCGAAGCAGTGTTCCGTAGACCATGACGTGACGGTTCATTGCGATGCCTCACGGCTGTTTGCAAGCGCGGAGAAGAGCGCGCCTCTCGCGAGTCCGTGCTGGCGGTACGCGCGGAGGATCGTGAGGAAGTACTCAAGCGAGGGGGCGCCAGGAGGGCGTGCGACCGCGAGTTCGTAGACCTGCGCGCGCCGCACCGCGCGCGCGCTGTCCAGCACACGCCGCTGCCGCCGGGCGTAGACGAGCGGCGCCCCCTCGAAGCTGTCGAGGCGGGCGAGGTCGCTCGGCGACATGCCGTAGAGGAGCCCCGGGACGCGCTCGCCGCGCGCGGGGACGACGGTCGCGACGGCGCCGCTCCATGCCCAGGAGTAGCCGGCGAACGCCAGGCGGTAGCCGCGGAGGCTCGCCGCGCCCAGGAGGACCGCGCTCGGGCAGCGCTCCAGCATTTGCTCCTGCGAGAGGTTCGAACCAAAGGCGAAGTAGACGGGGTTCATGGTCGTTGCTCCAGGTGCGAGGAAGGGGCCGCGTCGGGCGGCCCCTCCCCCGCGCTCTTTCAGGCCACCGCTTCCGCGGTCGGGTCCGCAGCGGTCGCTGCGCGCGCGGGGCGCCCGTTCTTCCAGGAAGACGAGCCGTCGAGGCGCTTGGTCAGGTGATGCCGCGCGGTCGCGAACTCGTCGCCGATGAGGCCGAGGCCGAGAAGGATGACGCGCATGTCGTAGCGACCGCTCGCGGGCGTGTACGGGCGCTTCTTGCCGCTGGTGGTCTTCGCCTTCATCGCCTTGGCCGCGAGCGCGAGGCAGAGCTGAACGTACGACTTGACCTCGCCTGCGTGCAGCGAACCGTTGAAGAGTCGGAACTCGACCGTCTTTCGAACGAAGAAGCTGTTCAGGTTGAGAGCATGGTAGCGCGACGAATCGTAGCGCTGCGGGCGGTGGTTCTCCTGGCCGTACCACACGCGATTCATCTCCGAGAGCGTGCGGGGGCGCTGCGCTTCGAGGCGCTGCATCATCGCCGGATCGACGCGCTTGCAGAACCGGCCGAGGCGCGACTCGGAGACGCCGAGAGCCTTCTCGATGATCAGCTCGTGCTTGTTCATCATCTTGACCAGGTTCGAAACCGCGCGCGCGTCGAAGCTCTCGCCGCCGACGTGGACGTGGATCCCGCAGGAGGCGTCGACGCGCGCGCCGGCCTTGCGGACCTCGCGGACGACGTTCTGCAACACCTCAAGGTCGGCGTACGCGAGAATCGGCGAGACGATCTCGCCGTTGACCGAGCCCGAGAGGCTGCCGTCGCGGACGACGCTCCAGGTGCGGCCGTCGGAGGCCGTCACCGCGGTCCCGCCGGCGATGTGCTGCGTGGAGCCGCCGACGACGCGCTGGATCGCCGCCGCCAGCTCCGCCCACCCGAGGCCCACCGTTTCGATCTCGATCCCAAACTTGAGCGTCTTCATCGTCGTCCCTCTTCGCCTTGTGCGGAGGAACGAATGCGTGTGGTGTGCCTGGAAGAGTGACTCCCAGTGAACGCGGGGTTGCGACCCGCACTATGATTCCTCTGTCAGCCTCGATTCCCGGAATCGCCGGTTCTTCGAAGGACTCGCTATGATTCCAGCATCAGTCCAAGAACCATTCTGCTGAGGGCACGTTCCCTCTTGGTGAACGTCACGCACGTGGGCTCTCATTCCGACGACGACGCATTCCCCTTCCTCGGGCTGCGCGGGCCGCGCGTCGACCTTGGTCGCGCCTCGAAGGCCGCGCGTTGGAAGACGGCCACAGCGTAGTCGAGCGCGGCGTCGCGTAGTTCCTCGGCCGCACCCTCCTCCTCGGTCGTGCCCGCGTCGCCCGCGTAGTTGCGCGCCGCGCCCCGCAGGATGCACTCGCGGAGGGCAACGCGCTGCGCGTGCGGTAGAGCGGCAAGACGCGGCGTCCGAGGCCGCTTCATGCGCCTCCCGGTGGCTTCGACGACTCCTCCGCCCGTGGCGCCTTCCCGCGCCCGTCGGCGAGACGGTCGAGCGCGTCGGCGACCCGCTTCAGCTGCAGAGCCAGGTCCGGAATCGTAGCGTCGATGAAGCGTCTCCCGCCCGGGGTCCGGTAGAAATCGATCACGTGCGCGCCTCCTTGAGAGCGCGCCCGAAGAAGACGTATCCGTTCCAGATGACTCCCGTGATCGCCTTGGCGATGGTCGAGAGACTGCCGTGGGTCTCACCCGCGTAGCGGAAGCCCTCCTCGAGAACGGTCACCTTGTGCACGACCCCGTCGTGCTCCCGCTCGAGAACTGTGCCCACGGGCGGAAGGCGCTCGTCACGGGGTCGAGAGGCGCCCGGCTCCGCGCTCCCGAGCTCCCGGAAGCGGGCGACGAGCCGCTTGCGCAGAAACTCACGGTTCTGAGAGCTCGTCTCCTTTCCAAACGTCCGCTTGTAGGTCGCGCGCAGGGTCGCGACATTCATGCGCCCGAGGCCGTTGATCTGCTTCTCCACGTTCCTGGTACTCACGGTGATTCCTTTCGACATGCTGTCCTCCGCGTTGCGGGGTTCTCGCTCCACCTCGACTCTCTCGGAGGGCGACCGCGGGACTCTGGCGTTGCGACAGTCGTGCCTTCTTCCGCGTCCCCAGAATCGCGGGAGCACGGGCATGTCACCCGGCGCGGTGACTGACGCAGGAATCAGGGTCATGTCGCCACAAGGCGGCATCTCGCAAGAATTCGCGCGGTTGCTCCTATGATTCCCCCATCACGGTCTCGCACAAGATTGCTGATCGCTCGCGGGAGTCGCCGAGCGCCTGAAGTGTCGCGATGAACCGTCCCGATGGGATGCGAAGGCGTCCGGGCCAGTCGGCGAAGAACTCGCGGGGAGCCTCTGGTTCCAATCACGACCTGCGATGACGAATCCCGCCGCGCTTCGGCCGCGGCCTCGATTCCACGGTCTTCCCGTCGTCCATGGGTGGCACACGTCACGCAACACGCGGTCCCCGTACGGGACACGCGAGATGCAGGAGGAGACAGTGGACGAACTCATTGTGCGGGCGGCCAACCTGATTGGATGCGGCGCCCCCGAGGCAGATGTGCTCGAGATGCTCGTCGTCGAGACGAGGGACGAAGGGCTCGCGTTTCTGCTTCTCCGCGCCGGTGAGCTTCTCGCGAAGGACTGATCGACCGTCGGCGCACGCGTACCTGCGCGGGCGCCGGCACACCTCGGGGCGACAACGGAGGACGACAGAGATGAGCGAGCGATTCGATCGGGAGGCCATGCTGCAGCTTCCGCACGCGGATGTCCGCGCGCGCTACCAGGCGATGTTCGGAGAGCCCCCGCGCTCGCCGAACAAGGTCTGGATGATCAACCAGATGGAGGAGCACGGCGCTCGCAGGGCAGAGAGCGAGGAATCGCGCGCCGCATCGCGCGGAGCGCCATCGCGCAAGCGCACTACGCGCCTGGCTCGCGGCCCCGCCACGGTGGCAGACGAAGCGTTCGACGCGGCGACGGCGGCGGGCGCCGCTCCCGAGTGCGAGGCGGCTCCCTCCCCCGAGGCGGAAGCGCCCGAGGAGGCGTCCCTCGCCGGCACGGCTCCCGACAGCGCCACCCAGGAGCGGGGACGCTATCGGAGCATGACCGTCGAAGACCTTCGGCGTCTCTATGAGGAGAAGGTCGGGCGGACCACGCAGAGCGTCGATCAGCCCTACCTGATCTGGAAGATCACGCAGGCCGAGAAGGGGAAGATCCGGCTCGGCCGGGTCGCGCCCGGCCAACGCCGGGAGGGCACGCTCGCGGGCGCGGACAAGACTCTCCCGCTCACGTTGACCGCGGCGGCGGTCGCCGCGGTCGACGGGGCATGGGCCCGGACCGGCTTTCCCAACCGGATGTCGTTCATGCGCACCGCGATTCGGGAGGCACTCCTGCGGCGCGGGGAGAGCGACGCCGCAGCGCACTTCCCCGAGAAGGGGGTGGCGGAGGCGTAAGCGGCCGGAAGGCTGCGGTGGCCGGGGCGGGCCACGGACAGCGCGGTCTCATCGCGATCCCAGGGCCGCGCGCGCGGCCTCGCGCCCGGTGCGTGCGTAGTCCTCGCGCAGCCGGCGCGAGAAGAAGCCGGCGAATGTGTCTCCTTCGAGCGCCCCTCGCGGCCGGATCTCCACGATCTCGATCGCCCGACGACCTGACCAACCGATCGCGGCGAGCGCGCGCTCCCGCAGCGCCGGGAGCGGGAACGCGCGTTCGAGGGCTGCGAGCGCGCGATTCACCTCGAACGCCTCCCGCAAGTCGCGAAAGAGGCGCTCCTGCGCGAGCATCTCGCCGAGGTGCGAGAAGAGCGCGACGCCGTGGAACTCGGGGGCGTTCGTTTGCACACTCGGGTACGGCGCGACGACGAAGATCCGATCGACGTCGGACCCGCCCCCGAGCGCGTACTTGATCGGGGTGTTGTTGCACACGCCGCCATCGACGCAGGGCACCTCGCGCGCGCCAATGGTGATCGACGCCGGCTCGAACAGAAACGGGAACGCCGACGACGCGACGACCGCGTCGAACACGGAAGAGAGGCGCTCCGACGACTCGAACGCCTCCCCCGAGAAGCGGAGGCAGCGCTCGTACGTCGTCGCGCGTTCGGAGCCGACGGTATCGACCTCGCCGCTCATGTTCGTGACGACGACGGCGAGCTCGGTGGGGCGCGTACCTTCGCGAGGTGGAATGAACCGCTCGAGAAGCGCACGCACCTTCTTCCCGGTCGAGATGCCGCGCCCGTGCGCGAGGGCGCCGAAGCTCACGTCGAACACGTCGCGGAAATCGCCGAACTCGGTCCACAGCTCCTCGAGGAGCGGCATCGCGGCAGCCTCGCTCCCATCGTGGAGGTGCGAGGCGAGGAACGCGCCGTTCATCGCTCCCGAACTCGCGGCGACGACCCGGCGCACGTCGAGCTCGAGCCGCTCTTGCGTCGCGGGCTCGAAGAGCGCGGCGAGGGCGCCGGCCGTGAACGCGCCCTTGGCGACGGCACCGGCGAGGACCAATGCGTCGGTCATGACCACTCCGTGGCGATCGTGGGGAGTGGCCAAGCGAAGGCGCGCGCCCATCGCGCGCGGCCGATGTGGTTCGGGAAAACGCACTTGCCGTGCGTGTAGCCGCCGAGGCGGTCCCCGCCCGACAAGGCGTGGCACCACGCGAGCGACCCCCGCAGGATGTGAAGCGCCGCCCGCACGCACTTGGTGCGATCTTGGATCAAGTCCTCGGAGGTCCACCCTTCGCGGGTCCTGCCCTCGACCCACACCTGCATCACGCAGACGCTGCGGCCGTTGTCCCCGCGCGCGCGGCCGTCGTCGACGTCGGCGCGGAAGTAGCTCTCGTCGTACGCGGTCGAGGCAAGAATGAGTGCCGTGCGCGCGCGCCCCTCGGGACCGTCAAACGCAGGCGGCTCGGCGGGGTCGTAGGCGACCGTCTCGATGTCTTGGGCGATGGACTTGTATCGATCCAAGTCGGCGTCCGCCTTCGGCGGCGCCCAGGTCACCATCGCCGTGAGGACCCACGGCCAGAGGACGTCCATCTCTAAGTTCTCCTTTGCGAGAAGGAAGGCGGGCGCGCGCGTCGGGGCTGCCCGGCGCGCGCGCCCGTGGGTCAGTCGCAGCAGTCCGCGCCCTTGCAGCACACGTGGCCCTTCGGGGACCACGGATGGGTGCCGCAAGACGGCCCGGCGTCGAGGGCGACCGGCGGAGCGACGGAAGCCGCGTCCGCAGCGATGCCCGCGTCGTCAGACGCGGGCTGCACCACGGGAGGCGCCGCCGCCGCGTCCGCGGACACCGGCGGTGGCGGGGGCGGGGGCGCGCACGGAGGCGTCAGGCAGCAGCACCCGATCGCCAAGACGGGGACGGCGCTGAAGAGCGCGCCGAGCGTCATCCAGATCAGTTTCTCTTTCTTTTTCGGGTTCATCGAGTCTCTCCGGTAGGGGGGAAAATGCGACGACGCCCCCCGCGCGCCCGAAGGGGCGTGCGGGGGGGGCGCCTGTTGGCCGAACGTGTTCAGCGCTTGCGGCCGGTCGACGAGTCGTCGTCCAGTGAGCCGTGCACCTTGTCGCTGCCCTTGTTGAGGGCGACGAGGTCGAAGTGAACGCGCTCGTAGGTCGCGTTCTGGCGCTCGAACACGTCCATCGTGCGCGCATGCATCTGCGCGAACTGCTCGCGATGCCGCCGCACGAGGCGGCAGAGGAAGATCGCGAAGATCGCGAACAGGACGTACGGGCCGAGGACGTGGATGATCTCGCAGGCGTGGCACTCCATCTGGCTTCTCCTTTTTTTCGGCCGAGTGGCCGCGGTTGGTTCACGGAGTCCGTGCGGGTTGCGCGGGCACCGAGACTTGGGGGGCGCGCGTTCGAAACGCGCGCAGGGCCGCCGCTTGCGCGGCGTAGAACTCGTGTTCGCGGGCGCGCGCGGACGCGTCGCCGAGGAGCGCGCGCGCACCGGGATGAAGACCGACCGCGACCTCGGGGGGCACGGTCGCGAGCGGGTCGAGCGAGACGAGCGCGCACTGAGTCGTGGCCGGGAGCTCGGCGGCGACGGTCCAGACGTGCCCGAGGACCCCCGGCCGCGCGCGATTGAGATCGAGGAAGACGAGAAGCGCCGACAGGTCGCCCGCGGCTCGGAGACCCTCGAAGGCCTCCGCGCGCGCGTCGTCGGTCGTGAGGAGTCGGTCGAAGTTGTCGGCGAGGTCGCCCCAGCACGGCACGACCCCCTCTGCATCCACCCCAATGACGCGCGCGAAGGCGGCGACAGCGGTGCTCGTCCGCGTGCGCAGCGCGGCGGCGATCGTGACGCGCGGGTCGGTGCTCACGCGCCCACCCGGTAGACGTTGACGAGGATGTAGAGCTGCTGCGCCGAGTTGTTCTGAACGGTGAGCTGGTAGCCGCCGGTGGCCTGGGACTTCTTGGTGACGGAGGCGAGAATCTGCGTCGACAGCGGCCCCGAGGCGTTGAAGGGGCCGAGCGGCAATCCGCCGATGATCCCGGCGTTGTAGTAGGTCGTCACGATCGCCGGCCACCCGCCGATGTCCCCGTGCGCGATCGTCTGCCCCGCGTTGTAGAGCTGGCCGTTGGAGTAGGTCAGACGCGGGTATCGCCCGTCGTGGTCACCGGACGTCGTATGGGCGTTGAGCCCTCCCGTGATCCACGCGAGCTGGTCGTGAACCGTCCCGGGACCGACGTGGTAGGGCGACCCCCCGAGATCCCCGTCTCCGATCTTCGCCGCGCCCAGGCCCGCGTTCTGCGACCCGAGATCGGCGACGAGCTGATTGATCTGGCCGAGCGTCGCGACGAGCTGCTCAC
>Ga0302320_10012368_pt1 | contig 17940 bp, 17 predicted proteins | sample Bog_T0_3_FD_202130 | JGI IMG/M metagenome (GOLD analysis project Ga0302320, IMG submission 202130) | Peat permafrost microbial communities from Stordalen Mire near Abisko, Sweden - Bog_T0_3 | ecosystem: Environmental > Terrestrial > Soil > Wetlands > Peat | place: Sweden: Abisko, Stordalen Mire...
TCTTCGAGCTCGTTGGTCCAAAAGATCTCGAGCGCGCCGCGCAGGGCCGACATGCCGTCAGGGTCGAGCCGGTAGTAGCGGAACCGGCCCTGTTGACGAGCTTGCACCAGCCCTGCATTGGACAACACCCCCAAGTGCTGCGAGATGGCCGAGCGCGTGACCTTGAACCGGGCGGCGAGCTGGCTGACTGTCAGCTCGCCAGTGGAAAGCAGCTCCAAGAGCCGTCGCCTGTTGGGTTCGGAAATGATCGCCACGAGATCGGGCACAACATTACGTTAGTGGAGACTAACACGTTGCCAGAGCCGTAGAGCAAGGGGCAGATCGTCACGATCGGCGCTCGTGGGCGATCGCCGAGTAGGTTCTGGCGGAAAGGTGCTGATGAGGAGGCTGTCGCGGTGCGGATGTCGAGGCTGTTCGGTGAGACGTTGCGAGAGGCGCCTGCCGGGATCGAGTCGGCTGGTCATCAGTTCCTGTTGAGGGCCGGCTACGTCCGCCAGCTCGGCCAGGGCATCTTCTCCTACCTGCCTCTTGGCTGGCAGGCGATGCAGCACATCGAGCGGATCCTTCGCGAGGAGATGGCCGCCATCGGCGCTGTCGAGGTCTCGCTCCCTGTCGTGCATCCCGCCGAGCTCTGGCAGCAAAGCGGCCGCTACCAGAAGATCGGTGCCGAGCTGACCCGCTTCAGGGACCGGCGGGACAGGGAGATGGTGCTCGCAATGACCCATGAGGAGGTCGTGGCGACTCTCGCCACCAGCGAGATCAGCTCGTGGCGCCAACTGCCCAAAATGGTCTTCCAGATTCAGATCAAGTGGCGCGACGACCCTCGGCCTAGAGCCGGGATGATCCGCGCCCGCGAGTTCACGATGAAGGACGCCTACAGCCTCGATCTCGACGAGGCGGGGCTCGATGTCCAGTACCGGGCGCAGTACGACGCGTACTTCAAGATCTTCGCCCGCTGCGGCCTACCGGTGATCGCCGTCGGGGGCGATGTCGGCATCATGGGAGGAAGCGCGGCTCACGAGTACATGTACCTCACGCCTCTTGGTGAGGACACCATTGTTCTGTGCGACGCCTGTGGGTACGCGCAGAACCGCCAGGTGGCAACCTCGAACAAGCCAGCTGCGTCGCCGGAGGAGTTGCGCGAGCCTCGTCGCGTCGAGACGCCCCATGCCACAACGATCGACGAGCTGGCGGCGATGCTCGATGTGCCGGCGGCGCGTACGGCAAAGATCGTCTTTCTCGCCGCTGAGCAGCAGGACCAAGGCGGTAAATCCGTCGTACGTCTGATCGTCGCGATAGTGCGGGGAGACACCGACCTCAACGAGGCAAAGCTCGCCAACCTCTTAGGTGGCGCCGAGCTGCGGCCGATGACCCTGCCCGAGATCGCCTCCATCGGTGCCGTCGCCGGGTTCGCCTCTCCCATCGGACTGACCGGTGGCGAGGTCGTCGCCGACGAGCTCGTGATGTCTTCGCCGAACCTCGTCGCTGGGGCGAACGAGGAAGGCTGGCACCTCTACGACACCAACGCCGGGCGTGACTGGCAGCCGAGCCTCGTGGCCGACATCGTCTCGGCCGACGACGGAGACGGGTGCTCGGTATGCGGTGAGCCCCTTCGCACCGAGCGAGGCGTCGAGGTGGGAAACATCTTCAAACTCGGCACCCGTTTCTCCGATGCCTTCGGAGCGACCTATCTCGACCCCGACGGCAATGCCAAGTCGATAGTGATGGGCTGTTACGGGATCGGCGTCGGTCGCCTCCTTGCCTGTGTCGCCGAAGAGCACCACGACGAGCGCGGGCTGCGCCTGCCCGACGCCGTCGCCCCTTTCTCGGTGCACCTGACGGTGCTACGGGGGGCGGACTCGCCGGTTGGCGCGGCGGCCGAGCGTGTCTACGCCTCCTTGGAGGAGGCGGGCATCGCAGTGCTCTTCGACGACAGGGGAGAGCGCCCGGGCGTCCAGTTCGCCGACGCCGACCTGATCGGGCTGCCGATCCGGCTGACCGTGAGCGAGCGCTCCTTGAAGGCGGGTGGCGTGGAGCTAAAACGTCGCGACTCCGACGAGTCGCGAGTGGTCGGCGAGGAGGCTCTCGTATCTGAGCTGCGCGGCGAGCTTGGCATAGCGGATTAGACGGAGAGGTAGCCAAGATGTTGAGCAACGCCGATGCGAAGCACCTGCGAAGTGCTTTCGAGGTCGCCCTCCGCTCACGCGAGGAAGGCAATCTCCCGTTCGGGTGCGTGATCGCGGACGGCAGCGGCAATGCGGTGATCGAGCAGGGCAACAAGGCGCTCGTTCCCTTGCGCGACCCTACGGCTCACGCCGAGACGGTCGCTGCCGGCCTCGCCGCCCGTCGCTATGAGCCAGACGAGCTTTCCGGCTTCACTTTGTACTCGAGCGCCGAGCCGTGCGCGATGTGCGCCGGGGCGATCTACTGGTCAGGAATCGGGCGCGTCGTGTTCGGCCTCAGCGAGGGTGACCTGCTGGCAATTACGGGTAGCCATCCGGACAACCCGACCATGCACCTGCCCTGTGGCGAGGTGTTGGCGAGAGGCCAGCGCGATGTCGAGGTCCTCGGGCCCGAGCTCGCCGACGAGGCGCGCCGGGTCTTCGACGGCTACTTCGGCTGAGCCGCCTTTGGGGGGACGACGGTGCCTGCTTTGGATGCTTCTATCTGCGCTTGCTGTACGCCGGCGAGGCGGCTAAGGCCCGCGACGTTCCGGAATATCTTCTCCCTGGCTTTCTCGGCCTCTGGGCTCAGGCCTTCCAGTTCAAAGATACGCCAGTAGCCCAAGGTGGGCTTGACGACCGCCTCGACGAACTGCTGGGCCCCGAAGATCCCGGCGAGGGCGATGGCGACTTCGTGCTTGTCGAAGCCCGGTATACCAGTGCCCGGCATCTTGAAGTTGCGCAGCTCGGCCTGGATCGCCATCACCATCGTCGAGGGGTCGATCTCGAGGCCCGCGAGGACGAGATCCCTGTAGAAGGCATGATGCAGGCCCTCGTCGCCTGCCACCTTCGACATGATCTTCTTGCCCCGTTTGGTCTTGTCCAGTGCCATGCCGGTGTTGCGGTGGGCGACTTGGGTGGCGAGCTCTTGGAAGCTCACATAAGAGATCATCTCGGCCACACTCTGGCTCTGGGGGACCTGCCCTTTTGACATCTGGACCATGCGGTCGTCCTCGAGGCGGTAAGGGTCGACGGCACGGGTCGCAAGAATCCAGTCCCTTATGGCGGCCGAATGACGCCACTCCTCGGCCGTCCAACGTCGGCTCCAGTCGCGGAGAGGGTGGTCCGCCTTTATGGGCGACATCAGGGTGTGGGTGTAGTAGGGGAGATTGTCCTCGGTAAGGACGTTCACGATGATCGCGCTCTGCACACCTTGTGAGAGCGGGTACTGCTCGGCGTTCCAGGCTTCCTCGGCGAAGTCGGCGGCCGAGTTCCAGGGGACGTCCTCGAACGGGTACCACTGCTTGGAGGCCGCGAGATGACGGTTGAACAGCTCGGCTGTGGGCTCGGCCAGCTCCTCGACCAGCACAAGGTCCTTGGCGGGGTCGACTACGAGATTTCCCATGTCCTGTCCTTTGTTGTGATGCACGGGTATCCCGCAGGAATCGAAGGAGACCTGGTTTGCTTACGAGCAGGGCTCTTCGCGCTCGCCCCCTTTTGAGGTGCCCCGTGACCTCGGCGCGTTTGGGCGATTGTAGGCCCCGGGTGGTCCTTCGGGAAGAGCGGGGGCTTTCGGGCTTTTTCGCGCGCAGCAAACCCATGTCTCTCGCTTGGCAAAAGGGGTCCTGCCCGCGCGTCGATCGTCAAGACCTGGTAACAATTTTGGAGGTTCGGACACTTGAGCGAAAGGGGGTCAGCCGCGTTGAAACTCGAAGTTCACCCAGTCACCGGTTCTGACCGCGCGCTCGAGTCCCGGGCCGCCTGATCGCCTGGTCCCAAGCCAGTCGCCCGCGGCCGAGTGCTCCGACCAAGGAGCTTGTATTGCCAGATTCATCGTCGGTCCCTCGCGGACCGCTAAGGGGGGCCAGCAGGGAACCGACGAGCTCGGTTGGCACTTGCGATCCCACGCAGCGATCAACCGAACCGTCGACATCTTTGGCCGAGCTCGGCTGGGGGCCGCCGTTTTCAGCTGCCTTCGACGACGCCAGCCGCCAAGGTGGCGTCGCGGGCCGAGTCGTGCGTGTCGACAAAGGAGCGCTGAGCGTGCTGACCGTCGAAGGTGAGCAGCGGGTGCTCGTCTCTCCTCACATCGCCCATGATCGCGACCCGACCCGAGCTCCGACGGTCGGGGACTGGGTCGTGCTCGAGGAGGGCTCGGTCGTCGAGGTCCTGCCGCGCCGCAGCGCCATCGTCCGCGGCTCTGCCGGCGGGGGAGACAAGCCCCAGGTACTTGCTGCCAATGTCGACAAGGTGTTCGTCGTCTGCTCGCTGGAGGGCCGTTTCAGGCCGAGGCGCCTCGAGCGGCTCTTGGTGCTTGCCTGGCAGAGCGGCGCCTCCCCCGTGGCGGTGCTGACCAAGGTGGACATCGCCGAAGACGTGGCAGCTGCCTTAGAGGCGGCTCGGCGCCTCATAGGTAGCGGCGAGGTGGTGGCCGTCAGCTCGTTGACGGGCGAGGGCATGGACGCCGTCGTCGCCCACCTCGCGCCCGGTGCGACGGTCGCGCTCCTTGGCCCTTCGGGGGCCGGCAAGTCGACGCTTGCCAACAACCTCGGGCGCGGGACGCTTGATCTAGCCACATCTGAGGTGCGAGATGACGGCAAGGGGCGGCACACTACGACGGCCCGTGAGCTCGTCCGACTACCGGGCGGGGCCATGCTCATCGACACGCCCGGCCTTCGCTCCCTGGCTCTTTGGGACGTCGACGACGCCATCGGCGATGCCTTCAGCGAGATCGAGGAGCTGGCGGCAGCTTGTCGGTTTTCGGATTGTCGGCACGCGAGCGAGCCAGGTTGCGCCGTCACACAGGCGATCGCGGCAGGAAGCCTTGACGTCGAGCGCTACAGGAGCTTCGCGAACCTGCGCGGCGAGCAGCGCCTTCTAGCCGCCCGCGTCGACCCGCGCGCCCGGGCCGAAGAACGTAAACGCTTTAAGGCGCTTAACAAGCTCGCCCGACAGGCGACTAAGCACTGAGGCCTTATGGCGACGCAAAGGTGCCCTCGGCGCCCTCGCCTGAGTGGTTCAACAAGGCCTTCAGCTCGTCGAGGAGCTCCATGGCGGCCTCAGGTCGGACTTCGAGCTCGAGACGGTTGCCATGGCGCTCACCTCGTACGATGCCTGCGTCGCGCAGGATCTTCATATGGTTGCTCACCGTCGGCTGGGCAAGGTCGAAGGACTTCGCGATCTCTCCGACGGTCATGGAGCCACCGCCGAGGCTGTAGGCGATAGCGAGCCGGGTGGGGTCGGCGAGTGCCTTGAGGCGCCTTGCCACGAGGTCTGTTCTCGCCCGCGTTCCCGCGTCGGCGACCGCGGCTCGTAGCCCCACGAGGATCCCGCTCGGAAGATCGAAGAGAAGGCCCTGGCCTGAGAACCAGCTCGGCACGATTGTGACGGAGGCAGCCGGTGCCACCTTGTCGATCAGTCCCGGCAGGAGCGACGAAAGGTGTTCGGAGTCGGAGACGACGACGTCGCGCCAGTTCGCGCCCTGTTCCACTCGGCGCTTTAAGCGGCTGCAGGCGACCTCGACCACTTGGCGACCGGTCTCTCGCCACATCCCGTCCACCTCACTCCAAAGCTCGGCGAGCAGCCTCACGTAGTCCCGCCGCAGGCGGGAGGAGTGGCGGAGCTGGTCGAGGCGTTGCAGGAACACCACCCGGTCGGACTCCTCTTCGGAGGCGAGGGTCAGCTCGCTCGGGCTGTGGACGGCGGCTGCAGCGATACCCGTAAGCAGTTCGCCGATGTCGATGCTGGCGACGAGGCCGGCTTGGTCAGCGAGCACCAACTGCTCCCCGAAGTCGGCGACGCCGTCGTCCCAGAAAGAGTTGACCCTTTCTTGTAGGCCTTTGCCCCCGCTGTAGAGCGCCTGGAGCGCCGGATGGTCCAGGCACAGCTGCTCGCGCCCGGCGGCGAGCAGGACCCAAGACAGCTCGACGGCAAGGGAAGGGCCAATCGATATTGCCGTCTGCGGGGCTCGCGCCTGACGCTCTAGTAGCTGCATAGGTAAATAACTATATTGGAAAATAGGCATAGACACAAGGATTGGCTGTTAGTATCTCGTGTATCGAGTAGGAAAAACAGGAGCCGTGAGATCGCCGAAAGGAGGGACACGTCATGATGAGCCCACTCAACACCAAGAAGATCGTGGATCTACACAATCGGGACCTCGAGAGGCTCGTTGAGCCTCGCGGATGGCAAATGGCACGCCGGCAGGCGTCCGCCTCGCTTCGCCGCTGGCGCATCGCTAGAGACTTCCGCGTTCGGTGACTAGGCTGCATGCAATTCCCTCAGGCCGCCTTCCAAGGGTCCCCAAGGCGGGCGGCCTGAGGTTACTCTCCCCGTTCTTCTGGAGTCGTCACGGTGCTGAGCGGGGCGCCCTCGCCTAGGCGGCCGATCACGTGGACGTCGACCCCGGCTTGGCGGGCGAAGCGCAGCACGCGTTGCACGACCGAGGCCCGGCTCGTCACTTGCTCCCACCGAGAGCGACGCGAGGCCCCGAGGACGATCTGAGTGATCTGATGGTCCTTGGCGAACTGCACCAAGGCAGTTGCCGGGTCGTCGGCGGTTATCTCGTGCCAAGTAGCGCCCACGTCCTCGGCGACGTGCTTGATTGCTTTCAGCGACTTCTGGGAGGCGGCGCGCGCGCTGTCGTCGCCGACGACGTAGACGGCGGCCAAGCTGGCGTGCACTCTGAGGGCGATCCGGGCGGCCCGACGAAGCACGGCGTCGGTGCCTTGGGCTCCCGTGACGGCCACCATGATGCGCTCGGCAGTGTCCCAGACGATGTCTGGGTGCCGGGCGATGAGGTAAGCCAAGAGCTCCTCTTCTGTCTCATCGGCGACGAAACGTAAGGCGAGCTCCCGCAAGGCGACAAGGTTCTGGAAGCGGAAGAAGCTGTTCAGGGCGTCCGGTATCTTCTCGGGTGGATAGACGTTTCCGTGCAACATGCGCCGGCGCAGCTGCTCTGGAGACGAGTCGATCAACTCCATTTGGTCAGCCCTGCGTACTACCCAGTCGGGGACGCGCTCGCGAACTGATACGCCGGTGATCTGCTGCACGGCGTCGGCCACGCTCTCGAGGTGCTGGATGTTGACAGTGCTGACGACACCGATGCCCGCCTCGAGGATCTGGAGCACGTCCTCCCATCGCTTGGCGTGAGGTCCCGAGCCCGGCACGTTGGTGTGGGCGAGCTCGTCGATGAGGACGACCTCGGGCTTGCGGGCGAGCACGGCGGCGAGGTCCATCTCCTCAAAGGTCGAGCCGCGGTATTCGCAGACCTTGCGAGGCACGACGGGCAGGTCGCGTATCTGCTGTGCGGTGTGGGCGCGGCCGTGGGTCTCGACAAAGCCGATGACCACGTCGGCGCCTCGCTTGTAGCGACGCCAGCCCTCATCGAGCATGGCCCAGGTCTTGCCTACGCCAGCGACGGCTCCCATATAGACGCGGAAGCGGCCTGCTGGTTCGACGGACTTGCCGGACTCGTCGCCGGAGTCGCCGTACTCGCTGTACTCCTCGTACTCGGAGTCCTTAGCCATGTCCTGATCCCACCACCCGGGCCTCGTCGCGTCTCGCGCTTCACCTTGTCCACGCGACGTTACTTCGGCCAAAGCCCCGGCCATTGTGAAGACCTCCCGGGCAGGATCATGTAACAAAGGAGGCGTGGCTACTCCATCTTCGCAAGCGCCGTGTTCAGCTGGAGGACGTCTATATAGTCCGAGCCGAGGAAGCCGAGCTCGGCCGCGTTGGTCTCGCGGGCGACGAGCTTGTCGAGCACCTTCGCGGAGAGCCCGATGGCTTTGGAGACCATGGGGACTTCGGCGTAGGCGTCGGTCGGGGTGATGTCCGGGTCGAGCCCGCTGCCCGAGGTCGTGACGAGGTCAGGCGTCGGGTTCACGCCCATCTTGTGCCAATAGGCGATCAGGGCTTTGGTGTTGTCCAACAGGACCTTGGAGCGGGGACCGAGGTTGGTCGGGCTCGACTCGCCGGCTACGCAGGAACTGGGGACCGAGGAGCTACATACCTCAAGGGGGTTATCTCCGCCCGAGATGTCCTCTTTCGGGTTGGCGGCATAGGGCCCGAAGTCGTCCGGACGGCCGTGGAAGAACTTCGGGCTCGTCCAGTCCTGGCCGATGAGCGTGGAGCCATCTGCCGTTATGGAGCCGTCGGCCTGGTGCTTGAAAAGCAGCTGGGAGACCCCAGTGCCGGCAAAGCCGTAGACGAGGCCGAAGAACACAAGGCAGAAAAGGGCAAGAACAACAGAACGCCTCAGATGAGTGAGCATCAGTACGCCTTCAGTGCGGTCAGGATCAGGTCGATCAGTTTGATGAAGATAAACGGGCAGATGATGCCGCCCACTGCGTAGATAAAGACGTTGCGACGCAGGATCGAGGCGGCGCTGGCTGCCCGGAACTTCACCCCGCGAAGTGCGAGCGGGATGAGGGCGATGATCACGAGGGCGTTGAAGATAACGGCCGAGAGCACGGCGCTCTGGGCGCTATGCAGCCTCATGATGTTGAGCGCCTTGAGCTGGGGATAGGTCGTCACGAACAAGGCCGGGATGATGGCGAAGTACTTCGCCACGTCGTTGGCGATCGAGAAGGTCGTGAGCGCGCCACGGGTGATGAGGAGCTGCTTTCCGATCTCGACGATCTCCAGGAGCTTGGTCGGGTTGGAGTCGAGGTCGACCATGTTGCCGGCCTCCTTGGCGGCCGTCGTCCCCGAGTTCATGGCGACGCCGACGTCGGCTTGGGCCAGGGCCGGGGCGTCATTGGTGCCGTCGCCCGTCATGGCGATGAGCTTGCCGCCCTCCTGCTCTGACTTGATGAGGGCGAGCTTTGTCTCTGGCGTCGCCTCGGCGAGGTAGTCGTCGACGCCCGCTTCTTGTGCGATGGCAGCCGCGGTGAGGGGGTTGTCGCCCGTGACCATGACGGTGCGGATCCCCATGGCGCGCATCTCGTCAAAGCGCTCTCGAATCCCCTGCTTGACGACGTCCTTCAACTCGATGACGCCGATGATCTCGCGGCCGTCGGCAACGGCGAGGGGCGTCGACCCGGCTCGGGAGATCCGCTCGACGACGGCGTCGAGGTCGTCGGGAATGGGCCCGCCGAGCTCGGTGACCCAGCGCTTGACCGAGTCAGCGGCACCCTTTCTGATCTGGCGCTCACCGAGGTCGAGGCCGGACATCCTTGTCGTCGCCGTGAAAGGCACGAAGACGTGCTCGGAGCTCAGTTCCCGGGCGCGGATGTCGAAGCGGTCCTTGGCGAGAACGACGATGGAACGTCCTTCCGGGGTCTCGTCGGCGAGTGAGGCGAGTTGGGCCGCATCGGCCACCTCGAGCTCGGTGTGACCTCCGACAGGGTAGAAGCCCGACGCCATGCGGTTGCCGAGCGTGATTGTCCCGGTCTTGTCGAGCAAAAGCGTCTGGGTGTCCCCGGCCGCTTCGACCGCCCTTCCGCTCATGGCGAGGACATTGCGCTGCACGAGTCGGTCCATGCCGGCGATGCCGATCGCCGACAACAAGGCTCCGATCGTCGTCGGGATGAGGCAGACGAGGAGGGATACGAGGACGACGACATTGATGGTCGCCCCGGCGTAGTGGCCGAAGGGCTGTAGGACGACCACGACCGGCAGGAAGATGATGGTAAGCACCGCGAGGAGGATCGTGAGCGCCAGTTCGTTGGGGGTCTTCTGGCGATTGGCCCCCTCGACGAGGGTGATCATGCGGTCCAAGAAGGTTTGTCCGGGTTCGGCCGTGACCATGACGACGATGCGGTCGGAGAGCACCTTGGTACCGCCGGTGACAGCCGAGCGGTCTCCTCCGGACTCTCTTATGACCGGGGCCGACTCGCCGGTTATCGCCGACTCGTCGACCGAGGCGATACCTTCTGTGATCTCGCCATCGGAGGGGATCAGGTCGCCCGCCTCGCAGACGACGAGGTCTCCTTTTTTCAGGGCTGCGGCGGCCACTAGCTCCTCGGTGCCGTCGGCTAAAAGCCGGCGCGCCTCTGTGTCAGAGCGCATGCGGCGCAGGGTGTCGGCCTGGGCCTTGCCCCTTCCCTCTGCCATGGCTTCGGCGAAGTTGGCGAATATCAGGGTCAGGAACAGCCACACGGTGATGGACCAGTCGAACAGCCCGGGATGGGCGATCGACTCGATGAAGGTGACCACCGTGCCGACGAGCACCACGAACATCACCGGGTTGCGGACCTGTACCCGGGGGTCGAGCTTTATGAACGAGTCGATCACCGCCTGGCCGAGGATCTGGCGGTCGAAGAGGCTCCGGGCCTGGGCGACGCCATGCGGCGTGCCAGGAGCGGGCCGTGTCTCGATGGCGGTTGTTGTGCTCGCGCCGGCAACGGGTTCGGTTGGGTCGGTCATGTTGGAGGTCTCCATCAGAAGAACTTCGTGTGGATGAGTTGCTCGACGATTGGGCCGAGCGAGACAGCCGGGAAGAAGGTGAGGCCGCCGATGATGATGATCACGCCGATCACGAGGCCGACGAACATGCCGTTGTCAGTCCTGAAGGTTCCCAGCGACTCGGCGACGGCGCCCTTGCCCGCCAACGAGCCCGCCAGTGCCAGGGCCGGGATCATGATGAAGAACCGGCCGACGAGCATGTCGATGCCGCCGATGACGTTGTAGAACTGGGTGTTGCCGCTAAGGCCAGCGAAGGCAGAGCCGTTGTTGTTCGCCTGGGAGACGAGGGCATAGAGGATCTCGGTGAATCCGTGCGGGCCGTGGTTAAGAGGACCTGCTCGGCCCTCCGCGACCGAGACGGCGATGCCCGTCAGGATGAGCACGATCATGGGCATGACCAAAGAGCCGAGCCCGGCGAGCTTGACTTCTCGGGCTTGGATCTTTTTGCCGAGGTACTCCGGCGTTCGCCCGATCATCAGCCCGCCGATGAACACGGCGATGATGGCGTAGAGGAGGATCGTGTAAAGGCCGCTGCCGGTTCCTCCCGGGGTGACCTCGCCGAGCATCATCCCGGTCAAAAGGCCGAAGCCGCCCATGGCCGTGTAAGAGTCGTTGGCACTGTCGACGCTGCCCGTCGATGTCTGTGTCGAGGCAATGTTGTAAAGGGTCGACTGGGTGTCGCCGAAGCGAACCTCTTTGCCCTCCATGTTGCCGGTGGGCTGCGTCTTGATGCCAGCGGCGGCGACTGCAGGATTGCCCTGGTGCTCGGCGTAGGAGGAAAAGCCGACCCAGGCGCCGAAGATGATCACCATGGCGGCGAGGAGGGCGACACCTTGGCGGGTGTTCTTGACCATCTTGCCGAATGTGTTGGTGAGTGAGCAGGGGATGCACAAGAGCAGAACGAACGAGAGCAGGTTTGTGAGCCCGGTCGGGTTTTCGAAGGGGTGCGCCCCGTTGGCGTTGAAGAACCCGCCGCCATTGGTGCCGAGCTCCTTTATGGCTTCCATGAAGCCGACCGGCCCGACGGCGATCGTCTGGCTCATGCCGTTCAATGCGTCGTGGATGTGGACCGGGCCGCTCAGGGTCTGCACGGCGCCCTGGCCGACGAAGATCAGTCCGCCGACAAAGGCGATGGGCAGGAGGATGTAAAGCATGCATCGGGTGATGTCCACCCAGAAGTTGCCTATAGTCGGCGAGTTCCGCCGGACAAAGCCGCGAACGAGGGCGATGGCGACGGCGATCCCGACAGCCGCGCTGACGAACTGCTGGACGGTTAGGGCAGCCATCTGGGAGAAGTACGACATCGTCGTCTCGCCGCCGTAGTTCTGCCAGTTCGTGTTCGTCAAGAATGAGACCGCGGTATTCCAAGACAGGGCGGGGCCGACGGCCCCGAGGTGCTGCGGGTTTAAGGGCAAAGAGCCCTGGATTCTGATGATCAGGTAGGTGAGGAGCAGCGACACAGCGGAGAACACGATCAGCGCCCCGGCATAACGCTTCCAGGTCTGTTCCTGTTCAGGGCTCGTGCCGAGGGCCCGGTAGATCGGGCGTTCCAGCCATCCGAACCAATGCACCCGGCCTTCGAATACGGCGGCCATGTACGGGCCGAGGAAGCGCCAGGCGATGGCCAAAAGGACTACCAGCACGACAATGGTCCAGAAGAACTGCATCAGAACCACTCCGGCTTGAAGAGGGCGACGCCGAGGTAGCCGAACATGAGCACCGAGACGATAAGTAGGACGATCTGGACGGCGTTCATACTCTGTCCAGCGCCCAGATAAGTCCGAAACTCAAGAGCACGAAGAGCAACGTGCCCAGCACAGCGAAAAGATCAGCCATGGCGCCAGCATGAGCCCGGCCGTATCAACAGAACGTAAATAGGGGGGCGAGAGGCGTTAACAAGTCGTAAATAGGCAGGACAGCTGTCGTCTCATTGGCTGACCAGGTGCCTTCCTAGAAGATGGCCTCTCAGGGCAGGCGGAGGGGCACGTCCTCGACCACCGAGCCGCCTATCACGGCTCGCTCGGAGTCCACCGGCCGGGCGTACAGGAGCGAGCCCTTGCCCTGGCGGATCTCGAGGGGCTTTCCTACAAGCGTGGTGAGCAGTAGGGCGGCCGACCCCGTAGCCTCGTCCTCGGCGACGCCGACTCGGGGGGCGAAGCAGCGGACGCGTACAAGGCCGGAGCGGACCCAGGCCCAGTAGACGACCTGATCGTGCTCGGGCCGAAGGGGCCCGTCGAGCGCTTCAACGGCCTCCAGAGAGTCCAGCTCGACGATGGTCCAATCCGGTTGGGAGGCGAGCGGTGCTTCTATCCAGGACCTGTCCCTCTCGTCGCCCCAGGCACGTACCCGGCCGCCAGGAGGGCGTAGGTCGAGCTCTCCAGTCGTTGCGCGCTCGTGTCGCAGCAACCAGGCCGTGCCGACGAGTGGGTGGCCAGCGAGGGGCAGCTCGACTGCCGGAGTGAAGATGCGCAGCTCGCCCGTCGAACGGTTGTCGAGGAAGACCGTCTCAGAGAACCCGAGCTCGCGGGCCACCCGTTGCCGGTCAGCGGCGGCCGCGACGAGAGAACCGTCAATCACACCGAGCGGGTTGCCCCAATGGCCGACCTCATCTGTGAACACCCGCAGCATGCGCACAGGCGTGTCCTCGCTGTAGGGCATCTCGCCCTCCTTCGCACCGGGGTCAGGTCCGATCACGAACGGTCCGATCAAAGGAGACGGCGAAGCGCAGGCCCGACTATGTGTCGTCTATGGCAGCGATTTTGAAATCGACGAGCCCATTCGCGATTCCGGTCGAGCGAACGAGATGCTCGGTGACATCGGTACGGACTGCCGAGGCGCGTTTGGGCCAGCAGATCCAAAGGGCGTTCTTGTCGGCGCGCTCTTTCATCTCCGAGATGCGCTCAGCGAGCTCCGCGGCGGATTTGACGAACCATACGGCCACGTCGCTCAACAAGCGCGACGAGCGCCTGATCACGACACCTGGGGGGAGGTGTGGGACGGTGAAACCGGCCGGAGCGCCGACGAGGGCCACGGTTGAGCCCTCGTTGATCCCGAGCTTCTTGGCAAGCGGGGTAGCCGAGTACCCCGCGGCCGAAGGCGGTGACTGGACGGAACCTCTCACTATTTGCGCGAGCTTATTGTCTCTCCGGCTCAGTCTGGCCAGGCAAAGGGGAGTCACCGGATCGCCGCTGGGCTGGCGGCCTGGCTTCTCGAGTGCCCGATAACGTGCGGGCATGAACGTGCCTGAGCGGGACACAAAGACCGAGCGCCGGCTGCGGGCCGTCCTTGCAGCTGAGCCAGGTGGACCTCCCGGTCGTTTAGTCACGATCGGCAGGCAGGAGCTTGCCGACGACTCGGTTACCGTCCGAGTGGAGTACTCCTGCCTCAATTACAAAGATGGCCTCGCGGTGACTGGCAAAGGCAAGGTAGTACGAACCTTTCCGATGGTCTGCGGGGTCGACTTCGCCGGCGAGGTGGAGGCCTCCACCGATCCCGCCTGGCGGGCCGGGGACCGAGTGATCGCTACCGGCTGGGGACTGAGCTTTGACCATTGGGGCGGGTACTGTGAGCTGGCGAGGGTGCCCGGAGACTGGCTCGTCCCCATCCCCGAAGGGCGCGACGCCCTTTGGGCGATGTCGCTAGGTACGGCCGGCCTCACGGCGATGCAGTGCTTGCTCGCCCTGGAGCACCACCACATCACCCCGGAGATGGCCGGAGATGACCCCGTCGTCGTCACGGGCGCCGCGGGTGGCGTCGGGAGCGTGGCAGTGGCCCTCCTTTCGGGGCTGGGTTATCCCGTTGCGGCCGTGAGCGGGCGGCCCGAGCTTGCGGAGTATCTGCGTCACCTAGGTGCAAGCGAGGTGCTCGCCCGCGCTGAACTGGCCGATGGCCCACAACGCTCCCTCGGACGGGAGCGATTTTCGGGCGGTGTGGATGTGGTCGGCGGCTCGACGCTCGCCAGTGTGCTCAGCCAGGTCCGCTATGGGGGTTGCGTCGCTGCCTGCGGGCTGGCGGGTTCGGCGGAGCTCGTGACTACCGTCCACCCCTTCATCCTGCGAGGTGTGACTCTGGCGGGAATCGACTCGACGCGAGCGCCACTCGGGTTGCGCGAGCAAGCCTGGGGCCGCTTGGCTCGTGATATTCCCGCGTCTTTGCTTGAAGAGATGACGGTCGTCGAGCCGCTCAAGCGTGTTGTTGAGCTAGCGGAGGAAATCCTCGAGGGCCGGATCAAAGGCAGGGTCGTGATCGACGTCGCCGGCTCGTGACGCACTGAGTTTGTGCCCGTAGTCGCCATGCCGAGGCCGGCGCAAGGTATCGCTGACCGCAGTGGGCGCTACGAAGGCTCCACGCCGTTGGGCGATGCCTCGGGATTGTTGTCCGTATTGGTGGCGAGTGATCCCTCTTGGCTCACTTCGGCGGTCGCGGCTGCTGCCTGGGCTGCCAAGGTCTTCGCCTCCGCATGCGTGCGGAAGACCTTCTCGCGGTAGTAGGTCAGTTCGGCGACGCTTTCGCGGATGTCGTCGAGGGCCCTGTGAGCCGTAAGTTTTTGTGGACGCGCTGAGTACAGGTCGCGGTACCAGCGCTTGCAGAGCTCCTTGACGCTCGACACGTCGACCGTCCGGTAGTGGAAGTAGTCGTCGAGGGCCGGCATGTAGTGGCGCAGGAAACGACGGTCCATGGCGATCGAGTTCCCACACAGCGGCACTGAGCCCTGATTGGGAATGTGCACCTTCAAGAAATCGATGGTTGCCACCATGGCATCTTCGACCGTCACGGTCGACTTGCCGATTGCGTTGAGCAGTCCGCTCGAAGTGTGCATCCTGCGCACGACCTCATCCATCTCCGCCAGCTGTTCGGGTGTCGCACCGAGAACGAGGTCAGGCCCTTCGGCAATGATGTTCAGCTCGTCGTCTGTGACGATCGTGGCAATCTCGACGATGACATTGCGGGCAGGGTCCAGCCCGGTCATCTCAAGATCCATCCAGGCGAGCACCGAGGCGCATCGTACCTGCAAGCTCAACTACGGTGCCTAATCGTGCTCGAAATTCCCCTCCTCCGCCTCGATGCGGACCTGCCGACGCCGAGCTACGCGAGAGCCGGAGACGCAGGTTGTGACCTGTTTGCCCGCACCGCGGCCGTGCTTGTTCCAGGTGGCGGGCGGGCGGTAGTCGCAACGGGCGTGGCGATCGAGATTCCTGCTGGCTACGCCGGCCTCGTCTTGTCGCGAAGCGGCCTGGCAGCTCGTCACGGGATCGCCTGTCTAAACGCCCCGGGCCTCATCGACCCCGGTTACAGGGGCGAGCTCGCGGTCATACTTGTCAACACCGATCCCAGTACCCCTTACGAGGTGCATCGCGGGGACCGGGTCGCCCAACTCGTGATCTGTCGGGTGGAGGAGGCCGCTTTTGTCGCGGCGGACCAGCTTGGAGCAAGCGAGCGCGGAGCAGGGGGCTTCGGCCATAGCGGCAGGTAAGAGAGTCGAGGTGAAGTGCAGCGATTGAGCGGCGTCGATTCCATGTTCCTCTACATGGAGACGCCTACAAACCACATGCACGTCACCGGTGTCTTCATCCTCGACCCGTCGGCGGCGCCCGGTGGCTTCTCTTTCGACAAGGTGCATTCCATGGTGGCGCGGCGCCTCAACAGAGCGGCTCCCTTCCGGCGCCGCCTCGTGGAGGTGCCTTTCCAGCTGGCTCACCCCGTATGGATCGAAGACCCGGACTTCGACCTTGACTACCACGTGCGACGTGCCGCACTGCCTTCTCCTGGCGGCCAGCGCGAGCTCGAGGATTTCCTGGCTCAAGTCGTTGCCCTGCCGCTTGATCGGACGCGACCGCTGTGGGAGTTGTACGTCGTGGAGGGTCTCGAAGGTGGCCTCCAGGCGGTGGTCGTGAAGATGCACCATGCGGCAATCGACGGAGTATCGGGGGCGGAGCTTTCTGCCACCTGGCTCGACCTTGAGGCTGTTCCGCCCGCACGGGTCAACGAGGGCAACTGGCAGCCTGAGCGAGTCCCGAATGATGTCGACCTCGTCGTAGCCGCGTGGGCCCAGCTCGTTACGAGCCCGGTCAGTGCCGCAAAAGCCGCCCGCCGCCTCGTGGAGACGGCCCTGCACCTAAGCGAGCACAACCGGGAAGCGGCTGTAACGGCGCCTCCGCTACCTTTCAGTGCTCCTAGGACATCTTTCAACCTGGCCATCACACCCCACCGGCGTGTCGCTTTCGCCGAGGTGACCCTTGATGACTTGAAGGTGGTCAAGAATCATTTCGGGTGCACGGTCAACGACGTCGTGCTGGCGCTTTGTGCTGGCGCGCTCAGGCAGTATCTGGTCAAGCGCGGTGAGCTGCCCGACGAGCCCCTCGTCGCCTTCGTGCCCATCTCTGTTCGCGCCGCGGAGGACAAGCTCACTGCTGGGAATCGCCTCTCCGCGACGCTCACCTCGCTCGCGACCGACGTCGCTGATCCTGCCGAGCGCCTGCGCCTGATATCGGCCGCCATGTCGGAGGTGAAGTCCCAACAGTCCCTGATAGGGGCGGACGCACTGACCGATTGGACGGAGTTCGCCTTTCCCGCCCTGATCGGCCGAGCCGCCCGGCTCATCTCCTCTCTCCGGGTGTTCGATCGCATGCGCCCGGCCTTTAACGTCACCATTTCCAACATCCCGGGGCCCCCGTTTCCGCTCTACCTGGCAGGAGCGCGCGTTACTGGGATCTACCCCCTTGGTCCGGTGGTAGAGGGGGCTGGGCTCAATATGACGGTCATGAGCTACTGCGGCACGGTGTACTTCGGGCTCAATGGTTGTAGGGAAACCGTGTCCGAGATAGCGGAACTACCAAAGATGGTGACCGAGAGTCTGGTCGAACTACTCGCGGAGGTCGGACCTAGTCGGCCGGTGAAGGCTCCTTAATAGACCAAGGCACGAGAGAGGCACGTGCGCGGCTCGACCGGACATCCCCGGTCTGGAAGACCCAGTGATCCGAGCCCGCCTGGGCCCAGATCGGTTGCTTGCGAGAAGCCTTCAGAGGCTTGGTAAGATCTCCCCACACGCGGACGTGGCTCAGTGGTAGAGCATCACCTTGCCAAGGTGAGGGTCGCGGGTTCGAATCCCGTCGTCCGCTCCAAAGAAAGTCCAGCTAGATGGGTTGCAAGGGGCCAGAAAGGGCCCCTTGGGGTGTCTCTGCGGGCAGCTTGCACCACATCCGCACCACGGGAGAGACGGAAATCCGGTGTCCATTGCCCGCGACCATCACATTTCTGGGTCTTCCGGCATAGATGTGGGTGACCACACTGGTTTGAACAGGGGTTTCTCGTTGCGGGGCAACGGTTGTGGGCTATCGCTGACCGTCTGCTGATCCGTACCCGTTTCACG